>JAEEGL011923990.1_pt1 | contig 25887 bp, 19 predicted proteins | sample 9134231 | NCBI WGS metagenome assembly JAEEGL01 (sample SAMN16246548, study PRJNA631951) | gut metagenome | biome: gut microbiome; feature: rumen; material: fiber-attached | host: Bos | place: Iran: Karaj | collected 2018-10 | reverse complement strand
GTCCACTCAAACCACTTCACGGCCTTTGCGCCGGTCGCCGTAGTGCCCTCGGCGAGGAAGTTGTCGTCCCTTGCCGAGCCGCTCACGCTGGAGATTGCCCTTGGGTGGCTGGAGTCGCCGTTGTCTTCGTGACTCGCAACAACGTCAAGGAACGGCGTGTCGTAGAACACATCGTCGAGCTTGCACGACATCGCGCCTTTGAACGTCACGGACTTGAGCTTGCCGCAGCTGCCGAATGCGTTGTAGCCGACACTCGTCACGCCCGCCGGAATAACGACGTTGGTGATGCTGCCGTTTTCGCAGAACGCATATGGCTTGATCTCGATCACCTTGCGGATCTCACCTGAGTCCGACACGGCGGCGGGTATGGCAAGCGTACCTTTAGGAGTGGGAGTGGCACCGATGATCTTCGCCACAGGTTCGTATTCGACAGTGTCTATCTCATACTTCCAAGTGACTCCCTTGGAGTCCTTCCACGTCTCGCCGAACGCAGCTGCCGTCAGCGCGAATGCCGCGCAAATCGTTGAAATGGTTTTGATGTTCATCGGGACGCCCTTTCGTTTTCGTGCCCTTATTCTATCAAAACATCCTTCTCTTAGCAATGCGAATTGGCGGGGGCTAGTCGTTAGCCGCTAGAACAACTAGAGCGTCAAGACAACCGCGAGTTGATCAGAAGCGCCATCGCGATTATGACGGCAAACCCGAGGATGGTTACCGCGTCGGGCGCGGACTGTCCCAGGAACAGGCAGCCGAGAATGGCGGCGAATATGACGTTCGTGTAGTCGAACACCGCTATGCTGCGCGGCTCCGCAAGGCGGTAAGCGGCTGTTATGCCGAACTGGCCTATGGCGGCGGACGCGCCAGCTCCTATGAGTATGGCGACCTGCGCCAAGGTCATCGGCGTGAAGTCGGCGGCCATGAAAGGCACGGACGCGAGGCACGAAAACGCCGAGAAGAACAGCACTATGAACCTTCCGTCCGCCTTCATTATCCCGAGCTCCCTCACGCACGCATACGCAGCGCCGGCGGAAAGCCCGCCGATGAGCCCCGCCGCCGCGGGCCAGAGCGGGAGGTGCGCGAAGCCGGGACGCACGACAAGCGCCACGCCGAGCATCGCGCCCAGTATGCACAGCCCCTGGCGCAGCGATATCCTCTCGCCGATGAAGAGCCAGCTGAAGACGACCGTGAAGAACGGCGCCGTCTTGTTCAGCATAAGCGCGTCGCACAGCGGTATGTGCGAGATTGCGTAGAAGTTCGAGAAAATGCCCACCGTGCCGAACGCAGCGCGCAGGAAAAGCGCAAGCCAGCCGCGCGGGGGCAGGCGCGCGAAGCACTCGCGCGCGGACGGCGCGTCGCTGCGCATGAACATCGCAAGCGCGATGAACACCGCCACGAGGTTGCGGAAGAACCCCTTCTGAAAAGCCGAAAGCGCCTCGCCGTGGAAATCGGCGAGGCGCACGAACATGCCCATCAGCGCAAAGCCGAACGCCGACGCCACGATGCAGGCTATCGCCTTAAGTCGTGTAGTCGGCGTTGATGTGTACATATTCGTTCGAGAAGTCGCACGTGTAGATTTCTGACTCGCCCTTGCCGAGGTGAAGGTCCACAGTAACGACGAGCTCGTCGCCCTTCAGCACCTCGGCGAGCTTCGCGAGCTGCTTCGCGTCCGCCACGGTTCCCCTGCGATACGCCCATTCCTTCCCGTAGAAGACCTCGGCCTTCGTGTCGTCTACAGCCGCGCCGGAGTATCCGGCTGCGGCCATCACGCGGCCCCAGTTCGGGTCGCGTCCGTACCAGCTCGTCTTCGCGAGCGGGGACTTCGCGATCGCGCGCGCGGCGCGCGCGGCGTCCGCCTCGCTCTTTGCGCCCTTCACGCGCACCGTCACGAACTTCGTCGCCCCTTCGCCGTCAGCGGCCATCTGCTTGGCAAGCGAAACGCCCACCGCCGAAAGAGCGGCGACAAATGCGTCGAAGTCCGCGCCTCCCTTGCGTATCTCGGGGTTCCCAGCCGCGCCGGAGGCGAGCAGGAACACAGAGTCGTTCGTGGATTCATCGCCATCGACGACGACCCTGTTGAACGACTTCGCTATCGCGAGCTTGAGCGCACGCTTGAGCATCGCGGGCGAAACCGCCGCGTCTGTCGTTATGAATCCGAGCATCGTCGCCATGTTTGGCTCGATCATGCCGGAGCCCTTGCACATTCCGCCGACGGTAACGGTCTTGCCGCCGATCCTGCAGCGCACAGCGGCCTGCTTGACCTTCGTGTCGGTGGTCATTATGGCGTGCGCGGCGTCAAGCCCAGCCTGCGGCGTGGCGGCGAGCTTGCCGGACGCTGCCTCGATGCCCTTCGCGAGGCGGTCGAGCGGAAGCGGCGCGCCGATGACGCCCGTGGAGGCAACCAGGACGAGCTTCGGGTCGATGCCGAGCGCAAGCGCCGCGGCGAGCGCGGACGCCTTCGCGTCCGCCATTCCCTTCGAGCCCGTGCATGCATTCGCGCAGCCGGAGTTTGCGACTATCGCCTGGATGCGCCCCGGCTTGACCGCAATGCGGTCGTACTGCACCGGAGCTGCGGCTACGGCGTTCGTGGTGAACACCGCGGCCGCGGCCGCAGGCTTGTCGGCGGCGATGAGGGCCACGTCTAGACGCCCCTCGTACTTGATGGCCGCGGGAACGCCGGCGGCGCGGAACCCCTTGGCGGCGGTCACTCCGCCGTCAACGCTTTTCAATCGGAATGTATTCATGGTGCTTGTTGACGCTCTTGTACGCGGGACGGATGATAGGACCGGAGTTGATGAGCTCCTCCATCCGGTGCGCGCACCATCCGACGACGCGCCCCACCGCGAAGAGCGGCGTGTAGAGGTCCGTCGGGATGTTGAGCATGTCGTATACGAAGCCGGAGTAGAGGTCGACGTTCGCGCACAGGTCGCGGCGATGGCCCTTGACCTTCTCGAACACCTCGGGCGTGAGATGCTCCACGGCGTCGAGGAGGTTGAACTCGTCCATGCGGTTCTTCTCGCGCGCGAGCTGCTGCGCCTTCGACTTGAGCATCACGGCGCGCGGGTCGGAAAGCGTGTAGACGGCGTGTCCCATGCCGTACACAAGGCCCGTCCCGTCGCCAGCCTCCTTCTTGAAGATCTTCTCGATGTAGTCCGCCACTTCGCCCTGGTCTGACCAGTCCTTGATGTTCGCCTTCATCTCCTGCATCTGGCGCTGCACGCGGAGGTTCGCTCCGCCGTGGCGCGAGCCCTTGAGGGCGAGCGTGGCGGCTGCTACGCTGGAGTACGTGTCTGTGAACGACGAGGTGACGACGTGCGTGGTGAAGGACGAGTTGTTGCCGCCGCCGTGCTCCGCGTGGAGGATGAGCGAGAGGTCGAGGAGCTCCGCCTCGAGCTGCGTGTACTTGCCGTCCTCGCGGATGAGCGAGAGGAAGTTCTCCGCCGTGCCCTTCGTGGAGTCCGGGAAGCGGATCATGAGCGCCTTGCCGAGGTGGTAGTGCGCCTTCGCCTGGTAGGCGTATGCGGCGATGGTCGGGAATCCCGCGATGAGCTCGACGCTCTGGCGGAGGCAAGTCTCGATGTCGAGAAGGTCCGGAGCGCTGTCGTAGGTGTAGCTCATGAGGACCGCGCGGGCGATGGAGTTCATTATGTCCTTGCCCGGCGAGCGGATGATGGCGTTCTCCTTGAAGCCATCAGGCAGGCGCCTGTACTCGGCGAGGAGAGCCTCCCAGTCGGCGAGCTCTGACTTGGAGGGAAGCCGCCCGAACAGGAGCAGGTAGGCGGTCTCCTCGAAGCCGAAGCGCTTCTCGCGCTCGCACGCGGCCACTATGTCGTAGACATCGACTCCGCGGTAGAAGAGCTGTCCGGGAACGGACACCTTCTCCGACTCGGAGACCATATAGCCGTGAACGCTGCCGATCGAGGTAAGGCCGACAAGCACGCCGGTGCCGTCCTCGTTGCGGAGCCCCCGCTTTACGTTGTATTTCTTGTAGTACGCAGAGTCGATCCAGTCCGCCGCGCGGATCGAATCGGCCTGCGTCTTGAGCCATCCGGGGTCAATCATCTCTTGTGCCGTTCCCTATCCAAAAACCGTTCTTTCCAGGCAATCAGTGTATCCAGCCGAGCGCGATAAGCGTGAACACCATCGTGAAGATGGCCACGGTCTCGACGATGCCGAGGGCGGAAAGATAGTTGGTGAAGCCCTGTCCGGTCTCCGCCTGGGCGTCGCACGACGCCGCGCCCGCACGGCCCTGGAAGAGCGCGGAAAGTCCGATTCCGAGGCCCGCGAAGATGCCAAGCACGAGGCAGGGAATTCCCGCTCCTGTTGCGACAAGCGGCTTGATGCCGGTGATGGCGCCTTCGGCGCTCGTGATGAACTCGACCTTGCCGAGCATGATGAACATGAGAATCATTCCGTAGAGGGTCTGCGTGATCGGCGCGCCGACGAACGAGAGGAGGAGGAACGGCGCCGGCTTGTTTGCGGCGTAGCACTTCTTCCAGGCTCCGACCGCAGCAGAGGCGGCGAATCCGGTGCCGAACGCGGAACCGGCGGCGGAGAGACCAAGGCAGGCGATTGCGCCGGCCACTATCATGTATGCATCAGTCATTTTTATTTGCTCCTTCTTTGAAGTTCACTGTCATGTTGTCTGCCGGTCAGTGTTTCCTGAACGGGCTGAAAGCGGATCCAGACCACGTAACGCCCTTGTGGTTGGAGAACTCGAGTGTGTTCAGACGCACGGCGTGCACCAGGATCGAAAGCCCCGCCATCGCGAAGTTAAGGGCATGGCCGATGAGCAGTATCAGGACCGTGCCGACTGCCATCAGCGCATTGACCCACCATGCGTTGTCCGAAGAGATGAGCCCAAGCGCCATGTCGTTGAAGTTCTGGGCGACCTTGACGGATGCAAGCCCCACCGCAAAGAGTCGGACATAGGAGATGATGTCGCCAAGCGTACTCATCACGTTGAGCGGCAGCATGCCGAGCTCCGCGCCACGGGCCTTCAGCTGAGACGGCTTCACCGTAAAGAGGAACACGAGCGCAAGCGAAACATAGAAGACGGGGAACATGAACTTCGGTATGGCAGGCATTATGCCGACGATCGAGTTTGTGACAAAGTACATGAACAGGAGCACGCCAGCCCATCCGAACTCCGCAAGGCAGGTGGAGTCGTTGATGCGGCACACGGCGCTCCATATCCTAGCGATCATCAGGTGCGACACGCCTATTGTGAAGCACAGGAACATCATGTTGTGGTAGCTTGGGTCGCCGAGCCACTTCACGGTGGGCCACTCCGCCGCAAACGGAAGACCGGCTCCGAACCAGGTATTGGAGAGCAATCCCCAGACAACCGTAGCCACCGAGAACACGGTGAGCAGCGTGAGCCAGCTCCGGACTACGGCAGGACGGTGCCCCTCGGCGGGACGGGTCTTTCTCCACCCATAGAGTGTAAGCGCCAGGATTATCGCGCCATAACCGCCGTCGCCCACAAGAATCGCGAAGAAGACCGAGAAATAGCACATGAACGGGACCGAAACGTCCGTCTCATTGTATGCGGGGGCGATTCCCAGCGCGTCGAAGAGCGCGCGCACGGGGCGGAACAGCTTCGGCGGCGTTATGAGGACAGGCGGCTGCTCGCCGGGCTCCGGGTCGCGGAGATCGAGGCCCCACGACTCGGTGACGGCCTTCGCGCGCAGCGAAGGCACGCGGTCCGCGGGAATCCAGCCCTGTATCCAGGCGACCTTGCCCTCCTTGGAGAGGGCCTCTGTCGCCGCCGCGAAGTCTATGCGGTCCTTGATTCCGGGGAACATCGCCTCTATCTGGTCGGCTCGCGTGCCTGCGGCCGCAAGGGAGTCCTCGATCCGGGCAACCTTGGCAAGGGCCTCCGCAAGGCGGCGGTTCGTCTCGCAGAGAGGCTCCTTCGGCGCGGGAACTACGTCCAGCCCTGGCAGGGGGCTAGGCCTTACGCCTACGACGGCGAGGTAGCGCGTCTTGCCGGAGCGCCCGAGCTCTACGACATGCGCGTCTCCGAAGTCAACGTCGCGGAGTGTCGTCTTCACCAGGGTTGTGGCAAGACCAGTCTCCTTCTCGACCTTCTCGGCGAGCGCGGGGTCGAAGTCGCCGAAAGGCTCGTAGGTGCGGATGACGCCCTCAAGCGCCATCGCTTCGGCCTGGGCTTCCGTGCGCTGCGCGTCGAGCTTGAGAATCTCGTCTACGAGCTGCTTTCTCGGGCAGTCGAAGTCAAGCCCCACGGAACCTTCGGCCTTCCTCTTCTCCTCGGCCGCCTTGAGCGCTATGCGGACCGCGCGCTCGGCCTTTTCGAGGTCGGCCTTGCCGGCGGCGAACTCGGCGCCGGACGCCTTCGAGAGGTCGAGCTCGACGAAGCCGAAGTCGCGGAGCAGCACGAGCGTGCGGTCCCGCTCGGAATCCACGCAAACGAGCGTGAGGCGCTTCATCTTCGCAATCATGCCGCCTCCCCCTTTCCGTCTCCGGAATCCGGAACGCGCGACTTCGCGATCTTGCCGCGCGTGACGGCGGCGGTCTGCTCGTCGCCGATCGCGATCTTTATGACGCGGATCGCCTCGCGGCACGCGGGGATCTTCACCTTCTCGAAGAGGTTCACGCGCTGAGACGTCGTGACAAGCTCGGCGGTGATGAGGTCGCGCTGCCTCTCAAGCGTCTCGCGCTCCTTGCGAAGGGCGAGGATCGACGTAACCGCCTTCACCGCGTCGTCGACCCACGGCGGAGTCGCGAAGAGGTCGATCTCCTTCACCTCGGTGTCTATGGACTCGAACACGGGTATCTTCACGCCCGCGATGTTGGCCTCCGAGACGCGCACGTCCTTCACCGCCACCAGGCCGGAGAGGATGTCCTGCGAACCTGCGAAGAGGCCCACCCATGAATCAAGTTCGGCGCGTGCGGCGCGCTCGCGCGCCGCAACTGCCTCCGCCTTCGCGACTATTCCGGCTATCTCCGCCTGCAGCTGCTGCTTCTTCAGCTGAAGCATGGGCAGAAAGCGCGAGAAGCGCTTCAACGCGTCCGTCTGCGCCTTAAGCTCGGTCTTTGTCAACTTGATCTTAGCCATCTAGCCAATTAGCCCTTTGAAAATTTTAAAATATTATACTCTTTCAGACGGCAAAAGGCAATTCAAACTGGCCTTCGTTTTGCCACGCAGTAGACTATTGACAGACGAACAAAATACAGGTATAATTGCGTCACAATGAAAAGAGCACTACGTGGCATCCCGAAGGTAGCGGTCTCGCTGTCCTCGACATACCTGACATTCCGCCAGATACTTGGCGGCATACTGAAGTTCATAAAACTCAACTCCCCGTGGGACGTTACGTTCGTGACAGGACGCGCCGACGAGCCCCCGCTCGAGACAATCATCAACGAGAACACCCAGGGCCTCATCACGGACGAGCTGACACCCGAGGTCCGCGCCCTGGTGGAGAAATACAATATCGCCACTGTCGCAGTACATCTCGACGACCACTCCCCCACGACGATCGGAGTCGTTGACTGCGACTCCGCGTCGGTCGGCAAGATAGCGGCCGAACACTTCATCAAGAGCGGGTTCAAGCACTTCGCCTGCGTGGAGGACCTCGCGCGCATGCGCTGGTCGCTGCCGCGCTGCATGGCGTTCAAGGAGACGATCGAAGCCGCGGGGTTCCAGTGTTCGTTCTACCGCTCCCTCAAGGCGCCAGCCACGCGGCCGAAGGACGACCGTGCGCGCCTCTCCCGCTGGCTCGAGGCCCTGCCCAAGCCCTGCGCGCTGTTCGCCTCTAACGACGTGCGCGCGCGCCACATCATCGAGGCGTGCCAGGCAAAGAACATAACCGTGCCGGGGCAGATCGCACTGATGGGAGTCGACAACGACGAAGTCCTCTGCGAGACCGCGGTGCCCGCCATCTCGAGCATCGAGTGGAACACCATCGACTGCGGATACGGCATAGCCGAGTTCATCGACCACGTGATCCGCTCCGGGAAGCGCCCGGACGAACGGCAGATGTTCTACTACAGCGGCTCCAGGCTGGTGGTGCGCGCTTCGTCGCTGATGAACGCGACCGGCGACCCGCTGGTGGAGGAGTGCCGCGAGTACCTGGCGCAGTCGCTCGACAAGAAGCTGACGACCGCCAGCATATCGAACGCGCTCAACATATCGCGCAGGACGCTGGAGCGCCGCTTCTACCTCGGCGCCGGGCACACGCTGCGCACGGAGATACAGATGATGCGCATGACGCTCGCCAAGCAGCTGCTGGAGGAGACCGACTTCCGTCTCGAGGACATCGCTTTCAAGTGCGGCTTCTACGACGTGAGCCACATGCGCCAGACTTTCGCCCGCTTCGGCTCGCGCCTTTCGGCGAAGAAGCAGCGCCTGAAGCCCTGAACCCGAAGTCGATTATCTTGTCCTGCTCCCCGTGCCTTACGATGCGCAGCCTGAGCTGCGCGCCGCGCTGCGCGCCCTCTAGCTCGCGCGGCATGGGGACGGTGAGCGTCGCCTGCTCGCCCGCTCCGTTCTGGTACGTTATCACGGCGAGGCGCTTTCCGTCGCGCGAAAGCCTGGTGCCGGAGAAGACGCCCTTAGTGACCGGCACGTTCGCGACGAGGAACTCGCGCGTAGGCGCGGCAAGACGCTCCAGCGCGGCCGCGTCGAGCTTCATCGGCGCGGGGCGCCCTATGAGCTTTGCCGCAGCGCGCAGGCGCCTTTCAAGCGACGCCCTTATCGCGGGGGCCTTGTCAGCGGGAAGGATGGTGCACGTAAGCGCCTTCGCGAGGCATGCGACTATCCTTCGCGGAACGGCGGCGTAGCATTCCGCCAGCGCGATCCAGCGGCGGAAGTCGGTTGGCTTCTCCTTCGCGTCGCGCTCGCGCTCCTTCGTCGTCTCCGCGCCGCGCCCAAGGCGGGACAGGACCTCGCCGTAGTAGAACGGGAACCACTGCCTGTCGAAGTCCAGGTTCTCCGCGAGGAAATCGACGAACTTCTCGGGAATGGCTTCGGCAGGACGGTCCCGGTACCACGCGAACGCGGTCTTCACCCCTGCCACGGGATCCGGACTGAAGCCGCACGCGATCTGCCCGTCAACCCATCGGCGGAAAAGCTCGGGCACTCCGCAGAACGGCAGCTCGTCGACAATCCTGCGCTCCTTCGGCGAAAACGCGTAGCCGATGGACTCGAGCCACTTGACGTCGTCTGCAAAGCGCACCATCGCCTCTGAGCCCTTCCCTGCCGGGGCGAACTTCACGGGATGATACGCCGCCCAGAAGAGCGCGGCAGACTCGTCGTCCGTGAGGCGGGCGGGCTTCCCCGAAGAAGACTTCCCGGACAGTATCTCGCGCGCGATGCGCAGTATGTCGGCAGAGGCGGCGACAACCGCGGCCGCGTCCGAGGCCGATATCGCAGCCGACTTGCGCCTGACGGCCTGCGCGAACTCGGCGTCAAGGTCGGGCCGGCTCATTTGCGTCCTCCAGCAAGCGCCTCAAGCTCGCCGAGCGTGGAGTAGCCCGTGAACTCGCCGATCGGCACCATAACGCCGAAGTCGTTCTCCATCATCGTCAGAAGCCCGAAGGCCTTGAGCGAGCACCAGCCGGGAAGGTCGCGGAAACGCGTCCCCGGCCCGACGGAAGGCTCCTCGAGAACCGCAGCCGCCCTGGCGTAGAACCCGCCGCAAGCGGACTCGGCCGAACCGGGATCGCGCACGACCTCGTCGGCAAGCTCCATGTCGCCCTTGCCTCCATAGCCCCACGGGCAGCCGATGGAGTGGATGCCGTTGGCGCGCGCCGCCTCGAAGTCGTTCGCGCTGTCGCCTACCATGACGGACTCCGCAGGGGCGGCGCCTTCGCGCCTGAGCGCCTCCGCGAGCAGAGCCGGCTTCTTCAGCTTGCCTATGGGCGTGTCCATGAACATGTCGGACGAGTAGACCGTCTTGAAGAGGCTCCGCCATCCAAGCTTGTCGACGAGCAGGTTCGTGGCGCAGTAGCGCTTGTTCGTGACTATGTACGCGCTTGCGCCGCCGGAGTTGATGCGCCTGAGCCAGTCCTCGATGCCGGGATACGGCCTCGTGTTCGGGAACCCGCCTTCGTCGTAGTGCCTGCGGAAGAGCGCGCGCATGCGGGCGATGAGCTCCGGTGTGGTCGCGTCCTCGCCGAATAGCCCGCGCGTGACTTCGTCTATCGGAGGCCCGTTGCGGAACACCTCGTCGAAGTCGCGGTGCGGCAGGTCCACCTCGGCGAGTGCGTTCTTCCACGCGAGGCGAATGTCCGAGTCGGTGTCGCAGAGCGTTCCGTCGAAGTCGAAGAAGTAGTGTCTGTATTTCACGCTGTCAGAGTTTTTCCTCGGCGCAGGACCAGATGCTGACGCTTACGCCGATTGGTTTGAGGTAAGCCGCGATCTCAGCCGCGCGCTCGGGCGAGACCTGGCAGGTGATGACGATTTCGTCCGCCTTGAGCTCCGCAACGGCCTTCGCGGCCGTGTGGAGCGGCCCGTAGACCCTGAGGCCGCCGATGTAGCGTCCGACGAGCAGCGGGTCGTCGTCGAGAAGCCCGACGAGGAGGCGCGTGTCGAACCCGGTGCCGCGGATGAGCTCGCGGCGGAACGAGCGGTATCGAAGGCCCGCGCCGTACGCTATCACGCGCGTCGCAGACGAGTCGCGGAGCCGGGTGCGCCCGATGCTGTAGAAGATGTCGCGCACCGCGACTCGCACGAAGCGAACGGACATCGTGAGCAGGATGGACGTGGCGCAGAAAAGCGCCGTGAAGGCGGAGATGCGCGGAAGCTGCACGCCTGCGGATATCGCGAGCACGGCTCCGCCGAGAGCCCCCAGGATGCAGGCGGCGAAGAGGCGCAGGTAGTTGACGACCATTGCGCGCCCCCAGGCCACGCGGTAGACTCCTGTGACCACGAACATGACGAACGTGCAGCCGACGTAGAGCGGAACGCCCCTGTGGAATTCCTCCCATGAAATGTCGACGCCCAGGATGCCCATCGTGGCCAGCCATGAGATGAAGAGCAGCGTGCTGTCGGTCATGACCATGATGGGCACGGCAAGCACGCGCATCCTGCGGAAGTTGCGCAGCGACCGGTCGTGCGCCGCGATCGAGAGAAGCCTTCCCGCGTCCCAGAGCTCGATGCGCTGCATGTCCTTGAATATCACCGCCACGCCGATGACGAACACTACGATGTACAGCGCGACGGCCCGGTTCTTCAGGATAAGCCCGAACAGGCCCGTCATCACAAGCGCGGCTGCCATGGCGTACAGCACGAAGGCGGCAGTGCGCTGGGAGGACACCTGGCGCAGGATGCGGTGGTGGAGATGGTCTGCGTCCGCCTGCATCACCTTGGAGTTGCCGCAGTCCACGTTCTCCTTCATGCGCAGAAACGCGCGGAGCGTGCGGCGGAATATCGCCAGCGAGGTGTCGAAGATCGGCACGCCCATCGAGAGTAGCGGAACCCCCACCGAGACGAACAGGGAGTCCGACGAGTTGGTGAGCAGCGGCATGACAGATATCATGAACCCCAGGTACATCGAGCCCGTGTCCCCGAGGAACACGCTGGCGGGGTTGAAGTTGTAGCGCAGGAAGCCAAGGCAGGCGCCGGCAAGGGCGAAGTAGATGATCGTGTCGCCGGGACGCTTGACGAAAAAGAGAGCCCCCGCTATTCCGACGCAGGCAATCAGGGAAAGGCCGGACGCCAGGCCGTCGAGGCCGTCGATGAGGTTGAACGCGTTGACGGCGCCGACTATCCAGAACACCGTCATTGCGCAGTCGAGCCAGCCGGGCAGCGACGGGAACGTGCCCGCGAACCCAACGCCCGCCCAGAAATGCGCGGCAAAGGCAACCGCGACCTGGCCAAGCAGCTTCACCTTCGGGGGAAGGGAGAACATGTCGTCGAGGAACCCCAGGGCGACAAGCGCGGCCGAAAGAAGGCATATCTTGGCGCACAGAGGCACCGGCATGGAGCCTATCCTGCCGCCGCTGAAGCACGCAACCACGGCGAGCGTCGCGGTTACGGCAAGGAAGACCGCAAGCCCGCCGGCGCGCGGGATTGGCGTGGTGTTGATGCGGCGCGGCCCGGGCTTGTCGACGATCCCGAGCGCGATGGAAAGCTGCCGGACCACGGGCACAAGCACAAGCGCAAGCACGCATGCCCCGAAGAACGGCGCCCAGTAGTCCGCCGACTTGGAAACAGCCTCGATCAGTGCGTACAAAGCTCTCATTTCAACGACTCCTCGAAGACCGTCAGGAAGTTCTCAAGCGCGCGTTCGGGCCGCTCGACGAAGCCACCGCCACGCGGCGGCATCGCGTATGCCGATATCATCACCCAGCGGTCGATGCGGTTGAGCGCTGTGCGGTCCCATACGTCGCGCGCTATGCGGCTCATGTGCGAAGCGGTTATGAACCCCTCCTGGTTGAAGAACGTGTAGGCGAGCGCACATGCGCTCGTCTCGCCGCGCATGACGGATATCACGCGGTAGGGCCGCCCCTTCGCCGCGAAGTTGTGCGGGTTCATCATTAGGAAGCCCTGCGCGGGGAGGCACAGCTCCGGACGGTGTATCGACGACTTGGTGACGCCGCCAAGAACCGCCGTCACGACGAACTGGTACCCCGAAGGCGAGACGTATACGCGCTTGAGCAGCGACGTGTCCTTGGGCAGGATCGTCTGCTCGCCAAGGGAGATTTCGTGGAGATCGCCGCCGCACGCCGGGCACTTCCCCGGGCGGTCCTTGTCGAGTTCGCGCCCGCAGAACGACTGGCAGCACTTCTCGGAATGGCAGAACGAGATGCTGTCCCCCTCGAAGCCGGGAAGAGACGCGGGAAGCGCGAAATCGGGAAGCGCGCATATCTCGGGGTCCGGGGCAAGCGCGAGGACGACTGCGAGCGCCACGACGAGTACGGCGCACAGCGGCGGAACCGCGGCGGCGAAAACGGAGCGCCCGGGATCCTGCGGCGCGACTTCCGCCTTTTCGCCGCCCTTCCGCGCAGGCTCCGCGTCCGCCTCGTCGGACCTCCTCTTTTCCGCCAGCATGCGGTTGGTCCCGTCGGCCGCGCGGGCGATCAGGTCCGAGCAGGCGAGCATGAGCACAATCGCAACGGCGAAGATCACGTAGCCGGAATAGTCGTGGTAGAACCCAAGCGCCACGTCGGGGTTGCAGACGGACGCCACGATGCAGATCGTCACGATGCGCGTCACGTTCCCGAGGACTGCAATCGGGACGGAGCACGCAAACAGGGCGATGCGGCGCGGCCACGTCCTGTGCGCGTACCACGAATACGCCGCCGTAAGGGCCATCAGCGCGAAAAGCGACCTCAGCCCGCTGCAGGGCTCAGCTATGTCGATGGCGAATCCACCGGCGGCCGCCGACTCGATCGCCGTCCCGTGGCGAACCACCTCGAGGCCAAAGCCGTTGAGGAGCCCGACGGCAAAGGAAGACGCGAAAAGCCGCAGGTGAACCGTGATGAAGTCGAGGTACGTCGAGAAGGGAATGACGAAGCAGAGGAATATCGCCGGGAAAAAGCATATCGACGCGACGCGGCGCCCCCAGATGGCCCATGGCACCGCAATGCAGAACAGGATGAACGACACGGCCTCGATGCGGACCTGCAGCCCGCGCGACCCGAAGAACAGAAGCACAAGAGCCGGGACGAGCAGCGCCAGCCCGCACCAGGACGGCGACCCGGCGCTTTCGCGCAGGCGTTTCCGCTCCGTCCAGAGCACATACACGGAGAACACGGGCACGAGGTACCCATGCGACATGTCCTCCTGCGGATTGGAGAATATCTGCATCAGCCGGACGAACATGCCGTGGTACGCGCACAGCGCTGCAAGCGCTGTGACGGCGAAGGCGGCCAGCCGAAAACATTTTTCCGCGTTTTTCATTGTTGCGTTATTATACCAAAAGCGGTAAACTTTGTCCTATGAAAAACAACCTAAAGCGCCGTGTGTGGGTCGAAATAGACCTGGGCAGGATTTCTTCCAACTATCGTAAAATAGCGGCGGCGGTCAAACCGGCCGCCGTTCTGGCCGTCCTCAAGGCGAACGCGTACGGCCTGGGCGTCCTTCCGTACGCAAGGGCGCTCGCGAAGACCGACTGCTCCGGGTTCGGCGTCGCAGAGCCGTTCGAGGCCATACAGCTCAGGGAGTGGCAGGAGCGCGAGTCCGGCGGAAACGACATGCCGGTGCAGATACTCTCGAGCATCCTGCCAGACGAAATAGCCCCGATGGTCGAAGCAGGGGTGACGCTGCCGGTCACGGACGTCCGCACCGCAAGGCTCATCTCCGACGCGGCCGCGAGGCTCCACTGCGCGGCGAAGGTGCACTTCAAGCTGGACACCGGCATGGGGCGCCTCGGCATACGCGCGGAAGACGCCCCACAGGTGATCCGCGAGGTCAAGGCCCTTCCGAACCTCGACTGCGAGGGAATCTTCTCGCACTGCCCGATGGCCTACGACCCGGAGAACACGTTCACGGAAGACCAGATAGACCTGTTCCTCGCGATCCTTGGCGACGCCGCGAAAAGCGGCATCCACTTCCGCAAGGTCCACATCGCGGCCTCGGACGCAATCAACAACTTCCCGCGCTGCGCGAAGCCGCCCTTCACCCAGGTGCGCACCGGCATCAACCTGCACGGCAGCTTCGACCCGTTCGGCCGCAAGGCGCTTAAGGTCGAGAGCGTGCTCACGCTCAAGACGCGCATAGCCCAGGTTCGCGACCTCCCGGCCGGCACGACCCTCGGCTACGGACGCACGTGGTGCCTTTCGAGGAAGACGCGCGTCGCCACGATATCGGCAGGCTACGCGGACGGACTTCCCCTCGCGCTCACGAACCGCGGACATGTGCTGGTCAACGGCGTGCCGTGCCCGATAATCGGACGCATCTCGATGGACTACACGACCGTCGACGTGTCGCACGCCCCCAAGGCGAAGCCGGGCGACGAGGTGATATGCCTCGGCGAGGCAAACGGGCACAGGATAACCCCGGACGACTGGGCGGCGCTCAAGGGCACGCACGCGTACGACATCATCTGCTCGTTCGGCAACCGAGTCGAGCGCGTCTACATCTGAGGCTCGATCCCCTCGAAGACATAGAAGCACATGATGCGGGGGCGAAGCGCTCCGACGACGTCAAGCGCTGGGCCGAGCTTAGCGCCCTCGGGGAGGAACACGAAAGCCGTGAACATCTTTTCGCCCTGGCGTCCCGTCTCTGAGATGAACTTTAGAAGCTCCTCGCCGCTCTTGTACTCGCGCTCGTGGAGCTTGAGCTCAGGGTCGATGGACTCTGAGTTCTTGTCCCAGACCTCCTCGATGAAGATGAACTTGCCCTTGCCGTTTTCGGCGGGGTAGATCTCGAACGGCTGCGCCACGCGCTGCTTGCGGTTGCGCCACGAATCCTCCGGGAGGAACGCCTTGGCGAAGAACTGCCCCTTCTCGAATCCGTTGAGCTTGGCAACGGTTCCGTCGAAACCCGCGAACAGCCGGGCGCAAGCGCGCGCGTACGACGCGGCCGTGTCTGGAGAGAACGCAAGCCTGAGGTAGATGTCGAGGCCCTTCTTGCCCTCGCCGCGGATATACTCGGCGACCTCCTGGAACGTCCCGCTGCTCAGAACGGCGCCCTTCGTGTCGAGGACCTTGCAGACCGACGGCGACACGCTGCACACGAACTCGCGCACGCGGCCGAGCTCGAGCTTCTTCAGCGTGACCTCCACGAGGTCTCCGGGCTTGAACTCGCGGCTGACCTGGATGCGTCCGTACGCGCTCGACTGCTCAAGCGCCGGCGGGAGCTGCAGTGCCGACGGCGGGTGGCTGTACAACGCGAAGACCGCGCACGGTATGTTCGTCGAGGCGACGAGCGACCCGTCCGCCGCATGCTCGCCTCCCGTGTATACGACCCCGTGCTCAAGGGCGCTGCCGCCCTCCTTGGAGGTGTCCTTCACAAACGCGGTGATCTCCGCCTCGTCGCCGCCGAGCGGACGGACCTTGATGGCGAGCCGCTCGCCCTGCGGCCAGAAGCGCGCAAGCTCGTAGCTGGTCGGAACTCCGCGCGGAACGCCAAGCGACTCGACGGCCGCCGTGATGTCCTCGGGCTTCGCCAGGGACATGAAAACCGACTCGTACGCGCGGTCGGAGAGAGGGCCGCAGATGAAGAACTCGACTGTGTCGCCCACGGCAAGTCCCGTTGCCTCCGCAAGGAAGGTCACAGTTCCCGCCGACTTGTCGGCAACCACGAACTTAGGGGCCGAACGCTCCTTGCTCCACGCGGCGATGCCGTTTGTGTTGACGGAGACCCATTCCGTGGGACCGTTGGTGGCCGCGGCCGCAATGGAGAGGCATGAAGCCGCAACGGCTGCTGTGATCTTCATCGGGGAACCCCCTTTCATTTGCGAAGCGACTCGGCTGCACGCTTGAATCCCTCGGCGCTGCGGGCGATTATCGCCTCGTCCACCGAGCAGGAAAGACGGATGTGCCCCGGGAAGCCGAAGCCGGCACCAGGGACGCCGAGGATCTTCTCCTTGAGAAGCGCGTCGACGAACTTGGCGTCGTCTCCTCCCGGAGCCGCGGGGAAGAAGTAGAACGCGCCCTTGGGCATGGTGAACTCTATTCCCGCGTCCGCAAGGACCTTGGCCATCAGCTTGCGGCGGCGGTCGTAGATCTCGAGGTCTACCGATGCGTTGACAAGCGCAGCCGCGAGGCGCTGCCCTATGACTGGCGCGTTTACGTAGCCTAGCGTGCGGTTCGTCAGCGTGACAGCGGAGAGAAGCGTGTCGACGTCCGGCATCTGCGGGTTCGCGAGGAAGTACCCCACGCGCTCGCCAGCAAGCGAAAGCGTCTTGGAGAACGACCCGAGGACCACCGAGAACCTCGTAAGCGGAAGCACTGCTGGCACCTCTGCGCCGTCGTACGCGAACGCGCGGTAGGGCTCGTCGGAAAGCAGGTACAGCGGACGCTCGCGCCCTTCGTTGGCACGCTCCACGATTGCGCCCAGGCGCTGCATGTCGTCCTTCGAGTATATGACGCCGGTGGGGTTGTTGGGCGAGTTCACGATGATGGCGCGCGTCCTCGGAGTGACGGCCCTCTCAATGGCGTCGAGGTCCGGACGGAAGTCCGGGAGAAGCGACGGAATCGGCTTAAGGACACCGCCGAAGTGTCCGCAGTAGCTGCCGTATTCCACGAAGTACGGAGCAGGCACGAGTATTTCGTCGCCCGGATCGACTACGGCCCTGAAGAATGCGACGATCGCGCCGGCAGCGCCGACGGTCGCAATGACGTGCCTGGGCTCCACGGGCGTCTTCTGCTGCTCGGAGAGCATCCCCGCCAGCGCCTCGCGGAAGACCGGAAGGCCCGCGTTCGGGCAATACCCGAGGCCCAGCGGCTTCACCGCGTTCTCGGCGATCTTGACGAGCTCATCGTATGCCGCGGCCGGCGGAGGGACGTCGGGGTTGCCAAGCGAGAAGTCGCAGACAGCGTCCGCGCCGAACTCGCGCTTGAGCTCAATGCCCTTTTCAAACATCTTGCGGATGAACGAAGAACCCGCGATCGAGTTCTTCACGGAATCAGTCACTGCCTGCATCTTGGAGTCTCCCCTAGTACGAACTTTCCGCCGACATGGCCTTGCGCTGCTTGATTTCCTCGCGGACTCGGCTCCTGAGATCGTAGAGCGAGGGGAACGTGAGCTTGTTGGCGTAAAGGTCGGTGCAGACCTCCATCGAGACGAACCCGAGGCCCGCCTTGCGCATGCGGGCGAAGAGGTCTTCCGCGCTAGTGGCGTCCTTCAGCGCGTCAGGGAGCTTCTCGGCCATGCTTCCGAGGATCCGGAGGTTTCCGCCGACGCTTGAATAGCGCGGCGAGAAGAAGAAGAAGTGGTTGGAGCGGAGCGAGCGGTCAATGGACGTGCGCTGCTTGTCGATCGTCTCAAGAAGCTGCCTCGTGCGCGACGTGTGCTCGAACTTCTCGAGCGGACCCTCGTCCTCCTGTTCCTGGACCACGCGCGGAGCGGGCCTCTTGGCCGGGGCCGGCCTTGCCTTCTTCGCCTTCGGTTTTGCAGGCTCGTCGCCGAACAGGTCCTCAAGCGAATCGTCGATGTCGTCGTCTGCCGCTGCGGCAGGTGCCGGCGCAGGGGCCGCAGGCGCCGCAGGGGCAGCACTGGGAGTATCGGCGTCGTCGTCTCCGAAGAGGTCGTCAAGCGACGTGGCCTGCTCGACCTTGCCGGTGTCTTCCTTCGCGGCGGAAGCCGGCGCCGCGCCGCCGGGAGCCGCTGCCGCGCGTGCGCCCCTGAACTTGCTCCACGGGATGACCTGGCCAGTCACCTGGTGTCCGTTGATGACAATTGCCGTCCCATAGCGGGAAACGACATACGGCGGCGGCAGGTACTTGCCGTTTATGAACACCGCCCCGGCCGTGAAAGGCTTGCCACGGGCCTCGTGGAGCGCATAAAGCGCGTTGCGCGGAACCTTCTCAAAACCAGAGTTGTCAACAGAAGCGGCGGATGCCGCAAGGCATCCGGTCACCGCAATGGCTATGGCCAGTATGGACGATTTATGCATTATGCACCAGTTAAAATAAAAGCCCCGTGATGCCGTAGTACGGAACCCCTGGAACCTCGAAATCCAGGTGGGTGCCCTATTCGCTCCGCCAAGACGAAGCGCATTCGGACTCCCTATTGCAATTGAAGGTCAGAGAAATAACCGCTGTATCCGCGCGCAAAACAGGGCCCACGATGTGAAAGAGCTATTCTAGACTTCCCGGACTTCCACGCCAAGGTCCTTCTTCAGGGCCTCGACGATTCTGGCAAACCATCCGTTGACCTCTTCGTCCTTCAGCGTGCGGTCGGGCGACCTGAACGCCAGCGAATAGGCCACGGAGCGCTTGCCTGCTCCAAGAGTCTTTGACGTAAATATATCAAAAAGCTCTACAGCCGTCAATTCCTTCGGCCCCGACTTTTTCACGCACTTGACCACGGCCTCGTGGGTGACTTCAGGCCCGGCGACGAAAGCGACGTCGCGGCGGACCATCGGGAACGACGGCGCAGCCGACACCTTAGGCAGCGCGTCGACGCGCTTGAGCAGCGGCTCCACCGCAAGCTCCGCGAGGACCAGCTGCGTGTTCACGCGGTAGGGGTGGCGGAGCTTCTTGGACACAGCGCCCATGACGCCAGCGGGACGCCCGTTCACGACGATCTCGAACGAGGCGCCTGCGGTGAACGCCGGATGGTCAGCCTTGCGGAAGTCGACCTTGCCGACATGCAGCATGGCCGCAAGCTCGACCACAGCGCCCTTCATCCAAAGCACCGCCTCCTCAGCGGACACTGCGCGGCGGCGGTCAAGCGCACTGCGGCCGACGGGCCCGACTAAGCCAAGCGCGATGCGCTCGGACTCCGCCGGCTTGCCGTTCGCGTCCCTGGAGAAGACCCTCCCCAGTTCGAAAAGCTGCGCTACGTCCAGCTGCGCCGAAGACGCGTTGCGGCCAAGCGACGCGAGCAGCTGCGGAAGCAGAGAGTCCCTGAGCACTCCGTAGTCGGCCGAAACCGGGTCCGGAAGCGCGAGGCGCGAGGCCTTGTCGCGCGGATCGAACGCGTCCAGCTCGCCAGCGGAGAGGAACGAGTAGTGCATCGCCTCGGTGAACCCGAGCGAAAGGCACGCCGACCTGAGCTTCTCGCGGGAGCGGAAAGGCGCATCGGAAAGAGGCGAAACCGACGGAGCCGCGGGCATCGTGTCGGGGATGTTGTCGAGTCCGTACATCCTCGCGACCTCCTCGACGAGATCCGCCTCGAGGGAAAGGTCGTAGCGCCACGAAGGTATCTCGAAAGTGACCGACTCCTTCGCCGCGAAGTGCCCTTCGTCGCGGCAGACCAGCCCGAGCGCGCGGAGGATGAAGACCATCACGTCGTTCCCGACAGGTATGCCTATCAGCTTGCGCGCGCGCTCGAAGTTGAGCGAGACCGGCTGGTTCAGCGGCTTCTTGCGGTTGTCTACGTCGATCACGCCCTTCGCGACGACGGCAGCCCCGTATTTCTGGAGCAGATGGGTCGCGCGGCGGGAGGCCCAGTCCGCAAGGTCCTTGTCAACTCCGCGGATGTACCTGTAGGAAGACTCCGTTGCGAGCCCAAGCCGCGTGGATGTGTTCTTCGTGGAGGCGCAGTCGAACAGTGCGCTCTCGACGAGCACGCGTGTGGTTCCGGGGGCGATTTCGCTGCCCTCTCCGCCCATCACGCCGGCCACGGCCGAAGGCTTGTCGGCGTCGGCTATCACCAGCATCGACGGGTCGAGCTTCCGCTCCTGTCCGTCGAGGGTCTTCATGACTTCGCCCTCGCGCGCGTCGCGGACGACGATCTTGCGCCCGGCCAGCGTGTTGTAGTCGAACGCGTGCAGAGGCTGCCCGCACTCAAGCATCACGTAGTTCGTCACGTCGACGAGAAGCCCCAGCGACCTCACGCCGCAGAGCTCGAGCCGCTTGGCCATGACCTCCGGCGAAGGACCGTCCTTGACGCTCGTTATGACGCGCGCCGTGTAGCGCGGGCACTTCTCAGGCGACTCGACGACGACGGAAACTTCGTCCGTAACCGGCGTGTCGGACTCGGTGAAGTCGACGGACGGCATCTTGAGCGGGCGGTTGAGCAGCGCGGCGTATTCGCGCGCAATGCCAATCACGGAAAGCGCGTCGGGGCGGTTCCACGTGATCTCGATGTCGAAGACCGTCTCGGGCTTCTCGCATCCGGCGAGGTCGCGCACGAGCGTGCCGACCGGAGTCGACTCGGGGTACTCGATGATTCCCGCCGCGCCCTCGCCGATGTGGAGCTCCTTCTCTGAGCAGCACATGCCGAAGCTCTCGACTCCGCGCAGCTTGCCCTTCTTGATCTTCTCGGGATTGCCGTTCTTGTCGAGGAACTCGGGAATCGGCGCGCCGATTTTCGCGAACGCGGTCTTGATGCCCTTGCGCATGTTCGGTGCGCCGCAGACGACCTGGAAGACCTCCTTGCCGTCCGTCACCTTGCACACGTGGAGGTGGTCTGAGTTCGGATGCTGCTCGCATTCGAGGACCTCGGCGACAACGATGAGGTCGGAAAGCGGTTCCGCGCCTACTGTCTCGACCGACTCAACCTGCAGTCCGCTTCGCGTGAGCTTCTCGGCCAGTTCATTCGGGGCTATGTCCGAAACGTCTACGTATTCGTTCAGCCAGCTTAGTGGGATTCTCATAAGACTCTTCTTTACTCGCTCTTCTCTGTTGTTTCCGGCGCAGGTTCCGCCGCAGGCGCTTCGGCTGCTGGTTCGGCGGCAGGCGCTTCGGCAACAGGCTCGGCGGCGGGCGCCTCGGCCGGAGGCTCCGCTGCTGGCGCTTCGACTACAGGCGCTTCGGCCTTAGGCTCAGCTACCGGCGCTTCAGCTGCAGGCGCAGGTTCTGCGACGGCTTCCGCTGCCGGCGCTTCGGCGCCTTCGGCGGGCTTCTTCTCCTTGGGGAGCCTCCTGTACGGCGGATGCTCCGATGGTATCTGGAGCTGGTCGTCGTGAAACGCGACCAGGTGTCCCCTCTCGATGAGGATTGAAAGGTTCTTCACCACTTCGTCGCGCATCGATTCGTCGCCGGCGCAGATTGCGGGGACAAGCGCGGACACCGTGATGCCGGGATGGTTCTCCACGAACTTGACGATCGCGGTAAGGACCGGAATCGCATGCTGCGCGTCGAGCGGGGCGAACTTCACGGCCGTCACGAACTCCTGGCCGCGCGGGTCGTTCGCGCGGAAGAACTCGAGCTTGCGGTGGTGGAAAGCGCCGCGCAGCGCGAAGAACAGCGAAGCCGGGAAGCGCTCCTCCTTGCGAAGCGCGTCGCGCAGCGCGAAAAGGAGCGGGCGCGAGGGGGTCTTGAGACCGGCCTGCGCCGTCGTCACGAGGTTCTTCGGCTTGACGATGAGCGTCGGGAGGATCGTGCGGTGGAACTCGAGCTCGGCCTGCTCGCGCTCGAGCGCGGGCGCAGAATCAGGCGCGGCCGGAGCCTCTGCTCCCTCCGCCGCCGGAGTTGCCTGGGCGGTCTCGCCCTTGCGGCGGTACACGGTCTTCTTGGTAGCGCCCTTGCGCCACTCCTCGATGGACTCGGGGTCGCGCAGCATCACGAGGTGCGAGCGGAACTCGTCCTCGCTCATAGAGGGATAGCGGCGGCGCATTAGGTCGTGGACCTTGGCGTTGAAGTCGTGGAGGTTGGGCGGCCCGATGAACTCGCCGCTCAGGCCGCACTTGGCGACGCAGCTGAAGTTGCCCTTGGGGGGCTCGCACTCAAGTTCAACGCGCTCGTAGAAGTCCGGCATGTGCGCCGCGAGGATGTGGGCCGATATCTCCTCTTCGGAAAGAGCCGGCATGCCGCAGTGCTTGCACTGCCAGACGTCGAGAGTCCCGCCCTTCGGCGCAGAGACACGGAGCAGGCACGAGGCCGGGTTGTCGAGGAACAGGTACGCTATGTCCTTGAGCGGGAACGCGCGGTATGATGTCTGGATCTTCCTGATGATCGACCCAAGTGCCTTCTGCTCGGGGAGAACGCGCACTTCGCAGTCGAGCGGCTTCGGGGCCGGAGCGAAACGAGGTGCGTCGTCGCGACGGAACGCCGGCCGCTGTCCGCGGTCGAATGGCTTGCGGTCGCCGAACTGCTTGCGCTCGCCGAACGGCTTCCTCTCGCCGAACTGCCTGCGGTCGCCAGAAGGCTTGCGGTCCCCGAACGGCTTGCGCTCGCCGAACGGCTTGCGCGGGCCGCCGCCGCGACGGTCGTCGCGACGGTCTTCGCGATCCTCGGAAAAACGCTCCCCGCGGAATCTCTTGAGACCGTCCTCGGGCTTGCCCTTCGCCCAGTCTGGAGTGAAGTCGAATGTTCCAAGCCCCGAAAGGTCAGGCAGCTCTTCCGAAGGGACCTCCTCGGGATTGAGGTTCTTGTTGTCTTCTGTGTCGCTCATAGGTCTTGTATTATGCTGTTTCGGACGCGGGAAGTCAAATGGGAAATCGCCACCAAAGTCTGTCAGACGTCAAGCCCCTCCGCAGGACGGTCCGGCGAATAAATTGCGTGCGCCTGCAGAATCGCGAGGAGCGCGAACGCGGCGAGCATCATCTCGCCACCCTCCTCGAACGCAGTGCAGAAGGAAGTGAACGACAACGAGACATCCGCCTTCGCGATGTCCTGGCTATGGCGCCACCACGCGGGAAGACGGTCAGCGACCTGGACCATCACGCCGCTTCCGCCCATGCACGCGACGGACCACGCCACGGGATGAAGCTTGAAGAAAGACTTCAGAAGCGTCTTCGCATAGTAGAGCAGCATCGCGGCGAACACGCCGAAGAACAGGACGAAGTACAGCACTGCGACGATCTTCGCGCCAAACGGCACCGCGCCGGATGTCAGGAAGCGCATCTTGAACGGCGTCCCGTTGAAGTTCGCCACCACATCGGGATACAGGGACGTCATGACGGCGAGGTGGAGGTCCGTCTCCTTCATGACGGCCATAACGGCCACGCACGAGACGCAGGCCGACAGAAAGACCTTGCGCTTGAGCGATCCCCCGAAAGGGCAGCAGAGCCACACCGCGGGGACTATGAGGATGTAGAACGGGAGCGTCAGCACCTCGAAGAAAGAAGCCCCGTCCGCGTCGAAAGCGGCGCGGAGAGCCTCCGGCTCCATGACGGCCCAGGTGCAAGCGAGCGCAGCAAGAGATGCAAGCGCCAATGACGGCGCAAGCAGCCAAGACTTCTTGGATACGAGCAGATTCATGTCAATGCCTGATGTTGTGTGCTGCGTATTTTACCAAAACACACCGCGAGGGGCAATATGTTTGGGATGCAGCGAACAGCCAGGCATGCCGCGCCTATGGCGCCTCGCCTCAGCCCGCCTTGAACACGAGCGCGGAGTTGTGTCCGCCGAAGCCGAGCGAAGTCGAAAGCGCGACGCGAATCTTCTTCTCGACGCCCTTGTTCGGCGTGTAGTCGAGGTCGCACTCGGGATCCGGGTTCTCGTAGTTGATCGTCGGCGGTATGAATCCGTCGCGGATCGCAAGCGCGCAGAACGCCGCCTCCAGCGCGCCCGTCGCTCCGAGGAGATGGCCGGTCATGGACTTGGTGGACGATATCTTGATCTTCTTCGCGCCCTCTTCCCCGAACACCGTCTTGAAAGCCTTCGTCTCCATCGAGTCGTTGAGGTGCGTGGACGTTCCGTGCGCGTTGATGTAGTCCACAGTGGAAAGGTCGTCGACATTGGCGTCCGCGAACGCGATGCGTATCGCATCCACCGCCCCCTCGCCGCTCGGGTCCGGCGCGGTGATGTGGTATGCGTCGGACGAAGCCCCGTATCCGGCGAGCTCGCAGTACACGCGCGCACCGCGCGCCTTGGCGTGCTCCTCCGACTCGAGGATGAGCATCGCTGATCCTTCGCCCATCACGAACCCGCAGCGGTCCGCGTTGAACGGACGCGACGCCTTCTCTGGCGCGTCGTTGAATGCCGTCGCCAGCGCCTTCATCTTCATGAAGCCGCCGACGCAGTACTCGAGGATCGTCGCCTCGCATCCGCCTGCAACCATCACGTCGGCGCGCCCAAGCCTGATTGCGTCAAGCGCGAAGCCGACTGCATCAGTGGACGAGGCGCAGGCCGTCACGACCACCTGCGCCGGCCCCTTTGCGCCAAGCTTGATGGAGATGTTCCCGGCAGCCTCGTTCGGTATAAGCGCCGGGATGGTGAGCGGCGACATGCGGTCCGGTCCGCGCTCGAAAAGCGTCTTCCACGATTCCTCCGCCGTCTTGATTCCGCCGATGCCGTTGCCCACCATCGTGCCTACGCGGCGCATGTCGGGATGGTGCTCTTCGTCGAATCCGGCGTCCTTCCACGCCTCGACTGCAGCAACCACTGCATACTGCGTAAAGAGGTCGAGATGCCGCATCGCCTTGCGGTCAAGCGCGCCTGTCGCCGCCACGTATTCCTCAAACCCCTTCACTTCACCGGCAACCTGACATGTGCAGCGCGACGGATCGAACTTCGTGATGCGCCCTATGCCGCTCTTCCCGGCCTTTATGTTTTCCCACGCGGCAGCAGTTCCGTTGCCCACGGGCGTGACCATCCCTATTCCTGTTATGACTACCTTTTTCATGTTATCTCCTATCGGCAGGCGGTTTCACATGCAGTTTCCGCTGCAAGCGACACCACCGCAAAATGTTTGTGACATTTTACGCGATTTTGTCTCAATAGTCAAGCCACAAAGCTAACTCGCGCATGCGAGAGGACTCATCACTCGCCGCGTGCGTACTTGAGAATCCACTCGTCTACCGAGCCGAACATCGGGTGGCAGTTGGAATAGACGTTGTCCGACTCCTTCCACGTCTCCCAGAGCGTCGTCGCGCCGTTGTCGATCATGTGGAGCCAGCCGGGGAAACCCTTGTGCAGCACTATCTTGCGCGCAAGGTCCACTCGTCCGTGCTCCGAAAGGTACATCAGCATGTATCTGGTCGAGAAGATTCCGGTCGTAGGCCCGCAGTCCTTCTCCTCCACCGCCTCGACGAGCCGCTTCTCCGCGGCGGCAACCTGGTCGCTCGGCACAAGCCCGAGGTAGAGGCCTATCGACTGCGCGGACTGCGTTCCGTTCGCGACAATGCCGTCCTTGACGTATTTCGCCACGAAGGCGGCGCGGATCTTCTCGGCGAGGGCCGTGAACTCCTTTTCGTCGTCGTCGCGTCCGAGCATCGTCGCGAACTTCGCGGTCAGCTCCACGAAGCGGTGCCAGTGAGCGGTCGCGGTGCATCCATCCGGCGCGCGCTCAAGCGCCTCGTGGTCGCCGATGCAGTTGGGGACGAGTCCATCCGGGCACTTCCCGTCGACGAGCCGCACGTACCGCGCGCAGACGGGATAGAATTCCAACGCACGCTTGTCGTCGTAGTGGCGCAGGAG
>JAEEGL011188328.1_pt1 | contig 25888 bp, 23 predicted proteins | sample 9134231 | NCBI WGS metagenome assembly JAEEGL01 (sample SAMN16246548, study PRJNA631951) | gut metagenome | biome: gut microbiome; feature: rumen; material: fiber-attached | host: Bos | place: Iran: Karaj | collected 2018-10 | reverse complement strand
CATCAAGCCCTAATTCACGCCCCACAGCTTTAGGTGCATAACCTTTTAAACATTTTTGTACGGCTAATAACCGTTCTTCAGTTGAATGTTTCATAATAAAAACCCCAAAAGTTTTGTGTTCAACTTTTGGGGTTCATTACAAAACCGCGTTTTTTTTATTCTTGTGCCGTCTTTGGAATGGCGAATCCGCAATAGACAATCTCGAACTTCATTCCGTTCTTGGCCGACCGGATGACGGTCGCCGCCAGCGTCTCTTGTTGCTTGACGGACGAGACGGTGGTCGTGGTACTGGTGGTACCGGTATTCACACTCACCGGTATCAGGAGCATGTTCAACTCGCGGGGTTGGTTCTTTTTACGCAACTGGTTCGTCAGGAAATCCGACATGTCGAAGGTATAGTAATAGATATTGTCGCCTACCGAATCCGTACCTTGTATGAGCGAGCCGAGCAGCGCGCAGGTATCGGATGGCACCTCGCGGTTGGCGAAGAAACGCTCCATGCTCTCCTCTTTGATCAGCAGCATATAATTCGACGGCTGCAACCAATCATTACGCGTGACATCGGATGACGAGCCTTCAAACATATTCTCCACGGAGATGTTCACTTGCGCCTTATTGACATATGCCCGTTTGACTACGCGGTCGCCCTCTTTCATCTTCGACATAATCGTGTCGGCGATACGACCCATCGGGAAGGTAATACGCGTGTGTACGCCCGCAGGCGCGATAATATAATTATAGGTGTCGGAGTCTTTTTTCAACTCTTCTACCAGCGCCTCTTTGTCTTCATACCGCAGGTGGTTCACCGTGCGTACTTCCGAGTTGGCGTAGAACGGCTTCATGTCGTGTACCGTCGTGTCGCGACCGGCTTTCGAATAGCTGAAACTGTAGAACACGCCCAGAGCCATATCGGAGATATTGAGCATCGTCGAGGAACCGAACGAACTCTCGAGCAGCAGACCTTTGAATTGCTGGTTGAATTTCTCCTGACTCTCGAACGATTGGATGGACCAGAAATAATCCCGGAACTCATCGTTCACGCGCATGCGCAGCATCGGCACATAGTTGCCTTCCGAATCCTGTATCGAGTCGAGTTTCTCAGACGCTACCACGACGCGGTGATTGCTCAATACCGGCACTTCGCGCGAGCAGTAGTCCTCTATCTTGATGTCCGACGGATACTTGCCGTAGTACGAGAAGGTCTTCTTGTCTAGCATATAGACATTGAGCGCCAAGGGCGAAAAACCGTCACCGACCCAACTCGAATAATAGATATACAGACATATCGAGTCCACCTTCAGATCTTTGATGAGATCTCCCGAGGGATAATGGTATCCTTCCGGACAAGCCAACTGCGTCATGATAGACGCGCGCAGCACGCCGAAATCCGTCTCTATCTCGCCTAACAGGCACGAGTCGGATTGCGCCACGATAGACCCGCTATTCTCCACCATGGAGGTCAAAGGGAAGGTATCTGCCATCACTACGATAGCATCCTCCGGACCCAACACAGCTCTACCGGCACTCGCTGTGTCGTCCTTGCATGCCGTAAAACAGCACGCAATCACCATCATCATCCACCCTATGCACGCAAAGCGCTTACTCATTCGTCTCTAATAATCGCTGATAAAAATCATATTGCCGCTGACATGCAGCCACCACGTCCTCCGTCTCCTGATACGGCAGGCTCGGTTTGCCTTTCGTCTCCGCGTAGTTCATCAGTCGCTGGTTGACATGCGGCGTAGCATAGACAATCGCGTCCGAGAAGTCAATCGCCAGACGCATCAACTCTTCGTAACCAATCGGGAATCCGTCTATCGAGCGTACGTCCGAGTTGGATATACCTTCGATGCGCAGTTTCTCCGTGAAGCGGGTAGGGAACGGCTTCTTGTATTCGTTATCGTCCAGCATCAGCACGATCTTCGACTTCGCAAAGAAGGGCTCGTCGCTATAGGCTTTTTTCAGGTACAGCGGAGCCAGGGCCGACATCCAACCCGAGCACAGGATGATGTTCGGCGTCCAACGCAACTTCTTCACCGTCTCAATCACGCCGCGCGCGTAGAAAATCACGCGGTCGTCATTGTCCGCGTACTCCACACCCGCTTCGTCCGCTACGCCCTTGCGGCGATGGAACAGGTCATCGTTGTCAATGAAATAGATCTGAATACGCGCCGCCTGAATCGATGCTACTTTGATCAGCAGCGGATGATCGGACTCCTCGATAATCAGGTTCATGCCCGAAAGCCGAATCACTTCATGCAACTGGTTGCGACGCTCGTTGATCTCGCCGAATTTCGGCATGAATGTACGGGTCTCAAAACCATGAGACTGGAAGAACTCCGGCAACTGACGATTGAGCAACCGGATAGGCGTCTCTTCTGCCAGATAAGGGCTAATCTCTTGCGAGATAAACAGGATACGATTCGGCTCTTTCATAAGGCATGCACATTTTCGCACTGCAAAGGTACGAAAAAATATTGACATGCGCAAATTTTAATAATTTTTTATTAAAAAATTCTGTATTTTGTTGCAAGAATCAACTATTTTTGTTACTTTTGCACCGCAAAACCGGAAGAACTATGACTTGGATGATTATTGCGGCCTTGTTGCCGGCTCTTGTTTTAGGATTGTACATCTATTTCCGCGACCCGGTGAAGGAACCCTTCTCCTGGCTCCTGCGAACCTTCATAGCGGGAATATGTATCTGTGTGCCCGTCGCTTTTGTAGAAGCGGGTATCTCGCATCTGATTTTCGGAGACGGCTCGCCGGCCACCTTGTTCGGTACAACCGTGCAGGCTTTCTTCGTCGCGGCGGTACCGGAAGAAGCAGCAAAGCTGCTGGTCCTTTGGTTGATACTGCGCAGGAACCCTTATTTCGATGAGCATTTTGACGGTATTGTTTATGCCGTATGTGTCGGTCTGGGTTTTGCTGCTATCGAGAATGTGGCGTATGTGATGCAGGCCGGCGAAGGATGGATCACGGTAGCGGCGATGCGGGCACTGCTCGCGGTGCCCGGACACTATGCATTTGCTATCATCATGGGCTATTATTACTCAATCTACCATTTCGTAGCGCGCACGCCGAAGAACGCGGCGAAGATGTTGCTCCTGCCCGTCATGGCGCACGGCGTTTATGACGCGATAGCCATGAGCGGTTCGGTCGATCCCGTAGCAGGAGGTATATCCTTCTTCGTGCTGATCTTCTTCTGTATCAAACTGCAGAAAGCAGCCCAGAAACGCGTACAAGAACTCGTTAACAAACAATAATTTGCACCCCGACAGGTGTACAGGTCAAGTAACGAATAATGGCTTATCCGAAATTAGCGAACCGCCGATGGAAGGTGGTGAAAAGTGAGAATATCTTACGTATTGGACCCTGGTTGTCCGTACGCCAGGAATGCGTAGAACTACCGTCCGGCAAGCAGATCCCGACATGGTTCGTGCTGGAGTTTCCCGATTGGATTAACGTCATCGCTGTTACCAAAGACGGCAAGATGGTGTTAGTGGACCAGTACCGCCATGCGCTCGGCGAGACGCATTACGAACTCGTAGCAGGCGTGATAGACCCGGGCGAGACACCGCTGCAAGCGGCGCAACGCGAGTTGAGCGAAGAGACAGGCTATGAAGGTGGCGAATGGCAGTTGTTCATGACCTTGTCGCCCAATCCGACGAATCATAACAACCGCTCGTACACCTTCCTGGCTACGGGCGTAGAGAAAGTACGGGAACAGCATCAGGAGCCGACGGAAGACATCCATGTCGATGTGCTCGAACCGGACCAGGTGCTGGAGATGCTTCGCGACGGCGAGATCATCCAGGCCCTCCACGCCGCACCCCTCTGGCGCTACTTTGCCTCCCGAAAAAATGTCCTATTTCCATAGGGGTAACCTCGGGGTAATCTCGTGGTCATCTCGGGGGCAATCCGACAAATCAAACATTTTTAATATTACTTATTTCTCGCTGGTTTAACAACTAAGCCGCACCAAGAGCCCTCTGGGGCTCTTTTTTTTGTATAAAATTTGCATATGTCAGAAAAAAGCAGTAATTTTGCAACGCAAAATTTTTAAGAACACAGAAATGCAAATCATCACCACTAAGAAAAAGCTGCAGGCTGTCGTACAGGCCTGCAAGAATGCGAACAAAACGATTGGTTTGGTGCCCACCATGGGTGCGTTGCATGCCGGACATGCGTCCTTGGTGCGCCGTGCCGTATCGGAAAACGATGTGTGCGTCGTTTCCGTCTTCGTGAACCCTACGCAGTTCAATAACAAAGAGGACCTCGCCAAATACCCCCGTAACATCGAGCGCGATGCGGAGTTGCTCAGTTCCATAGGCGCCCATTTCGTCTTTGCCCCTACGCCCGAAGAGATGTACTCCGCCGAAGAGATGAACACCACCTTCGAATTTGACTTCGCCGGACTCGATAAGGTGATGGAGGGCAAGATGCGCCCGGGTCATTTCAACGGTGTCGTACAGGTGGTCAGCCGGCTCTTCTATCTCGTGCAACCCGACAAAGCCTATTTCGGTGAGAAGGACTTCCAGCAGTTGGCGATTATCCACCATATGGTAGAGCGCAGTTCCATGGCCGGTACATTTGGTAACTTGAAAATCATCGACTGTCCGATTGTGCGTGAAGAATCGGGTCTGGCACTCTCCAGCCGTAATGAACGACTCTCTGAAGCCGAGAAACAAACCGCTCTCGCTATCTCCCGTACTCTTTTTGAGTCGTTGAAATGGGCAAAAGATGCATCCGTGGCAGCCGTGCAGCAGCGTGTCATCGACACCGTCAATGCCGTACCCGGTCTGGAGGTCGAGTACTACGAGATAGTCGATCAAACAACCCTTCTTCCCACCGACACCTTTGCGCACGCTATCGGATGCATCACCGTCTATTGCGGACCGGTTCGACTGATTGATAATATCAAGTATTAATGTAGAGTGTTTAGGGTTTAGAGGTGAGAGTTGTATGTGACGCACATATTCCGTATATCGTTGAAGCCATCCGTAAAGCCTGGCCTCAGGTAGATATTTTCCCGATGGAACCGGAGCAAATTGATGCTGCGGCTGCGCGTGATGCGGAGGTGTTGGTGGTGCGTACGCGTACGAAAGTAAACGAAGCATTGCTCTCCGGTTCGTCCGTGCAACTGGTATGCACCGCCACCATCGGGTTTGACCATATAGACACCGCCTACTGCGACGCGCATAACATCCAGTGGACCGCCTGCCCGGGGTGCAACGCCCAAGCCGTCTGCGACTATATCGAAGAAGCGATAGAAGAAGTCAGTATTCAGAATTCAGGATTCAGTATTCATACCCTCGGTATCGTAGGGGTAGGGCATGTAGGAAGTCTTGTTGCCAGAATGGCGGAGCGTCGCGGACTGAAAGTACTTCTCAATGACCCGCCTAAAGGCATCGGCGTTTCCCTCGATGCATCCGAAGGAATCGAGCCCTTTAGCGGCGGAGAAATCGCTGATTGCGACATCATCACCTTCCATGTACCTTTGGACAAGTCCACCTATCACCTTTGTGATGAGGCCTTCCTCGCCCGCTGCAAACCCGACGCGCTGATCATCAATGCCGCGCGAGGCAGGGTAGTGGATGAGCAGGCCTTGTTAAGCAGCGGTCACCCCTTCATCCTTGACACCTGGGAGAACGAGCCGCATATAGATCCCGAAGTCTTACACCACGCCTTGCGCGCCTCGATGCATATCGCCGGTTATTCGGTGGAGGGCAAGCGCAATGCCTCGCAGACCTGTCTCGACACCATCGCGAAAACTTTCTCGCTCCCGCCCGTCACCCTTCCTGCTTTTCCCTCGCGCGGAGACACCGCCCCGGGATGGTTGGAACGAATCACCTGTGACTTACAAGCGCACCCCGAAGCCTTCGAAGCGCTTCGTACAAACTACCTCTTACGCTAAACAAAAGAAGCAGCGCTACAACTGCCCTGCTTCTACCAGATTGATGATCCGCTCCGTGATGCGGTCTTTATCCGCCGCGTCGTATTCTTCCTTTAGGTCGTTCTTGAAGAGCTTGGCGATGAATTGCCAGAAATTCGCACTTGCCTTGCCCTTGTACTGTTTGATTAACTCATAACTCGTCTTGTCCGTCTCGCGGTCCATGAGTTTCATCAGCATCATGCCCTGACTGGCATACATGCCCCGAAAATCTTTCTCGTATTTCTTAAAGAGGTATCGCTCGTACGCGCGCCACCATTTCTTGCGACTCTTCTGGTCCGGTAATTTCGCCAACTCCCAATTCGCATACTCCATATCTTTGGTGATACTCTTCGCGTACGGCAGACATTTCTTCACGTCCCGCACGGTGCGCCAATAGAACTTCTCCTGCTTCTTGTTCTTGAACTTCATCGGCGGGTACACCCAAACCTCGTGTAACCACGCCAGATACAAGGTATCATTACCCGTCACGCGAATCATGCAGGAGTCCAGATACGTCCGCTTAACCTCGGTCACGGGGCTAATTAAAACATTGGCAGCGAGCATATTCATACCCACTGCCAATCCCACTACTATCAGTATTGTTTTTCTCAATAGTTCAGTGCGAAAACCACGCGACCGGCAGATGGTTTACCTGTTACCATACATACGCCCGGTTCGTTCTTGTGACCAGGCAGGTCAGCCAACGGAATACAGCGGATGGTCGCTTTCGTCTCATCTTTGATGCGTTGCTCGGTCTCGGCGGTGCCGTCCCAATGCGCGAGCAGGAAACCGCCTTTCTTCAGTTCCTCTTTGAACTCCTCGTAGCTGTTCACTTCGCGGGTGTTGGCGATACGGAAGTCGAGAGCTTTCTTAAGTAAGTTCTTCTGGATCTCCTCCAGCAAAGCTTGTACTTTTTCTACGATTCCATCGATAGAAATCGTCTCTTTGGTCTGCGTGTCACGGCGGGCAATCTCGATGGTGCCGTTCTCCAAATCGCGGCCACCCATCGCCAGACGAACGGGAACACCCTTCAACTCATAGTCCGCGAACTTATAGCCCGGGGTGTATTTCTCATCCGTATCCACCTTCACGCGGATGCCGAGCGCTTTCATCTGATCGGCAATTGGATTGAGTTTCTCCATCAACTTCGCCAAGTCCTCTTCTTTCTTGAAGATAGGCACAATAACCACCTGTATCGGTGCCAGATGCGGCGGAAGAACCAAACCGTTGTCGTCCGAGTGCGTCATGATGAGCGCACCCATCAGACGGGTCGAAACACCCCAGGATGTCGCCCATACATATTCGTATTTGTTCTCCTTGGTCAGGAATTGTACGTCAAAACTCTTTGCGAAATTCTGTCCGAGGAAGTGACTCGTACCGGCTTGCAGCGCCTTGCCGTCCTGCATCATCGCTTCGATGCAATAGGTGTTCAACGCGCCTGCAAAACGCTCGTTCGGACTCTTCACACCCTTCAGCACCGGAATAGCCATCACGTTCTCTGCGAAATCGGCATATACATCCAGCATCTGACGGGCATAGTCCTCTGCCTCCTCTTTGGTAGCGTGTGCCGTATGACCTTCCTGCCAAAGGAACTCCGCCGTACGGAGGAACAGACGCGTACGCATCTCCCAACGCATCACGTTGCACCACTGGTTGCAAAGGATAGGCAGGTCGCGATAGGACGAGATCCAGTTCTTGTACGTGCTCCAGATGATAGTCTCACTCGTCGGACGAATGATGAGTTCTTCCTCTAACTTCGCCTGCGGGTCAACCACCACGCCGCGACCGTTCGGATCGTTCATCAAGCGGTGGTGCGTCACGACGGCGCATTCCTTGGCAAAACCCTCTACGTGCTCTGCCTCACGACTTAAGAAAGACTTCGGAATAAGCAGGGGGAAATACGCGTTCTTCACACCCTGTTCCTTGAATCGGCGATCCAGTTCAGCCTGAATAGTCTCCCAAATGGCATAGCCATAAGGTTTAATTACCATACATCCGCGAACGGCACTCTGCTCGGCCAGATCAGCTTTCACTACCAGTTCGTTGTACCACTTGGAATAGTCCTCACTACGAGGAGTTAGTTTTTGAAAATTAGCCATTGTATTGCTATGCTATGATTGTTCTTTTTCCAAAAAGGACAGCCCTCTGACTGTCCTTTTGGTCGAGAAGAGGCGACTCGAACGCCCGACCCCTACGTCCCGAACGTAGTGCGCTACCAACTGCGCTACTTCTCGTTCACTTCGTTCACTTCGATTATTTGCTGGCGCAAATTTTCTCGATTTCTACGAAAGCGGGTGCAAAAGTACTGCTTTTTTTTGAATTGAGCAAATTTTTTGCAAATTATTTTACACTTTTTCGCTTAAAAGTGCGTTTTAGAGGCTTTAAAGGCTCCGATTTGGCAATAAATTCACGCACTTCTTCCTCTGTAATCGTCTGCGCTATCGCCGTTCTCGGTAACTGGTAATTACCATGATCCGTCCGAATGTATGCTCCGTAACGACCCCGCATAATCTGTACATCGCCCCAAGACTGAATAGGTGTTTCTTTCGCTTTCTGCTGTTCAATCAACGCCACCGCCTCATCGTGCGTCAAGGAAGACACCTCTTTTCCGCGCGGCAGACTTATATAGGTTTTTCCGAAGTGGATATACGGACCGTATTTGCCGGTTCCGGAAGAGATAGGCTCGCCTTCATATTCACCCAGCGAAGCCGGTTGGGTTGCGCGGAACAGATCCAGCGCTTCCGACAGTGTGATAGAGAAGATAGACTGACCTTTCTTCAAACTGGCAAACTTCGGTTTTTCATTCGCTGCATCACCTAACTGCACGCACGGGCCGATTTTACTGATCTTCGCGATTACCGGCAGGCCTGTTTCGGGATCATTGCCTAACAACCGTCCGCTTACTTTTCCCGATGAAATCGAAGATAATAAGGGTTTGAAAGTCTTATAAAACGTATCAACGGTATTTGCCCATTCGGCTTTACCTTCTGCGATACGGTCGAACTGCTCTTCCGAATGCGCCGTGAAGTCATAACTCAAAATCTGCGGGAAATGCGCTACCAGGAAATCATTCGTGATGCGACCCAAGTCTGTCGGTAACAATCGTTGTGTCTCTGCGCCGTAAATCTCTGACTTCTGGTGTTCTGTGACTTCTCCGTTCTTAAGTGTCAGAATGGTGGTGTCGCGTTTTTGACCGGCTACCGATCCTTTCTCTACGTATTTGACATTTTGAATAGTCTCGATAATGGTGGCATAGGTGGACGGACGCCCGATACCTAATTCTTCCATGCGTTTCACGAGCGTCGCCTCGTTATACCGCAACGGCGGTTTGGCATAGGTCTGGATTCCCTCGGCGCCCTGTAGTCTCAATCGCTCGCGCGGAGACATAGCCGGCAGTACGCGGCGTGTCTCTTCCTCCTCATCGGACGATTGTACATAGACGCGGGTAAAACCGTCAAACGTAATCACTTCGCCTACGGCCGTAAACGCATACTTGCTTCCGTGCACGGACACTTCAATATTGGTCTTCTCGCTCTCTGCATCCGCCATCTGGCATGCAATCGTGCGTTTCCATATCAGTTCATACAAGCGCTGCTCGTCTCGCGTTGCACCCGCAGCCTGTACATTCATATAGGTCGGACGAATCGCCTCGTGAGCTTCCTGCGCCCCCTTTGCCTTGGTGTGGAACTGACGCGTATGCACATACTTGTTGCCGTACAACTGCGCAATTACCTCCTTACTCGTAGCCAGGGCCAACGAAGAGAGGTTCACGGAGTCCGTACGCATATAGGTGATCTTTCCGCTCTCGTACAGCGACTGCGCCAGACGCATCGTCTTCGATACGGGGAATTTCAATTTACGCGCCGCTTCCTGTTGCAAGGAGGAAGTGGTAAACGGAGGAGCCGGAAGATGCTTTACCGGCTTGCGCTGTACATCGCGTACGATGAACTGCGACTTCGGGAGACTCTCGAGAAACTCAATCGCATCTTTCTTATGCGAGAAACGATGGTTTAATTCGCATCGAAGTACGGACGCATCACCGGGATTTGTACCGATGAAATCGGCAAAAATACGATAGGATGACGACGCGCGGAAGGCTTCTATCTCGCGCTCTTTCTCTACGATCAAACGAACCGCTACCGATTGCACGCGACCCGCCGAAAGACCTGTCGTCACTTTCTTCCAGAGGATAGGGGACAACTCAAATCCAACGATACGGTCCAGTACGCGACGCGCCTGTTGCGCATTCACCAGATTGTAATCAATATCACGCGGATGCTGGATAGCTTCCTGAATAGCCGACTTGGTAATCTCATGAAAGACAATACGCTTCGTGTCTTTCTTATCCAGACCGAGCACTTCTTTCAGGTGCCATGCAATCGCTTCTCCCTCGCGGTCCTCATCGGATGCCAACCAAACGGTATCGGCTTTCTTTACCTCTTTGGTCAATTGGTCCAGCAAGTGCTCCTTATGCGCATCAATCACATAATTAGGCTGATAGCCGTTCTCAAAATCAATACCCATCGAGTTCTTTCCCAGCGGTTCAATATCACGGATATGACCTTGACTACTCAACACATGATAGTCGTTCCCGAGAAACTTCTCAATCGTCTTCGCCTTTGCCGGAGACTCAACTATTACCAGATTTTTGCTCATATGCAATATATAATAAGGTGTCCCTCAAAAAATCGCCGCAAAAGTAGTATAAATAATTTATTTGTGCAAATTATTTTTTTTCGCTTGCATATATCAAAGATATTTAGTATCTTTGCAGCCGAATTGAAAAAAATATTTGAATTTTTTTACAGAAAGGACTTGCATGAATACCTTTTTAGTCGTATTATTAGTGCTCGCGGGCGTCGCGTTATTATTAATGGAGATGTTCCTTTTGCCGGGCTTTGGCATTGCGGGCGTGAGTGGTTTTCTGGCGCTGATAGGAGCGGTCGTTGTGGCATGGGTCTGGATCGGTCATGTCGCGGGACTGATCACCTTGGGCGCTTGCGTGATCTTGACCGGACTCGCTATCTTCGGATTCGTGCGCAGCAATGCGCTGGATAAGATGGCGCTGGAAGCGAAGATTGACAGCCATGTCGAGTTGGCGAATAACAAACTCAAAAAAGAAGAGAAGAAAAACAAAAAATCATAAATCATAAATCATAAATTGGAAATACTATGGATATCAGTGCTCTCTCTATCGTGCTGTATGCCTTGATAGGCGTCTGCGTGATCATTTTCTTGTATTATGTGCCGTTCATGCTTTGGATCAATGCCGTCGTGAGCGGAGTGCATATCAGTTTGATACAACTCTTTTTGATGCGTATCCGTAAAGTGCCGCCCACCAAGATCGTCAATTGTATGATCGAGGCGCACAAGGCCGGTCTGACGGATGTCAAACGAGACGGTCTGGAGGCCCACTACCTCGCGGGCGGACATATTGAACGCGTGGTACATGCCCTCGTGTCGGCTTCCAAAGCCGGTATCAATCTGCCGTTCCAGATGGCGACGGCAATCGACCTTGCCGGTCGTGATGTGTTCGAAGCCGTGCAGATGAGTGTTAACCCCCGCGTCATTGATACCCCGCCGGTAACCGCAGTGGCCAAAGACGGTATCCAGTTGATAGCCAAAGCCCGCGTGACCGTTCGCGCGAACATCAAGCAACTCGTCGGTGGTGCAGGCGAAGATACCATTCTTGCCCGTGTAGGCGAAGGTATCGTTAGCTCGATCGGTAGTGCCGAGAGCCACAAGATGGTGCTCGAGAACCCCGATTCCATCAGTAAATTAGTGCTCTCAAAGGGTCTTGACGACGGAACCGCTTTTGAGATACTCTCCATTGATATCGCTGACATCGATGTAGGTAAGAACATCGGTGCACAACTGCAGATGGATCAGGCGGAGGCCGATAAGAACATCGCCCAAGCGAAAGCTGAAGAGCGTCGCTCGATGGCGATCGCGTCTGAGCAGGAGATGAAAGCGAAAGCCCAAGAGGCGCGTGCGAAAGTGATTGAGGCAGAAGCACTCGTGCCGCAAGCGATGGCAGAGGCGTTCCGTAACGGAAACCTCGGTATCATGGACTACTATCGCATGCAGAACATCCAGGCCGATACCGCGATGCGCGAGCAGATAGCCGGTGGTGCGGTGGAGAAGAAAAGCAAAAAGTGAAGATAGCGCTTCTGCAATATCCGATTGAGTGGGCTAATCCGCAGGCGAACATAGGTCTGTTGGATGAGCGCCTGCGAGCAGTAGCCGGTCAAGTGGACATGGCGGTAGTGCCGGAGATGTTCAGTACAGGTTTCTGTACCGACCGTCCCGGATTGGCGGAACCATGGCTTACCGGACCGACCTGCCAGGCGCTGCAACGCATGGCGGACATGTATGACCTGGCGATTGTCGGTTCGTTGATGGTGACGGATAGCGGAAAACTGTTCAACCGCGGTTTTCTCTTCCGCCCCAACGATAGTCCGCAGTACTATGACAAGCATCACTTGTACGCCAGCGGAGGAGAAGCGGAGTTCTTCACGCCCGGCAACGAGCGACCAATCTTTGAATACCGAGGAGTTAAGATTCGTCTGGCCGTATGTTATGACCTGCGTTTTCCTGTATGGCTGCGGCAGGATAAGCGCAACCTGTACGACATCCTCGTCGTCGTAGCCTGCTGGCCTACCGTGCGTATCCAATACTGGGATGCGCTCCTCCCTGCCCGTGCGGCAGAGAACCACTGCTATGGCATCGGCGTGAACATGGTTGGCACGGACGGGTTGCAGATGGATTATAACGGACACTCGGTGGCGTATGACACATGGCTCAAGGATGTCGCGGGCTTTGAGGATTACGAAGCGGGCACAAAAATAGTGGACTTGTCCATAGAGAAACTAAGACATTTTAGAGAAGTACTACCGCAATGGCAAGAAGCAGATGAATACCAATTGGCATATTAAACAACTGACGCCGGAAGAGCAAGCTGCGGCTGAGAGACTGACGAACGAACTGGATATCAGTCCGGTAGCCGCGCGTATCTTAGCCGGCAGGGGCCTGCGCACTGGTGCGGAAGCACGGGCGTATATCCGCCCGTCGTTGGATAGTCTGCATGACCCGTTCCTGATGCGCGATATGGGCGCAGCGGTGGACAGACTTTGCCGCGCCATCGACAACAATGAGCGCATCATGGTTTATGGCGACTACGATGTGGATGGTACGACGGCCGTGGCGCTGATGTATTCGTTTCTCCGCACGCAGACGGACAACCTCATTTACTATATCCCCGATCGCTATACTGAGGGCTACGGTATCTCCACCAAAGGTATTGATACAGCCCAAGAGAAAGGATGTACACTGGTTATTGCACTTGACTGCGGTATCAAGGCCGTAGATAAGATCGCGTATGCCAACGAAAAGCATATCGACTTCATTATCTGTGACCACCATACGCCCGGAACCGTCATTCCCGATGCGGTAGCGGTGCTGAATATGAAACGCGCCGACTGCCAGTATCCGTTCAAAGAACTGAGCGGTTGCGGGGTGGGATTTAAGTTAGTGCAAGCCTATGCGCAGCGCCGTGGATTAGATATGCAGGAGGTCTATCGACTCTTGCCGCTCTTGGCGATGAGTATCGCCAGCGATATCGTACCCGTTACGGGCGAGAACCGCATTCTGGCGTTCTACGGGCTACGTGCACTCAATGCACAGCCGTCTGTGGGCATCCAGGCGATCATGCAGGTGGCGGGTATAGAAGGGAAGACTATCACCATCAGTGACCTCGTCTATAAGATCGGTCCGCGTATCAATGCGGCGGGGCGTATCAAAAGTGGCGCGGAGGCGGTGCGACTGCTCATTACCAACGATGCGGAAGCGGCATTGCGGTTTGCGCAGGATATTGATTCCTATAACCAAGACCGTCGGGATTTTGACAGCAAGACTACCGATGAAGCCCTCGCGCAATTGGAAAAAGACCCGATGAATTCGAGCAAATTCACGACTGTGGTCTTCTCGCCGGAATGGCATAAAGGCGTGGTGGGTATTGCGGCCAGCCGTCTGACGGAGACCTATTACCGACCGACGATTGTCCTGACAGCCGGAGATGACGATATCATCAGCGGTAGTGCGCGTTCGGTCAGTGATTTCGATATCTATACAGCGATTGACTCATGTAGAGACCTGTTAACGAATTTCGGAGGACATAAGTTCGCTGCCGGACTGAGTATGCACAAGGCGGATTTGCTGGAGTTCAAGCGCCGCTTCGAAGAGTACGTAGCTGCGCATATCACACCCGAGCAACAACAACCGACATTGGAAGTAGAGGCCGAAGTGGAACTGAGCGATATGAATTGGAAGATGTACAAGATCCTGCAGTGTCTCGAACCGTTCGGACCGGGTAACGAGCGTCCGCTCTTCCTTTGCAAGAACCTGATTAACAACCGCAACACGCGTGCGGTGAGTGAAGGCAAGCACTTGCATCTGGATCTGACGGATTGTGTTGTAGCGATGGACGGAATCGCTTTCGGCCAGGGAGATAAAGCCGGGCACCTGCAAAACGGCAAGCGTATCGATGTGTGCTTCTATCTGGAGGAGAACAGCTATCGCGGTCGAACAACCCTGCAGATGAATGCACAGGACATAAAGTTAGTTGAAAGTTGAAAGTTTAAAGAGATATGTTTTCAGAACGAGACACTAAAGGACCGGTTTTACGCCGCGGATCTATTGAAGTAGTATGCGGATCGATGTTCAGCGGCAAGACTGAAGAGTTGATTCGCCGTATGAAACGCGCAAAATTCGCGAAACTGCGCGTGGAGATTTTTAAACCCGCCATCGACATACGCTACAGCGAAGAAGATGTGGTGAGTCATGATCGGAATGTCATTCAATCCACGCCCGTCGATTCGAGCCAGAACATCCTGTTGCTGGCCAACGATATCGATGTAGTGGGTATTGATGAGGCGCAATTCTTCGATATGGGCATTGTTGATGTATGCAAGCAGCTGGCAGAGCGCGGTATCCGTGTTATCTGCGCCGGTCTGGATATGGACTTCAAGGGTGTGCCTTTTGGTCCGATGCCGGCTTTGATGGCCATTGCCGAAGATGTCTATAAGACCCATGCGATATGCGTCCATTGCGGCGATTTGGCCTATGTGAGCCATCGTCTGGTAGCTTCCGAGAAACGCGTTTTACTCGGTGAAACCGATAGTTACGAACCCCTCTGTCGTGCGTGCTATAACAAAGCCATAGCCGGTGAGCTTTGTTGATATCATATTACCTTTAGCCATCCGAGATTGTTATACGTATAGCATCCCGGATGGTTTGTCTATACCTGCACCGGGTACCCGCGTGCTCGTTCCTTTGATGCGCAAAGAAGTGCGGGGTATCGTGTTGCGCGAACACACCGAACCGATATCGTCGGACTTCGCGGCAAAAGTCAAACCTATCCTCTCTGTCAGCGAGACCGCACCGGTCGTATCGCCGGAACAATTGGCGTTATGGCAATGGATGAGCGCGTACTACATGTGTACGCTTGGCGAAGTGATGGCGGCCGCTTTGCCTTCTGGTCTGGACAACCGCTTACTCAATCCGCCGAAACGCAGACGCGCGCATCTTGCGCCTTACGAAGGACCTATCGAACCCATGCATCCGCTATCACCTGCACAAGCGAAAAGTGTCGATGAAATCGAGCGTTTCTGGGCACAAGGCAAAGATATTGTCTTATTGCACGGCGTGACTTCCAGCGGCAAGACGGATATGTATATCCATCTGATTCAATCGCAGTTAGAAATTGGAAAGAATGTGCTGTACTTAGTGCCGGAGATAGCACTGACCACCCAACTCACCTCGCGTCTGCAGCATATCTTCGGAGACCAACTGACGGTGTATCATAGCCGTTTCACAGACGCCGAACGGGAAGAACTCTATCTGGCTTCTGCTCGTCCCGAACCGCATGTGGTCATCGGTGCCCGCAGTGCGGTATTTCTGCCTATCCCGAATATAGGTCTGGTGATTGTCGACGAGGAGCATGACCCTAGTTACAAACAAACCGAGCCTGCTCCGCGGTATCATGCGCGGGCTGCGGCTATTATGCTGGGACAGATCCATAAGGCAAAAGTACTCTTAGGAACCGCTACACCTGCGGTAGAGTCCTATTATTTGGCGCAGAAAGGTGTATACGGATTAGTCACCCTTACCGAGCGCTTTGGCGGTGTCGAACTGCCGGATATCCGGTTGATAGATCTCAAGAAGCAGTATGAGCGCAAGGAGATGTACGGTCATTTCAGCGATCCACTGGTGGCGCGTATCCGCGAGACTTTGGCGGATCACAAGCAGGTCATTCTTTTCCAGAACCGCCGCGGTTATGCGCCTCAGTTGCAGTGTGTGTCCTGCGGTCAGCCGCCGCGCTGTGTGCAATGCGATGTGCCGATGACGTTGCATCTGCGAGCCAAAGAATTGCGATGTCATTACTGCGGATACCGTACACCAATTCCGCCCGTCTGTCCGCAATGCGGCGGAGAACTCAAATCCATCGGTTTCGGTACGGAGCGTATCGAAGATGAGATCCAAGAACTCTTTCCGGAAGCGCGTGTACTGCGCCTGGACTTGGATTCGACCCGCAGCAAGACGGCGTATCAGGATATCATCAATGCTTTTGCGCGTCACGAATGCGATATCTTAGTTGGAACGCAGATGGTCACCAAAGGTCTGCATTTTGACGATGTCCGGCTGGTAGCCGTTCTCAATGCCGATCCGCTGTTTAACCAACCCGACTTCCGGGCTTACGAGCGTGCTTTCCAGATGCTGGAGCAGGTAGCAGGACGTGCTGGAAGGAAAGGTACAAAAGGCGAAGTGTGGATTCAGACCTTCGACACCAAGAATGTCGTCTTAGGGATGGTACAAAACCATGATTATACGGCACTGTATAATCACCAGATTGCAGACCGCGAAACCTTCCATTATCCCCCATTTCATCGGATAATTCGTGTGCAATTGCGCGATCACAATGCCGTGCGTGTACAAAGCGTAGCGATGCAATTACAGATGCACTTGAACCAGGTGTTCGGTACGCGTATTTCGTCGGTCATCATTCCTCCTATCGAGCGTGTACAAGCCTATACGATCCGCGAATTGAATCTCCGTATCGAGCAGGGCGCCAATATTACCGAAGCCAAACGTCGGCTGAAGGAGTCAATAGACTATATTCTCTCGAAGTCAACGAATAAAAATGTCAAAATAATCATAGATTGCGATCCGATATGATAGAAGAGTCGAAACGCCGTGTGGCGCATATCAATGAGATGATTGAGAGCGGATGGGCCGCTAAGTTAGTCAAAGAAGGCGAAGATTACCACGAGAAACAGCTCCGTGAGATAGCGCATGAGATTTGTTCGCGTCCTCAAGTGCGCGTAGTGCTGATCGCAGGTCCTTCATCCAGCGGAAAAACCAGTACCAGCCATCGATTGTGTCTGGAATTGCTCGCGCAAGGCAAACAACCGGTTGCCTTGTCGCTCGACAACTGGTATGTGGATGGAAGCCTCACGCCTCTCAAGGCCGATGGCACCAAGGATTACGAATCGGTGTATGCTATTGATCTGAAGCAGTTAGAGTCTGATCTGAAAGCCTTGATAGCCGGTCAGGAGATTGCATTGCCGACCTTCAACTTCGCCGAAGAGAAGCGAGAATATACGGGGGACACTTTACAGCTGGAGAGTGACGGGATCTTGGTGATGGAGGGTATCCATGCGCTCAATCCGATCCTGACCGAGCATATCGATGCTGCAAGTAAATTCAAAATCTATGCGGCTCCAATGAGTTCGATATCGTTAGACGGCGAACGGTGGGTGCCGACCTACGTCAATCGTTTGTTGCGCCGTATGAGTCGAGACTTGCGTACACGCGGGAAGTCTCCCCTGAAAACTCTTATGGTTTGGCCCTCCGTGGTAGAAGGAGAGGCGCAGTGGATAGAACCATTTAAAAAAGAAGCCGATGCGCTCTTTGATACCTCGATGACTTATGAGATGCCGGCGCTGCGTATGACGGTTGAGACAGCGTTACAGACAGTACCTGCTACAGCCAAAGAATATGAAACCGCTAAGTTGCTGCTTTTCTATCTCAATTTCTTCGAACCGCTGCCGTCTTCGTATATTCCGCGTACCTCTATTCTGCGCGAATTCATCGGAGGAAGCCAGTTTAATGTAGGATAAAAGGAGCCCGTCGGGCATCTTTTTTATGCAAAATATTTGCATATGTCCTAAAAAAGCAGTACTTTTGCACCCAAATTGGATTTATGGGACTACTTTTATTGTTTTTATTTGGCGCCATGGCGGTCAGTTTCCTGTGTTCCGTGCTGGAATCGGTACTGATGTCAACGTCGCTCAGTTATATCAACTTACGTGAGGAAGAAGGCTATGCGCCGGCCGCACTGATGAGCAAGTACAAGGATGACACAGGTCGTCCTTTAGCGGCTATTTTATCGCTGAACACCATTGCTAATACAATCGGTGCTGCCGGTGTCGGTATGCAAGCCGCAGCGATTGCGCCGGATAACAAACTCTTCTTCGGTTTGGTATCGGCGATGACCACGATTCTTATTCTGGTCTTTGCGGAAATCATCCCGAAGGTCATCGGCACCACCTATTGGCGCGAGTTAATGGGCTTCACCGCTCGTACGGTTCGTGCGCTCATCTTCATCCTCTATCCGTTTGTGCTGTTGGTAGAACTCATCACACGCATGTTTCCGGATAACGAAGACGATCCTTCGGTCAGCCGTGAAGAAGTGCTGGCGATGGTAAACGTAGGCGAAGAAGAAGGGGTTGTGGACGAAGACGAGAATAAAATCTTCTCTAACCTTATGCGCCTCGATTCCATCCATGCCTACGATGTGATGACCCCGCGCGTGGTAGCGAAGATTGCGCCGGAGAACATGACACTACGGGCGTATTATGACAACGATGAATACGACCATTTCTCGCGTATCCCGCTCTACAAACCCGAGGCGCCGGAGTATATCACCGGCTACGTGCTGCGTAATGATGCATTGGAGGAACTGACGGAAGACCATTTCCGTAAGACCCTCGGCGGCATCAAGCGTCCTTTGCCGGCCTTCGACCAGGACTTGACGCTCGGTGTTATCTTCGATTCGATGCTCAAACAGAAGAGCCAGATTGCACAAATCATCGATGAGTACGGCATGTTTGTGGGTATCCTTACCCTCGAAGATATCATCGAGACCATCTTCGGACTCGAAATCATCGATGAGAGCGATACCGTCATCGACATGCAGCAGTACGCCCGCGAACGTTGGGAGCAACGACAGAAGAAATACAAGAAATTAGCGGTGAATACCGACAGTCAACCGACGGTCAACCGACAGTCAACCGACAGTCAAAGCCAAGATGAGGCTAACGATGAAGCAGAAAAGTGACATACGGATTCTGAATAAAAAGGCGAAATTTGAGTATATCATCTTGGACCGCTACACGGCCGGCATTCAGTTGTTTGGTACAGAGATTAAGTCTATCCGGGAAGGAAAGGCTTCGTTGGTAGACAGCTATTGCACAGTGGAACATGGGGAGATGTATGTCAAGCAGATGCATATCGCGGAATACCGCTTCGGGTCATACGCCAACCATGAGGTGCGCCGCGATCGCAAGTTGCTGCTACAACGCCGCGAAATACGCAAACTCGCGAAGGCTACGCAGGATTCGGGAAAGACTATCATCCCTTTGGTGCTCTTCATCAATGACCGTGGACTAGCGAAGATGGAGATAGCGCTCTGCCAAGGTAAGCGTACCTATGACAAACGGCAATCCCTCCGTGAGGCGGATGACAAACGGCAAATGGATCAATTAAAAAAACGAATATATGAGTAAAGCATTGTTAATGATTTTGGATGGCTGGGGCATTGGTAATAAGTCCAAGGCCGATGTCATCAGCGTCACGCCGACGCCTAATTGGGATGCGCTGTTGGCGAAATACCCGCACTCACAGTTACAGGCCAGCGGAGAGAACGTAGGTCTGCCCGACGGACAGATGGGAAACTCCGAAGTGGGACACTTGAATATCGGTGCCGGTCGTGTGGTTTATCAGGATCTGGTGAAGATCAACCGTTCTATTCGCGACAACTCGATCATGCAGAATCCGGAGATCGTGGCTGCTTACAAGGCAGCGCAAGCAGCCGGCAAGAAACTGCATATCATGGGTCTGTGCTCCAACGGCGGTGTACACTCGAGTCTTGATCACCTCTTCAAACTCGTGGAGATAGCCAAGGAATACGGTGTGGCAGAGCGCACGTTCGTACATTGCTTCATGGACGGCCGCGATACCGACCCACGTAGTGGTAAGGGCTTTATTGAGCAGTTACAAGGAGTTTGTGACAACACCGGCGCACACATCGCATCCATTATAGGTCGTTTCTATGCGATGGACCGCGACAAACGATGGGAGCGTATTAAAGTGGCGTATGACCAGTTGGTAAATGGCGAGGGCCGCAAGGAGACGGATATGGTAGCGGCCGTACAGGGATGCTACGACCGCCACACGGAGGAGCATAAAGATACCGATGAGTTCATGGAACCGCTGGTGAACGCCAATTGCGATGGACGTATTGCAGAAGGCGATGTAGTCATCTTCTTTAACTACCGCAACGATCGCGCAAAGGAGGTCACCATTGTGCTCACCCAACAAGACATGCCTGAGCAAGGTATGCATACCATTCCCAATCTGCACTACTGCTGTATGACGCCCTATGACTCGTCCTTCACCGGCTTGCATATCCTCTTTCCGAAAGAGAACGTGGAGAATACGCTTGGTGAAGTAGTCAGCAACTTAGGCCTCAAGCAATTGCGTATCGCCGAGACGGAGAAATTTGCACACGTGACCTTCTTCTTCAACGGAGGCCGCGAAGCTGAGTACCCGGGCGAGGAGCGTATCCTGATCCCGAGTCCGAAGGTACCGACCTATGATATGAAACCCGAGATGAGTGCGCCCGAAGTAACCGAAGCCCTCATTGCAGCGATTAAGACGCAGAAATTCGATTATATCACCCTCAATTTCGCCAATGGTGACATGGTGGGCCATACCGGTGTATACGAGGCTATCGAGAAAGCGGTAAAGACCATCGACGACTGCTCGCATCGCGTGATAGAAGCCGCACTGGAGAACGGCTACGAGGTTATCGTCATCGCCGATCACGGAAACTGCGATAATGCCATCAATGCCGACGGTACACCGAACACCGCGCACTCACTCAATCCTGTGCCCTTTGTCTATATAAGTAAGGAACACACGGACGCGCGCGTAGAGAACGGTATTCTCGCGGACGTAGCACCTTCGCTCTGCCATATCATGGGAATCGAGCAACCGAAGGAGATGACTGGCAGATGTTTAATCAAAGACTAAACAGTTTAAAGTTTAGTGCTTGGAGAAAAAAAGCGACCCGCAGAATGTGGGTCGCTTCGTTTTTGAAGGAGTTGATTATTTGTTTTTCTCAACCTCTGCAGCAACGTCTTCGCCGAGTTCAACGGCACGCTCAAGAAGCGTTTTCTCCTCAGCAGGGGCAGCAGCCTCTTCTTGTGCAGGAGCAGCAACTTCAACAGCAGCAGGGGCAGCAGCCTCTGCCTCTTCAGCCTTCTCGGCCTTGTTTGCGCAACTGAGTGCAGCTAGTGCAACAGCTACGATAAGCATCATCTTTTTCATAACGTTAATTGATTTTAGAGTTAGTAAAAAACAAAAATCACGGCAAAGATACTGCTTTTTATTCATATCTCCAAATAAATCGGCATTTTTTGCGTAAAAAAAAAGAGCGGCCCAAACGGGTCGCTTCTTTCCCAAGGTTTTTTGTACCTTTCCTTTGAGCAACAAATTACTCAGCGATGGTGTCTACTTCAACAACCTCTACTACCTCTACCTCAGCGTTAGCGCAGGTGTCCTGGCAGCATTTTTTCTCGCAGCACTTGTTGCCGCAGCTCATAGCAGCGAAAGCTACAGCTACGATAAGAAGCATCTTCTTCATAGTTTACCAATAATTTTTAAGTTAATAAAGCTTTATTTTACTAAAATCTCTCGCCTTTTTGCGAAAAACGCTGCAAAAGTACAACATTTTTTGGATATGTGCAAAAAAAATTGTAATTTTGCGCAATTAATTTTACATTTTATGGAAAAAAGGGGCTTTTTTGATAAATCTGACCTCAAATTTGTGGGGTTTAACATCGTTTTAGCCGTTATAGTAGGTATTGCGATTCTTGTCGGTCTGATTATTTGGTTGAAGGACTATACGCAACATGGCGTGGAGGTAGAGGTGGAAGACGTGCGAGGATTGGTAGAAGCGGAAGCTGCGCCTTTATTGGAGGCACAGGGGCTTCGGCTGATCGTGGTGGACTCCACGTATTCGGACAAAGTTCCGTTTGGCACGATTGTTGAACAGGATCCAAAGCCGCTGAGTCATGCCAAGCACGGTCGGGCGGTGTATGTAACCATTAACGCTACAACGCGTCGGCAAGTAACGATGCCTGACTTGCAGGATATGAGCTATCGTCAGGCCGAGACCACCCTACGCGGTTTGGGACTGCAGGTGGATACGATCTACGAGTATGAGCCCTCGGAGTACAAGGACCTCGTGCTGGATGTCAGGGCCGGCGAGACGAGTCTTAGTCCCGGCACGAAAGTGGCAATCGGTACGCAGGTGCGTCTGGTGGTAGGGCAAGGCCGCGGCACAGAGATGGTCATTGTGCCCAACGTCGTAGGTATGACCATGCAAGAAGCCCGCAGCACGTTGCTCAACCGCCACCTGACGATAGGCGCTGTCTCATATGACGAACCTAAAGAAGGGACTAAGGTGCAATATGTGTACCGCCAAACGCCGAGTGCCGGTGAAAAATTGATAGAAGGAGAAACGGTCGCTTTGCGATTCTCGGTGGATATCCGCAAAGCATCGAAGAATAATACCAATATAGACCAAGAGGATGAATGGTTCTGATGGAAGAGGATTGGAACATAGAATCGGAAGAACTCTTCGAACGTTGGCGCTGCGAGGTGGATAAAGGTCAAGGCAAAGAACGCATTGACAAATATCTCGCGGAGCACATGACAAACACTAGCCGCAACCGCATCCAGACGGCAGCGGATGCAGGGAATGTATGGGTGAACGGTAAAGCCGTAGCTTCTAACTATCGCATCAAACCCGGAGATGTCATCCAAGTCCTGCTGGACCACGAGCCTCATGACTTCACCATCACGCCGGAGAATATTCCGCTCAATATCGTGTATGAAGACGATGACCTGTTGGTGGTCAACAAACCTGCCGGACTTGTTGTCCATCCCGGTCATGGCAACTATGAGCACACGCTCTTGCATGCACTTGCATGGCATTTCGGAGAGGAACTGGACATCAATGATCCTTCTATCGGTCTTGTGCATCGTATCGACAAGGATACTTCGGGTTTGTTGCTTATCGCGAAGACTCCTGAGGCGAAGGCGCATCTTGCCAAGCAGTTCTTCGATCATACGACGGAGCGCACCTATAACGCTCTCGTATGGGGCACGTTTAAAGAGCAGAGCGGCACGATCGAAGGCGCTCTCGCGCGTGACAACCGTGACCGCACGATTTATAAAGTATGGGATCCGGAGGAGTGTCCGCAGGCCAAAGAGGCTGTCACGCACTGGCGTGTACTCGAGCAATTCCCGTATGTCACGCTTGTGGAGTGCCGCTTGGAGACCGGTCGTACTCACCAAATCCGCGTGCACATGAAGCATATCGGCCATCCGCTCTTCTGCGACGAGAAATACGGCGGGTGCGAGATCCTCAAAGGTCTGCGCACGCAGAAATACCGCCAATATATAGAGAATTGTTTCGCCCTCTGTCCGCGTCAAGTGCTGCATGCGCGTACGCTTGGTTTTACCCACCCGCGCACCGGAGAACGCATGTTCTTCGACAGCCAATGGCCGGAAGATATGACGAATGTAATCAATAAATGGAGACATTATGAGCCAAATACTCTGGGTTGACGATGAGATAGATCTCTTGCAACCGTATATCATTTACCTCAAAGGCAAAGGCTATGACGTGACGACTGCCACGAATGGCGAAGATGCCTTGGACCGCTTGTCGGAATCGGTGCCGGCCATTGTCTTTCTGGATGAGAACATGCCGGGTATGACCGGACTCGAGACGCTCCAGGAGATGAAGCGCTTGCACCCCGAAGTGCCGGTAGTGATGATCACCAAGTCCGAAGAGGAACATATCATGGAGCAGGCTATCGGTGAGAAGATTGCCGATTACCTCATCAAACCTGTCAACCCCAGCCAGATCCTATTGTGCTTGAAGAAACATGTACATCAGCAGGCAATTGTCAGCGAGCAGGTACAGCAGAATTACCGTCAGGAGTGGGGAGATATATCCTATATGATCGACACTGCCAGTACCATTGAGGAGTGGCAGGCGATAGAGCGCACGCTTAGCAAATGGGATATCGATCTCGAGAACTCCGCCATGCGGTCGCTTATAGAGGACCAACGCACGCAGGCCAATGCCGCCTTCGCTAAATGGATTACCAAGAACTACGAGAGTTGGTTTATAAACCGCGAAGCGATAAACGCTACTACACCGCGAAGCGATAAACCTCTGATGTCCCATGATCTGATGAAGCATTCTGTCTTTCCTTTGCTCGATAAGGGCGAGAAAGTGCTGCTATGTGTGATTGATAATTTCCGCTACGATCAATGGAAGACCATTCAGCCGCTCGTCAGTGAGTGTTATACGGTCCGCGCCGAAGAGCAATATACTTCTATCCTGCCGACGGCTACCCAGTATGCCCGCAACGCCATTTTCTCCGGACTACTACCGTTGCAAATCCAAGAGATGTTTCCGCATCTTTGGGTGGAGGAAGGCGACGAGGAGAGTAAAAACCAGCACGAGAAAGAACTCGTTCAGACGCTTTTGGACCGGTATCGCCGTCGCGAAAGTTTTAATTATTGGAAGGTTAACGAGAGTGATTTCTGCGAACGTGTCATCCAACAACTCAAAAGTTCGCAGGCGCCTCTGAACATCGTTGTGCTCAACTTCATCGACATGCTCTCGCATTCGCGCACGGAGAGTAAGATGATGCGGGAGTTAGCGAACGACGAGGCGGCCTACCGCAGCCTCACGCTCAGTTGGTTCCGTCATTCGCCGATATACGAACTGCTGAGGCTCGCGTCTGAAATGGGACTTACCTTAGTGCTTACCACCGATCATGGTACGACGCGCGTGAAGAACGCCGTGCAGATAGTGGCAGATAAGAACACCAACACGAATATCCGCTATAAGGTCGGTAAGGCCCTCAATTGCAGTTCGAAGAACGTCTTCTCCATAGAGCAACCCAAGCGCGTAGGTTTGCCCTGCCCGAATGTCAGCAGCAGTTATGCCTTCTGCACCGGTAGCGATTTCTTCGCTTACCCGAATCAATTTAACTACTACGCCCAATATTACCGTAACACATTCCAGCATGGCGGTATCTCGCTGGAAGAGATGATCATTCCCTTAGTCACCTTGGTCCCGAAACGATGAAATCCCGTACGCGAAATAGAGTCTTGTGGTGCCTCGCCGGCCTGGTGCTGGTGGCGGTGTGCGTAGCCTTTTGGTCGTGCCATCAGCCCCATCCCGACACTTCGCACCGACTCATCGTGCTCACGTGGAATACGGAGCGTATGGGCAATTTCGCCAAACCCGATAAGAACGAAGTGCTGCGCTATCTGATGGCGCAAGATGCGGATGTGATCTGCCTGCAGGAGGTCGATGTCTATAAGCGTCCGCAATTCCTGACGCTGCAAGAGGTGAAGGATGTGCTGGGCAGCAAGTATCGTTATTCGTATCTGGATTTCTCGGTGTACGACAGTCGCCATCAGTTCGGCACGATGGTCTGGTCGCAGTATCCGCTCATCAACAAACAGAGCATCCATTATGAGACGCGGGGAAACATCAGCAACCGCTGCGACATCGTCGTG
>JAEEGL012390958.1_pt1 | contig 25889 bp, 28 predicted proteins | sample 9134231 | NCBI WGS metagenome assembly JAEEGL01 (sample SAMN16246548, study PRJNA631951) | gut metagenome | biome: gut microbiome; feature: rumen; material: fiber-attached | host: Bos | place: Iran: Karaj | collected 2018-10 | reverse complement strand
GGCATTGATGAAAATGCCGACGATGGCAGCGATGGCGAGGCCCGACAGGTGGATGGGACCGATGGCGATGTCGTCGTTGGCTCCATATTTCACGCCGATGGCCAGCACAAGGATGAGGGCCGCCACAAACACATTGCGAGAGTTCTTCAGGTCGACTTTCTCTTCTACGAGGTTATGCACACCCACAGATGAAATCATGCCATAGAGGATCAGACTGACGCCGCCGATGGTGGCGTCAGGCATCAGTCGAATAAGGCAAGCAAACTTTGGACAGAAGGCCAAAACGATGGCCAGACCGGCTGCTATACGAATGACTTTCGGGTCGAACACCTTAGTCAAGTTCAGCACACCAGTATTCTCACCATAGGTGGTATTAGCCGGTGCACCAAAGACCGAGGCTAGGGCTGTGGCCATGCCGTCACCGGTAAGCGTGCGATGCAAACCTGGCTCAGCCAGGAAGTTCTTGCCAACGGTGGAACTGATAGCAAACATATCGCCGATATGCTCTATGATGGTAGCAAAGGCAATGGGCATGACGATAATTGATAATTAAATGAAGAAAGTATATAGAACCTGAAATATGCGTGGTTGTCGTTGATCAACTGATGGAAACGATCGGTTTCGCATCTCAACCAGGTGATGACTTCGCCAACGTGAACGACACCTTTGATGAAGAGGAAGAGATATACACTGACAGAAAAACTATCTGGAATATGTCAGAATATTGATTTTTCGCTTTCACTCAACTTCTTGTAGTTCATACGATATAATACACATTGTTTCAGTTGTAGTTTGGCTGTATCTTTGCCCGGCAATAGTGCACCCAACTACAACTGTTTTGATGATGACACATTGCGAGTTTCTCGATTTGCAGTACGTGTTATTCGTGGTTCCTATTTATCATATTCAAAGAACTCCTTTAATCCTTTTTTCTGTTTCAGGTCGTCAGCCGTGAAGCCATAATGCGAGGCTGCTGCCAGTGTGACTATGTGTTTGAGGAAGTCATCGTATGAAAGTTCAAACCATTCCTTGGGGATGTCCACGGTAATCGTCCCTCCGCCGTAGTGGCTCCCTTCGTCCCATGCCTCGTCCAGTTCGGCTTCATACGTGCCGTCATCCTTCTTGTTGATGCAGTACCATGAAGCCCATTCTTCCATGCCCTCTATGTACCTGCCCTCGTAATGTGGGGCAGAGTGTGGCTTTGGTGAATAGGCTTGGCTTCCCTTCCTCGCCTCTCTGCGATAGATGTAGAATTTCTTCTTGTTCATGATGCTTCTGATGGTTTCGGTGGAATCGGTTATGCGCTATGGCCTTATGTCTCTCTCTTTGACACTGGTATTTATTACAAATTTTTAAGATAATATTGTAAATTCACTTTATATTGCACCTTCTTGTCCTCTGTAAGACTTGAGTCGCACTGAATAGACATCATTTCATCTGTTTGAGATATAGCCGTATGGGTTTTGATAGTTTCCTTGTTCCAGGGTTCCATTTCCGTCATTTTGTATTTGGAGGAAATCTTTTTCAGCAAGTCGTCATAATCCTTCAACGCATCATCCTTGTTGTTGAAGATGTTGAAGAAACTGATTTCGCAAAATTGGTTGTCCACGAAATAGACCATCAGGTTTTCCCAACCCTTTCCTTCAAATCCGAATTGCTTGTCATTTCTATATTTGAAATATAGCATATCATCTGTTGATTTTTGGGTGTCAGGAGAAAAACCAGCAATATCAAAGTTTGAAACCAATTCTTCTACGCTTGCACCGTATGGGGTGTCAAAGAATACTCCCTGGATGCTGTCATTGGATTCACCGGCTTCTTTGAAACCATACGGTATGTCTTTTTTATCCGAACTTCCACATGCACAGAAGCATGATACAAGAAACATCAAGGTGAGTAATGTTGCGGCTTTAGTTTTCATCATGCAATGGATTAAGGTTGGTTATAATAGAGAGATTTTCAACGTCTTATTACCACTTATATTTATTCTTGATTAGTTTGAAAACGGGGATGTCGGAAACCGACGCAAAGAGCAGAATATAGGCACGGAATTTGATGATGTCTGCCCCGAAGATGTCATAGGCCGAATGTTCATTGTTGAGCACTGCCTCGCAAATCTCAACAAGTCTCTCTTTCAGCACGGGATGCCCGATATAGGCCTTGGCCTCTTCGCGTCCGTTGATGCCATAGAATTCTGAGATCTCCGATTTTCCCAAGCCTTTCATCTGTGGAAACACATACCACATCCAATGCCCGCGTTTATACCCTGCCTTCACTTCTTGAAGGGCTTGGGCATAAGTGCCAGTTCCTTCATAAATGCCACCGCTGTCCTGGGCATGGACAAATCGCATGAGATTGCGAAGATGCGCCTCGTCATGATTGTCATTCGCCATATTATTCGGTTTACTTGATGATTTTTCTTGTTGCTCTCTTAACTGAGCCATTTCGTTGCCGACGAGATGGCATTGCCGCCTCCTTTTACCTCGCAGATTGTTGGTTGCAAACTTCGTTGAATTGGTCAATCACATCAACCAATGGTGGTTCCAGCCTGTCAAGGCATTCGTTAAGTATCTCGTCGGGAACTTCACAGACGGCTGCCGCAATACCACCGGCAATGGCTCCCTGTGTATCGGCATCGCCGCCGAGTGAAACGGCTTCCCTGACCGTATTTTCATATCCCATTGGGGAGGAGATATTCTTCATTGCACAATAAATCGCCTCTGGAACAGAACCTTGACAAGTGACGTCAAAAACGTAGTCGCGCTGTATGGTCTCCCAGTTCTCGATTATTTTGTCAATGTCATAGAAGCAGTGATTCTTGAGAAATGCTTTCCACTTTTCGGAATACTCACCACTACGCAACAGATATATCATGGCAGCAACAGCCTGTGCTCCGATGATTCCCTCGGGATGGCTGTGAGTAACTTCGGCAGAAATCTGTGCCAATCGAAGGGCCTCTTCAAACGATTGGGCATAATAACCACAAGCACTCACACGCATGGCAGAACCATTTCCGAACGAGTTGTAAGGCTCCGTCAAATGGTTCCTAAGCCACCTTCCGAACATACCGCCGTAGCCTCTGTGCGGGTATTCCTCGCCATAGCGATGCATGATTTTGACTAAATGCTCATGAGAGTGTTTAGGGTCGTCCACCAACCACTCTGCCACTGCACAGGTCATCACAGTGTCGTCGGTAAATGTCGACTGGGGGGTGAATAACTTGAAATTTATGTCCTTTGTCATGCGAAACTCATAGACCGAGCCAATGATGTCGCCACAGACAGTTCCGATAATTCCTTTGTTTTGCATTCTGTTCGTTTTGATTGTTTAAAACAGGTTTCCTATTTCTAGTATAATAGCCATGGCTGCCATTTGCAAGGGTTTTGCACCAATTTAACTATATTTTAACACAATACCCTATACACCACTATTCTTATTACCATTCCCTTAATTTGTTATTGCGTAATCTATATACTGCAAAAATAGGACAATTTTTTATATTTTTTCAAATTTTTCTGTGTATTTTTTACGCAAATGAATTACTTTTCCTATTTATTGGCAATATAATAAGCCTGATGGTGGGTATAATATAGATTGAATTGTAGTTTTATGATGAAAATCAATGTTTATTCGAAGGAAAGTGGTAACTTTGCTTCAGTTTCAAATTTAAAAAGGAAGCCTATGATTATTATTGAGTCAAAACGGAAATCACTTGAATCGCTGAAGGCTAAGTATCCCGACGCAATGATCATCGACGTGACGAGCAAGGCCCAGGATGAGTTCGTCAAGTTCAGTCCCTTTTATCCCAATGGTGGTATTCCTGTTCCGTTCACAGATGGTTTGGTTGCAGTATGCGTTGAGGGCATTTGGCAAGGTCTGAAGGTTTTCGAGACTGCTGATGTGGATAGGTCTTTCTTCTCGAAACGCGACATGAAGAACCTGAAGCGTACCACCCGCAAGTATGGCAAGTGTCTTGGTCATCGCAAGGGGGTGCATGGCGAAGAACTCTTGGATTATCTGACGGCACGCAAACTCATCTACCTTCCCTGCTACAAGTGGGTGTTGGAGAACAGACTGCAGAAACTGGTCACTGCCGTGCGCATCATCTCGAAGAACAAGCCTGTGGTATTGTTAGACTATAATACCAACCCCGATGTCAATAATCCCAAGAGCCCTCTTTCGCATGCCTCACTGATTAAGGCTTATATTGAGGGAAACTATCCTGAGTAATTGTATTCGTAGATTGTTTCATAAAACAAAGAGATGCTCTGAAAAGGGCATCTCTTTGTTTTTGTTATGGCCTGTCATTATTAGGGAGAGTCAGAATGCCACTTTGCCTAATGCAGTCTTGGCCAATGATGGACGGGATGCCTTTTGGCGTCTCGTATTGGCCAACAATTGTTCCAACACAGGCAACATGCGGTTGAGATGGCCGTAACGAATCATGAAATTCCAGAACGGTTCAAATTTCTTCCATCCACCCATGTAGAAAAGGTGGGCCAACTGCTGTTTCAGGTTGTCGTGACCGAAACTGGCACGGAAGATGTTGTTCCATCTGTAGAATTCCTTGTATGCCCAGTCGTAGCCTTGTTTCAGTTCATCGGCTGTCAGGCCAACCGTCTTGTAGACTACAGTCCTGGTGTCGTATTTACTCCAGTCGTAGGATGTAATACGTCCTTCCTGCTGCATTTGCTGAAACAATCGGGTGCCAGGATATGGGGTCAGGATGTGGAACGTGGCGGTAGTGATGCTGTGTTCTATACCCCATTCAACGGTCCTGCGAAACACATCCTTGTCATCATGGTCAAGCCCGAAAACAAAACTGCCGTTAATCATAATCCCAAGACTGTGCAGGCGTTCCACCGCTGCCACATAGTCCTTCGACAGATTTTGTAGTTTGTTGCTCGACCGCAGGTTCTCTGGCGAGAAGGTCTCAAAACCCAGAAACACGCTACGGAGTCCCGCCTCGGCGGCCTTCTCAATAAGGTCGCCCTTGAGCACCGATGCCACCGTGGCAGCACTCTGGAACACTCGTCCCATGCCCCGCATCCCTTCGAAGAGTTCTGCGGCAAAGTGGGGACTGCCCAGCAAGTGGTCGTCTAAAAAGTACAGATGACGTCCCGGCAACCGGTCTATCTCTGCCAGTGCATCATCCACCCGCTGGGTGTAGAACGATTTTCCCTCGCCATAGAAAGCATCCTTATAGCAGAAGTCGCAATGATGAGGACAGCCGCGGGAAACAACGAGCGAGTTGGGCACAAAATATTTCTCACGCTTGATGAGGTCGCGGCGCACTGGAGGGATGTTTTCGATAGAGCGCCATCGCGCCACATATCGTTTCTGAGGATGACCGGCACGCAGGTCTGCCACAAATCGGGGGAATGCTTCTTCGCCTGGACCCAAAATAATGGTATCTGCATGTTCTGCTGCCTCGTCGGGCAGCGAGGTGACATGCAATCCACCCATGGCCACATAGACGCCTTTTTGACGATAGTGGTCGGCAATATGATAGGCGCGGTAGGCATTGGTCACATACACCTGTATGCACACAAGGTCAGGCTCATCGTCAAGATACAGGGTTTCCACATGCTGGTCCTGGATCTCCACCTCGTCGTCATCGCGAAAATAAGCGGCCAACGTGGCCAACCCTAATGGCGGAAACAGAGAATACTTAATGGGACGCCAATACGGACTCTCGGCTTCCTGCAAGGCAGGCAGAATCATTTTTACTCTCATACACTCTTTTTTGTTGTTGCAAAAATACTTTCGTTTCAGACTTTAACTAAAGCAATCCTGGGGCGTTTTGCCAACCATGGGGGATTACTACCAATAACAGCACACAAGAACAACTTTCTTATTCTCTTCTTCATTTTTCTTCGCTCTTTGATTCTATGCTGCAAATATACCGTACAATTTAATACAGTACAAATAATGGAGAGCCCGTTGTACGAACTCCCCATTTTCTTGTATGAATAAAGTGATGAAAGAATGTTTGATTCTACTATTTCAACAAACCGTCTACCATACAACTTATTGCCAACTTCAATGATATATCCATGCAGAGGACTATCTGAGAGTATGAATAGATACTCCATGAAGTCAGCCCCTGATTGTTAATGATTGTCGGTAAGTCCTTCATACGCGATGATGGCCTTGCGCCATGAGTCAGGGAATGGCATGGTTTGGCGAAGTTTCAAATCGTATAAGACCATCACAGAGAGGCATCGGCTTTTCAATTCCTTGGTATCAGTGTCGAAGACTTCTTGTTCGAGCGTAAAACTCTTGTTCCCAATCCGCGTGACACGCGTTCCGGCTGCAATGTGGTTGTTTGCCTCAATCTGTGCCACGAACTCAGCCTCTATTTTCGCCACGACAATGGCAGTGCTTTCCCAATCTACGTCTTTGCATACACTTGCAAAATAGTCGGTCTTTGCCGTATCGTAAAACTGGAAGTACACGGTGTTGTTCACATGACCGAATTTGTCTATGTCATTAAACCGTATCTGGAGTGGTATGATGTGGCGAAAAACCTTGTTGAAATCACTCATGCTAATAACTGTTTTTGTCTCCAATTGAATTTTGGATGCAAAAGTACGGCAAAATTTTGAAAAATACAGAAAAAGGAGGAACAAGATTCCATTTTGTTCGCCAATGGTATAAAAGAGTGACTGCTTGGTTATTGTCTGTGGGAGTACATGCTTTTTCATACAATAAACCTATGGGTTTATACAATCCATCAAGATGTATTGTTGTGAATTCAATCAAATAGATTATCTTTGCAAGTGGTAATGGAAATCCTTTCACTGAGGAAAAAACTATCCATTTGAATAATTCAGCCACAATATAATAATGATGAAAACGAGATTAAAGAATATCTTGAAGCAACTGCTTCATAGTCCATTGAATTATCCCGTCGAGGCAGCCATGGGGCTCCTGTTCTTCTTCATCAGTGCCTGGCATACCAGCCACGCTGAATGGAATGGTATAACAAGAGAATATGAAAGCGTTGTCAATGTGGATATTCTCTGGTTGTTCGTGCCTTTGCTTGTCCTGACATTCTGGCTACACAAGGTGAACCGTTGGGCTTACATGGCATCGGGATTGCTGTTCCTGCCATTGATGGCGCTCAACCTCAAACCCTTCCTATGGACTTACGGCTTTGCCTTCACCTATGTGCTTGCAGCCATCCTGCTGCTGGTGGGCGTGCGGCGCATGGACAACCGAAACTTTGCGGCGCATGCCCTGCATGTGGTCACCCAGTTGTTCTTCGGAGTGGTCATTTCAGGACTGCTCACAATTGCCGCTATAGCCATCGTCGCCTCATTCCTCTATATCTTCGGCATAAAGACATCGGAACATATCTACGAGTATATCTACGAGTTCATCTGGTTTTTCATCGCGCCGCAGGTATGCTGCACGTTCATTTCGCAGGGTGAGGATGAAGTCAATGAACCTGTCAAGGTGCTGCGGTTGATTCTCAACTTCATCCTCTCGCCGGCAGTTATTATATATACAGTCATCCTCTATGTATATTTCATCAAGATTGTGCTGGTGTGGGACTTGCCGAAAGGGGGTGTGGCATGGATGGTCATGGGGTTCATTACGGTGGCGCTCGTGGGACGGCTGATGCAGTATGTGCTGAAACAGCGTTATTTCGACTGGTTCTACCGCCACTTCACATGGATAGCCATTCCGCCGCTCATCATGTACTGGATAGGCTCCATCTACCGCATACGCCTGTATAGTTTCACCGAGAGCCGCTTCTATCTGTTGGTTGCCGGTGCGCTGATGACGCTCTTCGTCCTCATGCTGCTCTGGCGCCGCACCCGTTGGTTCCAATTGATGGCGCTGATTTTCGGAGCGGCCATCATCGTGTTTACCTACATCCCTGGCATCTCTGCCAAGAACATCGGTTTCAGATGTCAAAATGCCCGTCTGCAGCACTGCATCAGTGAATTGAAACTGCTCGACTCGAAAACAGGCAAGTTTGTCCAAAGATTGAATATCGAAGAAATCTACAAGGACAGCCTGCTCTGCAAAAAATACCAAGAGGCATGCAGCATCATTGCTTATGTGCGTGAAGACATGGGGCGTGACGCCTTTACCCAACTGTATGGCCGATGGAGTTGGTATGACTCCGATTTTAATGCCATGCACGATTGTGATTCAGTTGAAGTCAATAGTTACACGTGCCATGGCCCCCTCCCTTTGGGTAAATACAACATCATGCTGCCTCATGATGATTATGGGCTTAGAGAAGAAAAAGGAACGGTGGTAGTGACGAGAGACGACAAAGTGGTCTTGGTCTATCCCCTCGACGAAAGAATCCGCAAGAACCCGGAGTTACTTGACCACCCTGACAGCCTTTTCCTCTGGAGCAATGACTCTCTAATGCTCGTTCTGAACAGTTTCTATTATAGGGATAAGGGGGTAGCCAGGGCAAATTCTTACGGTTACGATTTGTTCAGAAAATCAGAATGAAATGTCCTTTGGATAGTAATAATGTGTATTTCGGATATGACAAGGGGATAGTTGTCTCTTTGCAAAAATACCAATTACTTGAGAAAAAGTGTCATTTTCCTTTTTTTCAAAAAGGATATGAGGATTTATTTCTCAAAACGTATAATTTTGCATGAAAATAATATCCAACACATATGAATTATCGTCATTTTATTCTTGCTGGCCTGTTCGCCTTCGGCACCTCTGTTCAGGCTCAGGTAGTGATCAATGAGTTGATGCAGTCGAACATCGACTGTATTATGGACGACTTGGTAGAGTTTCCCGACTCATGGGTCGAATTGTACAACAGCGGCACAGAGGCCGTCAATCTCAAAGACTACAAATTGGGTGTGAAAGACAAACCGGGCAAAGCCTGGAAGTTGCCTGACAAGACCCTCGCCGCCAATGCCTATGTCGTGGTTTATTGCGATAAAGAGGAGAGCGGCCTGCACACTAATTTCCGTTTAGAGACGGGAAAGGACGGCAACGTGTATCTCTTCCAGGGCGACGAGATAGTAGACAAGGTAGAGAAAATCAGCAAGATGCCCGCCCCTAACATCGCCTACGGACGCAAGACCGACGGTGCCGACGAATGGGGATACCAGGCCACACCCACACCGGGAAGTGCCAACTGCGGACAGATATGTTCGGACATTCTGGGAGAGCCCGTGTTCAGCCAGAAAGGATGTGTGATGACCTCATCGCAGACCATCCAACTGACTCTCTCGATGCCGGAGGACACCCCCGAGGGAGCGGTCATCCGCTACACCACCAACGGCAGTGAGCCCACCGCCACCAGTGCCTTATACCAAAACCCAATCAACATCAGTTCCAACAAGGTGATCAGGGCGAAACTGTTCTGTGACGGTTATCTCTCGCCCATATCCACCGCACAGTCATACATCTTCCTCGATAGGGATATGACCATATCGGTAATTTCCATCGTCACCGACGACCGGTATATGAACGACAATGCCATAGGCATCATCAAGAACAATCCCAACAAGGAGAACAAGAAAGACTGGCGGCGACCCATCAATATCGAGATGTTTGATGCCCCGGGCAGCGAGAGCGTCATCAACCAACTCTGCGAGACACGCGTCATGGGAGGACAGTCGAGAGAGCACCCGCTCAAGTCGCTCGCCGTCTATGCCAACAAGCGTTTTGGCACAAAACGGTTTGATTACGAGTTCTTCCCCGACCAGAAACCCGGTCTCACCGACTTCAAGAGCATCATGCTGCGCAATGCCGGCAATGACTTCGGCGGTCTCTATATGCGCGACGCCATCATCCAGCGTGTCATGGCAGAGAATGCCGACCTCGACTGGCAGGCTTGGCGCCCGGCTGTCATCTTCCTCAACGGCACCTACAAGGGTATGCTCAACATCCGCGAGCGCAGCAACGACGACAACATCTATACCAACTACAAGGATGAGGCAGGCAATGGACTCGAGGATATCGACATGATTGAGATTTCTCAAGAGAACGGACAGATGGTCGAGGAACTCAAGGCAGGCTCGCTCGACAACTACAACGATTTCAAGGCATTCTACAACCAGGCAGGGCACACCATGGAAGAATATGAGCAGATCATGGACTGCCAGGAGTTCATCAACCTCATGGTCATGAACCTCTACTACGGCAACCTCGACTTCCCCGGCAACAACATCGTTGTATGGCGGCCTACTGCCGAGGGTGGCCGCTGGCGCTGGATATCGAAAGACACTGACTTCGGACTAGGACTCTACGGCCGTAGCGCCAACTACAACACCATAGAGTGGATTTACAACCACAACTACGACCCGAGCAACAACTGGGCCAATACCTCGGAGGCCACGCAGTTGTTCCGCAGTCTGATGGATGACAACGACTTCAAGCGCGAGTTCATCGACCATGCCGCCATCTACATGGGCGACTTCCTCAACTCCAGAGGCACACGCGCCGTCTGGGACCCCATGGCAGATCTGGCGAAACCCGAACTCATCAAGCACCGTGAGGCCAACTCCGGCGGTGGCTGGTGGGGATGGCATCCTGATTACGAGCAGGAAATCAACAACGAAATCAACAACGTACGCAACTGGCTCAACCAGCGCACCAATAATTTCTACACCCATGTGGCTAACTACTACGCCCTGGGAGCCCCAACACCTCTGGTTATCAACAAGGGTATGACAGAAGAGGTCACCACCATTATCAACGGTGTGACCATCAGAAATGCTGATTTCGACGGCAAGTTCTTCCTCAACCGCCAACTGACCCTAGAGGGCAAGGGTGCCGAGGGCAGAGAGGTGACAGGGTGGAAAGTGGTGAAGACCCTCGCCAACAACTCGACCACCACTTCGGAAGTATACGAGCCCGTCTACACGTTCACCATGCCGGCATGCAAAAAACTCGAGTTGACCGCCATCATGGGGGCATCCAACGGAATCAGCAGCCTGGCGGCACAAGACTGGACCTGGCGCATCGATGGCCGCCAACTCATCGTCAGCGGCGTGAACAGTGGAACCAACGTCATGCTCTACGATGTGTGCGGCATGCTGCTAAGCAAAGTCCGTGGCAACGGTGCCGATATCCGCATCCCGCTGACATCCGATAACCGTTTGTATGTGCTGAAAGTGGGTGCTGAAACCGTGAAAATCAAGTAATCTTTTTCACAACATACCATTTGGGGGCTAGAACACGTAGCCAGACATGAGCAGTCCACTTCTTTGGTGGTTTGTAGGAAATGGGGAGTCTATTTGATTCCCCATTTTGCTTGATGGCGTATCACCTTCTATGATAGGTTGACGATTGGCACTGTGACTGATAATGCAAAAATGAACTTATTGCGTTAAGAAATACAAACAAAGACAAGCATATTCTGTTTTATTTCCTATTTTTGCGGGTGAATACAAACGACCATTTTGGAAGCGATGAAAAAAGCAATGATTATGCTGATGTTGCTTATCTTTAGCAACTATATAAAAGCACAAAGTGACGTTGACTGTCTGTCTGACAATAGGATCGATAGCGTTTCGTCTCATTCTTTCCATGCTTTCGATACGGGACATGTCATTCTTGCATATCTCATGTGTCCTTCCCCAAAATCCCCCAGGTTGTTTGACCCTCAGATGCCCGCATTTTGGGTGGGAAGTATGACGCCGCGCGATGGTTTCATGGGGCATAAAACTGATGGTATACCATTAAAAGAAGGTTTCCTTCGACAAAATGAGGCTGGCTTTACTTTGATGCAGTTGTCAAAAGGACTTAGTCATGATGTTTTTGGCGCAACAACTGCACTGCAGTTGAGTGTAGGGACCATTGGTTTGGATAAAGATTATGAAGCGACGAGAGAGAATGGAAAAATTGGTTTCGTTGACGTAGAGGAAACATTAGGTTCAAGTACGATTAATTACCTCACGATAAGAGTCCCTGTTCTTTTGGGTATTCAAGACAGAAGGCACAGATTCTCTTTGCTTTCAGGCGTGTCGCTTGATTTTTGCATCCCAGATCGTGACCGATACAATTATAGGCATCAGGATGATGACAAAAGCCATCATTGGCGTATTCATGCAAATTGTTTTTCCGCCAACTGGCAGGTGATGGCAGGAATCGGTCCTTTGACGATAAGTTACACACAAGGTTTCATTCCTTTGTTCAAAATGAGGGATGGCAGTGACATATATACCAGTTCACTATGTGTTGGTCTTGACTTTTGGTACTTGATAAGATAGTAAGACGCAAGAATAACTCTATCAAAAATGAGGAAGTGGTTCATATAATTCTCCCCACCCTTGTAAATACTCCAGTTTGCCCTACTCGTGAAAAAGGGCACAATTGCTTAATTGCTCGAAAAGTTCAGGAACAAAGACAGGATTGATATTGTCTTCTCCGACTCTGACCATGATAAGGTTCTTGAAAGGGTTCACATAAAGCACCTGTGCACAGATGCCCAATGCGTAATATCCTGGACTTTGAGGCTTTGGGGCACCATAATTGCTTGAGTTATACCAATTGAAGTGATAACCCTTGTTGCTGGTGTCATACTCTGTAGAAAGACGTATCCACTCTTCGCTGACTATGCGCTGGCCATTCCATACGCCGCGATTCAGATATAGACGCCCTATCTTGGCCAGGTCTATCATGGTCAGTGTGATTCCGCCAAACGTATGGGGAACCCGGTGTCTGTGGCTGTCGATATTTATTAATGCCGGCGACTCCATTTGCAGCGGCTTCCACACCTTTTCGCTCAGATAGTCGACAAAGCGTTTCTTGGAAGCACGCTCAATCACCACACCCAGAATCTGCGAGGTCATGCTCTCATAACGATATTGGGTTCCCGGTTCACAACGGAATTTCAAGCCCCGAATCTGCCTCATTACGTGGTGGCCGTAGTTCAGTCGGGTTATGGCAATAAGCCGTTTCAGATATTTCAGATTGAGGTAATAGGTATCATCGAAATCCAGTCCGCTCTGCATGTCGAGCAGATGCCTTATAGTGAGTCTCTGCCACATCGGGTCTTTCTTCTTCAGTTCCGGCAGATAGTCTGTCACGGCATCATCGATGCTGTGGATATAGCCATCGTCGACAGCAATGCCGCACATGAGCGACGTGATGGATTTGGAAACGGAGAACACCGTGGCCAAGCGGTCGGAGGAGATGTCGCCCCAATACTTCTCATAGACGATACTGTCGTTCTGTATGATAAGCACACCTTGTGTCTTGCTCTTACTGTCCAGAGCATCGGCAAGTGTGATGTTCTGGCAATATTTTTCCTGAGTGTAGAAATGCAAGGTGTCTATCCAGTTGGCCCTGTTTTTCGCCACAGGGAACAGGAATGTCTGACTGCCATTGGCTACCGTATCATGAAGATGACGCACGAAACTGTAGATGCCAGGCCCGTCTTTGCCGTCTTTCAGATAACCTCTGACGGCAGCACATGATACCATCGTCAGGCATAGAAAGCCAAAGGCCATCCCTGTCAATGCTTTTATTACACGTTGTTTCATAGGCCACTTGGAAGTATTAAACCGGTATCTTCCTTTCGTTATCATTTCTTCGTGTCGTTAGTTCACCACCACTCTTTCGACTCCAAGACGATATGTTTCTCCTTGCCGTCGGCTCCTACAAGGTCGAGGTGGAGTAGGGGATTGTCTTCTATACTGTATTCCTCATCCCAGGTATAGTCGGCGACGCTTCTACCGTTCACGGCAATGATGGTGTCGCCCAGTTGCATCCCGCCGCCGACGGCATCGCCGTCTCTCGTCAGTCTCGACACTATCCACCCGCGACAGATGTCAGTGCGGTTTCTGAATCCAAAGTCATAGAAAGGCCCCGGGGGATTGTCGGGCTTGAAGCGGCGAATCCAAAGCAGGCTGTCCCTGACATCGAGAATCATGTTGTAATTCGACCATATATTGTTGCCGATAATTCCTAGGTATGGCCTGTCGCTGATGGCACCTTCTCCTTCTGGAAAATACGAGATGGACTCCTTGCGGATGGTGTCGTTGCCGATGACAATCATGTCCGACTGCATGTTCACAAACCATTCCTGCTCCTTGTCGCCGATTCCCATTTGTGTCATGTCTTCGATGTATCTTTTCCCAGGGATCTCTTCCAGACGATAATCCTTGACGGCTTTTGCCGTGAAGTCTACCGAACTGCCCCCGCCTGTGTCCATCAGGTACCATCCTTTGACCACAGTGCCGCCGATGTGCGTTTCTGCCTGAAGCATAATCTTGTCGTTTTCATATCGTATGGGGAGTTTCTGATAGCCATCCAGGTTGGGTATTCCGGCCTTGTGCTGTTTCAGATACGAATGTTCGAAATTGATTTCAAACGGGTAGTCGGCTATGTTCTTGATGCCCCAGATGCCGTCGATATGACAGTCCACCACATCCCTGAGTTTAAAAATGGGAACAAAGGCATAGTGGTCCTCGATGTTTCCGATGTTCACCTTCGTCCAGTCCGTAATGATACGCACTTTTGTCTTTCCTGCCACCCCACTCGTATAGGCATTGGCGAACTGCTTGGGGTGCCAGTCCGATTGTTCCAGGAAAACACTGTCCACGCCAAACATATTGGCAGCACCGGTGTCAAAGATGGCGTTGCAGTGTATGGAATCGTTGATGATGGAGTGGATATATAGGTGTCCGTGGTAAATGAACGGTATGCTGTCGTTTGCCTGTGCCCAGACCTGTTGGGGGGCAAGGGAACATAGAACTGCCATCAGTAATGTGGCTTTCAGGGCAATGGCCTTCATCATTCCTGTTATCAGTCTCCTCCAACAGTGGTTCGATGTCTCGCCGGAGTATGCTGCCGCCCATGTTGCCGTCAGTTCGCCCGTATGTGTAAGTCCGGTTTCTGTCATCATCTTTCTCAAGGTGAATATGGTGAAAACAAGTTTGATGGCCATTACAGCCGTAAGCCGAACAGGGCGCGTATTCGCCATTTCTGGTTATGCAAGGCAAGGCTTTCCTCATGGCCGATATTGGTGAAGTTGTATACCATCGACAGACCGTAGAAGAGGTTGCGCGTCTGACGGATTACAGCACCACGGCCGGTGATGATGACCTCGGGAAAGTGGTAGTGCAATGGCACGCGGGTGTCGCCGAAGTTCATCGACGTATGGCTGTAGACGATGAATGTGGGGAGGCCGGAGATGTGCAGCAGCCATCCCTCGGCAGGCACGTAGTTGTAGCCGTAGCCTGCACCGATGCCGATATTCGTCATCTTCAGTTCCATCTTCTGGTCCCACTCGAGATTGGCGTTCTGCCACATCCCCGAGGCTGCCAGCAGGAAACTGCCGGCAGAACGGCGCTGGATGTAACTCTGCGAGAATGCGGCGGGGTAGGAGAAGCGACGGCTGTTGAAGGCGTAGTAAGCATTCAGGTTTAGTGTCTTCACCGAAAGCATGTCAGCAGGCAGTTCGATGCGCTCCATGCCCTCATGGTCGTGCCATCCCGTGAAGTTGTGCGCGTCTTGGTAGATGAAGTCCCAGCCGAAACGCTTGCCGTAGGAGTTGATGTTCAACTCATAGTCGTTGTACTTTCCCATCATTTTGGCGGGGTTGAGGGCGAAGTTAAGAGAAAAACCCAGATAACTGACACCCACGCTGATTGTGGATTTGTAGTCGGCGGTCATCTCCGATTTGAAATGCTGTCCGTTGTCTATTCCCTCAGACTCAATCTTCGCCCCCGACAAGTTGAGACGGGCTGTAAGGGTCCATTTCGTCTTCGGCCGTGTGATATAGGCCGTGTCGACATTGCCTTTGTGGTAGTTTGCGGTCAGTACGCTGTCGATACGTTGGAAGATATTCTGCGCTGATAAAGGCAGAGCAAACCCGTTCAGCACTACGAGGAGCGTGGCGAGCGCCCGGCTTACATAGGTGGGCAGCCCGGCAGCCATTCCCAATATGCTATCTACTTCTTTTCTCATCTCTGTCGTCTGTCTTATCCGTTTCTCTTGGTCAGTTCTATAGACTCCTTACCGGTCAGGTGCTCAATGCGCATGCGGAACATCAGCATGCGGTGGAGACCTTTCTCCATCTCCTTTTGCAGCGCTTCGTCATGGTTGGGGTAGTATCGGTTGCCCAACAGTCTGGCGGCGGCGAGTTTCTCACCCGCATCTTCAATGATGCTGACACGGCCGAAAGCGATGACACTGCGGAAGAATGTGGTGTACTGCTCACCATGCACCTCGTCCTGGTCGATTACGCAAAACGAAGCCTTGTCGTGCTTGCGGATGGCATCGGTCTTATGTCCCTCTACAGCACTGTGGAAGTAAAGGCAACCCTCATGATAGACGAAACTGATGGGGACGGCGTATGGATAGTCGTCGTCACCCAGCAGGGCGAGTGTACCCGAAGTGGCACGCTCAAGAATGGTGATGCTCTGCTCCCGGGTGAGTTGCTGCCGGTGTCGGTGCATGGCTCTGAAATCGCTCATGATAATATTGATAGTATTCCTTTTCTTCACAGGCGGAAAAATTGCTTAGAAGCAGACCGTTCTCTCTGGTTCTGCGAAAGAGCAGAAACGGGCTGTGGCATTGGTGATGTAGAGCACGGCCATATTGTCGTCGTCGGCCTTGTACATCGACTTCAGACTCTCGTTGCGGTTAAGGAACTCCTCTTTAACGCTCAGTGTCTCATCATTCACCAATACGCCGCTCAAGCGCATCCACTCGCTGCCCGACGGTTTCAGGGCGCAGATTTCAAACTTGCCGTTCTTGGCCATCTGCTTGTAGACGTCCTTCACTTTGCCCGTCATGATGTAAAGGCGGCCGTCGATAATCTCCGACACGCCAAAAGCACGTACACGGGGTTGGTCGCCGTCAACAGTGGCGATGAAGAATGCCCCGCACTCCTTCAGATACTTTTGTACTTCTTCCATGTTTGCTTGTTTTGTTTGTGGGTCAATACTGTCAGCAGCCTCTGTCTGTGCTGCCGGTTGCTGTTCGTTCTCTGTGGCCTGTGAAGGCTTGTTCTGTGTGCAGGCTGCCAACATGAACAGCACTGCAATGGCCATAAAATACTTCTTCATCATTTTATTATTTATAGGTGTTATAATCAGTCTTTTCTGTCATCCGCACTGGTTTCTTGTGCATTTTCATGCTTTTTCCTCTTCATTCGGCTCTTCAACCGGTTATAGCCTTCTACACCAAGTATGGTCAGTCCTCCGTATTGGAAAGTTTTCGCCAAACCAAAAAGTATAGTCCATAAAATACCCTTGGCGGTAGCACTGATGGGTAGCAGCATTTGGGCAAACGACAGGATGTAGAAGGGTATGCAGCACATCAGGACTATTACGCCCGTCTTGAATGAAAGCGATTGCAGCCACTGTCGTATTTTCATGTCCGTTCGAGTTTGCCTGTTGGTCAAGGAAGAACTTGGCATCTTGCTCAGGTTCCGCCGACGTGGAAGGCTGTTTTTTCTTGGTTGTTTGTTGCGCTTTTCATCTATCCTTATCGAAATCGTCTTTTCGTGAAAAAGTCGGTTAGGAAGAAGATGAAATCATGCAAGATGATTGGGCAAAAATACAAATTCTTTTTCAATTATGGTATGATTGAGGCGTAAAAGTAATGAAAAGCAAACGGATAATCTACAATGTGGTATCTCGCTACACCCCGAACAAGCACCCCGTCTCGGCAGGTGCCTTTTGGGGGATATACATCCATTAAGCAGTGCATAGGCCGTTTTTTATACGAATTTTTGTGCCGATTTTACGAAATGATAATATTATTTCACGAAATGATAAGCGTAAAGGCACATTTCGTACCTAACTTTGCAGTCGTTAAACATCAACGATATGCCCAATGTCGAACGCCAAAACTCTGCTATGGAATATGCCATGTGGTATCAGGAGCATCTGCTCAGGATGGAGGATGTTTTGGGTAGAAAAATGGAGGAAAAAATCGAGGATTTGCTTGACAGAAAATTCCATGAATATATGGAGCAGAAAGAGTGATTATAATATCTATCTATAACTATTTTATTAACTACTTTATTTACATTTTATGAAAAAGACTATTTTCAGTTTCGCTATCGCTGCTGTAGCAGTTGTAACAATGGTATCGTGTGGAAACAAAACCGACAACACCGCCGGAGAGGCTACTCCTGAGGGCGAGCAGGCTACGGAGCAGGTGGCTCAGGCTGCAGAGGCCGCACCTGGTGAGATAACAGGTCCGGTGACTGTTGAGACGAAAGCATTCACGGTGGAGTTGCCCGAAGGTTGGTATGTGAAGAGCCCGAAAGACAAGACTCTCGATGAAATCAAGGAGAAGAGAGATCTGAATATCGCCATGAAGGAGCCACTGAAGCCCAATCAGCCCGCCAGTTACTATAGTATGCTGATTCAGTCTTTCGATGGTACTCCCACCGAGCAGGAATACACTGATACCTATGTAAAGAATCATGGCGGTGCCGCTGCCTCCGATGCTATTACCATTGATGGCAAACAGGCAAAACACTTTGCCAAAATAACTGAAATCGGTCCCGACGACAAGAAAGAGGAGCATTGCATCACTGTAGCCACCTCAAATGGTTTTATCGGTATCAATACTTATGGTATGGAAATCAGCAACGAGGATGTGCAGAAGATTATCAACAGTATCAAACTGAAATAATTAGTGTAGGGTATTACTGCCTTCACGCAAAAAAGCCATCAATGCCCATCTGCTGAACGCAATGGGAATGGTAAAGGGAAGACAGACCCATGCAATTTCTTCATTCTCATCAGTCCGGCAACAGTATACCAATACTGTTGCTGGGCTATATTTGTCTGTTTCAACTATCGGTACAGTATGCTTATTGTCAAATAAGGACCAAATTTGCCGATGATTGTTCTCGCGTATAGGAAAAAGATTGTAACTTTGGACGCAGATTTCTATCCACGACATAACCACTGTGTGTGACTGGTTCATAATGGTCAGCAGCCCAATGATGAATAATTTGTAAAACAAATATAATCTCATCGTATGAAAGAAAACATAACTATGACTGCATGGGAAAAAATGCAGCATGACATGATTTATGATGATTTTGACGAAGATCTCTTCAACCGTAGAGTCGAAGCAAAGAACATCTTCAACAAGTTTAACCAGACAACTGACGAACAAGTAGAAGAACGCAAGGAACTTCTCAAGCAACTGTTCGGCAGCATTGGTGAGAATGTGTATGTGGAACCAACATTCAAGTGTGAGTTCGGCAAGAATATCTACATCGGCAACGATGTGTACATCAACTTCGGTGCAGTGTTCCTTGATTGCTCACGCATCACAATCGGCGACAATGTTCTGATTGGTCCGAACGTAGGAATGTATAGTGCAAACCATAGTCTTGATCCTGAAGAACGCACTCAGGGTGCTCTCATCGGTGGTCGAATCACCATTGGTGATAAGGCATGGATCGCGGGTGACGTAAAAATCATGGCAGGCGTTACTATCGGCGAAGGTGCTGTCATCGGTTGTGGCAGCATTGTTACACACGACATTCCACCACGTGTGGTTGCTGCAGGAAACCCTTGTCGTGTAATCAGGCAGATTACAGACGCTGACAAGGTCGGTTTCGTTAAGTAAACCTTTTAACAGTTTCCTATCTACTTATGGTTTCATTTGGGTATTATTGCTAAAAGTAAGCGATTTTGATGGTTATTCACGCCAATTGCAATAATCTTGCAAAATATAAGGTTAACAATAATACTCGTCTGTATCCATCTTCGACTTCATACAAGCGAAATGGGAGCAGTTCCATTGCGGAACTGCTCCCATTTGTCAAGAAGCATGTCGGCCTTGCAATGGTTTCCAATACTGTTGCCAGGCTATACTTGTGTCTGCATGACCAATCTTGCTTCTTTCAGACCAGACCGAAGTGTTGGAGGGCATTCAACACACCGTCTTCATCTACGGATGTCGTGACATAGTTGGCCTCTTGTTTCAATGTGTCGAGAGCATTGCCCATGGCCACGCCTATGCCAGCGGTCTTTATCAAAGAGGAATCGTTGCCGCCATCTCCAAAGGCTATCGTGTATTGTGGGTCGAGTCCCAGATATGCAGCCATTGTCAGAAGTCCTTCACCTTTGTCTGCCCCTTGTGCAGTGATGTCTGTGAACGCCGGATGCCAACGTCCTGACGTGCAATGGGGGATGTGTGCCATCAACACCCGTTCATAATCCTCCGGGAAAAACGGTGTGAGTTGCAGTATACGCTGATGGAGAACGTCATCAATAGGTTTGGCCTGATTGAGGTTCTTCACTGCCAATTCATGGCGGAATATCCTATCCACCTCGCCCTGAGGATCGAGCACTGCCACATCTTTTTCTCCGATGACAATAATGCCGTAATTCTTTTCCTGTGCATCTCTTACCAACCATCGTGCCTCATCGGGCACAATATTCTTGCATCTCACTATCTTGTCGCCGATAAAGCACAAGGCGCCATTGGTTGTCACAAATCCGTCTATCAGATGCTCGATAGCACCAAGGTTGGTGATAATCAGCGGAGGCCTGCCTGTAGCGATGAACAAGCGGTGCCCATTTGCTTTGGCTTGAGTTAAGGCGAATATCGTAGAAGCGGGAATCTCGTGGGTCTTGAAACTCACCAGCGTACCGTCGATATCAAAGAATAGTGCATGTGGTTTCATCCGACTGATTGGGAGAAGGGGTTAATACATATACGCTTTATCTGACTTCCACAAACTTTCTCCCTTCACTGACGTATATTCCGGGAGGAAGATGGTGCCCGTCTGTCTTTTGCCCGTAAAGGTTGTAGATGGTCTTATCCTTCTCGTCTGTCGTCTGCGGGGTGTTTCTGATGGCCGACTCTGAAGGACGGGGGTAAATCTCGTTGATGCCTTCAAGGGCATAGGTGCCAAACACCAGTAGGTTCTGCCGGTCAACGATGGTCATATTGCCTTTTGTTCCTTCCTGGTTGGGGTAATTCGTGTCCCACGTCATCGGCACCATGCCGCCTATTTCCTTGCACAGGCGGTGCAACTCCCGATAGTGGGTCTTGATGGAAGCATTGTGTTTCGCCTGGCTCTCATTAGGCAGCGAAGAGAGGTCGCGCCAGTTGGCACCGAACTCGCCAATCACCACGGGATACCCCTTGTCCACGAAGTTTGTCTTCATCATCAGCAGCAGTCGCTTCATGTCTTCCTCCTCGCCCCAGGTGGCATTGTGCGTGGAGCCGCTAAGGTGGTTGCCCTCTCCCCAATAGTAGAATACCTTTCCCCACGACTCGTCTCTCTCCATGCCCCAGAACTGCCAGGGATTGTAATAGTGTACCTCAACAGCCAACCTGCCCTCGATGACGTCTGTCGGCATTTTGTCAGTCATGAAATTGCAGGTGTGCTCAATGTTGGTTGATGGACCTTGCACCACCAATATTCGCTTGGCATTGTTGCCGCCAGTGGCACGTACGGCATCCACGAAGGTTTGGTTGTACATGATCAGGTTGTTGGTAGCAGCCTGATTGTCGGCATTGGGTTCGTTCAGTCCTGCAAAGAGTAGATGCTCGTCGTAGTCTATGAAGGCATTGGCGATTTGTGTCCATAGGGCAGTCAGGATTTCCTTGTTCCTCTCGATGGTGGCAGCATTAGTATCTTGGATATGATTCTCCAGCCATCCGCCGTCCCAGTGGTCGTTCAACACCACATAGAGACCGTCGTTGATGCAGTAGTCTACCACCTCTTTCACACGGTTCATCCACTGACTGTCGATTTCGTAGGTTGATGCGTTGCTGATATGTCCGTAAGCCCAGGCACATGGAATGCGGACACTTCTGAAGCCGAGACTTTTTACGAAGTCAATGATTTCCTGGGTGGTTTTGGTGCCTTGCCAGGCCGTCTCTGCATCGAGTCCGCCTTTGTTGTTCAGAAAGTCAACACCAGCCCATGTCGCTACCCCCTCAAATGTGTTGCCGAGATTCCACCCCGGAGACATATCGTTGATCACTTCAATATTGGAACGGTCAAAACCGTCTTGTGCTCTGGCTGCTGACATAATGAGCAACAAAGACAACAGGCTTATTATTCTTTTCCCAAACAGTATGTGCTTGATGGTTCTCATGATTTGTTCGTAAATTGGTTTGCTGCGACAAAGGTAAGAAACCTTTTCCGATTTGCAATAATAGAAAACATAAAATATCATTATGCTGTAAGTGTTAGCCGTCCAGGCGAATTTGCTGTCCATCCACACCGTAGAGACGGGATTCTTCCCGTCTCCCTCCAGCGGCTGGTGTCATTTCACTTCTCCGTTCGGGCGAATTTGCAATTCGCCCGGCCTGAGTATAAGCATTTTCAATGCGCTATCTCATATTAAGAATCGACCTGCCACCAGCCGTCCAGGCGAATTTGCTGTCCATTCACACTGTAGAGACGGGATTCTTCCCGTCTCCCTCCAACGGCTGGTGTCATTTCACTTCCCGTTCTTGGATGGCCTTTCCAGATCCCCAGGCATCGCCCACTTTCTCGCCCACTACACGATAAGTGTTCTTGGATGAGTCGAAGATGACGGGCTGCAACTTGCTGAGGTCGATGTTACCCTCCTCATCGAGGATGCTCTCATCGGCACTCATGTTGACAATCTCGCCCACCACACGGGCACCGCCGTTGTCATCCTCTTCGAAGGTCACAACCTTGCATTCCAACGCCATCTTGTATTCATTGATGATGGGGGCATCCACGTTCGGACTCGGAGTGATGGTGAAACCGGCCTTCTTCACCTTGTCGGGCACGTCGTTGCCTGAGACGATGCCGAAGTAATCGCTCTGCACGATGTCGTCCTTGGTGGCGAAACTGATGGTGAATGCCTTTTTCAGACGGATGTTCTCCGTGGTCTTGTGGGCAGAGAGTTCGAACGTGATGTGCTTTGGCCCGCACTGGCCGCCCCAGGCAGCCATCATCACGTCGGGATTCTTGTTAGCGTCCCATGTGGCAATCATAATGGCGGGTAGTGGTGTGATGACGGCTTTGTCGCTGAAGTTCTTGCGGCCTTCTACGGCCTTCACTTCCACCTTTTCCGGGGTTGGGTTCTCATTGTTCTCATTCTTTTGCTCGTTGTTTCCACAGGCTGTCATGAGCATTGTGCCTGTCAGCACGAGGGCCGAAATGGTCATGTGGTGTTTCATTTCTCGTTTGATGTTTATAGTGATTTTGGCTTGATTGCTAATAGATACTGATTGGTATTTATTCTTTCAAAAACTTCAGCACCGCTTCGTTGAATGCCTGTGGACATTTGTTGGCAATGAAGTGATTTCCTTCGAGGATAACGAGTTGGGCATCCGGGATGCTTTGTGCTATCAGCTGGGTGTGCTCATCCTTAATCATATCCTTGGTGCCGGCAATAACCAATGTCTTAGCCTGTATCTTCACGAGTTCTTCAGACGGCACGTTGGGGTCGTTGACCATCAATCCCAACATTTCGGCATTCAACTTGGCGGTTTGACTTATTCTCGCAAATATCTTTGCGATTCTATAGCCTATCTCGATGGGAATCTGCACAGAGGGCTTCACGCCTTTTGCATCCAGATTGGCTCCGTTCAGAATCAGACGGTTCACGCGGTCGGGGTACTTCATGGCAAATATCATGGCAATGTTGCCGCCATCCGAGAATCCCAGCAGGTGGGCTTTCCCTATTTGGTGTGCATCCATGAAGTCAAGCAGGTCATCGGCAAACTGCCTGATGGAAAAGGGAGCATTGCCTCTCGGCGTTTTTCCGTGTCCTCTGGTGTCTATGGCGTAGACATGAAAATATCGGGCAAACTCATCTGTCTGCCCTTGGAAATAGTCGCAGTTCTCACCGTTTCCATGCAAGAGAATCAAGGCTTCTCCCTGCCCCTTTTCTATGAAAAAATGATCGATGTCCATAATATCATCATTTGGTTCTGAACAACATATCGATATTTACACTTTTGTCCATTCAGATAGGTGGTTCATGGCTTGTTTTTTAGTGAAGTCACAATATCGAGAGGGCTTTATCCGCTTTCTGTGACCGTATTCATGGTTAAATAGCGATTTGTCAATCCATTTGGTGCAAAGATAATGTTTTTTGGGGAGATTTTTGCAAATCAGAAATGTATTTCAAAAAAGTATCCCCTTTCTACCATAATATGACAGGAAGGGGATTTGCTGATTTTTAGAAGTAGATGCCGAAGGAAACGGACTTGAACTTCGGACCATACGATGTGTCAAGCACATTGCATGGACTGTATTTGGCATAGAAACCAAAATACCTCATCCTCAGTTTCAGGAGGAAATCCACCGTGACGGGATTCTTATGCAGACCCTTCGTAAAATCCTTCTGATTCTCTCCATTGACGCTATATCGAGTCTTGATGCTGCTATATACATTAAAGTTCAGTACAGGTCCGACTTCGAAACCTCTGAACAATCCTTTCCTGGAAGGATAGAAACCGTAAGTGAAAGGAACTGTCAGGCTTAGTACTTTGATACGCGAGAAATCTGGTTCGCTGCCCTGTGGATAGGGAGTCACGTCAATTTGTCCGTCGCTCATTTCCACAAAACGCTTCTGGTCTGTCATGCGGTAATTACGCCAGTCGAGTCCAATGCCCGTTTTGAAATGATGGCCGAGTTCTTTCCACGGATGGATTTGGATATGGGCGATATCCCACATGAATTCCCATGAAGGTCCTACGGGAATGTTCAGTTTATCTGCAGTTCCTACCGCAGAAGTGAAGCCGACGCCGAAACTTGCGATGAGGGCAAATTCCATCGTGCCGCGGTTCTCGCTGTCCTTATTCTTCACGAAAGGCATAAGGTCCCACAACGTTTTGTTGTAAGTCTCGGTACTGACATAGTTGCTGTCTAATAGTTGAATGGTGTTTTGGTAGTCAAACTGGTTGTCGCCCTCTTTGCCTTTTACGTGAATAGACTGTAAGGAGTCGCTTGTAATGATGATTACACGCTGTGGCTTCTCAATAATCAGGGTGTCGTTTTCTGAGGCAAAAGCGGTAGTTGCCATCATCATCATTGTTGCAAATAGAATTCTCATCATAACAGTTCTTATTTATTATTAAACATTTTCTTTAGTTCAGACAGCGTTCCCAGTGTACTCTCGATATAGATGAGGGTGACCACCCATTGTTTGCCTTCGGATTCTGACTTTTGGCAAATATAGCAGTAAGTCTTTCCCTTTTTGGCTAACTGTACCATGAGAGTGGTGGAACGTTTGTGACGTTCATCAGCCAGGTATTCTGTTGTCTTATACGAAGCGATGTCCTGCTGCACGAGCGCATTGATTTTGTCTAATTCTTCTTTGCTCACCTTGCATTTCACACTTCGGAACAGACTCATCTTATAGTCTGTCAGCATCCTTCCCCTTATACGCGTCTCCACCATTCTTTCCTTGGGAATGATGTTTCCACTGAACAATTCGTTGATGGCAAGTCCTTGTTGGGCTGCCGCATGTCCTGTTGTCAGGAGGAAGAGGAGTATCGTCAGTAGTTGTTTCATATCTTTGTTTCCTATTTGTTATTCAGAAAAAAAGTCACGCATCTGTTCATCTATGGTAGAGACATCTTCCATTTCATCGAGGGCTGACTGCATGTGCTGCATCACGATGGTCTTGTCTGTGCATTTCTCTCCGTAAATATATGCCACGCACTCATCCTTGCTGTTTCTTGTATGAAGTGTAGTACCTACGGCAAGCAATATCGCTACGGAAGCAGCAATGCCAATAACCCATCCCCATTTACGACTTGATGCCTTCTGCTGGGGCAGGCGGATGTCCTCGAAACCGCTGAACATTTCCTTATATTGCAACAGATCTTCGGGCACATCTCCTTCACGATACAGCCTGTAGAGTTCCTGTTCTTCAGCGAGCGATGTCTCACCGTCGAAAAACCGCTCTGTCAGTGTTCTTATTTTCAAGTCATTTCTCATATCCTTTGTATTTATC
>JAEEGL013881604.1_pt1 | contig 25890 bp, 29 predicted proteins | sample 9134231 | NCBI WGS metagenome assembly JAEEGL01 (sample SAMN16246548, study PRJNA631951) | gut metagenome | biome: gut microbiome; feature: rumen; material: fiber-attached | host: Bos | place: Iran: Karaj | collected 2018-10 | reverse complement strand
GTGTACAATAAAAAAACAAAAATGCTTACATGGGATGCAAGCGAACTGACAGACCATTGTGAATATGATTTGGAACAGCTATTGTATGGTAAGTGGATTAAAATCAAGTATTTGGGAACAACTTCCGATATGTTTGCCAATAATTATCTTCCCGTTTTGCTATCAGGAATGAATTATTTTAGAATCAAACAAGTGGATAATCAGGGCAAAGAGTTATATTCTACTATTGTGAATGTAAAGAGCCCTAATCAACATATCATGCTTATTACCGATAAAGTAAAGGATGCGGTAGAATTCACGGATGTAACTCATTATGAACTTTACGATGAAAATGGTTTTTTTATCAAACGCGGGACAGCAAAAAAAATTAATGTGGCCGATTTGAATAAAGGCATCTATTGGCTGAATTTTGACGGCAATGAAATAAGAATTACCAAAAAGTGATGGAACTTGTACTAGAAAAAGATTATTACAGTATTGGCGAAACAGCCAAAATGTTTAACGTAAATACTTCGTTATTAAGATTTTGGGAGAGTCAGTTCGATGTTATCAAACCCTATAAGAATAAAAAGGGAGACCGTTATTTTTCTAAAAAGGATATCATGTTTATCCAAAAGATATATCATTTGACGAAAGAAAAAGGCTATACCCTTAATGGAGCCAAAGCCGCCCTGAAGCAGAAAGATGCAGGCGAAAACTGGCAAGAACAAGTGCTGCCCAAATTAGAAAATATCAAAGAAAGACTCATTAATATATATAATAATCTATAACAAATTAATAATTAATTTATTATGCCAAAAATTTCAACTAAAGGGCAAGTGATGCCCTCCTCACCTATCAGAAAATTGGTCCCCTATTCTGATGAAGCAAAAAAAAGAGGCGTGAAAGTTTATCACCTCAATATTGGGCAACCCGACATTGAAACGCCCAAAGGTGCCCGCGATGCTGTTAAAAATGCTGATATTCCGGTAATTGCATATAGTCATTCCGCTGGCTATTTAAGTTGTCGTGAGAAATTGGTACAATATTACAAAAGCGTGAATATTGACGTTACCGCAGATGAGATTCTTATTACGACAGGCGGTTCCGAAGCTATATTGTTTGCTTTCAATAGTTGTTTGGATTTAGATGATGAGGTTATCATTCCTGAACCATTTTACGCTAATTACAATGGCTTTGCAGTTACTTGTGGTGTAAAAGTAAAACCAATCATGTCCACCATCGACAATGGCTTTGCGCTTCCTTCTATTGAAGAGTTTGAGAAAATAATTACGCCAAAAACGAAAGCCATCATGATCTGCAACCCCAATAATCCAACAGGGTACCTCTATTCCAAAGAAGAGATTTTGAAATTGGCTGAAATCGTAAAAAAGCACGACTTGTTCTTGTTTGCTGATGAAGTATATAGAGAATTCTGTTACGATGGGATTCAGCATTTTTCGGTAATGGAAGTTCCGGAGATTGCACAAAATGTTGTTTTATTAGATTCTGTGTCAAAGCGTTATAGCGCTTGCGGTGTGCGTATCGGGGCTTTAATCACCCACAACAAAGAAGTATATGCTACAGCAATGAAATTTGCTCAAGCGAGATTAAGTCCGCCATCGTATGGACAAATTCTTACAGAAGCAGCGGTGGATACTCCACAATCCTACTTTGATGCAGTGATTAATGATTATGTTGCAAGACGCAATACCGTAGTAGATGCCATCAATGCGATGCCAGGGTGTTTGTGTCCGAAACCCAAAGGCGCTTTCTACACTGTTGCGCGCCTGCCTATTGACGATTCCGATAAATTCTGTCGCTGGTTGCTCGAAGAATTCAACCTCAATGGGGAAACGGTTATGGTAGCACCCGCCACAGGATTCTACTCTACCAAAGGAAAAGGCACGGATGAAGTTCGTATTAGCTACTGTTTGAAAGTAGAGGACTTAAAAGCCGCTATGAAATGCTTGGCTGCCGCGCTGAAACAATACCCCGGCAGAACAATCTAACACTCCCCCTTCTTCCGCTATCTCTTATTAACTCCCATAACTATTTGAAAAATGATGACAGATAATCAAAAAATTGGCAATGATGGAGAAAATATTGCCGCTTCGTATCTCATAAAGAAAGGTTATACTATTTTAGATACCAATTGGCGCTATGGGCATTTAGAAGTGGACATCATTGCGGAATACAACGGAATGGTTGTATTTTTTGAAGTAAAAACACGTACTTCCAATACGCTTGGCAGCCCCGAACAATTTGTTACCAAACAGAAACAGAACAATTTGATTAGGGCTGCCAATTTTTATTTTACCAAAAAGCATTGTTCCCAAGAGGTTCGTTTTGATATTATTGGAATATTGCAAAAAGGGGATAAAGTAGAATTGACCCACATGGAGGATGCTTTTCAGCCCTCATGGTAGCAATAAAAAAATCTGCGCGGAGCCCGCGCAGATTTTATATTTTAACAGAACTTTCTTCTTTTTTTATTGTAAGGAGAAAGTGATGGGAACGTTGTAGAATACACGTACTTTCTTTCCATTGGCTTCTCCCGGATTCCATTTCGGCAGCGATTTGATAACGCGGATGGCTTCTTCATCGCAAGCAGAGAATACAGAGTTTAAAACTTTAACATTGCTCACAGAGCCGTTCTTCTCTACAACGAATTCAACCAATACCGTACCTTGTGCACCAGCATCACGAGCTGCTTGCGGATATTTGATGTTTTCACGCAGATAAGCCATCAATGCTTCTTGACCACCAGGGAATGAAGGCATCTTTTCCACAAAACGTACAGGGGGCTCTTCTTCTACCACCTCTTGTACCTCTTCAATTACGAAATCTTCAACAGCCATATCTGCATCCACATCTTGACCAAAATCGAAATTGAAATCCGCTTTCGCTGTGTTTTCAACAATGTTCAAAATGATTTCCGTATTTTGTTGTTGAACCTCTTGTTGGGGAGCTTCTTGTGGACGTTGATCTGTTTCTGGTGGAGTGTACTCTTCAATCGTTGCCGCTTCTGGCTCATCTTGAATTACGATAACTTTCTTTTCCGAGGTGGCCAATAAATCCAAGCAGAACCACGACAAAGAAAGCGCAACAATACAACCCAAAACGAAGAAAATCATTTTTCTTCCTTCCAAGTTGACTTTATTAGACTTCTTATTTGCCATAACACAAAAAGTTTACATTTCTATATGAACGTGCAAAATTACAAAAATATTTTGCACACACAAGTATTTTTGCAAAAAAAGAAAGAGGAGAAAAGAAATAATATCTATTTCCTGCTCCTCTTTCTTGTATAATGTTGATTAACAGTATTATTTAATCATATCCGCATATTGTGCAGCCGTCAACAACTCATCAGTTTCTGCAATATTGGTGGGTTTGATTTTGATCATCCAAGCTTCTCCGTAACAATCAGAATTGATTAATTCTGGATTGGCTTCCAATTTTTCATTAAACTCAACAATTTCTCCGCCAATAGGGAGCAACAAGTCTGAAACTGTTTTTACTGCTTCTACTGAGCCGAAAACTTCATTTTTTTCTAAAGTTTCGCCAACGGTAGTAACATCAACAAAAACAATGTCCCCTAATTGGTCAGCGGCATATTGGGTAATTCCAACATAAGCAAATTCACCGTCTATTTTCAACCATTCGTGGTCGTTAGAGTACTTTAAATTTTCAGGAATCATAATTTCTTGATTTTTAATTGATTATTAATATTAAACAGTCATAATTTCTTTTTCTTTCAATTCGGCCATTTTATCAATTTTCGTGATAAAATCATCGGTCATTTTTTGAATATCTGTCTCCAGTTTTTTCACTTCATCTTCCGGCACGCCGTTATCTTTCATTTTTTTTGCTTGTTCGTTGGCTGTTCGGCGCACATTTCTAATGGTTACCTTGTTTTGTTCCGTTTCTTGTTTCACCTTTTTCACCAATTCTTTTCTTCTTTCTTCGGTTAGAGAAGGAACAATAATCCGGATAAATTCCCCGTTATTTTGGGGAGTAAATCCCAAATTAGCAGCTAAAATTGCTTTTTCAATCACAGGCAGCATATTTCTCTCCCATGGTTGGATTACAATTTGACGTGCATCGGGGGTGTTGATATTTCCAACTTGCTCAATAGGAGTAGGGTTTCCGTAGTAATCCACTTTTAATCCTTCCAACATTTGTGGATTGGCTTTCCCTGCACGAACTTTTTGCAATTCTTTATCAAAAAATTGAATTGCAGCATTCATGCTATCTTTTGCTTGCTCTAAGCATTTTTTTGTCTCTTCTGTCATATTATTCTATTGTTCTTGGTTTTCGTTTCGTAATTCCTCTAATTTTATTTTCTTCTCCTCTATCTCTTCTTGTAATTTCTTTATTTCCTTATCCAACAGGGAGTTGTTTAATTTATAGACAAAAATATAATGAAAAGTAATAATCACTGTCCACAAGGCAGTAATAAAAATGAACCCTTTTAATAGTTGTGCGGCACCTTCAAAATTCTTGAAAACAAACGAGTAAACCAGCCAGAGTACCAGCATTGCCAACAAAAAGATGGCCAAATGAAACTTGAAAGCCACTCTTTTACTTGCCTTTTTGTAAACTTTTTTATCTATTAATTCAGGTGCAGTATTTTCGTTTTCCATTTTACCATACAAATTTAATTACGGCATAAAGTTCCTATTGGCTCACCATTAAGTACCCTCAGGAGGTTCCCTTCCACATTTGCATCATACACGTAAAGGGCCATTTGATTATCTTTACAAAGAGTAAAAGCTGTTAAATCAAGGATTTTTAGATTTTTAGCATACGCTTCATCATAAGTGATGGAGGTGTATTTTATGGCAGATGGATCTTTCTCAGGATCAGCAGAATAGACACCATCCACGCGGGTCCCCTTTAGTAACAGGTCGGCTTTTATTTCGATAGCGCGCAAAGCAGCCCCCGAATCGGTTGTAAAAAACGGACTTCCGGTGCCGCCGCCAAAGATAACCACATATCCCTCTTCCAAGTACCGAATGGCATTTTTATAATAGATTTTTTCTCCGAGCCCTTCTATCGCCAACGAAGTCATCAACTTTGCTTTCACTTGCATCTCTTCCAACACCCCTTGCAGGGCCATTGCGTTGATAACCGTAGCCAGCATTCCCATATAATCCCCTTGGGTGCGGTCAAACCCTTTGGAAGCGCCATTCACCCCTCTGAATATATTTCCACCGCCAATAACAACCCCCACCTGCACCTTTTTCTTCACCGCCGATGCAATTTCTGAAGCATAATGCTTTACGGCACCATAATTAATGCCGTAACCATCTTGCCCCATCAACGACTCTCCACTCAATTTTAGTAAAATGCGTTTTATTTCCATAGTTCAAAATTGGCTGCAAAGATACAAAACTTTAATTATATTTTCATTTTCTTCCATAAAAATCATCTGCTGAAAAGAACGATTCCTGAAGATTTATACTCCACAAAGAATTTTCAATATTTCGGAGCTTTTCCCTCTGTGTGCTCCGTTGCAATAGTTGCTTAAAAAAACCATAAAAACATTCTTTTCAGGATAATACAGGTAAAGATGCTGGAATCCGTGCCATAATCCCCCATGATACACCAAACGTCCAAAAGAAGGGTTCTCTTCCAAACGGAATCCATAACCATAAAGTTCGGAAGGGTAATTTCCGTCATTTAGCTGATTTTCAGGATGTGAAGCTGCGAACACCCATTCTTTGGGCAAAATTCTCCCTTCATTGAAATAGGCTTTTTTCCATGCGAACAAATCTCTCACTGTTGAATAAATTCCTTTTTCCCCCATCGTGCCGTCGTCAAACTCAATTGCAAGAGGAACATCCTTTTTCTTATGACCTGAAGCAATACTCTCCTCCTGGCGTTTTTGCGATAACTGTGTAACACAGAAACTATGCCTCATTCCGGCAGGGATAAAGATATTCTTCTTCAGATATTCCTCAAACGATTGACCGGAAACTTTTTCAACAATAGCAGCTAAAAGCATATAGTTTGTATTCGTATAACTAAAGCGATCGCCCGGTTTGAACACTATTTTCGGACGATGCACCTCCAGCGCTTTTACCACGTCGCGATTTTTGAGCAGGCCATTATATTGATACCACTTGGGGTCAAAATGAAAGAATTCGGGCAGGCCAGACGTATGGGTCAGCAGGTGGCGAATTGTAATGTTGGGATAGGGGAGGTTGGGGAAGAAATCCGTTAACTGATCCTCTAAAAAAAGTTTTTCTCTCGCTATCAATTGCAAAATGCACGTTGCCGTAAACTGTTTCGATACGGATGCCAATTCAAAACAGGTGGTATCTGTGTTGCGTTTATCAGAACGTTTCACATTCATTTTATTATATCCTGCTGAACGTTGAGTGAGGATAATATCATCTTGTGCAATTAAGACGGCTCCATTTAAAACCGCACTGACCTGATCTATCAATTTGTTTAAATCCCGCGATTTATAGATCTTATTGGCATCGTCAAAAACAGCATTAACCTCTGCAATAGACAATGTTTGCAGAGGTTTTTCTGGTTTATTATGGGGATAAACTTGTGAAAACAGCAAGGTGGGGAACCAGCAGAGCAGTAAAAACAGTAACTTATTCATTGGTTACTTTACTGTTTTCAAGAACTCAATTGTAAGATCCCAACACATTTTAACGGTTTCTATTTCCAGTTTTTCGTCGGGAGAGTGAACCCCGCGCAAAGTCGGACCATAGGAAACCATGTCCATATCGGGATATTTTTGCGAAATCAATCCGCATTCCAAACCGGCATGGATGGCTTTAACTTTCGGTTCTTTATGGAACAATTTTTTATAGGCAGCCACCATATCTTTCAACACTTGGGAATTAGGGTTGGGTTCCCATCCGGGATAGCCGTCGCCACTCGTAACATCTGCACCAATCATATAAAAAGTAGCCGAAACGCGATCCACTGCCGCCTGCTTTTTGCTTTCCAAAGAACTGCGCTGACTGGTGGTAATGATGATTTTATCCCCGTCCATCTTTACGGAAGCCAAATTGCTTGAGGTTTCCACTAATCCGGGAATCGTTTGCGACATGGCAAAAACTCCGTGAGGACAGACATACAACGAGTTTAGAACATCAATTTCAGTAAACTCGCTCCACAGTTTTTTAGGCATATCCGTTGGTTCAAAAGTAACTTTCACTTCGGGGTCTGTAACTTGAAATTCGTTCTTCAGCACGTGATCCATCTTGGTGAGATATTCTTCAAATCCTGCTTTTTCTGTTTTAGGAATGGTAACAATCGCCATCCCTTCGCGCGCAATGGCATTTCTTAAATTGCCGGCGTTCATATCCGCGATGCGCGTGTCGTATTCCTGATAAGCATTCCATAACAAACGGGTAAGAATTTTCACGGCATTGCCCAAGCCTTTATTGATGTCATCACCCGAATGCCCGCCTTTTAAACCTTTTACACACACTTTATATGCTAAACTATCCGGTGCCACATCCTCATACTCAACATCCACCACGGCCGTCGTGTCTTTTCCTCCGGCACAACCGATGAAAAATTCCCCCTCATCTTCCGAATCAAGATTCAACAACATTTTTCCGTTCATCCAGTTCGGCTGTAAAGCAAAAGCACCACTCATTCCCACCTCTTCGTCAACAGTGAACAACGCCTCAATAGGCCCATGTTCAATTTCTTTTGATTCCAAAATGGCTAAAGCCATGGCTACACCAATCCCATCATCGGCACCCAAGGTCGTCCCCTTGGCTTTCAACCAACCATTGTCAATATAAGGTTCAATGCTGTCTTTTTCAAAATCAAAAACTTTATCCGAATTCTTTTCACAAACCATATCCACATGGCCCTGTAAAATAACGGGAGTAACGTTCTCTTTTCCATGAGTGGCCGGTTTGGCTATTAATACATTTCCCCGCTCATCTCGTTTAGCTTCCAATTTCCATTCTTTGGCAAGATTTAACAACCATGCCACTACCTTGTCTTCTTTGCCTGAAGGACGAGGGATTTTGCATATTTCATTAAAAAAATAAAAAACTCTTTCAGGTTGTAATTTTAAAATTTCATTATTCATAATATATTGATTTTAAATTAATTATTTTTTTTAGCAATCTAAATATTCATTCTCACACTTCGTTTGCCGGATTTTTCATCCTCATTTGGTATGTTGTAAGCATTTCTTATGCGTGTTGCGGGTGCAAAGGTAATAGTAAAATATGAATAATTGGTCAATTGTTTGGATTTTTTTTATATTGGCAATACCCCCGAATATTTCACGCAAATTGGCTATAAATGCTCTATTTTTCTGATTTCTTATCTATTTGTTTTACCACCAACTGATGATTCGTTACTTGAAATTTAATTTCGCATCCGGCATATTCAAAGCCATAAATCCGTGATGGATCATGATGATAGGCAGGACGGGGGTCTTGTGACAAAATATCCCGAAGATTTTCCTCCTCTTCCCGACTCCAACCCGACAACAACGCGGGGGCTATTTGCACGTGAAGTCTGTAGTCTTCTGTATTTTCAACAAATCCATTCATGGCTTCAGGGTGGCAATCGGTGGTTGTTAAGTATGGTTTGATATCATAAATAGGGGTCCCATCCATTAAATCCGCTCCGGTAACTATCAAAACAGAACCATATTCTTGGGTTTTCTCAACAGATAGCAAACGGACGGAGGATAGGGCCAAACCATTCGGACGAAAAGTGGAGCGGGTGGCGAAGACCCCCATTCTCACATTCCCGCCCAAACGTGGAGGACGCACGGTGGGCGACCATGGGGCATTTTCGTTTTCCGAGAATCCCCAAATGAGCCATATATGCGAAAAATTCTCCAGTCCCCTCAGTGCTTCAGCCTGCCGAAACGTTGGTTCGAAAATGATGGTTGAGCGCACATTCGGGGCTAATCCGCTTTGACGCGGAATCCCAAACTTGGTCGGGAAATCGCTCCGTATGTGTGCGATAGGTACTATTTCCTTCATTCTTCAAATATTACTTTGCATTGTAATGTCAAAGATGACAAATATATGAAACGTATGAAGTGAAAAAATAGTACTTTTGCACCTCGATTTCAAAATGTTCGAAATGACAAAAATTGGTTTTAGTATTTGGGAAATTTTGATGCTGCTCTCTTTCGCTTGTAGCTGGCCTATCTCCATTATTAAAGCATTGCGTACGAAAGTGGTGGTCGGGAAAAGTCCCGTGTTTATGATCATTATCATTTTTGGCTACGTAATGGGGGTTGTTCATAAAATCTTGTATAACCCCGACTGGGTTACTTTTTTGTATGTGTTTAATATGCTGTTGGTCGCATTCGATCTTTTTTTGTACTTCTTATACATCAAAAAGAATAAAAAAATCATAGAATTTAATAATAAATAGTTAATAATCAATATTTTGGAAATAATTATCATTTTACTTCTCATTTTACTTAACGCTTTTTTCTCGTTGAGTGAAATAGCCCTTATCTCCTCTAAAAAAGTACGTTTGGAAGGATATCGTGAAAAGCATAAAAAAGGAGTTCAGTATGCCTTTAAATTAATTGATAATTCAGAGAATTTCCTTTCTGCGATACAAGTGGGGATTACCTTAATTGGGATTGTTAACGGTTTTTATGGAGGGGAAAAATTAGCCAAATACCTGGCACCGCTATTTGAGGTTATAGGAGCAAGTCCGGCCTCTTCGTATGCTCTTGCAAGCATCATAGGCATTGCCCTTATTACCTTTTTTTCTATTGTTTGGGGCGAATTGACACCCAAGTCGTTGGCGCTGTCCAACCCTGAAAAAGCTGCCATTCGCGTGGCTCCTATCATCTTCTTTTTCAGTCAGATATTTTTCCCTATTGTAAAATTACTCTCTTTCTCCACACAAATTACGAATAAGATATTGGGTATCAAAGAGCCGGAAATTCATCTTACAGAAGATGAGCTTCGCTCAATGATTAAAACAGCCTCACAAGAAGGGGTGATTGAAGAAGAACAAAATGAGATTCATGAAAATTTATTCTATTTTTCAGATAAAAAAGCTAAGCATATCATGACCCATCGTTCTGAAGTAGAATGGATTGATATCAATCTGCCGGAAGCAGACTTTGCCAAAAAACTGCTTCATTTCAAGAATAGCAGAATTATTGTTTGCGATAAACAACTTGATAACTATGTGGGTATTCTCAATATTAAGGAGTATCTTATTGCCAAACTTTCAAAACAACAAGTTTCGCTAAAAGAACTTATTGATGAACCTGTTGTTTTTCCGGAAAGTGCTGATGCACAAGAGATTCTTAACGAAATGAGAAAGCAGCAATTCTACTTTTGCATCATTGTTGACGAATTTGGGACTTTTGAAGGTATCGTCACTTTACATGATTTAATGGAGAATATCGTAGGAGAAATTCCTGAAGAAGAAGAAATTGTAGAACCCGACATGGTGGTTCGCGATGATCAATCTGTCTTGGTAAACGGAGATGCTCCTATTGAGGTGCTGATGGATGTGATTGATGGTTTTGAAATTGATTTTGAAGAAATTGATTATTCAACAGTGGCCGGTTTTGTTTTGGAGCATATTGAACATTTGCCGCAAGTAGGAGCCCACTTTGAATGGTTAGGTTATCAATTTGAAATTATGGATATTGACCATAATCGTATTGATAAAGTATTGATCACTAAAATTCCCAATGAATAATGAACGATTTTAAAAGTTCATTTTATGCTCATTTGCACACCTTGGTGGAAAATCTGCACCGTAAAAAGTTTTTATTAACGATCAGCGGCGGCAAGGATTCCGTAGCTTTGGCACATCTTTTTTATCAACTACAACTCTCATTTTCATTAGCTCATTGCAACTTCCACCTGCGTGGGGAAGATTCCAATAATGATATGAAATTTGTGCAGGATCTTGCTAAAAAATGGCAGATTCCTTTGTATATAAAAGAGTTTGACACCCTTGCAGAGCAACAAAAAACAGGTAAATCAATTGAGATGGTTGCCCGTGAATTGCGCTATCATTGGTTTGACGAAATTGGAGCCTCTTTCGACTATATTGTAACGGCGCACCATGCTAACGACAATGCGGAAACTGTTTTGCTCAATCTCACGCGCGGAACAGGACTGAAAGGCATGATAGGAATTCCTGAAATCAACGGGAAATATTTGCGCCCGCTGCTTCCCTTTACGGTTGATGATATTTTACAATATGTTGAAGATGAACATCTTTCGTATTACATCGACCAGACCAATTTTTCAGAAATTTTTCATAGGAACCGTATGCGCCACACTGTTCTTCCCGCTTTGACTTCCATTAACCCGCAAATTATTGCCACATTTACTCGTAATATTCACCATTTTCAGCAGCAATTCAACTTTTTGCAATATGAAATTGAACAATATAGAAATCGTTTTACCGAAAAAAATGATCATCAATTTTCAATCAATATACGCGAACTGACTTCCCACCCTTATGCATCTTTGCTGCTTTATGAATTTTTAAAACCCTATCACTTCTCCACTCTTGTTACAAGAGAAATTTTCAAGGCGCTCGAGGGTGAGTCAGGGAAAACATTTTTCTCCCCAACCCACACCCTTGTTAAGAATCGGGATACACTCATTGTTCAAAAAAGAGAGGAAAATCAACCATTGAATTTTTCCTTCCAAACGATAGAAGAATTAACTAATTATGGTTTTTCTGTTGATTTACAGTTAAATAATGGAACTGTTATTTATGGTAGAAATCCCAATATCATCTATGTGGATGCTAAAAAAATGCAGAGTCCATTCCAATTAAGAAATTGGGAAACGGGCGACTACTTTTATCCATTTGGGATGCGCGGGAAAAAGAAACTGAGTGATTTTTTTGTGGATCAAAAGATAGACAAATTCAGTAAATATCAGACCCCTCTTTTATGTTCTAACGGGGAAATTGTATGGGTGGTGGGATTACGTGCCGACAATCGTTTTAAAATAGACGCGCAAACAACGCATTATTATAAAATTATTTATCATGGAAGAATTGGAAAATAATGAAATAATGGCAGAAGAAACGCCCCCAAAACGTTCAACAGCTCTGCTAATTCTTTGCATACTAACCTTTATCAATTCGGGTTATAGTTTCCTATATTATTTGTTATTGCCATTAGCTAAAGAGCAACTCCCTGCCACGTACGCACAGTTTTCTTCTTTATTGAGTGCTGATGCAGCGATGCAAGCACAATTTAAGATGTTGCTTAACTTTTTGTGTGGCATTCCTTCGTGGAAATACATCCTTACGGCCATCCCGTACGCCATAGCAGTGGTAGGAGCAGCTTGTATGCTGAATTTGAAAAAGGTAGGATTCCATCTTTACATTATTGCACAAATATTCGCGTTTATTTGCATCAACTTTTTGATAGGCGGACTTTTAAAAATGAACCTCACAGATATTTTATGGACCGTAATATTCATTCTTCTTTATTTTGGTCAGTTAAAAAAGTCAAAAGTGCTATAGATTAGCCAATAATCTTGTGCAAATTAAAATTTCATAAAACGACAAAATCCCATTTTTTTATTATTTTTGCGACTGAAAATCATTTCTTTGCCATTAAAAATTACGGATAATGAAAAAAATTGCCATTCTATTTTTTTGTTTTAGCATGATTATGCCTTCCATTTTTGCCGAGAACAATCTGCCAGTGTTGGATAATGACAGTGTTTACGGTATCCAAAAAGACACAACAAAAGTCAAGGAAAAGAAAAGGGAAGGATGGACATTCGGTATTTTGCCGAGTGTTTCATACGATGCTGACTTGGGTTTTCAGTATGGTGCGTTGGCCAATGTTTACTATTTCGGAGACGGGTCCACTTATCCGGAATACTTGCATTCTTTGTATTTTGAAGCCTCCTACACCACTCGTCGTTATGGGGTATTTCGCTTCTCATACGATTCCAAGTATCTCATCCCCAAACATCGTTTAACTATTGACATGGCCTACTTGCCCGATGCGATGTGCGATTTTACTGGTTACAATGGTTATCAAACAGTATATAATGATGTATGGAGAAATTCTAAAAAATATACGGCGGAAGATGGATATAAAAGTCGTGCATTCTACAAGTTCAGACGTGATTTGTTCCGTTTTGCAGCCGATATTAATGGAACAATCCAAGGGAATTGGCATTGGAATGCGGGCTTAGGCGTGTTGGGCTATTTTACAGGCTCTGTTAATATTGATATGCTTAATAAAGGGAAAAAAGAGGAAAAGAAGCTTCCTTACATTAATGGATTGTATGAAGATTATGTGATGTGGGGGTTGATCAAAGAAAATGAGAAAAGAGGGGGCATTCACCCGTATCTCCGTGGCGGACTTTCTTACGATAGTCGTGACCGTAACACCAATCCCACCAAAGGGATTTATGCAGATATGTTTATAACCTATAGTGCTGCTTTCAATAGTCGCTATTTTGGCGACCAACGAGAGTACAATAATTTGAAATTCAACTTTAATTTCCGACACTATGTCCCTATCTATAAAGATAGAGTATGCTTCGCATATCGGTTGTCGCTTCAAATGACGGCAGCGGGCAATTCTCCGTTTTATCTCAATAGTTATTGGAACACCTTATATATTCAGCGTGTATTGTATGAAGCGCTGGGTGGCGGCAATACCGTTCGAGGGATGATTCGTAATCGCGTATTATCTAATGGTTTCGCATTCGCCAATTTGGAATTCCGTTTTAAAATCTGTCAATTTAAAATCAAAAAAGAGAATTTCTATATTGGCCTTAATCCGTTCTTAGATGCAGGAATGATCCTTCAACCTTACGATATTAACGAATATACATTGCGCCAAAATATTGCAGAGAATGACCCGTCTTTTGACTTAGCCACCCTTGATCAATATTTCAATTTTGACAAAAAAATGATTTATCGTCCACATTTTTCTGCAGGTATTGGATTAAAAGTGGCCATGAACGACAATTTTGTTCTTTCTGTTGACTGGGCAGCCCCGTTTAATCGTCAAGATGCACCAGGATTTGCGAACTTTTATGTTAAAATCGGATATATGTTCTAAAATTTGAATTATCATGAGATACCAACCATTAAATCAGCAATTCTACGTCAACAATAGAAAAAAAATTGTTCATGAAATAGAAGAAAAATCTATTGTCATTCTTACTTCCAATAGTGAATTTCCCCGTTGCGGGGACACCAGCCACCCCTTTCGTCAAAATTCGGAATTGCTTTATTTGTGCGGTATTGACCAAGAAGAGACCTATTTGGTGATGGCTCCATGGCACCCCAATCCCGATATGCGCGAGGTGTTATTCATCAAGAATCCGAGTCCGGAGATGATAGTTTGGTTCGGGCATCGGCTCACTAAGGAGCAGGCAACCGAAATTTCAGGGATTCAAACTGTTTTATTTACCGATGATTTTGAAAATAGTTTGCCCAACTTCATGATGAATGCGCAAAATGTATATCTGCACCTTCCTGAAGATATCCGTTTTAAGTTAGAACCCATTACTCGGGAATACAGATTCGCCCAACAAATCATTCAAGATTACCCATTACACTCTTACCGTCGGCTGGCCCCCATCCTTTATCCCTTTCGCGCTTTGAAAGAGCAAGAAGAGTTACGCACGCTCAAAAAGGCCTGCGACATAACACAAAAAGCATTCAGGAAAGCCCTTTCTGCCATCAGACCAGGGAAATATGAATATGAAATAGAGGCAGAATTGACCTATGAGATGATTCGTAATGGGGCAACAGGGCACTCTTTCGCCCCTATTGTCGCCGCCGGCGACGATACCTGCATTCTTCATTATATCAAAAATGACAAAATAATGAAAGATGGGGATTTGTTGCTCATGGATTTCGGTGCTGAATACGCGAACTATGCGGGGGATGCTACCAGGACTGTGCCAGTAAATGGCAAATACACCCCACGACAAAAGGCGATTTACAATAGTTGTCTATCCATTTTTAAAGAAACCATTCCTTTATACAAGCCCGGCATGACCATCCATAAAATCAATGATTTTGTGTTTAAAAGAATGGAAGAAGAGTTGGTTAAATTAGGATTGTTGAAATGGGAAGACATTCGGAAACAAGATCCCAAACACCCATTATTTAAAAAATATTACATGCACAATACGGCCCACTTTATTGGGTTGGATGTGCATGATGTAGGCCAACGCGATTGGACCTTCCAACCGGGCATGGTATTGAGTTGTGAACCGGGGATTTATGTGGCGGAAGAGGGAATTGGCGTACGAATTGAAACCGATGTGGTGGTGGCTGAAAATCCGATTAATTTAATGGCAGATATGCCTGTAGAAGTAGAAGAAATTGAAGAACTGATGCATAACGTGTGATTTTCCAAGGAGAATCACAAAAACCTATCCAATCATTTGGCAACACGATTTAAATAACTCATAATAAATTGTTATACAATATTTTATGATAGTTTTTTATCATACTGAAATTGCACAACCCACCGTGGTTTTAACTCCAGAGGAATCGAAACACTGTGTAAAAGTTCTTCGCAAAAAAGTGGGAGATATCATCTTTCTCACGGATGGGAACGGGATTATGGCGGAGGCGGAGATCACTGTGGCCACTCCGATGCAGTGTGTAGTACAAATTCTTCGCAGAGAAGAAGTCGCCGCTCGGAACATTCGTTTGCATGTTGCGGTTGCCCCCACGAAGAACATGGACCGCATGGAATGGTTTGTGGAAAAGTCTGTGGAAATTGGGATAGAAGAAATCAGTTTCATCATTTGTGAACATTCTGAAAGATCCAAGGTTGATCTGGAGCGCATACAGCGCATTGCTATTTCAGCGTTAAAACAATCGCAAACTGCTCTGCTCCCGAAAATTCAAGTGATTAATTATGAGTATTTTATGAAACAGACTTCGAAAATTGAATGCGGCAAATATATAGCATGGTGTGATCAGAAAAATTCGGAAGAGTTTGTTAATGAAAAACTTACGGATGGTGAGGTGTTGATGCTAATTGGCCCTGAAGGGGATTTCAGTGAAAATGAAATATCCTTGGCCAGATCGCTGGGATTTAAAGAGATCAAATTGGGGAACCGTCGTCTTCGAACAGAAACTGCCGCGCTTTATAGCTGTTGTGTGGTAGCCATGAAAAACACCATCATGGGGTAATCATAGTGTTTTGAGCCCATTGTCTTTCTGTGGAAAGTTGCTGAGTAGCGAAGCTCCAAGTTTGAGTCTGTATGAATATCGCGGGATATCTTTATCAAATTAGTTGTCTTCTCTCATGATGACGGCTCCGAGTGCATTGATTCGTTGCACGATATCCTGATAGCCACGGTCAATTTGTTCACAATTATTGATACGGCTGATGCCATCGGCGGAAAGGGCGGCAATCAACAAGGAAACGCCGGCACGGATGTCAGGGGATTCCATTACGGTTCCGCGCAGTTTGTACTTGCGATTTAATCCGATGATGGTGGCGCGGTGTGGATCGCACAAAATAATTTGTGCCCCCATCTCTTTTAACTTGTCAACGAAGAATAGTCGGCTTTCAAACATCTTTTGATGGATAAGAACGCTTCCTTTGGCTTGGATGGCAGTAACTAAAGCGATGCTGATGAGGTCGGGGGTGAATCCGGGCCATGGGGCATCGCTAATGGTTAGAATAGAGCCATCCATATTTGTCTCCATTTCATATTCTTCTTGTCGTGGAATGAATATGTCGTCGTTTTTGATTTGCAAATTGACGCCCAATTTGCGAAAAACATGTGGAATAATTCCTAAATGGGGGATCCCGCAATTTTTGATGGTGAGTGCAGATTGGGTGGCGGCGGCCAACCCGATAAAACTCCCAATCTCAATCATATCCGGCAAGATAGCATGTTCGCACCCCGTAAGATATTCCACGCCTTCTATAGTGAGCAGGTTGGAGCCAATGCCGCTGATTTTAGCTCCCATATTTTTCAACATGGTACAGAGTTGGTAAAGATAGGGTTCGCAGGCGGCATTGAAGATGGTAGTGGTGCCTTGGGCCATTACTGCTGCCATGACCACATTGGCCGTACCTGTAACGGAAGCTTCACTCAACAAAATATAGTTTCCCGTTAGTTTTTTGGCCGTAATCTCGTATAGGGTATTTTCAGAATTATAATTAACTTGTGCTCCCAATGCTTGAAATCCTTCAAAATGGGCATTTAACGGTCTTCTACCAATTTTATCTCCTCCGGGTTTGGCTGCGTAAGCCCGTTTGAATCGCGCCAACAATGGCCCTAAAATCATAATCGATGCCCGAATGGAGCCCGATGTTTTTACAAATTCTGGACTTTGTAGGTAGTCAAAATTGATGTTTTCTGCTTTGAATTCTATTGTGTTTTTATCAATGGGTGTAATTTCCACTCCCAACGACATCAAAATTTCCAAAAGTCGTTTAACATCTCGAATGTCAGGAATATTGCTAATGCGCACAGGTTCTGGAGTTAACAACACTGCGCAGATAACCTGTAGTGCTTCATTTTTAGCCCCTTGCGGAATGATCTCTCCATGTAGATTTGCATTCCCTTGAACAATAAATGAACTCATAACAATTCGTTTTTAGGCAATAGGCAGCAAACTTACTCAATAAATCTGATGTTATTTCACTTTGTCCAACAAACTTATGAACAGCGGAATGAAAGTAATTTAGCGTCGTTTCTTTAAATTTACAGAAATGATGGTGGAGATGGGAAAATGGTCGGAGACGGTGATGGAAGTCCCTACCGTGTGTCCGAAAGAAAGGAACCGTTCATCATATAAAATGTTGTCGATACGGTAGTGAGGCATATTTTTACCCACGTAAGTATAGCATGTCCCTTCCCCACTTTCCCGGAAGGAGTCGTTTAAGTGCTTGGCTATTTTATTGTAGCAATAGCACGTTGGTGGTTCATTGAAATCCCCGCATACAATCATTGGATAACGACAGGAGTCCATGTGCCGCCGCAACGAATCAGCTTGGTATCTTCTCTTTTTGGCTGAAGCCGCAATTTTCCGAAAAAGTTTCTTTGTCTTTGTGTCTAACGAAGGAACTTGGTAACTGTTGGAAACAAGTTGTTGGCCGATGGCATAGTCATTCTGATCGAAATGAAGTGAAGTCAAGTGCAAATTATATACCCGAAGAGTGTCTCCTTTGTACTTAATATCCACATAAATAATGGCATTGGAGGTTCCATCATCTAAAACGGGAGCCGCATCAATAATCCGGTATTTACTAAAAATGGCTAATCCGTAAAAATACTTATGGCGCGAGGTGTCTGTAAAATATTGATAGCAATGGCTTTCCTGTTCATCAAGTTCCAAGATTTGAAGGATGGTATCGGTCGTGTGAAAATGCAAACTTTCACTTTTGTCCCAGAAATATTCTTGTAAGCAAAGGATATCAGGGCGTTCCTCGCTAAAATATTCTAATATTTGATTTTTCTCTTTGATGCGAGCTTCCATGTTCTCGTCTTTGTACAATCCGAATAATTGGGCATTGTAACTCATCACTTTAACAGCGTTATGGCAATTTTCGACTGCTTCACGTCCTTTAAATTGAAAACATTTGTCAATCGTATTGACATTGAGCAAAATAATGGAGAGGGAGATGAGGCAGTAAGGGTATTGGATGAAGAGCCAGAAAATGACGAAAAAGAAGTTTAAGAACAGGATGTAGGGGAAGGCGATTCCACAGAAAACAAGCCAGCCTGTGGAAGAAGGAGGGATAAATCCTGCACAATAAGAAAGGAAAAGAGGAATTGCCGCCAAAAGGTTGAGCGACAACATTAGCCATTTAAAAATACTCCCCATAAACTTTTTTCTCTCTTTTGCCATTATCTTTTATAATTGTATAGGAAATCTTTTTCTTCTTTAGTGAGGGCATCATACCCGTTTTGTGAAATTTTATCTAAAATAGCATCAACGCGTTGAGCGTCATGGTTTTTACGAGCGTTAAATTCTTCATCGGAAAGCGGTCGTGAAGCAGTTGCAGAGGCATACTTTTTCCTGTTTTTTTCAAAAACCACCCCTTTGAAAGGATGACCATAAATCAGATAAAGGGCGAAAAGGGAACCATAGAGGGCGCCACCCAAGTGGGCAAAATGACCGCCGGCGTTTCCAGCAGGAATTTGCAGAATATCAATCACAACAAAAAACAGGGCAATCCAAATTAACTTGATGCGACCGATAAGCCAAAAGGTGAGTTCCTGTCGGGGACGATATATTGATATGGCAAAAAGAACCGCCATGATGGCACCGGATGCCCCAACGCAGGAGGCTTCTTGTACCACTGTACTGAAAACAGGAAAAGTGTTGTAGGCGAGCATAAAGATAAGATTCCCTAAAATTCCACCTATAAAATAGGTAAACCATAGTTGTTTGTTGCTCAAATGCGACAGAAATATTTTTCCCGCGATGTAAAGCATAATCATATTCCAGAAAAGGTGCCAGAAGTTGGCGTGTACAAACAGCGAGGTGATGATGGTCCACGGGTGGGAAAATAGTTGGAGAGGGTCGGCAGGAAAGGATAGCCCTTGATATAATACCAGAGTATAGTTCTTTACCATTAAAAAAGAGAAAACACGGAGAAGCAATTTGCTGATGAGCAACAGGAAATAAATGCCTGTGTTGATTAAAATCAGGCGGTTTAAGGCGGTTTTGGATGTGATGAAATCAGTGAATTGATTTTTTAAACGATATCTGAGAAATCGTAACGGAGAGGAAGAATATGGTTGGTTGGGGAAAGGCATGTTTTTCTTTTATCTCAAAAAAACGTTGTAAAAAATTTTTTAGTACATATAATTTTCACGTTTGTTCTGTTTCCTCCAATATAGGATGAGCAGTATCCCGAAAAGCATCCCTCCCAAGTGGGCAAAGTGAGCAACCCCTTCTTGGGTTCCGGTAACTCCATAAAAAAGTTCAAGTGCTCCGTAAAAAATAACAAACCATTTTGCTTTAATGGGAAGAAGGAAGTATAGGTAAATTTGAGAATTGGGGAACATCATGCCAAAAGCGAGCAGCAATCCGAAAACCGCTCCTGAAGCACCAATAACATTGGGCAGATTCAGATAATACTCTTTATAGGCTGCTAAAAATTCGGTCGCCTGATTGAGCGCAAATGTGTCATTGCTGCTGATGGACAACTGCTGGAAAGCAAGAAACTTATCATAAATTTCTCCAGAATAGGGACCGATATGAAAGACATGCCCCTGCGCTACTGCCAACAAATTTTCGTAGGAAGGTGCATCCAAATATTGGTTGATAAGAATCAGATCCGGAAGCATTTGATAGGCTAAAACAGCGTAGTGTGTAAGTCCTGCTCCAATTCCAGTTACAAAATAGTAGATGAGAAAACGTTTGGCACCCCAATAATTTTCAATGGCTGCCCCAAACATCCAAAGGGCAAACATATTGAAGAAAAGGTGTCCAAAATCACCGTGCATGAACATATAGGTGATGATTTGCCATGGATAAAAATGGGAGGCTCCAAAAAAATGTAGTCCCAACCATGTATCTAAGTCAATGCCAAATTTATCCACAACAATCTTCGCAAGAAAGAATAGTACATTAATGATTATCAGATTTTTAACAACAGGTGGAAGAATATTAAATCCTCCCATGCGAACATCATCACTCATAGTTGCCTCTAAATTTAAAATGCAAAAATAGTGTTTTTTGAAAAAAAATCTGACTTTTGGTTCTAAAATTGACGAGAAAAATCATTTCGTATTTTTGCAAAGATTGTAACGTGCAGATGTTATTTGTTTGGAAATGGATTGTAATTTACTTATTATTAGTTAGTTATTATTGGTTTGGTATGGAAATAAAAAATATTTTTCAGAAAGTGTAATTTTTTGAAAAATTAGTGTACCTTTGCAACCTCAATACCAAAGGCGGTGCTATAGCTCAGTTGGTAGAGCAACGGACTGAAAATCCGTGTGTCCCTGGTTCAATTCCCGGTAGCACCACACGAAGAGAGAGTCAGCAGTGATTCTCTCTTTTTTTTATGAATTTGATTTTTTTTCGGATATTTGCATCTTAAAATGTTTTGTATTCATTGGCAACATTTTTGATGTAGTTTTGTACTAATGATGAAAAGCGTTAGTTTAATGGTGAGTGAAAGCGAATTAGTTCGAAGATGCAAAGAGGGGAATCCGCGTTATCAAGAACTATTATATCATCAATACGCTCCGATGTTGATGGGAATCTGCTTGCGCTATGCCCGCAATACAGAAGATGCTGAAGATATTCTACATGACTCTTTTGTGAAGATTTTTGTGAATATGGATAAGTTTAATGAGGAGTTGCCATTGATAAACTGGATTCGCCGCATCGCTATTAATACCGCGATCAATGCTTATTATGAAAAAAAGAAAACATATAATACGGTAGAAATTTCGGAGGTTGAGGATAGTCTTAATGATGTTAGGATAACGAATGCGGATTTTTTGTCAGAAAAATTGTTGTTGCAGTTAATTAGTGAGTTGCCAGATGGTTATCGAACGGTTTTTAACTTATATGAGATAGATGGCTACCCTCAAAGTGAGATTGCAGAAATGTTGGGATGTAGCAATAGTACGGTGAGAACGCAACTGTTTAAAGCGAAAAAAGTGCTGAAAGAAAAAATAGAGTTAATGAAAGAAGAGTCGTTGATGACATATAAAAAATAATGCTGGAGATGAAAGAGATTGAAATAGGGGAATTGTTTCGGGAAAAATTGTCAGACATTCAGGGAGTGCCTGCTGCTGATGGTTGGCAAAAGATACGCCGAACTGCCGCTATCAGAAAAGTAACACGTCGTTATCGGATACGCAGAGGGTTGTGGATTACGGCGGCGGTACTGGCAGTGGCAAGTGTCGTTTTGTTGGGCGTTTTGTCATCCAAATCTTCCGAAAAACAATCTCCTATGGTGAATGGCAAGGAAGTTCCCGCTTCGCTGATTCCGGCTACTCCTGTCATTGAGGTAGTCGAAGAAGATGTTTCTATCCCATCAATGCGACCTAAATTGGCGAAGCCTTCTACTTCTGTCGTTGTTGCAGATAGTGTCATTGGTGATGCCGTGATTCCATATAGTATCAATTTAAAGGAGGAAAAAAATGTTCCTTCGGGAAATGCCGTTGGATCAAAAACTTTTCAAGAAAGCGAGAAAACTTCTGAAAATCAAAAAAATACACATAATTCAAAGCAGATTGAAGAAACATCCCATTCAACGAATCACAATGAATGGAAAACAGGGGAGGACAATGTGGTGTTGCGATATAGTGGCGATACATCCGTTTGTAGAAATTCTATGGTAACTCTTTTCGTGGAGAATGCAGTAGATGTGATTTGGAGTACCGGCACCCATGCAAGTACGCTCAATGTCTATCCTGAAGAGCCGATGACGCTGTACGCTCAAGTGCAGAGAGTAGATAAAACAGATACGGTTATCTACTTCCAAATTGATGTGTTTGATTGTAATTTGTTTATCCCCAGTGCATTTACGCCCAATGGAGATGGCTTGAACGATGAATTTATTGTTTATGCCCCGATGGAGATTTCTCATTATGAGTGCACTATATTTGATAAAGCGAGTCGCGTGCTGTTTCAAACCAAATCCATCCAACAAGGGTGGAATGGAACTTGCGAAGGGAAACTTTTGCCTACGGGCGGGTATTTCTACATTATCAAATATCGGGATAAATTAAATGAACAACACATTGAAAAAGGTCAAGTGGTGCTTGTTCGGTAAAATTTTTCATTCCTTTTCAATATTTTTATGAATATAGTTACGATGATTGAAAAAATAATGTAACTTTGTCGCTCCTATATTTGATGTGCTAACTATTTGAATAAAAATATTTTAATATGTCCAAAAAACAGACAACTCCGCAAGATGTGCAAGGTCGGAACAAAAAAATAAAGGTTGCTTTGATGTGTATCGCAGCCATTATTATTTTTTACATAGGAGCTAACTTTTTGAAAGGGGTCAACGTTTTCCATAAAACAATATACTACTATGGTGTAATGGATAATGCCATGGGAGTTCAGCAAAGTACGCCTGTTATGCTCAATGGCTATAAAGTGGGTTTCGTGCAGGAAACGGAATTGGTGGGAACCAACCCTGTTAAAATCTGTGCAAAGATTCTTTTTAATGAGAATATTGATATTCCAGATGATACGGAATTGGTTATTATGTCGAAAGACTTGTTAGGGGGACAAATGTTGAGTATGGTGTGGGGAAAATCCAAAACTTATTTGTCTGCTGGCGATACGCTAAAGTGTTCGCTGCAACCTGGTATGTTGGACGGGATAGATGAAATGAAAGGCCAACTCGCCAGCGTCTTGGCATCCGTTGACACTATTGGCTTGACATTGAAAGATGTGCTTCATAAAGAGGGTGGGGGAAAATCTCTCAAGGCCACTTTAGACAATATTGAATCAACCACCGAGCATTTGAATAATATTTTGGCTCAAAATGAAAACAAAGTGGGACGCATCGTTACGGATCTTGAGAAATTCAGCCACACTTTGAATGAAGCTTCTCCACAATTAACGGAAATATTGAACAATTTTGATCAGATTAGCGATACGATTGCCAAAGCCGATATTGCTGCCGTTATTGAAAATGCCAATCAGGCGATTGCTGAAGTTAAAGTGTTGGTTAACAAGGTAAATAGTGGAGAAGGTTCGGTCGGAGCATTGATGAATGACGATGCCGTGGCTAAAAAACTGGAGTCTTCCATCAATAGTTTGGATGAATTGTTAAAAGATTTGAAAGAGCATCCCAAACGGTATGTCCACTTCTCTTTGTTTGGAAAAAAAGAAAAAAAATAATAAAACATTAAGTAATATGGATAACAAAATTGAAGGAAAAATATTGAGCAAATTCCCTGTTGAAAGCGGAACGAGTGCTCGTGGAGAATGGAAAAAACAAAAATTTTTGGTGGAAACAATGGACCAGTATCCACGTAAAGTCTGCATTGATGTGTGGACGAATGTGATTCCCCAGTTGGATGCCTTTAATGAAGGGGAGCAGGTGTCGGTTTCTATCAATATTGAATCCCGTGAATTTAACGGCAAGTGGTACACCGATGTGCGCGCATGGCGTATTGACCGTTTCCAGCCAGGGGCAGTGCCACCACCACCACAGAACTACCAACCACAGGCTCAACCTCAAATGCAACCACAGCCACAATCCCAGTATGCTGCTCCACAAGCGCAATATCCTCCGCAACAACCAGCGGAACAAGCTCCCTTTGTCGATGCAGGGGCCGACGATCTTCCTTTCTAACAGTTAGTTTATGAAATACGGAGTAACTCATCTTGCTGTGATTCCTATGCGCGCGCAGCCTTCGGAATGTGCTGAAATGGTTTCACAGTTGCTTTTTGGGGATGCGTATCTTGTCGTAGAAGAGGAGGATAAGTGGTTGAAAATACAAACTTGTGATTGCGATTACTTGGGATGGATAGATAGAAAATTGTTCAATCCCCTTCCGGAATCTGAAGTGGCATTTTACTTGAGCACTCCCAAATGGATAGTTGATGAGCCGTTTATCCCTATAAAAATAAAGGATATAGAAATTACTTTCCCTATTTTTATAGGCTCTTCTTTTCCATATCCCCAAGATAAGGTTGTAAAATTAGGGGATGTCATTTTTGAAATGGATCTTAAATCACAGGATTCCCCTTCCCCGAACAACTTTATTTCTTTTGCTAAAAAGTTTTTGCACACCCCTTATTTGTGGGGAGGGCGGTCAATTGCGGGAATTGATTGTTCCGGTTTCTCACAGTTGGTTTATAAAAGTATGCAGATTTCTATCCCACGGGATGCATCGCAGCAAGCGCTATTGGGAGAAACCGTTGATTTTGTGGCAGAAAGCAAACCCGGGGATTTGGCTTTTTTCCAAAATGAAGAAGGGAGAATTATTCATGTGGGGATGATTATGGAAGAGGGGAAGATTATTCATGCTTCAGGATGGGTGAGAATAGATATTTTGGATGAAACAGGCATCTATAATGTGGATACGCATACCTACACGCATAATTTACGCATAATCAAAAGAATATTGTCATGAGTACAAGGAGTTCGGTGCGCTTGCGTGCGTTGGAACCGGAGGATTGGAAAATACTCTACCAATGGGAAAATGATATGAAAAATTGGCCGGTGAGTCAAACATTGGCCCCCTATTCAAAGTACGTTTTACAAGAATTTATCAAATCTTCAAATAACAATGTGTTTGTGGATAAGCAGTTGCGTTTGATGGTGGAAAAAACATCCACGGACGAAACCATTGGCGTGTTGGACTTTTTTGAAATGGATGCGCTCCACAAACGGGTGGGTATTGGGATTCTAATAGGTGAAAGTTTTCGTCATTGCGGTTACGCATTGGAGACTTTGCAGTTGGCTAAAACGTTGGCTTTTGAGACATGGAATGTGCACCAGATTTTTTGTCATGTTATGCACTCTAATCAGAAAAGTTTGAAATTGTTTCAACAGGCGGGATTCACTATTGTAGGATCGAAAAAGGATTGGATTGCCACCAATGAAGGCTACGAAGATGTCTATTTTTTGCAGTGTTTGAATGCCCAAAATTGACAAAATCACTTGTTTTAGTGTTCTATTGTTGCTAAAAACTTGTTGGCGAAAGGATTTTATTACCGTGAATTTATTTTAAATTGTTGGTTATGAGAAATTAAAAAAACTTACCAACAGATTTTAACCTTATTTTTTGCCTTTTTTAGTCATAGAACCCCCATTTTTCTATTCAATAAGGTAAAATATCATTTCTATTAAGCACTATTGCAGAGCGCTTGTCATCAATTTGGGGAGATTGTATCTTTGCAAAAACGCTACGCATGAATGAAATGTTGTTACAATATTTGTGGAGAAATCAAATCTTTTCAAATAGGGATTTTTTTACTACGCAACATCAG
>JAEEGL017225378.1_pt1 | contig 25891 bp, 17 predicted proteins | sample 9134231 | NCBI WGS metagenome assembly JAEEGL01 (sample SAMN16246548, study PRJNA631951) | gut metagenome | biome: gut microbiome; feature: rumen; material: fiber-attached | host: Bos | place: Iran: Karaj | collected 2018-10 | reverse complement strand
GCCAACGGCTTCAAGGGCATGACCTATGGCGAGAGTTTCTATAAGCCCATGCTCGAGGTCTTCGACTATCTGAAGGCCAACGGTTTCACCTTCTATGTCGTCTCTGGTTCCGACCGCTTCATCTGTCGTGCGTTGACCGAGTCTATCGGCATCGAACCCAACAGAGTCATTGGCATGGACGTCATGCTTTCCACCACCAAGCAGGGTACTGTGCAAGGTGTTGAATACACGATGGGAAAAGACGAGAACCTCTATCGTACCGACAGTCTGCTCATCAAGAATCTGAAGACCAACAAGGTTCGTCAGATCAGTCAGGAGATTGGCAAGGTGCCTGTGCTGTCGTTTGGCAACAGCAGTGGCGACCAGGCCATGCATAACTACTGTCTGAGCAATTCGAAGCACCGTACCGCTGCCTTCATGCTCGTGGCCGACGATGACCAGCGCGACTATGCGAACCTTGCAAAGACCAGTTCGCTGCCCGAGAAATGGTCGAAGGCCGGCTATGTGGTCATCTCCATGAAGCACGACTTCAAGACCATCTACGGCTATGGCGTAGAGAAGACCGCTTTCACCTTCCCCGAATAATAATCTGCGATATCAGAAAGAAATATCGAATATGTCAGGTACCAGTACCTGACATATTTATTTGTTTATGTCTGTAGATTCCACAGGCGTGGTCTTCTGGTAACTCGCTTTTTCTAAATCGATGGTGATGGCTGGCAGCACGGCAGCATCGTCGCAGGTGACGGCAGTTCCCTGGTTATACAGATAGCCGAAGTCGCAGACGTAGGTGATGCTGCTGGAGGTATAGCCGTTGGTGCGCATGAACCAGAAAGAGTTGCCACGATAACCCTCAACCGATGACCACCACGCACCCCGACACTTGGCATAGAGCGTAGAGCGGAAACGGCGTGCAGAATCGTCGATACCGCTACCTGCATAGAAGCCATAGTCGGAAGCTAATGAGGAGGCAAAAACCTCGTCGTTGGAGAGGATAAACACATCATCCTGCGTGTCTGGTCCACAGTCGGTACCGTAGTGAGGATTGGCTGGATTCTTGACATTTGTGACCTCGATAGCCGTGCGTTCCTTGTTGGAGAAAGCACGGGTAAAGAACACATTGTCGAGCCATTGTCGCAAATGACTCTTGCTCCAGTTTACGGCTTCTTCCTTGTCGTGGAAGGGGCAGGTGTCAGGCATACGGTCTGCCAACAGCACGGCTTTGGTGCCGCTGATTTTCAGGATGCGCCACTTCACGGGAGCATAGGCAAAATAGTGCCAGGCATTGGGGTCGGCCCATCGGTAATGTTGCTCTCTGTCTGTGGAACAGGTGACGGCACCGGAACCGTTCAGCCTGTGGTAGCGCGCCCCGTTGATCTCCGTATCGTCGTTCGTCCACTGGGCATTCTCCAGTTGACTGAAGAGTGCTGCATCCACTATCACATCGCCATCCGCCAGCGCATAGTCATCCACCGCATTAAAGCTGCCACTCACCACCTCGTTGGTCGGGTAGGAGCCAAACAGGATACAATCCCAGCGTGTCAGGTGTGTCTTCTGACTGGGGTCCTTCACCCAAGGACTGTGCAGATCCTTATACGCATCGCCAGTATATCGTTCCTCGCTGGGTGGGATGTCGCTGCCGCCCTCGTCGTCTTTGCTGCACGACGTGGTCACAGTTCCCAGTATCAGGAGTCCTACGAGGCAGGTGTATATCTTATATTTCATAGCTTACTGAATGATATCGGTGGAATAAACGGGGGTTGTCGGCTGATAGTCAGCTTTCGAGAGATTAAGCGTGATGGCAGGCAATACGGCAGAATCGTCGCAGGTGACCACAATACCTCGGTTATAGGTGTCGCCCGTTTCGCCGACATACACCACGTTAGCCTTCGTATAGCCTACGGTACGCATGAACCAGAAGGAGTTGCCGCGGTATTTTTCCACTGGCGACCACCAGGCACCACGACACTTGGCATAGAGCGTTGAGCGGAAACGGCGTGCAGGATCGTTGCCGTAGTCTTTATCAGTGAAGCCGTACTCTACGGCTAAGGGCGACGAGAAGGTCTCGCTTTCCGAAAGGACGAATACGCGGTCCTTGGTGTCAGGCCCGCAGTCGGTACCGAAATAGTAGTTGTCGGCGTTCTTCACCTCCGTCTCCTCAATGGCGGCTATGTCCGACTCGGTAAAGGCACGATTCATGAATTCGCTGTTCAACCAACGGCGCAGCGAGCAGTCACTCCAACTGGTATCGTTATAAGTATCGTTGAAGGGGCAAGTGTCTGGCATGCGGTCTGCCAGCAGCACGGCTTTGTCGCCCGTCTGTTTCAGGATGCGCCACTTGATGGGGGCATAGGCAAAATAGTGCCAGGCATTGGCGTCAGTCCAGCGGTAGTGCTGCGGGCTGTTGTCAGAGTGGCTTACGGCACCTGCAGCGTTTAGTCTGTGGTAACGCGTCCCGTTAATCTCCGTGTCGTCGTTCGTCCATTGTGCCTTCTCCAGTTGACTGAAGAGTGCTGCATCCACTATCACGTCGCCATCCACCAGCGCATAGTCATCCACCGCATTAAAACTGCCACTCACCACCTCGTTGGTAGGGTAGGAGCCAAACAGAATACACTCCCAGCGCGTCACGTTCTGAGGCGGCTGGGCATCGTCCGTATCGTCCTTGCTGCATGCTGTCAGCAATACGGCCAAGAGCGGAAGAACAGCTAGTCTATATACCTTCACTTTCATGGATATTTCACTTTGTAGTACCATAGCGGATGCAAAAATAATAAAATAATGTAATAATCAATGATTATTTAGAAAAAAAATAGCATATTTGTAGCGCAAAAAAATCATCATCCATCTCCACCTGACGCTCATCAATGGTCGCTAATCCATCCAGCATAGCCCCTATTTACCTACCGTCACTTTAGGGTTGTTCCTGACGTTCCTTCCACCCGTTCCGCAGTCACTTTACACTCGTTCCGATGATACTTTACCCCCCTAAAGTATCATCGGAACGGGTCGTAGATGCCATCGGAACAACCGCAAGATGACTTCGGAACGACCGTAAAAGTACCTGGTATCTGACATACACTGATTTCGGATAGTTTGCACGCAGAATTCGGGTCGAATTTACGCTGAATTCTCATCGAATTTACGTAGAATATATTTGGTATTTTGCCAGTTTTTTGTACCTTCGCAAAGGATATGGAGATTCGGGAATTACCGATAGTTGCTTTATAAGGACTATATACGATATAGTCCCTATTTCAGAAATAGGGACATATATAGTCATAGATAGACCTGTAGAGAGGTCTATCATGACGTATATGAGAATGATATGTCATGGACCTGGTACCTGACATATGCTCTGCACCTTTAGGTCAGAGAAATGAAAATAAATGGCGATTTATTTTGCATTTCGCTCGGTTTTTACTATCTTTGTAACCTATAAGCTAAGAGCCACTGTTATGCCAGTAGATAAACAAGTATTGTTGAGATATCAGGTCCTGAACAAATGCCTCAGAAACCTGCACAGGGAATACACTATTGACGATTTGGTCAATGAGTGCAATAAGGCTCTTCGTGCCATTGATATGCCTGAAATCAGTAAGCGCACCATTCAATATGATATAGAAAGGCTTAAAGGTGCTCCATACAATATCCGTTTGAATGAAAAGCTGAAACGTGGCAAACAGAAGCTGTTCCGTTATAAGGATGCTGACTATACACTTCCTCTTTTCCAGGTGAATGACGAGGAACGCAATAAGATAGAGGATGCCATCTATGTGCTTAAACGTTTCGAGGGAGAACCGCTTTTTGATTGGGTTAGAACATTATTGATGGAAGTAGAGGGTGGCCTGCTCAACGAGGAGACCTCTCCTGTCGTAACGTTCCAGAACAACCCTGACTTGAAAGGACTTCACCATTTTAATGAACTATTAGCAGCGATATCCACTAAGCGAGTCCTTAAGCTCCAATATATCCCCTTTGAGAAGGATGCCATTACCCTCAATGTCTATCCTTACCATCTTAAACAATATAATGATCGCTGGTACTTGATAGCTCGTCCGATAGGCTTCGAACATTGTGGCATCTATCCTCTTGACAGAATAGAAGAATTCCACGAAGTAGCTCTCCCTTACAAGGACTCCGATATAGATTTTGAGGAATACTTTGACGATGTTGTAGGTGTTACTGTTCCTGATGGAGAACCAATAGACATCACCATCAAGGTTTTGAAAGATAGTGCAGGCTTTGTGGTGACTAAGCCCCTCCACCTCTCTCAGCGCGTGCTTGAAAGGAATGACGATTACATCGTAATCTCTATTAATGTAAAGCCGAACTACGAGCTGTGCTCTAAGATACTTTCTTTTGGCCCCAATATGGAAGTGCTTTCCCCAGAGAGTTATCGGATGCATATTGGTGAGAAAATTAAAGCAATGAATCAAAAATATCTGAACAATGCAGAAAACCTGCATAGTAAGTGAGTAATTTTGCAGGCGATAATTGAGTGCTTCTAAATTTGAAATATAATGTCCATAAATAAAAAAAATATAAGTAAGAATAAACCCACAATGAATGGAAATAAATTAAAGAAAAACCTTTCCAACTCTTTGTCGGTAGAAATACTTAAAATAACAGATACTGGTACTGTTATTACATTGGGATCTTCTCAATTTGATTATGGAGTTTTATTTCAACATCATGTTCAATATAAAAAGAACCCAATTCCAGTTGATTTGGCAAGTGCTTATATTTGTGATAATTTGAAGGTTGGACAAAAAATTGACGTTACAATAGAAGCGATAAACCTTATTGATGGAAAGAAAGTCGGAATTTTAAAATTAGACATAGCTGGTCTAAACGAAGAGGAAGACGCACTTTTCAACAATATGATGGTTGGCGAAAAGTATCAGCTGAGCATCTTTGATTACAACGATGAATATATCACGCTTCAGATTCCGAACACCTCCCTTCGTGGCTATATTGACTCCCAAGCCATTCCGAATCCAGAAATAGGGATGATAGTGGAATTGCAATTATCAAAAAAAGGTAGGACTGCATTTCAACTCATGCAGTTTGAGAACATTTTAACTGAATCTGATAACGAAAAGCAAACAACTTCCCAAGATGGTGTGGACGTTATATTCAACCGTATGTTTGAAAGGGAACTCGACCTTATTTCAGAAGAAGATGAGGTTTGGGTAAAAAAGCTAATTTCTAATTATCCCAACCTAAATCGCAATAGTAAGTATTTAGCAGATATTAAACATCTGTATTGTAGATGTTCACCGCAGGCCTCTTTTGCTGTAAATCAATTTAAAAATACCCATCCAAACTATTTGGAGTCTAGCAACTTCTTTGTTGCTTTTAACCAAAATGATTTGTCCCTTATTCTTTTTAACTGTGATTATGTTGTGTTGAAAATGAAGATTAAAGGGAATGATACGTTATGGTTGAGCGAATTCTATTTTGATCAAACAGATATTCAAGCCAAATATATATGTGATGAGAATCAGCGAGGAAAGTTACTTATAGAAGGATACAAAATACACATTCTCGATTCCTATAATGCTGTTCCTAATACATTCAGCTTGCAAGAGATATTGGCATATATCCTTGCAATGACTCATTTTCATTATGATTTTTTGAAAGAGCTGAATGCTAAAAGGTATGAAAAGCAATCTAATGACTCAAAAGATTTCGCAATCTTACGCAGTTTAATAATTTATGAGAAAAGAATCGAAGAAAAGAAGGTCGGTCAACGCATTCTTGTTTCATATGAGAGCAACCCCCATAGAACAATAGCACAAGAATATCCAAACGGCGTAGCATATATTTTCGAATTAGGAAATGAGGATTATCAGTTGCTATGTGGAAAACTTGACGAAGATGAAGATCTGTATGTTAGCATTGTTGACATACAAAACAATGATAAACCGTTACGTTCAGGCAGACTCTTTTACAACGAGGATACAAAACAAGCAAGAATTGAATTCCCTGAGAACAAAGATATCAACTCGGATTTAATTAGGGCTGGATTTTACATAAAAAAACGTACTTCCATAGAGCATCTTGACATACAAATTGATGCCATTAGCTCTCTCTTTAGGCGAAAGGAGCAATCTTTTTACGATACTATTATTCCTAATTCGTTTAAATCACCAGATGTCAGAAGCTATATTAACAAGGTCAACTTCTTTGATGAAAAAATAAAGAATGCCACATCGGGGAATAATCAGCCTTTGGCTGTACTGAAAGCCCTTGGCAACAAGCAAGTCCTGCTAATTCAGGGACCTCCGGGTACAGGCAAAACAACTGTTATCGTTGAGATAATTAGACAGCTTGCGAAAGAAGGGAAAAAGGTTCTCGTTTGTAGCCAGGCACATGCCGCTGTAAATAATATTGTAGAAAAGATACATGATATTGAAGACCTATCTTTTATTGCCGTGGGTAATGAAGGGGAAGAAAATGCATGGGGTCTAGGATTCGATATTGAGGAATACAAAAAGTTCTTAAGCAATAATGTTACTCTTATTAGTAAACTTATAGCAGGAGAAGAGATTGATGAGAATCATGTAAACTTGTTGTTCAAATATTCTAGCCAATATGGAATAAAATATTCTGCTTGTCATTCTTATATTATAAAGTACTACAATGAATACAAAGAGCTTTATAGTAATGCTGACATAATACTTGAAAATCTACTAGACAAAAGTGAATTGACGGGTAGACTGCTTGATTCCTATCGCTACCAGATGCAAGATGTCATATTAGGGACGTGTATTGGTGTTGGTATGAACCGTAATGTTAGGGAAATGCATTTTGACACTGTTATCATAGACGAAGCAGCGAAAGCAAATCTAGCAGAAAGTTTGGTTCCTATGCGGCTTGCAGATAGATATATTCTCGTTGGAGACGACAAGCAACTGCCTCCATATACTGATAGGAACATGATTTCTGATTTTGTAAAACAACAGCCCGAAGAAATAGAAATCAGAGCAGACGAAACGACTGCACTAAAAGTAATGTCAAAATCTCTTTTCGAACTTTATCATGAAAGGCTAAAAGGGAATACAGACAATGTGGTCATGCTTAACTACCAATATAGAATGCACCCGGAAATAGGCAGTTTCATTTCAAATGTTTTCTATGATGGTTTAGTTAACATGGGAGAAAATACTGTTTCACAGTACATATCCATGCAGGCACCTTATGACGAACCAATTCACTTCGTTGATACTGATAGGAGATCAGACAACAGAGAAAAAAGATCAAACCAGAGTTATTATAATGAATGTGAAGCAAACATTATTTCTAATGAGATTCTGCCTCTTGTTTCTCGCTCAGGTTTATCTGATGACATTACTTTAGCCATAATAACGCCATATAGCGCACAAAGAGACTATTTAAAAAAACTTCTTAGGGGAAGCGAATATGCAAATTCAATTTACACCATTGATTCTATTCAAGGTATGGAATTTGATATTGTTATTTTCTCCTTCGTCAGGTCATTTTCTGAAAAAAGTGACAAAGTAGTAGGATTTCTAGACGATATGCGGAGATTAAATGTCTCATTGAGTAGGGCCAAAAAAAAGCTTATCTTAGTAGGAAATAAGCCAACGCTTACCCGTGCCAAAGCTCATAGGGATACTGGCTTGGAAGGTCTAAATCCATTAAATGTCTTTGAGAAGTTAACGGAGTCTTATATTTATTATGATAATCCCTCAAAAGGAAGGGTGTTCCACGAGAAATATGGTCATGACAGCATGATATCATGTTCTATTACCAAGATGGAGAAGAATATGCTTTATTTCACCATCAAGGACGATGTTGACTTTAGATTCCGAATGCCAATTGGCCTTGTTGAAGAGTCACAGCTACAAGGAATCAATGATATTATGGTTGAAATTCAAGATTATGACAAGGCGGGACGTCCTGTCTTTCGTATTCATAGCTATCATTTAAATGGAAATTTTGTACGGGTTAAAAGTTTTACTGAATTAACGACTGGCTTGAATCACGGTTCGATTATATCATGCATGATAACGGAGAACACACACAAGCTAACCGCTATGTACAATGGTTGCCATTGCAAAATTCCAGCAGAATCCTGTAGCAGCGAATTTAAAGAAGACATTATAGTAGGTCAAGTAGTAAAGGCTAGAGTCCATTCCTTAGATGCAGAAGGAGAAATTATAACGGTTTATCCTATACAAACCTCTTATGTACAACCAATAGAAGATTCTGAAATATCTGCTTTCTTCTTTGAGGTAACAGGGAAAGATTATCCCGACAAATTAACTGTAAAATTTGATAATGGAGAGTCAGGAACCTTCTTACTGAAAAATAGTTTTCACTGGGCATCCCTTAGGATAGGAGATGTTTATAGCGACTTTCATAGGAGCAAATACAATAGCGAAGAATTAACATACAACAGATGGCAACAAAGTCAGTTCGTTTCAGAACACGAAGCAGGAGATGTCGTAAAAGGAAGAGTAACTTATTATAGTCGAAAGATGTGTATTTGTTGGGCACAGGGTGTCGTGGGCAGAATATTGAACTTTCAAAATAAAAGAGTGAATGTTGGAGAAGAGTATGACCTATCTGTGACTTATAACGAATCAAATCAAATCGCATTTAATTTGTGAAGATGAATCAGCAATACTTTTACATAAAAGATAAGATGCACGAACTTGGCAGGAAATTAGTTGGGGTCGTGGAACTGGGGTATCCAACATATATGGTGCATTTGGATTTTATGAAACCAAATGACGATCCAATGTATCAGATAGACTGGGCTATTATGCATTTTGTTAAAGACATGCCTTGCGTAAATATACCTTCGGTTGCTCGTATTATAGGCATGGAAGAAAGTTTGATAGAATACCGAATAAGGACACTATGTGAAACCAACAATCTTAAATATGTTCCCAAAAATGGTGAATATATTGTTACCATTGAAGGTGAAAATAATTATTTTTCATCCGAAGATTCTGTTATGTATGTCAATAGCAGTAAAGACTTGCTGGTAGATGGACATACTCTTAAAATCATGGATGAAAAAATATATACCGCAAGGGCTCGTGTCGAAAGTGGCAACAAATCCGATACAGTTGAATCCGCTACAGTTTCCAAAGATTGTCGTCAAATCAAAGATTTACTATCTAAACTTGAATTGATGACAAATACAAACAAAGAGAAATTGCTTATTCCATCTGATAGCAAGGATTTCTCAACTTCTGATGAACCAACGTTTGGTAGTATAAAACTCTATTTTGTATTCAGTGTGGACAGTAATGGTACAGTCTTCAAAGATGTAATGTTTAACGATCAAATTGTAAAGGTTCCATATTATTCCGACAAGAAGGAGAAATGCTATTTTGAAGGATATGCGAAGTTCAATTATGGTTTTACAAATTTAGCAATTGGCGACACCAAGAATAGAATATTTGATTTTAACAGTAGTAATATTTTTGGAATACTTAATTCTTTATATGGATGGAAAAATATAGACGACACATATTTCACATATTTAACCAGCAACTACCATGGACAAAGACCATTAACAGTGAATATCAATATTGACAACTTTAAGAAATCTTTATATATTAGAGATCTTATTAAGGATTTAAAACGTGGGTATGTGGAATACATACCTAATCCTAAAAGACCTGATACTTTTATTGTGATTTCTGTGATTTCAACCGACCGTCAGGTTAAAGATATTATAACTTTCGATGAAAAAGTAGATCTACTGTATAAAACAGGTGATAAGAATCAGCTGATGAATTTTTTAAAAGAATCGAATTATATACAATCCAGGAAGGACCTTATTCTATTGGGGAGGTATGATGTCTTGGAAAGTATTGATATATTGAGCTATATAAAGAGCATCTGATATGGGCAATTATTATTATAACGACAAAAAAAAGCAGCATCTCACAGAACAAATATTGTATACTATACGATATGCTGTGAAATACATCAAGATATCTAGTTTTTTGATGCAAGATAAAGAAATAATAGATGAATTGTGCATTGCTTCCGAATCAGGACGTGTGGCTGTCTTTGTTATATCTAATCGAAATCAAAAAGAGGGTGATGAGTATAATGCTTCTGGTGAGCCTGGCAAGAAAACTCGAGAAGGAATTAATAATCATCAAAAATTTCTTCAAGATCTTTATTATTCCGGTGCACATGTAAGACTTTTAGACAATTTGCATGCTAAGTTCTTGATTGCAGATGGTAAAAATGGATTACTGATGAGTGCAAATATCGCCCCAAATAGTATGTCAAGAAATGTAGAATCTGGCATTACTCTTGGAAACGACGAGATTTGTGATTTGGAGAATGTTTTTGATACAATGTTCAATTACGCAGATATAGTTCAGTTTGTTAGCGGAAAAAATTATGATGCAGTAAAGTCCTCTAACAAGAAATTACCTAAGTCAACATTCTCTAACATAAATAGCAATATCCGTTTAACTGTGAGATCAAAATCCAACACAAACCTATCTGAGTGTGATGAAATGTCACTTTATCGCACGATAATAGAAATAATTGACGAAGCTCAATCATTTATATATATCGTTTCATGGGAATTTAAAGATCGATTAGGGAAGCTTAATGCTTTTTATAATGCGGTTAACCGAGCTGTAAAAAGAGGTGTAAAAGTTACTTTGTTCTATAACTCAAAAGGACCAGAAGCCAATATTAAAGTACAAGAGGAATTCGTTTTTAAAATGGGTTCAATGGGATGCAATGCTTATTTTGACCAGTGTAATCATTCCAAATGTATTCTTAGTGAGAATAAAGGATTTCTTTTTACTGCGAATATCGATGGTAATTCAGGACTCCTTGAAGGATTTGAAGTTGGTTGCATCATGGATGAAAACCAGCGGAAACAAGCAAAAGAACATGTTGAGCAATTAATCATAAAAGCAAAACAAGATAAATATGAAAGAAGATAATATCAAAGAATGGCTAAATTTGAGTAATTCTGGCCATGTAGCAGAAGCAGAAGAATTCTACTACAAAACACTTTTCACAGACATCATTGATGGATTCTGTGAAAGAACTAGCTCATCTCCCTTGAAATGTAATGTCTTGTTTTCGATTTTAGGATATAGCCCAGAGCCAATAATTTTGACTCAGAGGGCACTAAAACCAGAAGTTCATATCATCTTTACGACCAATGCGGAGAAGTCTGAAGATGTAACAAAAAAGATTAATGGTTATTTAAGTAAATATCTAACGAGCGAGTTTGAAATAGTAGAAATGAATGATGACTCTTTCTTCACTATCTATCAAACTCTTAAGGAGCAAATGAGCTTATTCCCGTCTTCTGATTATGTCATAGACATTACAGGTGGAAAGAAATCAATGGTTGCATCTGCTGCAATATTTGGAAGGGATTACAATTGCAGTATTGTTTACGTTGATTACGATGAATATCTCCCTACGTTACGAAAACCTAAGCCAGGAACAGAACGTCTAAATCTGGTGTATAGTCCAATTCTTGATCTCCCAGAGATAAAGCTAATCAAGGAATATACCCAAACATCGACACCACAACTTCCTCAGAATCAACCGCAGAGTGTAAATGAGGCTGCTAAAGAAGAAAAGGTAGATAAGAAAAAAGCTACAAAAGACATTTTATCAAGAATTGACAAAATTAATTCAGCTGAGCATCGGAAACTATTTGGCATTGCATATGAATATGCGATGACCACCATTGAGAAGGAAACGGGATATACTTCAAAAGTAAGACTTCACTACTCGCAAGATGCAAGAACGGCTTTATTTGAATCTGCAAAAGGACAAAAGCGTCTTTTCACAGAAATCAATTTTCGTGATGCCTATGGAGATTACTATGTCAATAATGAAATTAAAGACATAAACGCCTATAATGGTGGACGTAAGTTAGTAGAGAACGCCAAACAGGATTTTTATCACTTGTTTATGAACATCATTGAATGTATAGATGAATACCTAAATAATAAATACAAGAGATTCTATAAATAACATTAACACTGAATTAATCTTTATTATTTAGAAGATTTATATTGGTATGCAGAAAACTTGCATAGTAAGGTTTTAACTTTGCGCTCAGAAACATAAAATATCGTCGCAATATGGTTACAAAAGAGTATTTCGATAACCTCCATGAGGAGATGGCAAGCAGAAGTGTTGAAGCACTAGTAGAGGAATTCAATCAGCAGGTTGGTAACACTGGCTGGACATCCATTCGTGGCCTTCACGACTCTGTCCTGATTGATACGCTCATCGCTAAAGGCGTTGATGTATCTGCCGTCTATGATGGCTGTGACATCTCTTTTAAGCGTAAAATAAAGCTGAATGAGAATAAAACTCGTGTGATATTTGCGTAATTAGGGAATTTTTTATACTTTTGCATAAGTATTGAATTACTGACTAAACAAGAAATATGATTACAGGCGAGATAAAGAATAAGATAGACCAGATATGGGATACCTTCTTTGTGGCTGGTATTACTAATCCCATCACAGTATTGGAGCAGATGACCTATATCTTCTTCATGAAGTTGCTGGATGACAAGCAGCTGCAAGAAGAGGAGAATGCTCGCGACTGGGGTGTGGAAATCCAGAATCCCACATTCCTCGACGGACAGCTATGGGTGAATCCTGAGGCTGTTTCGGAGGAAGAGAAGAAGGGTGTGCCTTATGAGAATCTTCGCTGGCACGTGTTTAAGAACTTTGGTTCTGACAACATGTTCAAGATAGTTCGCCAGAGTGTGTTTGAGTTTATCAAGCATATCGGAACTGGTGAGGAAAGTGCCTACAGTCGCTATATGAAGTCTGCCATATTCCTTATCCCCAATGCTCGCACGCTGACAAAGGTTGTTGATGGTGTGGATGCCCTCGACATGAACAATCGTGATGCTATGGGCGATGTCTATGAATACATCCTTGGTAAGATGGCAGCATCAGGCACTAATGGTCAGTTTCGTACTCCTCGCCACATCATCCGCATGATTGTCGAGATGATGGAGCCAACCCCAAAAGACTATATCTGCGACCCAGCAATGGGTAGTGCAGGATTCCTTGTGGAATCAGTCAAGTATATCAAGGAGCATTATGGCACGGCCTTGTATGCAGCAGAAGAAGTGCATCACATGAAGACATCGATGATTAACGGTTACGATACAGACCAGACGATGCTTCGCATAGGTGCCATGAACCTGCTGCTTCACGACATTACTGCTCCAGAACTTGCCTGGCGCGATTCTTTGTCAGAACAGAATGATGATCAGAGCTGCTATACGCTCATCATGGCCAATCCTCCATTTGCAGGCAGCCTGGACAAGGGCAACGTTAACAAGAAGATTCTGGCCTATGCCAATACGAGCAAGACAGAACTCTTGTTCCTTGCTCAGTTTGTGCGCTCTCTGGAGGTTGGAGGCCGTTGTGCCAGCATTGTTCCAGATGGCGTGTTGTTTGGCACCAGCAAGGCTCATATCGCCATTCGTCAAGAGATAGTAGATAATCAGCAGTTGAAAGCTGTCATCTCTATGCCAAGTGGAGTCTTCAAGCCTTATGCTGGAGTAAGTACTGCCGTTCTCGTCTTCTCAAAGACGAATAGTGGTGGCACAGACAAGGTGTGGTTCTACGACATGAAGGCCGATGGCTTCAGTCTTGATGATAAGCGCAGTCCTATCAGCGAGAATGACATTCCTGATGTGGTATCTCGCTACCACAATCTGAAGGCAGAAGAGTCTCGCAGTCGCAAGGAGCAGAGCTTCTTTGTTCCTGTGGAAGAGATTCGCCAGAACAACTACGACCTGTCTATCAACAAGTACAAGGAGATAGAGAGGGAGAAGGTAGAGTACGAACCTGTTGCAGACATCCTTACTCGTCTTGAAAAGACAGAAGGAGAATATCTGAAGGGTTATAGCGAACTGTATAAGATGTTGGAAGAGAAATGATTATGGCACAGAACGAAATACAAGAAACAGCCCGTATAGATGCCCTCTTTGAGAAGGTATCTGCACTGATAAATCAGGCTCGCAAACATGTTGCTACGACAATCAATGTGGCAGAAGTTTATACCAAATACCACATTGGACAATATATTGTTGAAGACGAACAACAGGGCAAGGCACGTGCTGAATATGGAAAACAGGTACTGAAAACCTTGTCCAACAGGCTTTCTGCGCGTTTTGGAAATGGATGGTCTGAAGAAACGCTTAAGTTGAGCAGACGTTTCTTTATGGTTTATTCAAATTCGGTAAACAGTGATTACCCAATTCAAAAGGAAATTGGTAAACAGCGTTTGTCAAATTCGTCAGCAGTGTTGACGAATTTGAATGTCGTCAACAGCCATTGTCCCGAATTCTCTCTTTCATGGAGCCACTATCTTATTCTTATGCGGATTGAGAATCCCGATGCTCGCAGTTTCTATGAAATAGAATGTGCGCAACAGCAATGGAGTGTGCGTCAGCTCGGTCGTCAGGTAGGCAGTAGCCTCTATGAGCGCTTGGCTCTAAGTCGCAACAAGGATGAGGTGATGAGATTGGCAAAAGAGGGACAAACCATAGAGAAGCCTCAGGACATCATAAAAGACCCACTGACTTTAGAGTTCTTGGGATTAAAGCCCGACTCTGCATATTCTGAGAGTAAGTTAGAGAATGCTATTATCAGCAAGATGCAGCAGTTTCTCCTTGAATTGGGAAAGGGATTCCTTTTCGAGGCACGTCAGAAGAGATTCACATTTGAAGAAGAGAACTTCTACGTTGACTTGGTGTTCTATAATCGTCTGTTGCAATGCTATGTGCTGATAGATTTAAAGGCAGACAAGCTGACTCATCAAGACCTCGGTCAGATGCAGATGTATGTCAACTACTATGACCGTTTTGTGAAGCAGGACTATGAGAAACCTACCATCGGCATACTGCTTTGTGAGAGCAAGAAAGAAGCATTGGTAGAACTGACCCTGCCCAAGGATTCAAATATTTATGCTACGCAATATCAACTCTATTTGCCAGACAAGGATTTGTTGCAAGCAAAAGTGAGAGAGTGGATTGCAGAGTTTAAAGAAACCAACGGAGATAAAGAATGAGAGAAGGGTGGACATATAAGAAATTAGGAGAGGTTTGTGAAAGTGACCTCGGAAAGACTTTGAACTCTTCAAAAGACACAGGAGAAATGCGTCCATATCTTTGTGCGATAAATATACTTTGGGACAAGATAGATTTCACGACTTTAAAGCAAACAAGATTTGAGGAGTCTGAATTAGAACGATATACTGTTAGGAAAGGAGATCTCCTCATCTGTGAAGGCGGTGAAATAGGACGTGCTGCCATATGGGACAAAGACTATTCAATACAATATCAGAATGCTCTCCATCGTGTCAGATTCACAGACGGCGTAGCACCACGTTTTTGTCTGTACTTTTTCATGCATCTAAAGAAAAGTGGTATTCTTGATGGGCGATATGGAAAGGGAGTTACAATCAAACATTTGGTAAAATCATCCCTAATGTCTATCCCCATTCCTGTTGCTCCAATAGAAAACCAACTATCCATTGTTGCGGAACTTGACAAGATAAATGAGTTGATGAGCCTGAAGAAGGCTCAGTTGAGTGACCTCGACATTCTTGCTCAAAGCATATTCTATGATATGTTTGGTGATCCCATCGAAAACGAAAAAGGATGGGAAGTGAAGAAGTTAGGGGAGATGTCTTCAGTAAAGACTGGGCCTTTTGGTTCAATGTTACATAAGGAGGACTATATTTCAAATGGTATTCCTTTGGTAAATCCTATTCATATAAAAGATTATCGTGTAATTGCTGATATGGATTTCACAATTTCGGATGAAAAAGCCAGAGAGCTAAATGCTTATATTCTTCGAAAGAATGATGTCATATTTGCAAGAAGGGGAGATATTGGTAGATGTGCTGTTATCTCTGACAAAGAGAATGGATATCTGTGTGGAACAGGCAGCTTGTTTGTTAGATTTGAGCAGAAAGTGATTCCACAATATATTATGTATATTATTCGCTCAAGTTCTTTTATAAAGGAACTTATTTCAAAGGCGAAAGGAGCTACGATGCTTAATCTAAATTCGACAACAATTGCAGCATTAGGCATTCCTCTTCCTCCTCTCTCCCTTCAGCAAGAATTTGCAAAGAGGATAGAGTTGATAGAGCAGCAAAAGGCGCAAATTAGTTCTACGATAAAAGACCTAGAAACATTGCTTGCATCAAGAATGCAGTATTGGTTTGACTAAAAATGAAGTGATGGTTTGACTAAAAACGTTAAGTGCTATGAAGAATTTCGACTTTATCCAACTATTGGCTCAGCATATTCCGAGCTTTAGCAAACTGCATGCGTATTGCGATAAGGCAGAAATATTTCAGAACTCTTATCCTGAGGAGTCTGCTACTAATGCCCGCAAGGCATTGGAATGGCTGGTGAAGAACCATCTTGCGATGGCATCAGCAAAAGTGGAGCAGAAAGAATCACTTAACGATATGCTGAAGCATCCTGAGATGGATGCCTTCATCAACTATGACTGGGAATTTGAGAAGAATATCTATACCGTCAAGAAGTTTGGTAACTATGCTTCTCATACAGGCGTACAAGAGATCAAGAAGAACGATGCCTTCATCTGCTTGAGGGCCCTTTTCTATGTGGTGGAGGGCTTCTTGTATCGTTGGAAGGCAATCAAGAACATGGTAGCCTTTGATGCTACGCTAGTGCCACAAGTGCTGCCTGGCATACAGGTGCTGACTTCTCCTGAGCCACAAGTGTCGCAAGAGGTTGTTGACAGTGTTCCGAAGGAGGTGATAGACAATCCTGTCAAGCCTGTAGAAACGCCGAAGGAGTCGCTTGCCAGCGAGGCAGTGACAAGAAGATGTCTCATAGACTATATGCTGAATGAAGCAAAGTGGGACATCCTGACAGTAAAGGGGGATATACAGGGTGGAAAGGCTTGCATAGAGGTAGAAGTGGAAGGCATGCCCACCCCAAGCGGTAAGGGCTATTGCGACTATGTACTGTTTAGCAGAGGTGGAAAGCCCTTGGCAGTTGTAGAAGCCAAGAGCACCATACAGAATGCAGGAAAAGGCAGAGCGCAGGCCATACTGTATGCAGACTGTCTGGAAAAGAAATATGGCATCCGTCCTGTCATATACTATACCAATGGTTATGTCACCAAGGTGATTGACGGCTTGGGATATCCTGACAGAGAGGTCATCTCATTCCATAGTCATGACGACCTGGAATATATCATGCAGAAACGTGGCAGGGCAGACATCAAGGACTTGACAATAGACGAGACAATTACTGACAGACCTTATCAGAAGACTGCCATCAAGAGCCTGGTGGAATGGCTCAACAAGAAGCATCGTCGTGGATTGCTGGTGCTGGCTACTGGTACAGGAAAGACACGCGTGAGCATTTCGCTGTGCAAGCTGCTGTCAAACAACGACTGGATCAAGAACGTGTTGTTCCTTGCAGACAGAACAGAACTGGTAGGTCAGGCAAGAGGTAACTTTGAAAAGCTGTTGCCCAGCGAGTCGATGGCATCACTGTCAGACGATGATGAGCCAGACTTGGAGGCTCGATTCATATTCTCCACCTACCAGACGATGATCAACTACATCAATGAGTATGATGTGAAGTTCAGCGTGGGACATTTCGACCTGATCATCATTGACGAGGCCCACAGATCTGTATTTGGAAAGTATGGTGCCATATTCCAATACTTCGATTCGTTGTTGATAGGTCTGACAGCAACGCCTCGTGACGAGATAGACAAGAACACCTTCCGATTGCTGGAACTGGAGAATGAACCGAACTTTGAATATACCTTTGACGAGGCAGTAAATGATGGCTACCTTGTGGCTTACAAGGCAAAGCGTCATCACTCAAAGATGATCAACAAAGGCATCAAGTATGACGAACTGACTCCAGAACAGCGCGAGGAGCTGGAAAAGGTTTGGGATTACGAGAAGATGCTGAAGGGTATAGACCCCAATGCAGAATACCATCGTGACATAGAAGGAAACGAGATATTCCGTTACCTCATCAATGATGATACGATAGACAATGTATTGTCAGAACTGATGGAGAACGGCTTGAAGATTAAGAGTGGCGAAGACATCGGAAAGACGATCATCTTTGCCTATAATCACAAGCATGCTGAAAGAATAGTGGAACGCTTCCACGCACTATTCCCCAACAGGGGTGCAGACTATTGTCAGTTGATAGACAATCAGGTGAAGTACCACGATAAGCTGATAGCAAAATTCAAGGTTGCAGAAAGCTTGCCTCAGATAGCAGTCAGCGTGGATATGCTCGACACGGGTATTGATGTGCCAGAAGTATTGAATCTGGTCTTCTTCAAGATTGTGAAGTCGAAGATTAAGTTCGAACAGATGATAGGTCGTGGTACTCGCCTCTGTCCTGACATCTTCGGAGAGGGTAAGGACAAGGAATGCTTCTATATCTTTGACTGGTGTGGCAACTTTGATTATTTCTCAAAGAAACCTGACGGCATAGATGCTTCAAACAGCAAGTCGTTGACAGAAAGACTGTTCTCTCTGCGACTGGACATAGCAAAGGAGCTGCAGAGTGCTGAGTATCAGGAGAAGGCATTTGACAAGCAGATGCATGATGACCTGAAAGTGCTGTTGCATCAACAGGTAAACGGCATTGTGAAAGAGCGTAAGGATGCTCGCCCATACTGGAACATCATAGAGCCCTTCCGTGATAAGGAGAGATGGACTTATCTCTCAGAGGTAGATGTGTTGCGCCTGAAGGAAATTGGGAAACTGATACCACAAGATGATGATGACGAATCGGCAAAGAAATTCGACGTCATCATGCTTCGTCTTCAGTTGGCTCACATCGACTCTACAGTTCGTGTGGGACAGTTTAGGCAGGTCGTAGTAAATGTTGCAGCCCATCTGGAAAAGAAGGGCTCAATACCTGCTGTGATGAAGCATATCGACACCATCCGACTGGTTCAGCAACCACCATTCTGGGCTAATGAGAGTCTTGACAGTCTTGAGAGAGTAAGGACAGAACTGAGAGACCTGATAAAGCTGCTGGAGGGAACCAGAAAGAAAGAGAAATTTATTATTGACATTGAAGACCCATACGAAACGGAAGAGGGTGGTGAGGATACTGTCATCCGGACTTCGTACAAACAAAGAGTAGTAGATTATCTGGCACAAAATACAGGTAATCCTACACTTCAGAAGATACAGCAGTTTGAGCAGTTGACAGCAGGGGACTTCGCAGAACTAGAGCGAGTATTCTTTGAGGAACTTGGCAGTCGTGAAGAGTTTGATAAACTAGCAGAGGGGCATCCATATAAAACCAATGTGGCTGCATTCATTCGTGTTGTCAATGGCATAGACAGAAAGAAAGCCCTCCAGATATATCAGCAGTTTATCAACGACAATAACCTGACATCAGAGCAAGAACGATATCTGAAGAATATTCTCGACTATGTCAGTGTCAATGGAGATATAGAGGTTAAGAACTTCATGGAGTATCCATTAAAAGCCCTCAACTGGCGAGGCACCTTTGGCGATAATTTCGTCAGCCTAAAGGACTTCGTCAAAGAGATTCATCAGGTTATTTCAATAACGGCATGAATGCCACGGGAGGATTATTATGGCACTTGTATATTGGATTTTATTGCTATTCTTCGGATGGCTTTTCATGGGATGGAAATTCTTCCTATTCATCATAGTAGGAGCTATCATTCTTATGCTTATTAATTTCCTCGATCCCCATTTTTTTGATAATTGGCCAAAAATCTGACACAAGAAGGAAGGGGGAAGAGGGCTGAGGGCAGATGTTTCGATTTCCTAAATTCTCTTAATATCTATCCCATACCTGCTGAAAGGTGTGGGATTTTTTGTACCTTCGCAGCAGGTATGAAACCAGCTCAGATATTTCAACAGTACATCTGGATTATCAATACGCTCAGGGCGTTTCGAAAACTGAACCTTGAGGAACTGAACCAGAAGTGGCGGGAGGACCGTGTGACCGACGGTAATCCCTTGCCACGCACGTCGTTCAATCGCCATCGTGACGCCATTCAGGACATGTTTGGCATTATCATCGACTGCGAGCCACGTACGTATAAGTACTACATCAGCAACGAGGAGGTGCTCAGCGACGACAGCATAGAGAGTTGGCTGTTCTCTACGCTGACCGTACATGGCGTGCTGGCCGACAGTGCTGCCGTGAAGGAGCGTCTGGTGCTGGAGAATGCTCCTGCTGGTGAACAATATCTCAATACCATCATCAGTGCCATACACACCAATCACCGCCTGCGCATAGGCTACCAGAAGTTTCAGACTGAGGGCTACGAGAAAACCGTTTGTCCGTATGCCCTCAAACTGTCGCAGCGGCGCTGGTATCTGTTGGCCAGAACCGACGAGGACCAGATGCGCGTCTATGCCCTGGACCGCGTGACGATGGTGGAACTGACGGATGCGACGTTCGAGATGCCTGCCGACTTCTCGCCACAGGAGTATTTCTCAGAGTATTATGGTGTGCTGACAGACGGCACGCCCATGGCTCACGTTGTGCTGCGTGCCTACAACAAGACGCCCAACTACCTGCGCACGCTGCCCCTGCACCCTTCGCAGCGCGAAATAGGTAGCACTGAGCATTATGCCGACTTCTCGTTTGACATTCGTCCCACTGCCGATTTTCTGGGCCAGTTGCTCTCGCACGGAGACGGCATAGAAGTGCTCGAACCACTGGAACTTCGCGAGAAAATGCGGCAAATAATAGCCGAAAATCTTAAAAGATATTAAAATTTGGTGGGGTGTACCGACTTCTGGTACACCCTCCTTTTAATTTCGCACCCGATAACTTAATTGTCTAACTTAAAAAAAATATGATAGTTATGGAAGGTGCATTTATTCTGTTTGTAATTCTGGCTGCCGTTATCAGTCTGGCAAGTGAGTATGTGAAAAGCGCAAACTTATGCGGAAATAAAAATAAATTCTGATTTATTTTGTATTTCGCTCGGTTTGCACTACCTTTGCAGCATAATCATTAAAAATGGAAGAAAGATGAGACAACTCTTATTGCTGGCCGTTGTCATGCTGATAGCAGGATGTCAGGGCCATCAACAACAATCAGGAACCAGAAGTGATGCGGACGAGCTGTTGGCAACGTACACGCACAAGGGTGACTTTGAGGGTGCACTGCGGGTTATTGACAGTCTGGAACAGGCAGGAGTCTTTAATGCCATTCGTGCCAATCGCAGCAGAGGAGCCTGCTACTTGTATCTGGACAATCCGAAAAAGGCAGAATACTGCTATCGCGAGGCTTACAAGATAAAGCCTGTGACGAAAGAAGACAAGCTGAACCACTTTAGTGCAGCCCAGAGCCTGAGCGACATCCTGAAGGTGAAATACGAATACGAGGAGGCGCTGAGAGTGCTGCTACCTGCCATCAAGATGGCGGAAGACGGAGTCATCAATTCTCCGGAGGAATACTCTACGATGCTGTTTACGCTGGGTGAGTGCCAGTATAAGTTGGGACGGAAGGCCGAAGCTACCAAGAATCTGGAGAAAGGCTACGCGCTGAAAACGAAACTGATGCGTGCTGACACTACAGGATTTAATGCGCTGACCGCGATGGAGGTGTGTTTTAACATGGCGGCTACCTGTTACGACGCCAAAGATAATGTGGACACGGCAATGATCTGGCTGAAACGTAGTGAAGAGGCACTGGACTACTATAAGAATCAGCCTACTTCCTATGGTGAACAGGAGGCCATCAGAAGAGGGTATCTGCAACTGCAGAAAGCCCTCCTGCTCTACAAAAAGGGCAAGAATGAGGAGGCTGAGAAGTCGTTTGCTGACTATCAGCAGTCTCTCCTCTATCAGACGGAGGCGGGCAAGCTAGGTGGTGCAGAGTATCTGTACAATTCAAAGCAATGGGACAAGGCTGCTGACCACTATGAATATGTGGACAGCTTCTTCACCCACCGTAACATGAATGCCACCTTACAGAATATCCAGGAATGGATGGTGCCACGCTATCTGTCGTGTGCCAATGCGGGACAAACGGCAAAGACCATTGCCGTAGGGCGCGATCTCTGCCAGATGCTGGACTCAGCCATTGCGGTAGCGCAGAGAGACAAGGCTGCCGAACTGGCCACCATCTACGAGACGCAGCAGAAAGAGGCACAGATAGCCCAGCAGCAGGCTGAACTGTCGCATCAGCGCATCATTGGACTGTTTATTGCCGTTGTGGCGCTCTTCATCTTCTTTATTATTTATATGCTGATAAGGCACCGTGCTGCAGCCCGTCTGGCTGAGGTCAAGGCTGCCCAGGAGCGTATAGAGAGTGAGTTGCGCATTGCCCGCGACATTCAGATGTCGATGGTTCCCAGCATCTTCCCAGAGCGTGAAGGACTGGACATGTATGCCTCGATGACTCCTGCCAAGGAGGTGGGAGGCGACCTGTACGGCTACTTGATGCAGGGTGACCAACTCTACTTTGCTGTAGGCGATGTGTCGGGTAAGGGTGTGCCTGCCTCGCTGTTCATGGCACAGGCTACGCGCCTGTTCCTGACGCTGGCCAAGCAGGGTATGAAACCTGCTGAGATATGTACTCACATGAACGATGCACTCAGTGGTGCGGACAATGAGAACGGTATGTTCGTCACGTTCTGGCTGGGTATGCTTGACCTGCAGACGGGACATCTTGACTTCTGTAACGCAGGCCATAATCCTCCTGTCATCGGTGGTGGTGACAGCAAGGGTGAATTCCTTAAAATGGAGGCTAACGCGCCCATCGGCCTGTGGCCTGACTTGAAGTATGTGGGCGAGGAGATTGACACCATCAAGGGTCGTCCGCTGTTTATCTATACTGATGGTCTGAACGAGGCTGAGAACCCGCAGCAGGAACAGTTTGGCGACAAGCGACTGCTCGACATCTTGCGCAATACTCATTTTGACTCAGCCCAGCAGGTTGTTGACACGCTGAAGGCCGAGGTAGAGAAGCATCGTAACGGGGCTGAACCTAATGACGACCTCACGATGATGTGTCTGCGGTGCGTCACGCAGTAGGGGACTGTCAGCGGCTTTCAATAAATCCGTCGCTCTGAAGGATGCGCTCTTCGCTAAGCAGGCTGTGAAGAGCGGTATCGAGGGCTTCGGTAGAGAAGGAAAGCCGATGAAGTTCGCTGAGATGATGGCGCTTGCCATCGCTGAGCAACTGGAGGATGGACTGAGCGGCATCGGGTGACTGCTGATGGGCAGCAGTCTGACTCTGATTGGTGAGACAGACGTCGCAGTGGCCACAGTCGTGGGTGTCTTTTTCGCCAAAGTATTCCAGCAACAGGCGCGAGCGACAATGGGCGTTGTCCTGCATGTAGTTCAGCATGGCGTGGATGCGCTGGCGGTACTGCTCCAGGCGTCGTTCATAGACGTCGGCAGAGAGCTGGACGTGCTCAGGGTCTTCGCGACGCTGCATATAGCGGATGGTGGGCACCTGAGAGCGTGGGATATACTGGATGATGTGTTTGTGGGCCAGCGACTTCAGCACTTCGTGGAGGTCGGCAGGGCGCAAACCACACTGCTGACTGATGAGTGCCTCGTCAATGTAACCGAAGTCGGCAAAGAGTCCACCATAGTTGCGCAGGAGGGTGACGATGAGGCGGTCCTCATGGTCGGAGAGGTCGTTGAGCCGATAGAGTTCGTGGCGCTCCAAGAGGAAGCGCACACGCGTCTGCAAGTCGGGGGCAGCATCGTATTCTATATAGCCTGCACGCTGCAGAATCTGCAGGGCGGAATGGACGCGTACAGGGAAATGATGGAAACGCTGACAGAAGACGTCGATGTTGAACTCGCGAGTGATGCCGAAACCATCGCCCGTGGCTATCTGGAAGAAGTAGGCCAGGTGCTCATAGACCTGACGAATCTCGTCCTTCGGTGGGAAGGTGTCGTCGATGCGCTTGGCGAGTTTGGCATTATCACCATTATTATAAAGCAGGATGGCCTGAGCAGGCTGTCCGTCACGACCAGCACGACCTGCCTCCTGGAAGTAGGCCTCGATGGAGTCGGGGCAGTCGTAGTGCATGACCAGACGCACGTCGGGCTTGTCGATGCCCATGCCAAAGGCATTGGTGCAGACGATGATGCGCACACGGTCTTGCTGCCAGTCGCGCTGGCGCTGGTCTTTCACCTCATGGTCCAGTCCGGCATGATAGAAGGTGGCGCTGAGACCAGCCAGACAGAGTGCCTGGGCAATCTCCTTGGTGCGACGACGACTGCGCACATAGACAATGGCCGAGCCCTGGGTGTGCTGGAAGGTGTGGATGAGTTCCTGCATCTTGTCAGGACAGTCCTTGACGAAGTAGGTGAGATTCTTGCGCTCGAAGGACATGCGGAACACGGCAAAACCGTGTTCAACACTATGGAATCCGGTTTTGCCGGATTCGCCCGAAAGCTTCTCGCAGATATCCTCTACGACTTGGGGTGTTGCGGTAGCTGTCAAGGCCAGGACAGGAATGTCGGGCAGGATGGCGCGGATGTTGGCAATCTCCAGGTAGGAGGGACGGAAATCATAGCCCCACTGGGAGATGCAGTGTGCCTCGTCAACGGTGATGAACGACACGTGCATGTGGCGCAACTTGGTGACGAAGAGGTCGCTGGAGAGTCGTTCGGGCGATACATAGAGGAACTTGGTGCGCCCCAGAATGCAGTTCTCCAGCACGCGCAGGATGTCGTCGTGCGACATACCGCTATAGACGGCTGCTGCGAGGATGCCCTTCTGGCGGAGATGCATGACCTGGTCTTTCATCAGGGCGATGAGGGGGGTGACGACAATGCACACCCCATCGAGAGCCATAGCAGGCACTTGGAAGGTCAGCGACTTGCCGCCTCCTGTGGGCATGAGCCCCAGCGTGTCGCGTCCCAGTCCTATTGACTCGATAATCTGCTGTTGGATGCCACGAAAGTCGTCGTAGCCCCAATAGTGCTTCAGTATCTCTTTGTAGTTACTCATCCTCCGACGGACGGATGCCCTCTATCTGCAGTTGTACCTCGCCACGCTTGTAGGTGTTCTCCTCGATGGTATAGACGATGTCGAAGGAACGTTTTGACTTGATATAGCGTGCTGATGCCGACTGTCCGAAGGCAATGCCGTTCATGACCACTGCCGACTTGGAATCGACGAGTTCCAACTTGATATGCTCCTGATGGCGACCCACCACCTTCGACGTGCCAAAGTCATAGACGTTGCGCGTGATGAAGAGGGGCTTAGCGTTGCCTGGTCCGTGAGGTGCCAGACGCTTCAACTCATTGAGCAGGCGCTTGCTGATTTGCTGGAAGTCGAGTTCCATATCGATGTCGAGCGTCTGTTGGGTCTGCTCGGGCAGGATGTGGTGGCTGACATACTCCTGGAAACGACGACGGAACTCAGGGATATTCTCCTGGCGCATGGTGAGACCTACGGCATAGGTGTGACCACCGAAGTTCTCCAGCAGGTCGCGACACGACTTAACGGCATCATAGACGTCGAAGCCTGCCACGGAACGTGCAGAACCAGAAGCCATACCATCGATGACGGTGAGTACCACCGTGGGACGGAAATAGAGTTCGGTGAGTCGGGATGCCACAATGCCTACAACACCTTTCTTCCAGCCCTCGTCATAGAGCACGATGGACTGTTGGTGCTGCTGACTCTCCAGGCGTTCCACAATCTCGTTGGCCTCGACAGTCATCTGTTTGTCGACATCCTTGCGCTGTTCGTTGTATTCGTTGATGCGCGTAGCCATCGTCAGACTGCGCTGCAGGTCACGCTCTACGAGCAGGTCCACAGCCTCGCGACCATTCATCATACGACCAGAGGCGTTGATGCGCGGACCAATCT
>JAEEGL016969667.1_pt1 | contig 25891 bp, 25 predicted proteins | sample 9134231 | NCBI WGS metagenome assembly JAEEGL01 (sample SAMN16246548, study PRJNA631951) | gut metagenome | biome: gut microbiome; feature: rumen; material: fiber-attached | host: Bos | place: Iran: Karaj | collected 2018-10 | reverse complement strand
CGCTGTTCATGGCCTCTTCCGCGCGGTCATGAAGAATCTGCGGCCTTTTTCTGAGATACAGAAGACCTGTAACGCAAAGAAGTGCCATCAGCAGAGTAGATACTATGACAGCCCGCTTCGCGAAATGTTTTGTAAGACTCGTTTTTTTTCTGTTCATACGCTGATCCTTACAAATACTTCCGGACAATCGACTGCATGTAAGAGGAATTGATGCCGGTTCCGCGGGAAACGATAAAGTACACATCATCGATACCGTATTCCTTGAAATAGTCGCGGAGCGGAGCCCCTCCGCCGCCGGTGACGAAATCATGCGTATCGCGGAGATCGACCAGGCAGACCTTGTCATAATACGGCGCGATAAACGGGACGAAAGCGTTCCCGAACGAATCGCAGACGACCAGAGCAGAGTGTCCGGTATGAAAGCCGGTCTCGGCGACATAAAACGGAGAATGCGTTCCTCCAAGAAAAGCGGAATAGGATACCCGCTCAGGCTCCATATACCGCGTTTCGCGGACGAAGACGTTCAATCGGCGGTAAATAAACGCATGTGTAGGTGCCAGGGCGTCCGGCACTTCAAGTCTATCGGAAACTGACTGGCTGACTTTGGAGGAAAGCGAACCCCGGAATCCTTCATGTACCGTAAAGGTGAAATCATTGTATGAGATGGACGGCACGCCCCAGGATGTCATCATTCGCCTCTGCATATAAAAGGCTCCAAGACCTGCCCAGTGATGGTCGACGTTATAATAGACCTGCTCTCCCGCGGCCATATGCGGTTCCAGTTCCTCTACCGTTGAAAAAACATATACTCCATCATCAACGTTTGCCTGAATCGTCGGTTCAACGTCGCTTCTCCAGCCGGAAAAATGCGCAGTGTCGAGCAGCCATTCGTTCGCGTCATACGAATATGGAATATAAGTGAAGATCACGCAGCCGTCCTCCGGTAAGGCGGCGCGGTAGGCATTCAGCGACTGGATCGTACGCCGCATCGCGGGCTCGCCGAAATTGAATCGAACAGTAAACGACCCGTCGGAACGGATCAGTCCGAACTTCCGTACGATTGACAGATCCTTGACAGAAGGATCTGCCGGCTCCGGTTTGTCGGGAGCAGAAGCTGGTTCCGGCTCCGGCGTATTCTCCGGCATCTGCTCAGTCGGAGGAATAGTCGGCGCCGCGGCTGCGGGCTCCGGAGTTGTATCGACGGCAACCGAGACGTTTACCACGCCGTCCGCACCGGTGGAAGCAGTTCCCGGCTGTTCTTCTTCAAAACTGTCCGCTCCCGCGTTTGCCATGGCATCAAGTTCTTCGTCAATGTCCGCATGTATGATCCTGTCCTTCTCGCTCGTTGCATTAAACACGTCGAGCATCCCGCGGGAAACGGAAAGGATTCTGTCGCGTCCGAACATTTGATCCGAAAGAAATGTATTCAGCTGTTCTGCGAAGGTTCCGTCAAACCATGCGGATACCGTGAACTTCGGAGCTCCTTGCAGAGTCCGGTTCTCTGTTTCGGAGATTCCTCCGTCCCTGTTACCCAGGCAGACAGGGATCAGCCCCAGCACCAGCAGGAGCATACACCACCAGTATGACAGAATGAAAGAGAGCTTCTTTCCCATACCATTCCCCTTAAAACCGGAAATAGATAAACGGATTATATGTCTGTCCGATCAGAAAAATAACAGACAAAACCAAGAGGCCTGTTGCCGCGACTGTACCAAGCACGTCCCCGACCCGTTTGCGGTGCTCATTCTTGCCGAACCACTTCTTCAGCCAGGGAACGACCGGCAGACACGCCGCCATCATGAGGAACGGGAGAACTGTATACTCAGACAGCACGGAAACAAGTTTCGTATCCCAGAGCGGTACAAAGCGGAATCCGTTCGTAGCAGATATGCCGAACATCGCGCCCAGATGCTCCAGAAGCGCGGGAAAATCCGTATAGTAGAACATCACCCAACCGATCAGAACGAGCAAAAGCGTAAGAAGATGTCTGAGCCATATCGGGCACCTCTCCTGAAGATGCTTCAACAGAATCCGTTCCAAAACCTGAAGAACAAAATAGTACAATCCCCAGATAACGAAATTCCAGCTGGCTCCATGCCAGAGGCCTGTCAGAGCCCAGACGACAGCCAGGTTCAGAATCATCCGCGGTGTTCCCCTTCGGTTTCCTCCGAGCGGGATGTACACGTAATCCCGGAAGAATGATGAAAGCGAGATATGCCATCTTCTCCAGAATTCCACGATTGATGATGCGATATACGGATAGTCGAAATTCTCTTTATAACGGAATCCGAAAACCCGTCCGAGGCCGATCGCCATATCGGAATACGCCGAAAAATCGAAATACAACTGCATGGCATACAGCATAGCGGAGAACCATGCTCCGAAGAAACTGAGACCCCCGCCCTGCCCCGCCAGCTGGGTCGATTCAAGCATCTGTCCGCAAAGATTGGCCAGCAGGATCTTCTTGGAAAGCCCGACCACAAAGCGCCGCATTCCGGTATAGAAGGCGGTCGGAGTCGTTTTCCTGGATTCAAGCGCCTCGGCAACATCAGAATACTGAACAATCGGTCCCGCGATCAGCTGCGGAAAGCACGAAATATACAGAAGAGTACGCGCCGGATTCTGCTGTGGCTTTGCCTTTTTCCGGTATACATCGACCGTATACGTCAGCACCTGGAAAGTATAAAAGGAGATACCGATCGGCAAATGCTGTTCCGGCATTCTCCAGGCAGTACCTGCCAAGGCAGCGACTGTATTGACAAGAAAAGCAGAATACTTGAACCAGACGAGAAGAATCAGCGAGGTGACGACCGCAAGCGCAAGGAGCATCTTCCGGAACCGTCTGTATTTCTTCCGGCAGATCAGAAGAGCAAGCCACCAGTTGATCATAGTGACTGCGATCATTCCAAAGACCCAGACCGGTTCACCGACGCTGTAGAACAGAAGTGAGAACACCAAAAGCACGCCGTTGCGCCACCGGATATCGTTCCGGATAAAATATAGCAGCAACAGCGCCGGCAGAAATAGAAACAGAAATGTGGTACTGGAAAAAACCATTCTTCCTGAAAAAACTCTCGAAGTTTTCTGTAATGTATCACAATACGAACGATTCGTCAACCAAATAGGGATCTGTTTCGATTGAAAACCCGTAGTATGCATGTTATGATGAAGATCAGAAAAGCAAAGGAGTCGCGACCGTATGCGCTATCATGCCCTGCTTTGGGATATCGACGGAACCCTTTTGGATTTCGGCGCAAGTGAACGCGCCGGAATTCTCAGAACTTTTGAATCATTCGGTCTCGGAACCTGTACCGATGAAATGCTTGCGGAATACAGCCGTATCAACATAAAACACTGGGAAAAGCTGGAACGGGGCGAATGCACAAAGCATGAAACAATGGTCAACCGGTTCCGGGAATTCTTCGGTCTCCGCGGCATATCCGTTGACGCGGAGGCATTCAATGACGAATATCAGAGCAGGCTCCCGGATACAATCATCTTCCACCCCCATGGGAAGGAGACGCTGGAATCGCTTTCCGGCACATATCTGCAATACTGTATATCAAACGGAAATCTTCCCGTTCAGCAGAGGAAGCTTCGAAAATCCGGGATGGACCGAATATTCGACGGTATCTTCATATCCGACGACGTCGGATATGAGAAACCTTCTATCGCGTATTTCCGTTATGTGCTCGATTCAATCGGCCAGAGACCCGAAACCTGTCTTGTGATAGGTGATTCCCTGACAAGCGATATCCGTGGTGCAAACAACGCCGATATTCCCTGCTGCTGGTTCAACCCGCTGGATGTTCCTGCTCCTTCTTCCTTCCACATTGATTATATCGTCCGCGATCTTGCAGAGATCCCTGTCCTGTTGGCGAAGGACTTCTGAACAGGCTTATTGCGAATCCGCTTGACTGCATGCGGAAAGATTATATAATAACGGGTATGTATCTGAGACTGAGGCAGTTATGAACTTTTTTTCGAGGACAAGACGTACAGAAGTCGATATGACGGAAGGCAGCACCTTGCGTCATGTTTTGTCTTTCGCGCTTCCTCTTTTGATCGGGAATCTCTTCCAGCAGCTCTACAACATGGTGGATACGTGGGTCGTTGGAAACTTCGTTTCTAACGAAGCGTTTTCCGCGGTCGGTACTGTCGGGCCGATCATAAACATGCTGATCGGTTTCTTCAGCGGGCTGTCCAGCGGAGCCGGAGTACTGATCTCTCAGAATTTCGGTGCAGGACGGATGGACCGGGTGCATGACACTGTGCATACTTCGATCCTGATGACTTTTATTCTTGGTATTCTGTTTACCGGCATCGGCATCGCGTTCGTTCCTCTTGCGGTCAGAATGGCAAATGTGCCGGCTGAAGTTGCTCCGCAGTCGATCACCTATCTGACGATCTATTTTTCCGGAATCATGGGTCTGATGTTCTATAACATCGGCGCCAGTATCTTCCGGGCAATCGGAAACTCTCTGCTTCCGTTTCTGTTTCTCGTCGTCTGCGCGCTGCTGAATACCGGGCTTGATCTGCTGCTCGTGCTTCGTTTCGGTATGGGAGTCGACGGTGTCGCATACGCCACAATCATCGCCCAGGGGGTATCCGCGGTTCTGATCATCATCATGCTTCTCCGTTCGGATTCCTGTGTCAGACTGAACTTCAGAGATCTCCGCATGAACTGGCAGATTCTCGGAAAGATTTTCTTGATCGGCATACCCGCAGCGCTGCAGATGGCTGTCACCGCTTTCTCGAACATTTTCGTTATGGGATATATCAACCACTTCGGCAAAAACGTGATGTCCGGCTGGACAGCGTACTCAAAAGTCGATCAGCTCCTGTTCCTTCCGATGCAATCCATCGCGCTGGCTTCCACGACCTTCGTCGGTCAGAACCTTGGTGCGGGACAGATCAACCGAGCGAAAGGCGGTGTTCGGACCGCCCTTCTGCTGGCAGTCGCGTCTACCGTTCTTCTTGCTGTTCCCGTCATAGTATTTGCGCCGCCGATCGTCGCTTTTTTCAACAGCACACCTGAGGTAGTCCGTTACGGAAGCATGTTCCTGCGCAACATCACGCCGTTCTATGTGCTTTGCTGCGTGAATCAGGTCTATGCATCCGCTTTGCGCGGCGCGGGGAATACGCGCGCTCCCATGTTCATCATGCTGCTGTCATTTGTCGTGTTCCGTCAGATCTATCTGTATATCATGGCGAATTACATCTCCAACACCATTTTCTGGATCAGTCTCTCCTATCCGGCAGGATGGCTCGTCTGCAGTCTGATCACGCTGATATATTACCGGAGCGTCCCGCTTGATAAGAGAAAAGTGGTTTCCTGACTGGTTCGTTGTTCCGCAAAAAGAAAATGCTGTCTACAGAGACAGCATTGTTTGTTTTTGGTATGATACATCACTGAGCGTAGTCATTGCCCGGCTTTGTCAGCTCCGCCAGCTTTTTCCCGAGTTTCGACAGTCCCGGTACTTCCGGAACATTCTTTCCACATAACGTCAGAATAGCGTATACAAGGCAAAGAGCCATTACAACAATACCGAGGAAAAAGACACAGAGCAGCACATACGCGGCGGCATGTGTCAGCAGGATAGTCCACATTAGGGCGCGGTCCTCATCCGCGATCTCACGATTTCCGAATAGTTCTAATGCGCTGAGAAGGATTCCGATCCCCGGTATCCAGCAGAGCCCCAGGCCGATTCTGCGTTTCATGTTAAGAACTGGATTCATATATACCTCTCTTATTCTGCGGCTGCACCTGATCCGGCAGCCGGATTTAATGCTTTTCCGATTTCCTTTGCCCAGAGTTCTTTTTCTTCTGAGGAGCAAATTCGCCTTCAAAGGCATAGCTGGCGAAAGCCTTTTTCTTAGAAGCGGCTTTTTCCGTGAGCCACTTTGCGACGAATATGCATGCCCCAGTCATGACAGCAGTGACGATTGCGGTTATGATGAAAAAAGGTCTGGTTCCGTCGGCGCCCCCAATCACAATTCCCAGAATGCTTAAAAGAAACAGGGCTCCCATGATCACGGAGCAGATATACAAGCCGATAGCAGATCCTGGCATTGTTTTTTTACTTATGGCACTCATGTTTTCGTATCCTCTTATTTTTATTTTATCACCCGGAGCGCTTTGGAGCAACTGTTTTCTGTTCCTGCCGCTGGCGCGGCAGCGTGAAAATAATATATAAAGTCTATTGACAATACTTCCCGATTATGCGTTAATGAAACATACAGCCGCTCCAAGGCGGTGAAAATCGGCACTGAGCAACTGGAGGCATTTATGCTCGAACGGTTTCTTTCAGATAATATCACTTCCACCGGTCCCCATCTTCTGTTTGCGGGGCAGGATACATCTTCCCTTGCAACACAGTACGGAACCCCTCTCTACCTGATGGACGAAGAGCGAATCCGGGAAAACTGCCGCACGTATGTCCGTGCCATCCGGAGCGGATTCGGCAAGGGAACCGTACTCTATGCAGCTAAGGCGGCTTGTTTTACGCAGATTCTCCGAATCATTAAGGACGAAGAGATGTCACTGGATGTTGTATCCGCAGGCGAGATTCATACCGCTCTCTGCGCTGGTTTTCCCATGGAGCATGTCTGGTTCCATTCCAGCAACAAGACCGATGCGGATATCAGATACGCGATCTCGAATGGTGTCGGGCACTTTATCGTCGACAGTCTGGAAGAGCTGGAGGCCATCGACCGGATCGCAGGTGAAAGAGGCGTTGTTCAGCCTGTTCTGCTTCGGCTGACCCCCGGTATTGACCCGCACACTTTTGCGGCAGTCGCTACCGGAACGGTCGACTCAAAATTCGGAATTCCTCTCGTGGGCGGTCAGGCGGAAGCTGCGTCGCTTTCTGCGCTCTCAAAACCTAATATCAGGCTGGATGGCTATCATTGCCATGTCGGTTCACAGGTGTTTGATTCCGATGTATTTTTCCAGTGTGCGGACGTTATGCTTGATTTCATCAGCGCTTTTCATTCAAAGACCGGTTATCTTCCCGCTGTTCTGAATCTCGGCGGCGGGTATGGCGTTGCATACAGGCTGAGCGATCCGGCAATTGATATCGAAGAAAACATCCTCTCTGTCAGCAGATATGTCAGACAAGCCTGTGCCCGGCGCGGTCTGCCTGTCCCTGAAATTCTGCTCGAGCCCGGGCGCAGCATCGTTGCAGATGCCGGAATGACTCTGTATACGGTCGGAATGGTGAAAAGAATCCCCGGACTAATCAATTATGTATCGATTGACGGCGGTATGGCCGACAACATCCGTTACGCGCTATACGGTGCTCCCTATACAGTGCTTCCCGCCAGCAGAATGGATGAACCGCGCGAGCTGGTCGCAACAGTCGTAGGGCGCTGCTGTGAGAGTGATGATGTCATCCAGCCGTCTGTTCCGCTTCCCGAATCGATATCCCGGGGAGATCTGATTGCCGTATGCACGACCGGTGCCTACAACTATTCCATGGCTTCCAATTACAACCGTCTTCCCAGGCCTCCGATTGTGATGCTGCGTTCCGGCAGTTCCTACATAGCGGTGAAACGTGAAACTTTTGAGGATCTGACCAGGCTTGACCAATAACACAGCAAAAACTGAAACAGCGGCAGAACATTGTCATGCCGCTGTTTTTTCAATTCAGATCGGAAACTCCCCCTTCTTGAGGGTACGCAATTTCCACAGGTCGTAGACCCGCAGAAAGGAGGAGATTGAAAGATTTCTCTTCTGATACTCGATCAGAAGACGTGCGCAGGCAACGCTGTCACTGTCTGCCCGGTGATGTTCCAGAGGAATACCCCAGTAAGAGCAAAGGGTGTTCAGCCTGTGGTTCTCCAGATCCGGAACCGCTTTTCTTCCCATCCGGACCGTACACGCGTACCGGACGTAGCGTTCCCAGTCAATGCAGTATGCCCTGAGACACTTGGCGAGGACACTGAGATCAAAAGGTGCGTTATGTGCGATGAGAATCCCGTCCGAGAGGATCGGCTCGATCTCATCCCAGATCTCGTTGAACACCGGTGCTTTTGCTGCATCCTCCTCCGTGATCCCGGTAAGGGCAGTATTCCACGGATTGAAGTAGGTCTCCGGATTAATCAGCGTATCGTACGTTCCTGTGATCTTTCCGTTATCCACGACCGCAATCCCGATCGCGCTCATTCGGTCATTGTTTTCGTTCGGTGTCTCAACATCAAACACGACGAACCTTTCCATTGAAAAAGCTCTCCCATACTCATGATGCCGGCATCATTCTCCGTTGCCGAAGACTGTTCCCGGTTCTGCATGATTTACCATTGCGGATGGATCGTCTCACGAAGCAGTTCGTCATATAAGCCACGGACCTTCTGCATCTGCTCCTCTGTCAGCGGCTCAAGTTCAGCCGCTTTTACATTTTCCGCAACCTGAATCGCTTTGCTCGCGCCGGGAATTACCGTGCTGACAGCCGGAAACATCAGGATCCAGCGAATCGCAACCGGGCCGAGATCATCCGTTCTGAAAATACGTTTCAATTCTTCTGCAAACCTGAGCCCAAGCTCATACGGAACGCCGGAGAAAGTCTCTCCCTTGTCAAACGACGCTCCCTCCCGGTTGAAAGTTCGATGGTCGTTCGGGCCGAACTGTGTGCTATGGTCATACTTTCCGGTCAGGATTCCGCTCGCGAGAGGAACCCGGGCGATGACGCCAACATCCTTCTGGGCAGCCAAAGGAAATAACTCATCTAAAGGCTTCAGCCGCAGCATATTGAAAATCACTTCCATTGCGGAAATATCATACTCCATCGCCTGCAGTCCTTCAGCGACTTTTTCGATGCTGACACCGTAGTTCAGGATCGTTCCCTTCTGCTTCTGGCGCTCCAGTTCCGCGAATATATCATCCCTGGCATAGACGGAGGTTGGAGGGCAGTGAAGCAGAATCAGGTCGATTTTCTCGCTCTGTAATCTCTTCAGACTGTCCTGAATGAATCCGGAAATACGCTCCGGCGTATACATTTCATCAGTATGCGGACTCAGACGTCTGCCGCATTTTGTCGTTATAAAAAACTTGCCAGGCCGTGTTTTGATATACTCTCCAATCGTCTCTTCGCTTTTTCCGCTATTATAGACATCAGCAGTGTCTATGAATGTAATTCCTGCGTTTTCCGCTGTTTCGAGTATTCGGAATGCCTCCTCACGGTTGAACGGATCACCCCATCTGGTACCGAGCTGCCAGGTTCCGAGCCCGATTTCAGAAACCATCCGTCCCGTCTTGCCAAATCTTCTCTGCTTCATGATTATAATCTCTCCTCTCGGTTCCGATTTTGTTTCACGATTCCAACGCCTGTCCTTTACACGGAAACGCAGAGAAAACAGAGTTCTAACTGTTATTCCGGCACCGAAAGCCAGTCATAACTCAGGCTGACCGTGAAAATGCGTTCTGTCCCATCAGAACATCTGAACAGTCCGGTCCTCTCTCTGAATTCAGGTGATAACAAAGTCCGGCTCTGATTCTCAACTGGTCTGGAGTTCAGGACCGCGGTTTCATCAGATTCAACAGATCAATACTGACGGTAATCTTCAAGGAACTCTTTCAATGCATCTGCCGCGATCTTCAAATCTTCTATGCACGGCAGATAGATCAGACGGAAATGGTCCGGCTTCGTCCAATGGAATCCGCCCCCATGCGTAAAGAGGATCTTCTTTGTCCGCAAGAAGTCCAGAACGAACTGTTCATCATCCCTGATATGGAACTTCTCGATATCGAGTTTCGGGAACATATAAAAAGCAGCTTTCGGCTTTACGACGGACACACCTGGTATCTCCCGGATTGCGTTATAGATGAACTCTCGCTGATCATAGATCCTGCCGCCCGGCACGAGCAGCTCATCCGTGGATGAAAGATTCTCAAGCGCGGCCGGGACCAGCGATTGAGCCGGAACATTCGAGCAGAGACGCATGGACGACAGCAGGTTGATTCCTTCGATATATCCTTTCATATGAGACTTATCACCGCACAGTGCCATCCACCCGCAGCGGTATCCTGCGATCAGATGAGATTTGCTGAGTCCATTCAAGGAAACGGTCATCAGATCCGGTGCGAGGGATGCAAGCGCGGTATGCTTCTGGCCATCCATTACAAGACGGTCATAGATCTCGTCTGCAAAAAGAATCAGCCCGTGTTCCCGTGCGAGACGCACGACTCCGTTCAGAATCTCCTCAGGATAAAGTGCTCCGGTAGGGTTGTTCGGATTTATGATAACAATCGCCTTGGTCTTCGGCGTGATCTTGCTCTCCATATCCTTCAGATCCGGATTCCAGTCGCTTTGCTCATCACACAGATAATGAACCGCGACACCTCCTGCCAGTGTGACCGACGCTGTCCAAAGCGGATAATCGGGAGAAGGAACGAGCACTTCATCCCCGTTGTTCAGGAGCGCCTGCATCGACAATTGGATCAGTTCGCTCACACCGTTTCCGGTGTAGATATCTTCAACAGTCACATTCGGAAGGTTCTTCTTCCTGCAGTACTCCAGAATCGCGTATCGCGCTTCCTTCAATCCTTTGGAATCAGAATAGCCTTCCGATTCTGTCAGACTGTCGCTCATTTCCCGAATAATAGCGTCAGGCGCGCGGAATCCGAAAGGCGCAGGGTTTCCGATGTTCATACGAACGATCTTTTCTCCCGCTTCAATCATCCGGTTCGCCTCGTCCATAACAGGACCGCGGATGTCATAACACACATTCAGCAGCTTTGTCGATTTATCAAAATATCGCATGCGATCATCTTCCTTTCGGTTCAGATGCCTAAAATTTATTGTATATATTATTCTTATCGTCTCTGTTTGTCAATCCTAACGGCATGTCAGGAAGACCCGTCCGGGGCTCCGTTCGAAAAAGAAAAACAGCAGGCTCCCGACGAAGCCTGCTGCCAAAAACAGTATTACCCTAAACACTGACGACAGCAAGAATTCCCTGCGCTATACCGAACAGAAGCAGAAGAGTCGTCACGTCGACAACCGTCGTGATAAGAGGTCCTGCCATGACCGCCGGATCAAATCCGATCATCTTGGCAAGGATCGGCAGCGTGCTTCCGATCAGTTTTGCTACAAGAACCGTAAAGACAATTGCGAGGCAGATCGAAATGCAGGCAAGAAAATAGGAATGATACTGGGCTCCTTCATAATGATAGATAAGCACATTCATCAGAAGCATTTTCCCAAAGTTCGCGGCAGCAAGTGCGGTTCCGCACATCAGCGATACCCTAAGCTCCTTCCAGATTACCCTCAGTGTATCGGCAAAATCGATCTCCCCAAGGCTGAGTCCGCGGATGACCGTGACGGAAGCCTGACTGCCGGAGTTGCCTCCGGTACCCATCAGCATCGGAATACATGCAAGAAGCATAGCGCCGACGATCTCTCCGAACATTTCAATTCTCTGGGTATAATAGTTGATGATCAGTTCCGTAAAGGTCGCTGCCAGCATCAGGGCGGCGAGCCAGGGAATCCGATGCAGGAACAGCGAGAAATTGCTGGTTTTCAGATACGGCTTATCAGACGGCGTCATAGCCGCCATCTTTTCGATATCCTCCGTCACCTCATCCTGCAGGACGTCGATCGCGTCGTCGATCGTAACAATACCCACAAGCCTCTTTTCTCCGTCCACGACCGGAAGTGCGATCAGGTCGTATTTCTGCAGCATCTTGGCGACCGTTTCCTGGTCATCCATCGTGGAGCAGTAAAGCACATTGGTGTCCGCCAGATCCCCGATCAGAACGTCCGGCTGTGCGACAATCAGTCTGCGGATCGTGATATATCCATATAGGGTCCTGTCCGGCCGCGTGACATAACAGATGTTGATCGTTTCCTTGTCGACACCGGTCCTGCGGATCGCCTTGATCGCATCTTCCACCGTCAGGTGCGGCCTCAGTTCCACGAATTCCGTGGTCATGATACTGCCTGCAGAATCATCCGGATACTGCAGAAGCTCGTTGATCATCTTCCGGGTGTCCGGATCAGCCTGCATCAGAATCCTCTTCACAACGTTCGCAGGCATCTCTTCCACGATGTCGACAGCATCGTCAATATAGAGCTCGTCTACAACTTCCTTCAGTTCGCTGTCAGAAAAGCCCTTGATCAGCATCTGCTGCTGATCCGTTTCCATTTCAACAAACGTGTCCGCAGCAAGTTCTTTCGGCAGAAGCCGGAACAGCAACGGAATCAAATGGCCGTCGATATCATCAAAAAGCACAGCTATATCCGCGGCATTCATCGTTACGAGAATGTCGCGGACCGTCGCGTATTTTTTCGATTCCACAAGGGATGTGACCGCTGTCGCAAGATTTGCCGTAGCTGTGTCCTCCTTGCCGATTCTGCAAATATTTTACAGCAGTCGGAAAGTTTCTGTCAAGTGTGTCAAGTGTCCGGTAAACGGTATCCTGTGCATTATGCGATCCTGTTTTATCCTCCCGTCACGATTGCTCTGGCAAGATCAAATGTCGCGCGCAAAGCGTCAATGTGCGTCCGCTCGTATCCGTGTGTCTCAAGCACACCGGGCCCGACCAGCGCATGGCGGACGTCATAGCCGGCCCGTAGAGCACAGTTCGCGTCTGAACCGTAGTGCGGGACCGGCATGTCCAGAACAAACGGAATGCCATTGTCCCTGCATAGCTGGACCAGTTCATTTGTCAACACTGCGTGATATGGGAACGACGTATCCTTGACGCCGATCGTCACCTTATGTTCACTGCTTGTGTGATCCGTTCCGACGACTCCGATATCGAACGCGATGAAATCCCGGGTATTCTCCGGAATCCCGCAGCTGCCGCCGTGCCCGATCTCCTCATATTCGGAGAACAGCATGGATACCTTTCTCTTCGGCTTGACTGATCCATCCGCGATCTTATCCGCAAGGACGAGCAGCGCCGCAACACATGCCTGATCGTCAAGATACCGGCTCTTCACATACCCGGACGGAGTGACTGTGAACCGGGTCTCCGGGGCGACATAGTCGCCCACAGTGATTCCCAGCGCTTCCGTTTCGGCGCGGCTGCTCACATTCTCATCCAGTGTCAGTACAACATTTCTATCATATTTCGGGAGTTCGGCGCGTTCCGAGTCGTTCATTACATGCACTCCGGGATTGGTACGACGGACAGTCCCGGTATAGATGTTTCCGTTTCTTGCATAAACTCTGCAGTTCCAGTCAATCGCGTAAAATTCGTGCAGTCCTCCGATCCTTTCAAGCCGGAGCGTTCCGTCCGGGTTGATCCAGCGGACCATCAGTCCGATTTCGTCCGCATGTGCAGACATACAGACCGGGTTTTCTTCTCCGGGGAAATCGAACCGGACACCGCCTTTGTTCAGCGCCGTCGCCTGGATTCCACGCTCTTTTGCAAAGTCCATCAGGTACCTGTCTTTCTGCTCAAACATTCCCGTCGTGCTGTCGATCGACAGCAGTTTCTCAAGATAACGCATGATCGTTTCCATATCTGCCTCCTGTGCTCTGAAAAAAGAAACAGGTATCGTATATGACCGATACCTGTTTGTACTCACCCGTCAGTTGCCCATTGCGGACTTGAACTCACTCCATGCCGCGTTAAAGACATCTGTGAACGATCCGAGATCATGGAATACGTGGCAGCGCGAAAGCGTTTCTTCGGACGGATTGAATGTCTCGTTTTCCGTAAAGTAGGAATCCAGCAGATCCATCGCTCCCTGATTGGGCGTGGAATAGAAGATGAATTCCGTGTTGCGTGCGGCAAGATTCGCATCATTCAGGAAGTTAATGAACGCATGGGCGGCTTCCACGTTTTTCGCGGTCTTCGGGATTACGACGTTGTCGAACCACACATTGCTGCCCTCTTTCGGGACGCAGTATGCGAGATCTTCATTCTCATCCATACACGCAAACGCGTCGCCGGAATAGATGACTCCCATTGCGGCTTTTCCGTTGACCATGGAAGAGCGCATGTTATCGGTACCGAGTCCTTTGAGCAGAGGGATCTGCTTGATGAGTTCATCTTTCGCCTGATTGACTTCATCTGCGTTGCGCGTGTTGATATCATATCCGAGGCGGATCAAAGAAACTGCGATTGCGTCACGGACAGAATCATACTGCCAGATCTGTCCCTTATACTTCTCGTTCCAGAGAATGTCCCAACTGTCGACTGTCTCGTCCACGAGCTTGGTGTTATACAAAATTCCAACCGTTCCCCACATATAGGGCAGGGAGTATTTATTGCCCGGATCAAAAACGTCCGTAAACCGGTACATCCGCTCCGCGATGTTCTTCGCATTCGGGATCTTGTCCAGATCCAGCGGAAGCAGCATGTCATCCGCGATCAGTTTTTCAATAATATAGTCGGAAGGGAAGCACATGTCATACGGATTATCCGCTGACCGAAGCTTGATGAGCATTTCCTCGTTGCTCGTCATCTCGACATAATTCACCTTCACGCCGGTCTCTTTCTCAAACAGAGCGATCAGTTCCGGATCGATGTATTCTCCCCAGTTCAGAACGTTCAGTTCTCCGCCGATCTGATCATACTGATCTCCGTCGGCAAAGCTGTAATCCGGCTCCTCTTCCGCGGTGTTATCCGCAGACGGTCCTTTGCATGCCACAAAGCACGCAAGCATCAAAAGCGCAAGCGCGAACGCGAAGAATTTCTTCATTGAATGTTTCCCCCTTTATCTTTTAACTTCACTTTTTTGCTCTGGATCTCATACTCGCGCTCTTTGGCCAGACGCCGGAAATTCACGGCAAGCAGAAGAGCCACGAGAGGAACGAAAATAACGGTCGCCAGCGCAGGATTGACACCTTTTGCTCCGCGCGCCGATGAGTAGATGTAAACGGACAGAACACTTCGCAGGTCCGATACGAAGTAACTGACGACAAAATCGTCAAGAGACATTGTCAGTGCCATGACAAATCCAGACGTGATGCCCGGCATAATGTCCGGAATTACAGCCTTGAACAAAGCCTGCATCGGAGAGCAGCCTAGATCCATCGCCGCTTCGTAAAGCAGATCGGAACTCTGTCTGAGCCGCGGCATGACCGAGAAGATCACGTACGGAATACTGAAGGAAATATGCGCGATTAGAAGTTTTGTTACGTCACCGACCTGTCCGGCTCCGAGCCGCACCAAGAGAGAGTTGACAAACGCGAACAGCATCATGAACGTGATACCGGTCACAAGATCCGGATTGACCATAGGCAGCTGCGATACATTCAGGATCACATTCCGTGTGTTCTTCTTCATCGCATAGATCCCGATTGCGGCAGCGGTTCCAATCAGGGTTGCCACCACACTTGATATCGCCGCGATCTCGAGCGTCAGCAGAAGCGCCTGTCCTGCCTCTCCCGCGAACAGCGTCGAATAATTCTGAAGCGTGAAACCTCTCCACAGACCGAGATTCGCGTACGAGATCCTTCTTCCGGTCGAAAAATTGTTGAAAGAGAAAACGATCAGGTACAGGATTGGTATGTAGAGGAAGAACAGCATCAGTGCCAGATATACATACTTGAAGGAACGGCCGATCTTTTTCACCAGAGCTGCCCTCCTTCCTGCTGATCCTTGTCAAAATAGTTCATAATCAGCGTGGATACAACGACGCAGAGGAGTAGGATGATAGACAGAGTGCTTCCTACTGCGTAATCGCCCTGTCCGGACAGTGTCTTGAACGCCAGTTCGATCTCGTTTCCGTACAGATTGTACTTTCCGTTCCCAATCAGTGCCGGAACCGTGAACGCCGTAATTGCCGGAATGAAGACCATGGTGATGCCTGATACGATACCGGGCACTGACAGCGGCAGGATCACTCGCAGAAAAGTCCAGAAACTGTTCGCGCCGAGATCGTGTGCGGCTTCGAGAAGCGATTTATCCAGTTTGGACAGCGTATTATAAAGCGGCAGGATCATAAACGGCAGGAAATTATAGACGAGCACCATCAGAACCGCGCTCTCCGTTCCCGTCAGGGTACCATTTTTGATTCCCAGCAACCCCGGCAGAAAATACTCCAAGATCGCCTGCCACGCATAAGTGCGGAGCACAAAGTTCATCCACATCGGGACAAAAAACAGTACGGAAATAAAGCCCGCGACCGATTTTTTCATGTTCGAAAGGATATACGCGATCGGGTAACCGAGAAGCAGACAGACAACGGTTGTCTTGAATGCCATGGAAACGCTGGTCCACAGCACGCTCCAGGTGGAAGGGTCCTTCATCGTTGCAAGGAATTTCGCGGCTGTCCATTCTCCGCCGACGTTGAATGCGTAGTAGAAAATGAACAGCATCGGAGCCGCAATGAAGAGGATCATCCATACGATGTACGGATAGGCAAAAATGCGTCTCTTCATGGGTCACTCCTCTTTATCCGACAGAAGAAGATCCTCGGCATCGACGAGGATGCCGACCTCTTCGCCGTCCTCCATGAACTCATCCGAATGTGCGATCCAGTCATTCTCCACACAGGAAACTGTGATCTCGTAATGCGTACCCAGGAACATGCAGGATTTGATCGTGCCCGTGAGTTTAGCCTCCTGCGGCGCGACGATTTTGACTTTCTCCGGAGCGATCTCAACTAGCGCGATCTCCTTGTTCTCGTACCCATCCAGATCGTTTGCTGCGAATCCGATGTTATCGATATAGACCATCTTCTCGCTCGGCCAGACTTCCGCATCGAACAGGTTCGTCGCACGCGTCTTTTTCATGACGTGGAACGCGTCCGGCGGGATCCTGATCCCAACCTGCTGGCCGACGGCAGCATACTCCGTTGAATGAACGATCCACTCGTATCCGCCGCAGTCCACATCGATCTCATAATGTACGCCCATGAATACAACCGATACCACAGTTCCGCTGATTCGCGCATCATCCGGCTCAACGATATCGATGTCCTCGGGGCGGATTACGATATCCACCTCGACATTCTTGCCGAATCCTGCATCCACGCACTGGAAAACCATGCCTTTCATGCGTACTTTGTAGTCATCAAGCATGACACCGGGGATGATGTTGCTCTCACCGATAAAGTCAGCCACGAACGGATTCTTCGGCTCGTTATAAATATCCGTAGGCTTTCCGATCTGCTGGATCACACCGTCCTTCATGACGACGATCGTATCGGACATCGTCAGCGCCTCTTCCTGATCGTGCGTCACATAGATAAACGTGATGCCGAGTTGCTGTTGCATCCGTTTCAGCTCCACCTGCATCTCCTTGCGGAGCTTCAGGTCAAGCGCACCGAGCGGTTCGTCAAGCAATAGGACTTTCGGCTCATTGACCAGAGCGCGTGCAATCGCAACGCGTTGCTGCTGACCTCCGGAGAGCTGATCGATCCAGCGCTTTCCGTATCCTTCCAGGTTGACAAGTTTGAGCATCGCGTTGACTTTTTTCTCGATCTCAGATTTCGGTGTCTTTTTGATTTTCAGTCCGAACGCGATGTTGTCATGAACATTCAGATGCGGAAACAGAGCGTATTTCTGGAAAACCGTATTGATCTCACGCTTGTGCGGCGGTACCTTTGCAATGTCCTCGCCGTTCATTCGGATTACGCCGGAAGAAGGGGTAATAAACCCGGCAATGCATCGGAGCAGGGTGGTTTTGCCGCATCCGGATGGTCCGAGGAGGGTCAGGAACTCTCCGTCATTGATATAAAGATTGACATGCTCGAGCGCGACGTCGCCCGCGTAGTCCTTAGAAATGTCGATCAGTTCAATCAAATGCTTCTGCTGTTCCATAACGGTACCCCCCTCAAAATGACGGCGGAGTGCTGATCCAGAGCACTTTTGCCGTAGCCTTTCCATTGTTGATCAGAAAATGTACGCCTTTCGGCTTCAGATAAAAACTGCTTCCTTTGGAGACACGGTATCTGCTGTCTCCGTCCGCCAGCGTGACCGATCCCGACAACACGTATCCGAATTCCTCCCCCTCATGAGGATCGTGCTCATCGCTCCTCGCACCGGGTTCAAGTGTCACCAGGATCGGCTCCAATGCATTTTTCTGTGCGCTTGTGACAAGCCACGCAATTCTGCATCCGCCGTCTGTCTTTTCAAACATCTCTTCCGGCGTATAAACGACGCGCTCCTCTTTCTGTTCCGTGAAAAAAGATGAAATATCGGTTCCCAGTGCTTCCAGAATATCCATCAGCGTCGCTATGGAAGGGCTTGTAACGTCATTCTCAAGCTGTGAGATAAACCCTTTGCTCAGTTCTGTGCGCGCGCCGAGTTCCTCCTGCGTCAGGCCGAGCTTCAGCCGCAGTTCCCTGATTTTTTTACCAATCTCAGGACGTCCTGTTTCCATAAACAGACCAGCTCCTTTCCGACACGGTTCTAAACTTTCTGTCATGTGATGCTGAACCAAACTATTTCTAAACCAAACGTTTAGATTTACTAAACATCACGTCTGTAATAGTGGCATAAATCCATGCCCTTGTCAACCTTTTCTTTTGTAGAGTCAGGAAAACTTTCGGTAAAAAGCGTTTTTCCAGGTATGGTTGACTATCCGTCCGACAGGGCATTATAATGAACGGGTACAGTAAGAGGTGTTTCGATGCGGAATCATCTGCGATTTCGAAAAGGGGATTTGATTGCGATCGTGTGCGTTTTGGCGCTTGCCGGGACGCTCGCTCTGATTTTGATGCCCTGCAGGTCTTCCAGCAGCGATCTGATGGTGGAAGTCTATCAAAACGGCCGTCTGATCAGGCAGATTCCCCTTCGTGAAAACGCCAGCTTTACCGTAAATGGCGCATACGAGAATACCGTTTTGGTTGAAAACGGCGCAGTGTTCGTTTTGGAAGCGTCCTGCCCGGGCAACGACTGTGTTCGCAGCGGAAAGATCTCGCGCTCCGGTCAAAGCATCATCTGCCTGCCGAACAAGCTGGAGATCCGCATTTCCGGGGAACCGGAAGTGGATATTATAGCGGAATGAGGTGATTTCCATGCAGACCAGAAAACTGACCCTTTCCGCGATCCTGACTGCCCTCGGCCTGATTCTCGGGCTGTTGGAGCGGTTTGTGCCCCTTCCTCTGCCGGGTGTTAAGCTCGGACTCGCGAATATCGTAACTCTCTTCGCTCTGTATACAGTCGGCGTCCCCTACGCCGCCGGCATACTTGCCGTGCGGTGCATTCTTGGCAGTATCTTCTCGGGCAGTGTCACAGGCCTGATCTATTCTCTTACTGGAGGCGCTTTATCCCTTCTGACCATGGCGCTGATAAAACGAACCGGCTATTTTTCTGTCTATGGCGTGAGCACCCTCGGTTCGGCCTTTCATCATATTGGTCAAGTCATAGCCGTATCCCTTGTCATGTCTTCTCCTTCAGTCTTTCTGTATCTTCCGGTGATGCTCACTGTATCCGTCGGAACAGGACTTCTAATCGCATTCATCACGTGTGGTGTACTGCGCGTGCCGGCTCTCTCCGGAAAGGTGGAATCTCTATGAAGCGATACCGTCTCTTTATTGGTTTTACTATTTTCCTCTGCTTTCTCTTTACCGGCTGCGCGCCGAAACTGAAGCGTTATGAAGCAGTCTATTACGATGTGTTCGATACGGTTGTCCGTTTTTCAGGCTACGCGGAGAATGAATCTGTTTTTCAGAAACAGTCTTCGTTTGTTCATGATTCCCTGATAGAGTATCACAAGCTGTTCGATATTTATCATTCTTATCCCGGCATTTCCAATCTGAAAACAGTCAATGAGAGTGCAGGCGGCTCCCCTGTCCAAGTGGACCCGCGTATCATTGATCTGCTTCTATTTAGCCGTGAAGCGGATGAAATGAGTGGCCATCGAGTCGATATTACGCTTGGTGCAGTTCTTTCGATCTGGCATGATTGCAGGGAACATGCAATCCTGAATCCTTCCGCCGCTAGACTTCCTGATTCCAATTCTTTGAAAGAGGCCTTGTCCCATACTGGATTTGACAAACTCGTGATTGACGAAACTCTTGAAACCGTAACACTTACAGATCCTCTCATGAGTCTTGACGTCGGAGCGATCGCGAAAGGATACGCTGCCGCCCGGGTGATGGAACATGTGCCAGAAGGCTATCTTCTCAGCCTCGGCGGAAATGTTACCGTCAACGGAAGCAAACCCGATGACCTGCCATGGTCTGTCGGGATCCAGGATCCGGACGATCCGTCGCTCCTTCTTCATACGCTTGAAGCCAAAAACCTGTCTGTTGTAACCAGCGGCGATTACCAGAGGGCTTTCTGGCTGGACGGTGTATGTTATCACCATATTATCGATCCGTCTTCACTCTATCCTGCAAGAGGATGGCGTTCGGTTACAGTGCTATGTTCGGATTCCGCCGCAGCCGACGCCCTCTCCACTGCGCTGTTCCTTCTCGACAAGTCCTCCGGCGAGAAGCTGCTTGCCCGCTATCAGGCGGAAGCCCTGTGGGTGGCTGCAGACGGAACGGAGTACTTCAGTCCCGGCTTTTCGGAACATTTGATGCAATAATAAACTGGAAGAGAACAACGGTCTGCGTCCTCTTCCAGTCATTCAATTCTCTTGATTTCAGCTGTTGCAGAACTGTCTGAGACGGTGCTCTGCTTCCGGATTGTTTTCCGTAATCATCCGGAGTTTGCTGCAGGCATCCATGTCCGGACAAGCTCCGCAGGTCTCCAGTTTCCTGTCAGCAGCGCATTTCCGGATCGGACAGAGCGATTCGCAGAACGGGGTCTTCGCTCCTGCCAGACGGCATCCAGTGCAGTTGATCATCTCCGGCGTGATTTCCGTACTGTTCAGTTCCGACCACTTTCTGGCGACCTTTCTTCGCATCCCGTCGTCGTCCAAAGCCGTCGCGATACGCGCTTCGCACTTCTGGCAATCCAGCCCGCAGTACGCGATATACTCCCGATCATTCATGTTTCCGCCTCCATATATCTCCGATAAGTCACAAATCCCGCCGCTTCATAGAATGCGAGCGCGCCCTGATTAAATTCCCACATGTTCAGTTCGATACGCCGGAATCCCTTTTCCCGCGCAAATTCCCGGATGAATTCCATCATGGCGGAACCAATTCCCTGCCTTCGATGTCCGCAGTCGACCCCGAACTCATCGATATCGAGATAATCCCGCTCATACATAAATGGGTTTTCCGGCTTTCGAATATGGTGCAGAACAGCGAATCCTGTGATCTTCCCATTCAATTCCGCAACCACAATTACCCGTTCCGGATCGTTTTGAATCACCTGGAGATATTCCTGAATGTCTTTCCCGAATCCCGGCTTGAACATATCCGGTCTGCCTTCCGTATGAAGGTTATTGACCTGTCTGCGAAGCTCGTTGATCTGACCCATATCCTGTTCTTTTGCCAAACGCACCGTCATGCTGTTTCCCTCACCAGTGAACATACATTCTGGTCATCTCCGGTTCGCCGTCCCCCTGTACCATGCAGAGAAACTTCCATCCGTAGCGTTCGTAGAATCCTGTATGATCGGTTACCAGATACAAAGGCGAGATCCCTTTTGACCGCATATCCTCAACAGCGAGATTCAAGAGCTTTCCGGCGATTCCTCTTCCGCGGTATTCCTCCTCAGTATATACCGCGCAGACATTCGGTGTTAAATCCTTCCGGTCATGAAAATCATTCTCTATGACCCCGAGTCCTCCTACGATTCTCCCGTCTTTCAGACACAGATACCATCCAAGTTCCGTTTCCCCGCTAAGATATGCGGTCATGCACGCAAGATATGCTTCTACCGGCACATTCCATTTCGAGTGAAACCATTCTGCCGCAGGACCGATCCGTTCCGGACTGTCGCGGAGTGACATATACACAAACTCTTCCGGTGATCCGGTATCTGGCTGATACTCCATCGGGGTAAACCGGATCCCGTTTACGGTCTGTTCGGCACCTGTCTCCCGGAAACCGATTTTCCTGTAGAACGGAAGCCCGTGCGGGGCAGCATTCAAAGTGAACGGATCTTGCGGGAACGCTTCCCTGATGCAGCGGAACAATCCGGTTCCGACGCCGAGCCTCTGATACCTGCTTTCAACAAAGAAGAAACAGATATGCCTCTTTTCCGACCGGATCCCGACAACACCGATCAGCCTGTTTCTGTCGAATGCGCCGTAGTACCGGATCCCCGAAAGATATGTATCATCCTGAAGGCATCGCAGGAAGGTTTCCGTGCCTTCCGGAGGATACACCGGCGACTCATATTCCAGAAAAACGCTGCGGATCAGTTCGAGTGCCGACGGAATCTCTGAATCCTTGCAGACACGCATTGAAAAACTGTTCTTCCAGTCCCGCCATGAGCATTTCAAGATATGCTCTGTCACAATCTGCCCGGTCGCTTTCCATGTCACGTTTCTTCTGGTATGGTCGAAAACAAATCCGCATTTCTCCTGAACGCGTCTTGATTTCTCGTTGCCGTCAAAATAACCGCACCACAGAGTCTCGAGCCCCAGCTCCTTGAACGCGTATCGCATCAATTCCCTGACCGCCTCGGGAATAAGTCCTCTTCCCCAGAAAGGAACTCCGATCCAGTAGCCGATCTCCCCCTCCGAATCCGTCAGACCGAGATTGCTCTTTTCCCCGACCATCAACCCGATGCTTCCGATTGCAAGATCGTCTTCTTTCAGGCAGACTGCAAAGTTCTCCGGCTGAGACAGTACCGACCGGATAATATCCAGGCTGTTCTCCACACTTGTATGCGGCAGCCACCCTGCCATAGGTCCGACCCGTTCGTCTCTTGCGTATTCATACAGCGATTCCGCATCTGTCTCCTCCCATGGCCGGAGAATCAGTCTCTCTGTCTCAAATCTCATGCGTGTGTCCCTCTTTTTCTGGATTGTTTCCTGCTATCAGCTGAGTTCAAAAGCTCCGGTGTATAGCTGATAATACTTGCCTTTCTGAGCGAGCAGCTGGTCGTGTGTCCCGCGCTCGATGATCTCGCCGTGTTCAAGAACCATGATACAGTTCGCATTCCGGACGGTGCTCAGACGGTGAGCGATCACAAACACGGTTCTGTCTTTCATGAGGGCATCCATTCCCTGTTCGATCAGTTTCTCGGTCCTTGTATCGATTGAGCTGGTAGCTTCGTCAAGAATCAACACCGGCGGATCGGATACCGCTGCCCTTGCGATCGACAGGAGCTGTCTCTGTCCCTGGCTCAGGTTTGCCCCGTCTGCCGTCAGCTGGGTATCATAACCGTCGGGCAGATGTGAGATAAAGAAATGCGCGTTCGCGATCTTCGCCGCTCTGATGCACTCCTCATCCGTTGCGTCCAGCTTTCCGTATCGGATATTCTCCATGACCGTTCCGGTGAACAGATGCGTATCCTGCAGCACCATGCCGAGAGATGAGCGCAGGGAATCCTTGCGGATTTCCCGGACCGGGATACCGTCATACGTGATGGTCCCGTCCGTTATGTCATAGAAACGATTGATCAGATTCGTGATTGTAGTTTTTCCCGCTCCCGTGGACCCGACGAAAGCGATCTTCTGTCCGGGTTTCGCATACAGAGTCAGATCATTCAGAACCTGTTTTTTTTCCGTCATAGGAGAAGTCGACCTTCTCGAACGTAACCTCCCCGCGAAGCGGAGTCAGTTCATTATTCTTCTTCCACGCCCATTTTCCGGTACGATGGTCGGTTTCTGACAGTTTTCCGCCTTTCTCTTCCACGTTCACGAGAGAGATCTGTCCCTCGTCGATCTCCGAGGGCAGATCGATCAGGGTAAAAATGCGCTCCGCGCCTGCCAGTGCCAGCAGGATCGAGTTAAATTGCTGCGAGATCTGGGAAACTCTGTTTGAAAACTGGCGGATATACTGCAGGAATGCGATCAGCGAAGCTCCCTGCACCAGCAGGACCTGGTGCCTTGCGAAAAATGTTCCTTCGGCAATGAACGTCTCGCCCGGAATCGGGGCTGCCAGAAGAACGCCGATCGTGCAGATCAATGCATAAAAGATATGAGACAGATTGTTCATGATCGGACCGACAATATTTGCGAAGGTGTTCGCATTCGTGGCCACCGTGCACAGTTCTCCGTTCATGATATCGAAAGCCGCAAGACCTTCCTTCTCATGATTGAACACCTTGACTACCTTCTGCCCTTCCATCATCTCCTCAATATAACCGTTGACATGTGAGATGACCTTCTGCTGTTTCTGGAAATTCTTCCGGCTTTTGCCGCCGATGATCTTCATCACATAATAGATACAAATACACATCACAGCCGCCACGAAGAAGAGCGGGATCGACAGATACAGCATCATGCCGATATACGCGACAAGACTCGTCGTCGAGATCAGCATCTGCGTGATCGAATGCTGCACCATCTCCCGGATCGCATCGATATCGTTCGTATAGTAGCTCATCAGTTCTCCGTGGGTATGCTGATCAAAGAAGGAAACAGGCAAAGATTGCATTTTTTCGAACATCTCTTTCCTGAGGACACACATGATCCTTGCAGAACATGTCAGCATCAGACGGTTGAACAGAAAGTTCGTCAGACATCCGATCGCATACAGAACTCCCATGCCTATCAGAAGGGCTGCATACTTCGCGGTATCCGCGTTCATACCGTCCTCGAGCACGGAAACAAGCGGGTCCAGCATATAATAGGTCAGCGCCGTCGCGGCGGAATAGATAAGGATTCCGATGACGGCGATGATCACTTCGGCCTTGCAGCTTCGGTAGTACTTCATAAGCCGGAACAGGGTCCGGATGGGGTTATCCGCGCGTTTGCCTCCCATTTTGCTGTCAAAAGACGATCCTCTCGGCATCAGGCGGCTACCTCCTTGTTCTGAGACTCATAGACCTCGCGGTAGATCTTGGAACGCTGCAGCAGTTCATCATGCGTTCCGACATCGGATATCGTCCCGTGATCAAGCACGACGATCATGTCCGCACCCATGATGGAGCTGATCCTCTGTGCGATGATCAGCGTAGTCGTGTCCTCCAGCGCTTTCCGGAGACCTATCCTGATCTGCTCATCCGTAGCAGTATCTACTGCGCTCGTTGAGTCATCCAGTATCATGATCTTCGGTTTTCTGAGGATCGCCCGGGCAATGCAGAGACGCTGCTTCTGCCCGCCGGAAACGTTGCTTCCGCCCTGTCCGAGATCCGTATCATATCCGTCCGGGAAGCTCATAACAAATCCGTCAGCGCAGGCGATCCTGCACGCTTCGCGGATCTGCTCGTCCGTCGCATCCGGATCTCCCCATCGCATATTGCTCCGGATCGTTCCCGAGAACAGCATGTTCTTCTGCAAAACCATAGATACCTTGTTTCTCAATTCGACAAGATCGTATTCCCTGACATCATGCCCGTCGATCCGTACCGATCCGCGCAGGACATCGTACAGACGCGGGATCAGCTGAACCAGCGTGGACTTCCCTTCTCCGGTGCCTCCGATGATTCCTACCGTTGCTCCTGCCTCGATATGCAGACTGATATCCTTCAGATTCAGAAGGTCGGGATTGTTCGTATAGCTGAAATCAACGTGATCGAACTCGATCTCTCCCCGCGTGATCTGAAGCAGGCTGTTCTCGGGAGAAACGATATCCAGTTCCTCCGACAGGATCTCATTGATGCGGTCGAGGGACGCTTTTGTCATAGACAGGCCGATCACGAGAAAGGAGATCATCAGCAGAGATGAGATCACCTGTGTGGAATAGCTCATAAGGCTGGTCAGTTCTCCGATATGAAGCGTGGAATCCGGCTGAATAACCTTCATTCCTCCCAGTGCCAGCAGAACCAGTGTGCAGATCCACATCACACCGAGCTGAATCGGATTCGAAAGCGCAAACAGTTTCTGTGCATGGATCTGGGCTTTCTGAAGATCGTCCGCTGAATCGCTGAACTTCCCGATCTCATGCTTTTCGCGGACAAACGATTTGACAACGCGCGCTGCGATCAGATTCTCCTGTACCGCTCCGTTCATTTTGTCATATTTCTTGAGCAT
>JAEEGL014984743.1_pt1 | contig 25892 bp, 21 predicted proteins | sample 9134231 | NCBI WGS metagenome assembly JAEEGL01 (sample SAMN16246548, study PRJNA631951) | gut metagenome | biome: gut microbiome; feature: rumen; material: fiber-attached | host: Bos | place: Iran: Karaj | collected 2018-10 | reverse complement strand
GGTCATCTTGAGCGCGGCGATGCCGTCCCGCAGCCCGACGGAGCCGGGCCTCTCGGCCATGACGGCCTGGACGACGGGCGAGGTGTAAGTTATGATCATGCCGGTGCCCGGCATGGAGCCGTTGTAAGAGGGCAGGCCGTCGAAGCCGTCCTCGGCCCGCCCGGACGGGGAGGGGAGGTCCGGATCCGGATAGCGGAGAAGAATGGATATCGAGTCGTACTGCACGCCGCTGCCCCCCTGTCCGCTCCCTGTCTCGGCGCCCGTCCCGACGGCCGCAGAGAGCACGGAGTAGAAGGTCACCGCCTTGCCCTTTATGACGGGGTTCCCGGCCGGTGCGGCGGGAGCTTCGGCGGTGGTCGCGTCGGCCGGTGCGGCGGTCGTCTCGCCGGCCTCGCCGGCCAGCCGGCGGAGGAAGTTACCCAGAACGATGGCCGCGCAGAAGACCACGAAGCCGCAGACCAGCAGGGTTATTACGAGCTTCGCGCCGAAGGAGAGCTCGCCCGGCTGGTGGCGGCTGCGGTAGGCCCTCCTGCGGCCTCCTGACATGCCGCTCATTCTATCGACGTAAGATCGAGAGCCCTGAAGGCCTCGTTCGGCTCGAAGACGAGTCTCTCCCTGACCTCCGCCAGCATGACGTTGAACTGCGAGCCGGCGATGTCGTCGCAGAAGTCCTCGTAGTTTCTGTCTATCCAGTCGTTCTCGACGGGCAGGCGCATTATGACGTAGTAGCCCCGGGCGCCGCGGACGACCTCGCTGATCTGTCCCGGGCCGAGGGCGAACGCCGCCTTCTCGTAGTTGTCGCCGTAGTCGGACGTGTACCTCGCGAAGTAGGCGCCGTGCGTCGTCGTGAGGGTGAAGTCGGAGTCGTAGCGGCTCTTGAGCAGGATGAGCTCGCTCTCGGGATCCTGGCTGGCCAGCAGCTGCGAGCGTATGCTCTCGGCCAGAGCGAGACGGTCCTCGGTCAGGCCGCTGACGTAGACGTGGTTGGTGCGAATGAAGCTGTCGGAGTGGAGCAGCTCGTCGTACTCCTCCGGCGTGGAGGCTATGAGCCCGAGGTCTGTGCGGAGGATGTACATGAGCTCGGTCGCGCACTCCTCGGCCGTCAGATAGAAGCGGAACAGGTAGTCGGTTATGTACTCCTCGGCCAGGGCCTCCTTATAGGCCTTCTTGCCGCCGCACTCCTCGGCGACCCGGTCGACGCTGGCGGCCACCGCCTCGGCTATCTTCTTCTCGGCGAACATGGCTTCCCCGCCGCCGACGTAATACTCGTCGGCCATGGCGTAGACGGCCCGGTAGTCGCTGCAGACGGAGGCGCAGACCCTCCTTGTGAGCTCGTCGCGGTATTCGGCGGCCTTGGCGGGGTCGGACCAGATGTCGCTCCCGTGCTCCTCGGCCATGTCGGCCCTCGTGTTGAGAGCGAGGTAGCGGATCTCGTCGTAGCCGACCTCGAGGCCGGCGCAGGTCCCCATGACCCTGGCCTCGTCCTCCGTCCGGGGGATCGGCTTGATGCCGCTGCCGCAGGAGGCGAGCGCCAGCAGCGCGGCGGCCGCGGCCGCGAGGGATATAACGCGTCTCAGAAAGCTGTTTTTCATGTGTGCCTCCGGCGGACTCCGGGCGCCTCCGGCGTCCGGGTATACTTTAACATTATAATTTTATCATGCCATTATGACGAATGTGTGAATTGGCCGCTCTTTTTCCGATTTATTTGAGAAAATCGTATTCAACGGGCGCCGATTTATGCTATAATTTATAAGGAGACTAATGCGCGCGCGGCGCCGGAGGCGGGCGCGCGGGAAGGGAAGGTGTCCTTTTGAACAACGATCTTTCGCCCGAGACCGCAACGGGCAAATACAGCATACCTCTTCAGTCGCTCATACAGGAGTTCGGTCTGGAGGTCGTATACCTGCCGGACGACGCCGACGACATCGCCATATCCACGACCGAGATCGACAGGCCCGGACTGGCCCTCACGGGCTTCTTCGGCATCTTCGACCCGGACCGCATCGAGCTCATCGGAAACGCCGAGCACAGGTATCTGGCCGGCTTCGACGACGAGACCGTCCTGCAGAAGATCAAGGCCTTCGTCTCCCGCAAGCCCGTGGCCGTGATAGAGACGGCCGGGCACAAGCCGCTTCCCGAGTTCGTCGAGGCCTGCCGGGAGTACCGCATCCCGCTCATGTGCGCCAGGGAGGAGACGACCTCCCTGATGGCCGCCATGTTCGCCTCGCTGAACGTCTCGCTGGCTCCCCGAATCACCCGCCACGGCGTGCTCGTCGAGGTCTACGGCGAGGGCGTTCTCCTGCTCGGCGACAGCGGCATAGGAAAGAGCGAGACCGCCATCGAGCTCGTGAAGCGCGGACACCGCCTGATAGCCGACGACGCCGTCGAGATCAAGCGCGTGTCGGCAAAGTCCCTCGTCGGCAGCGCACCGCCCATACTCAGGCATTACGTCGAGCTGCGCGGCATAGGCATCATCGACGTCAGCCGCATCTTCGGCATGGGCGCCGTAAAGGCGACCGAGAAGATCGACCTCGTGATAAACCTCGAGCACTGGGTGAACGGAAAGATGTACGACAGGCTCGGCATCGAGGACCAGAAGACCGAGATACTGGGCATCGAGATCCCGTCGCTTACGGTGCCGGTCAAGCCGGGCCGCAACCTGGCGGTTATCATAGAGATCGCCGCCATGAACAACCGCCAGAAGAAGATGGGGTACAACACGGCCGAGGAGTTCAACAGGAAGGTCATGGAGCTCAACGGCATCTCCTGACGCGCGCGCGGAGCGCGGTCAAATTCATCATTGACAACGCGCCCCGTTTATGGTATATTTTTAATCGGGAATCTACACCCGCGCCCGCATGCGTACGTATGCGGCCGCGTGCGCCGGCGCTAACGGGCCGTGCGCTGCCTCCCGGACGGCCCGCGCCGGCCGGGCGGATCCCGCATTTTGGAAAAGAGAAGGCCTCATGTCCGGGAACAGCAGGAGAAAACAGGCGTTCTGGGCGTTCGTGCTCAGACTATTCATAGTGCTCTCGTCGACGGCCGCGGTGGCGGCTCTCGCGCTGTTCGTGTGCGCCTTCATCGTCGCCAGGGGGCCGTTCCGCGAAGCCTCCGAAAGGCTTTGCGCGACTCTGGCGGAGCGGGATCCCGGGTTCGCGGGCGTGTTCTTCACGACAGACGAGATCCACGCCGCGACCGCCTATCTGCCTCCGCGTGAGGCCGAGGGCGTCGCCGCCGTCCCGTATTCGGAGAAGTCCGGCGCCGCGGACGGAGGGGTCACGAAAGTCCAGATCTCCGGCCGCGGCTGGAAGGGCATACTCATCCGCACCGAGGAGCCCGGAGCGTATGCGCTGTCGCTCGGCGCCGGCAACCTCGGCCAGAGCGGATCCGTGTGTTCCGCCGGCCTCGACGGCTATATCGACGCGGTGTACATCGACGGCTGCCTGACCTACGCCGGCCTCGGCGGCGAGGACGTGTACTGCGCTGTCGCCTGCGACGGCGACGGAACACTGCACATCGGAGCCAAGACGGTCTACGACCTCACCCGCTCGGGCTACGAGTGGGCGGTGTGCGCCGACCGCGTCCTCATCAGCGGCGGCATCCCGGCCGAGGATCTCGGCGGAGGCTACGCCTCGCGCGTCGCCGTGGGCCAGACTGCCGACGGAAGGATAATCCTGGTGTTTGCCGTGTCCAGGGGCATATGGCCCTGCGGGATAACTTATGAAGAGCTCGCCTCGCTCATGTACGAATACGGGGCCGTTAACGCCGCCGCGCTGAGACCCATGGGAGGGCTGCGCGTGAACGGCGCCCCGGCTCTGGGCGGCATCGCCGCGCCGGACTATTCCCTCAGCGTGGTCGCAAAGGGGGTGGGCGGAGTTGAATGAGGAACCCAGGCGCCTGTCCGCATACGGAAACAAGAAGGCCAGGCGCAGAAAGCCCAGGCGCTACCGCTTCGTAAAGGGGCTGGCGGTCTATCTCTCCGTCCTCGTGGTGCTCCTGGCCGCGTTTGCCGCGGTCTTCTGGAAGTACCTCGACCTCCGGGCGGAGCGCTCGGCCGACGCCTTCGTGGAGGAACTGGCCTCGGGAACGGAGCCGGACGGCTGGAAGCAGCTGCTCCGCCAGTACCTTCCCGCCACATACCCGGGATATGAGAACGCCGCCGAGCTCGCCTACACCGTACTGGCCCCGTCATTTACTGTGGGCCGGGTCACCTGGCTGCCGTGCGCGACGGCCGAATCAAGGTCATACATGCTGTTCTCGGGCGGCAGGCGCTTTGCCGTGCTCGCCCTGCGGGACGCTTCCGGCAGCCGCACCGGCCTTGCCGAATGGGAGATCGACAGCATCACGTTCGATCTCGGATATTTCTCATCCGTCGAGTTCCCGCTGACTACGGTCGTGATGCCCGCCGGGGCCTCGCTCAGCGTCAACGGGGTCTATCCCGCCGCGCCATCGGCCGGCAGCGGCCCTCACGCCTACCCGGCCCTCTCGGCCGGCGAGACCGGAGAAGGCCCCGCCTGCGTCGCCTGGTACTTCGACGACATCTGGTTCGCGCCGGAGCTCTCGTGCACCCTTTACGGCGAGCCACTCGAGCTCGTCCGCTCCGACACCGACCGCTTCTATTACTTCAGATTCCCCGAGAGGGACACCCACAGCATATCCGTAACGGTCCCCGCGGGGGTCACCGCCACCGTCGGAGGGAAGGTCCTCACCGAGGAGTGGGCGTCGCTCTCCGTCAAGGAGGGCGAGCTCGGCGATCTCGACGACGGCGGCACGGGGACTCTCCCCATGCTCAATATATGGACGGTGGACGGCCTGTTCGCCGATACGCCGGTCGCCGCCGAGGTCTACGGCGAGAGCGTCAGACTGCTGTCGTCCGAGGGCTACCATTACGTCTTCGACACTCCCGACGCCTGCAAGTACAAGGTGAGCGTCACCGTCCCCGCAGGGGCCGAGGTCAGGGTCAACGGCAGGGAGCCCGACCCCTCGACCGGGACCCGCCTGTCCGCGTCCGAGTCCGGCGTGGGCAACACCGCCTTCGGACGGTACGACGTCGCCGACCTGGCCGCGGTGCCCGAGGCCGTGCCGGCTTTCGACAGATACGAGCTGACCGGCTATCTGGCTCTGCCCAACGTGACGGTGTATTCGGGCGGTGTCGAGCTCCAGCCCTGCTCGCACACCGTCGACGAATACGACGCCGTCTGGGAGTACGACTATCTGCCCTCGCCGCAGGAGAAGATTAGCGCCTCCAGAGTGGCCGCCGCCCAGGACTTCGTCAACGCCTACATGAAATACATCTGCGACGGCGGGGCCTGGAACGACCCGTCCAACAGCGAAACGTTCAACAGCAACTACGAGAACCTGAAGTCGCTCATGATAATGGGCACCTCGGGCTACGTCAGCGTCATGGAGTCGTACCGCACCGTCAACATGCTGCCTCATTACGACTCCTTCTCCCTCAGCGGACTCTCGTCCGACAGCTACGTGGCTTACACCGACAGCTGCGTGTCGTGCCGCATAACCTGCCAGGTACTGCGCACGGTGAAGAGGACCGGGCCGGACGGCTCCGTCACGGAGACGGCCGACAACCTGTCCGTGAGCATGATGGTCCTTCAGATCCTGTACAGGGGAGAATGGAGGGTCTGGGGCTTCGTATACAACTGATCTCCGTCTGCAGATCGTTTCGGTCGACAGCCCGCTCGTCAACAGCCGACACCTTGGCACGTGCCGAGGATACAGCTCAGCGCTCCCGGCGGAGCCGCGTCCCCGCGGAGGGAAGCCGGCAGCCTCAAACCCGAATGATCAAAAAAACATAAAGAAAGGTGGTTTACAACCATGGGCCTCATCAAAGCGCTAACCGGAGCAGTAGGCGGCGTTCTCGCCGACCAGTGGAAGGAATACTTCTACTGCGATTCCATCGATCAGGACACGCTCGTCGTCAAAGGACAGAAGCGGACGTCCGACTCCAGATCCTCCAACACCAAGGCGGAGGACAACATCATCTCCAACGGGTCCGTTATCGCAGTTAACGACGGCCAGTGCATGATCATCGTCGAGCAGGGCAAAGTCGTCGAGGTCTGCGCCGAACCCGGCGAGTTCACCTACGACACCTCCACCGAACCCAGCATCTTCGCCGGGAAGCTCGGGAAATCCATTCTCGACACCTTCAAGACGATAGGCAAGCGTTTCACTTTCGGCGGCGACACCGGCAAGGACCAGAGGATCTACTACTTCAACACCAAGGAGATCCCCAACAACAAGTTCGGCACCGCCAACCCCGTTCCCTTCAAGGTCGTCATCAACGAGCAGCTCGGCTACAAGCTGTCCGTCGACCTCCGCTTCAACGGCACTTACTCCTACAAGATCGTCAACCCGCTCCTGTTCTACACCAACGTCTGCGGCAACGTAAGGACGGCCTACAACCGCTCCGAGATCGACGCGACCCTCAAGGCCGAGCTGATCATGTCCCTGCAGCCCGCCCTCGCCGTGCTCTCCGCCAACGGCGTTGCCTACTCCGAGATCCCCGCCCATAACAAGGAGGTCCGCGACGCCCTCAACGCCGAACTGGTCAACGACTGGGGCAAGAGAGGCATCGAGGTCTTCACGATGAACTTCGGCGTGCCCTCCATCCCCGAGGACCAGAGAAAGAAGATCACCGAGTGGGAAGAGACCGCCATGACGCTCAATCCCAACACCGCCGCCGCCCGCATGGTCGGCGGACAGATCTCCGCCATGAACACCGCCGCGGGCAACTCCGCCGGCGCCATGACGGGCTTCATGGGCATGGGCATGGCAATGAACGCCGGAGGCAACAGCGCCGCCAATCTGTACGCCATGGGCGCCAATCAGCCTGTCGAGCCCGCCCCCACGGGTCCCGCCGCCCCCGCCGCTCCCGCGGCCGGAGCCTGGACCTGCGCGTGCGGAACCGTCGTGAACGGCAACTTCTGCCCCGAGTGCGGAGCCAAGAAGCCCGAAGCCCCCGCCGGCTGGACCTGCGCCTGCGGCGCGGTGAACAAGGGCAAGTTCTGCACCGAGTGCGGAGCCAGGAAGCCCGCCGACGCCCCGCTCTACAAGTGCGACAAGTGCGGCTGGGAGCCTGAAGATCCCAAGAATCCTCCCAAGTTCTGCCCGCAGTGCGGCGACAGATTCGACGACAAGGACATAAAGTAAGTCACTGCCTGTCCGCAGGCAGATCCGAGGTCCGACAATAAGATGCGGCGCGGTCCGGAACTCCGGCGCCGCGCCGCGGAAAAGGAGTACAGCATGTCATTCTTCAGCAACCTCAAAAAGGAAGTCAAAAACGTATTCAAAGGCGCCATGGACGCGGCCTCCAAGTCCAGAGTCATCACCTTCGACGACATCCCCCAGACCCTCGAAGCCCTCAAGGCCCTGCCTCAGGCGGACATGAAGGACGAGTTCGGCGTGGCCGCCCTCTGCGTGGCCGCCCTCTGCGTCTATCCTTCCGACCCCGACGCCTGCCTCGAGATGCTCGAGTACCTTAACGGTCCGAACGACCTGTCGACATACGCCAAGCAGTTCCTCAAGGACCGCTTCTCCGACAAGGACTACGTTCCGCGCTCCTACTTCAAGGGAGCCACCCCCGAGAACGGCTACGTCCCCGACGAGCCCATCTCCATCACCGTCAGCTCCAACCCCTACAGCTACCAGGAGGAGAACTACTGCACCCTGTACATCTCGTCCGGCGGCGCAGACTCCCCGAGACAGGTCTCCCTGCGCAAGAAACCCTCCACCGGCGAGTGGTTCATCAGGGAATACGCCGGTCTGCTTGCCGGGATCCGCGTCCCCGTAAGCCAGGATCCCTGGGCCTGAGACCCGGCATTATATCGACCGGGGCTTCCGAAAGAGTCCGCTTTTTCGGAAGCCCCGCATAATGTGCCTGCCGGTGCGCCTCGCGCCTCCGGCAAGGCGGCGACATCTCAGTCTGGCCGGCGCCCGGTGCCGGAAGGGGTGGATCTCATGAGCACGAAATACACGCTTGGAATAGACTTCGGCACGCTCTCCGGGCGCGCCGTGCTGGTGTCCGTATCCGACGGGGTCCAGATCGCCTCCGAGGTCAGGGAATACCGCAGCGGCGTCATCTCCGGCGTACTGCCGTCGACGGGAGAGAAGCTCCCGGACGGCTGGGCGCTGCAGGACCCTTCGGACTACGTCGACGTGCTCGCTGCCGTCGTGCCCGGGGTGCTCGCCAAGGCGGGCGTGTCCCCCGACGACGTCATAGGAGTCGGCGTCGATTTCACGAGCAGCACTGCCTTTCCGGTCTATGCCGACGGCACTCCCCTGTGTCTGACCGACAGGTGGAGGGGCGAGAAGAACGCCTGGTGCAAGCTGTGGAAGCACCACTCCACTCAGAAATACGCGGACAGGCTGAACGAGGTCTACGCCCGCAGGGGCGATGATTTCCTCTCTCATCTCGGGGACAGGTTCTCGCCCGAATGGATGCTCCCCAAGGTGCTCGAGACGCTGACCGAGGCCCCCGGGGTCTACGAAGACTGCGCGTACATCATCGAGGCCGGCGACTGGATCAACCTGCTGCTGACCGGGAGACTCACCCGGGGCTACCAGCCTGCCGCCTACAAGTCCTCTTATCTGCCCGGGCGCGGCTACCCGCCCGACGCCTTCCTTGAAGAGGTCGACCCGCGCCTCCGGGGCCTGTTCTCCGGACGGCTCGGCGGTCCGGTGCTGCCCTGGGGCTCACGGGCCGGGACCGTAACTCCCGAAGCCGCTGCCAGATTCGGCCTCGCCGCCGGGACGGCCGTGGCGCCCGCGCTTTGCGACGCCCACGCCGGGGCCTTTGCCCTTGGCGTCTGCAGACCCGGCGACCTTTTCGGCATCCTCGGCACTTCAAACTGCTATTTTATTCTTTCGGATACCGACGAGCGCGTCCCCGGCATATGCGGCTGCGTCCCTGACGGGACCGTCCCCGGCCTGTACTGCCTTGAGGCCGGACTGTGCTGCGCCGGCGACCATTTCGCCTGGGCGGCCGAGAACGTCTGCCCTTACGAATACAGGCTCGAGGCCGACCGCCGCGGCATATCGCCGCTGCGCCTGCTCATCGGAAAGGCCGCGGAGCTCGAGCCGGGCGAGAGCGGACTTGTCGCTCTCGACTGGTGGAACGGCAACCGCAGCGTACTCGTGAACGGCCTGCTTTCCGGGGCAATATTCGGTCTTACCCTCTCCACGCGGCCGGAGCACATAATGCGCGCCCTCATCGAGGCCACCGCCTTCGGCACCAGGACCATCTTCGACGCCTTCGCGTCACAGGGCCTCGGCGTCGGCAGCTTCACGGCAGCCGGCGGCATAGCGGGTAAGGATCCGTTCACTATGCAGCTCTACTCGGACGTGCTTCATCTGCCGATCCGCGTCACGTCAACCCTTCAGGCCCCGGCGGCGGGCTCGGCGGTCCACGCGGCCGTCGCGGCAGGACCGGAGGCCGGGGGATATTCCGGCTTCGCCTCCGCCATGGAGGCAATGAAGGCGCCGGTCGTAAAAGTCTACGAGCCCGACGCCGACCGCGGCAGGATATACGACAGGCTTTACGCCGAGTATACCCGGCTGCACGACTACTTCGGCCGGGGCGGCAGCGACGTTATGCTCCGTCTGCGGGACATCCGCGGCTGAGCCGCCGCCGGAGGTAACCTTGGTAAAGATCACCGAAGTCGCGAAGCATTCCCGGGCCTCGCGGCACATGATAAAGCCCGGCGACATGCTCGTGAGCGTCAACGGGTACGAGATACGGGACGTCCTGGACTACCGCTTCCGCATGACCGCGCCGCGCGTGGTCCTGGACATCGTTCACGGCGGCAGGCGGCGCAGGGTCACCATGCGCAAGCCCGAGGAGGAGACCGACGTCGGCCTCGGCTTCGAGACCCCTCTCATGGACGGGAAGCGCAGCTGCCGCAACAAATGCATCTTCTGCTTCATCGACCAGAATCCGCCGGGGATGCGCGAGTCGGTCTACTTCAAGGACGACGACTCGCGGCTGTCGTTCCTGCACGGCAACTATATAACGCTTACCAACCTCACCCGCCACGAGATCGACCGCATCATAGAGATGCACATCTCGCCCGTGAACGTCTCGGTCCACACTACCAACCCCGAGCTGCGGGTCAGGATGATGAACAACCGCTTCGCGGGCGAGTGCCTCTCGTACCTGAGGCTGTTCGCCGACGCCGGCATCCGGATCTGCGCGCAGATCGTGCTGTGCCGCGGCATAAACGACGGCGCGGAGCTCGACCGCACCATGAGCGACCTGACCGCCTATCTCCCGGCTCTGGACAGCGTCTCGGTCGTCCCGGCCGGACTGACCAGGCACCGTGGAGGGCTGTACCCTCTGGCCCCTTACACCCCCTGCGAGTGCGCAGAAGTCATACGTCAGGTCACCGCGTTCGGCGACCGTTGCGTCGAGACTTACGGCCAGCGGATCTTCTACCCGGCCGACGAGTTTTACGTCCGCGGCGGCGTGCCCCTTCCGGACGAGGCCTGGTACGGCGATTTCTCCCAGATCGAGGACGGGGTCGGTATGCTCGCGTCCATGGCCGCGGAAGTCGCCCGCGAGGTCGAAGATCTCGAGCCCGCTCCCCCCGGAACCCCGGTCCGCAGGGTCTCCCTCGTCACCGGATACGCCGCCTATGAGAGCATTCTTGCCGCGGTGCGGGCCATAGAAAAAAAGCACGGCGCCCTGAGCGTCAACGTCATAAGGATACGCAACGATTTCTTCGGCGAGAGCGTGACCGTCGCCGGCCTGCTGACCGGCGGAGACATAGCCGCCCAGGCGGCCGGAAAGGATCTCGGCGAGGCGCTTTACTTCCCGAGGTGCGCCCTCAGGGCCGACGGAGATCTCTTCCTCGACGACATGACGCCGGAGGAGCTGTCGGAGAAACTCGGCGTGCCGTGCATCCCGTGTGTCGCTGACAGGGGGGACCTTGCCGCGCAGCTGTTAGGAGAAAAATGAGCAAAGAAGTCGCAATCACACTCATATGCGCGGTGCTGGCGGTGATCCTGCTCGGCACGGCTCTGGGCTCCTGCTCCGTGAGGACGGGTAAGACCTTCAGGACCATGTTCGAGGACACCGAGACCAAGTCCCCGCCCGAGACCGTCATCGTGGAGGTCCCGGTGACCGTCATCGTGACGGTGACCGTTGAGGGCGCCACGTCTGTGGTCCCCGTCGTAGTGACGGGCACCCCGGGCACGTCCGGCGTGACCGAGTCCCCCGTGACGACCGGGGCTGTCACGTCTGAGCCCGTCCAGGTGAGCTCGCTGACGTTCGAGACGGTCGAGGACGAGCGCACGGTGGCCTCGAGCGGCGGAAAGAGCAGCACGATGCTGCTCCGCTATCCCAGGATCGGCGGCATGACCAACTCCTCGGTGCAGGACAAGGTCAACAGCCTGCTCGTGCAGATCGCCGAGGTCAGGTGCGGAGCCCGGATGAACGGGGCCGAGGAGGCCCTGAAGGCCGGGACCGTGACCACTCTAGAGGTGGTGAAGTGCGAAGTCACCTTCGTAAACGCCAACATACTGTCCGTCCGTTCGGCCGGCCAGATCACATACTCCGACGGCACCGAGACCGAGAAGTTCATATACTGCAACGTCGTCAACCTCAGCACGGGGAAGGATATCGCCCCTAAGAATATCTACACGCAGGACGGGTTCGCCAAGGTACTCGACCTGTTCAGGAGCGGTGCGTTCTCGGCTGTGAGCGTCGCCCCGGGGCTCGAGACCGCAAAGACCAGGGATGAGCTCGTCGCCCAGTACAGGGACTACGTCCAGTATTCGACCATGTACCCGGCCACATACTTCACGGCCGATTCGCTCTGCATCTGCATAGAGGTCGAGAGCGCTTACGGCTACTGGGCCGAATACTCCGTTCCGCTGGACAGGGTCGCCGACTGCTTCCGCATATCCCCGCTCAGCTGACGGAAAACGTCCCGCGCGCCGGCGCCGTCCGGGCCGCGGCGGCAAACTCACGTCAAATTCGAAAAGGCTTTTTTTGAAGAAATGTCAAATCCCGTAATAGCTATCGTCGGCAGACCAAACGTCGGCAAAAGCACGCTTTTCAACAAACTCATAGGCGAGCGCCGGGCCATCGTCGAGGATGTCCCGGGCGTCACGCGCGACCGCATATACGGCGAGACCGAATGGCGCGGGCGCAGACTGACCGTCATAGACACCGGCGGCATCGGCCCTGCGGACGGCGACGTCATCCTGTCCCGGATGCGCATGCAGGCCGAGATAGCCATCGAGAGCGCGGACGTGATAATCTTCATGTGCGACGGCCGCGCGGGTCTCGTCCCCGACGACGCCGAGGTCGCCGCCATGCTGCGCAGGAGCGGCAAGCCTGTCGTCCCCGTCGTCAACAAGTGCGACGCCGTGGGCAGGCTGCCCGACGGCTTCTACGAGTTCTACGAGCTCGGCTTCGACACCGACCCCGTGGCCGTATCTTCCGCCTCGGGTTCCGGCACAGGGGACATGCTCGACGAGTGCCTGCGTCTGCTCCCCGAAAAGGCGGAGAGCGCCGTCAGCGACGGCGGTATAAGGGTGGCCGTCATAGGCAAGCCGAACGCGGGGAAATCCTCGCTTATCAACCGCATAGCCGGCCAGGAGCGCGTGATAGTCTCCGACGTGCCGGGCACGACCAGGGACGCCATCGACACCCGCGTGAAGAACTCCGAGGGCGTCTTCACCTTCGTCGACACCGCCGGCATACGGCGGGGCTCGAAGATACACGACAGCATCGAGCATTATTCGGTGCTCCGCGCCCGCACGGCCGCCGAGAGGGCCGACGTGTGCCTCATCATGATCGACGCCACGGAAGGCATAACCGAGCAGGACGGGAAGATAGCCGGCATAGCCCACGAGGCCGGCCGGGCGTCCATAATCGTCGTAAACAAGTGGGACGCGCTCGGGGACAAGGACAGCGACAGCGCCAAGCGCTTCACTGAGAAGATCCGCACCGCCCTCGCCTTCATGCCCTACGCCCCCATCATGTTCGTATCCGCCCTGACCGGACAGCGCGTAAGCAGCCTGTTCGTAAAGATCAACGAGGTCTACAACCAGTCCGTCATGAGGATATCCACCGGCACGCTCAACGACGTGCTGGCCGACGCCGTGACGCGCGTCCAGCCCCCCACGGACAAGGGCCGCAGGCTCAAGGTGTTCTACATGACGCAGACGGGAGTCGCCCCGCCCACTTTCGTCATCTTCTGCAACAAGGCCGAGCTCTTTCATTTCTCCTACCGCAGGTACATCGAGAACTGCCTGCGCGAGAACTTCGGCTTCGGCGGGACCCCTCTTCAGCTGATCGTCAGGGAGAGGGGAGAGGACGGGAACTGAGCCATGTTCATCGACAGGATCAGGATCTATGTCAAGGCCGGCGACGGCGGCAACGGCGCCGTGACCTTCCACAGGGAGAAGTACATCTCTCACGGCGGCCCCGACGGCGGCGACGGAGGCAGGGGCGGCAACATCGTCATGCGCGTCGACGGCGGCAGCAACACCCTGCTGGCCTTCCGTTACAGGCGCAAGTTCGTCGCCGGCAACGGCGCCGACGGGAGCGGGAAGAAGTTCCACGGGGCGTCGGCCGACGACCTCGTCATACTCGTCCCTCCGGGGACGGTCATAAAGGACCCCGACAGCGGTCTCGTCATACACGACATGTCCGAGAACGGGGGAGCCGACTTCGTGCTCTGCCGAGGCGGGCGGGGAGGCTGGGGAAACCGCCACTTCGCAACTTCCACGAGGCAGCTGCCCATGTTTGCCAAGTCCGGCACCAGGGGGGAGGAGAAGAACGTCCTCCTGGAGCTGAAAATGATCGCCGACGTAGGCATCATAGGTTTTCCGAGCGTCGGAAAGAGCTCCATCCTGGCCGGCATATCGGCCGCCAGGCCAAAGATCGCCGACTATCACTTCACGACGCTGTCTCCGAACCTCGGCGTGGTATCCCTGCCGTCGGACGACGGGCGTTCGCGCGGCTTCGTCGCCGCCGACATACCGGGCCTCATAGAGGGCGCCGCCGACGGAGCCGGGCTCGGCCACGAGTTCCTGCGCCACGTCGACCGCTGCAGGCTCCTCGTCCACGTCGTGGACGTGTCTGCCGCCGAGGGCCGAGATCCGGCCGGGGACATAGACGTCATCGACGGGGAGCTATCCAGGTATTCGCCGGAGCTCTCATCGAGGCCGCAGATAATTGTCGGAAACAAGTGTGATTCCGCCGACCTCGGCTCTCCCGCAGTCTCGGCGTTCGAGGCCAGGGTGAAGGAGCTCGGCCGCGACCTTGTCTACACCTCCGCGTTCACCGGAGAGGGTCTGGACCGCCTGGTCGCCCTTATAGCCGACAGGCTGAGCACGCTTCCGCCCGTAAAGGTGTACGAGGCCGAGATAAAGCCCGAGGACGCCTACCGCGGCCGCGAGCGCGAGACCGTCATCCGCCGCGAGAACGACACTTTCTACCTCGAGGGCGAGTGGCTGTTCAACCTCGTCGGCCAGGTGAACTTCTCCGATTACGAGTCTTTGAACTTCTTCCGCAAGGTGCTGCGCAAGGCGGGAGTCATCGACGAGCTCGAGGCCCGCGGCTGCACCGACGGCTGCACGGTGTCCATATACGGATACGAATTCGATTACGTGAAATGACCATGGAAACTGCCGAAAACACCGCCCCGGCCGAAGAGAGGCGCCGGATAAGGCTCCCCCTTGCCTGCAAGATCCTGTATATCTGCGCCGGAGCGTCCCTGATCATATACGTTGCCGCCCGGATCAGCGAGCCGTTTGCCGACTTCTTCTGCAGGTACGTCGCCTCGGGCGTCCGAGCGGTCCTTGCCTGGCTCACCGCCTGGCTGCCGTTCTCGCTCGGCGAGGCGACCGTCCTGCTGCTGCCCGTCGCCGCCGGCTTCTTCATCCACTATTCCAACAAATACTGCAGCGGCTCCTGGAGAGACGTCTTCACCGCCGCGCTAATGGCGTTCTCCGTCGTAGCCGCGGTGTTCACGGTCTTCGTATTCACCCTCGGTACGGGATACCGGGGCTCGACGCTCGACAAAAAGCTCGACCTTGACAGGAAGCCCTGCTCGGCCGCGGAGCTGTACGACACTGCCGTCATACTCGGGGACATCGTGAACGAGAAGGCCGGGCAGCTCACAGCCGCCGAGGGCGACTTCACCGTCATGCCGTACGGCTACGCCGAGCTCTCCTCGAAGCTGTGCGACGCCTACGCGAAACTGTGCGACGACTGCGGCTTCATACAGAGGCTCCGCAGCCCCGTCAAGCCGGTCATGCTCAGCGAGCCCTGGACCTACACGCACATAACCGGCGTCTACACCTTCTTCACCGGCGAGGCCAACATCAACACCAACATGCCGGACTACACGATCCCCTATACGGCTGCCCACGAGCTCGCCCATCAGAGGGGCATCGCCAGGGAGGACGAGGCCAACTTCGTCGCCTTCCTTGCCTGCATGAGCTCCGACGACCCGTACATCCAGTACAGCGGCGCGCTGTCGATGTACGAGTACGTTATAAACGCCCTTTATTCCGCCGACCGAGACCTGTTCTCGAAGGCGCGCGAGGGCATTGCCGACAGTGCGAACGCCGAGATGAACGCCTACAACCGCTTCTTCGAGAAGTACAGAAAGAACGTCGCCGCCACGGTGAGCGGAAAGGTGAACGACACCTACCTCAAATCCCAGGGGCAGTCCGCCGGGTCGGTCAGCTACGGCCTCGTCGTGGATCTGGCCGTAGCCTGGTACAGGCCCGCCGCGCAGCAGGTGGACTGATCCGCATACCCTCCCGGCCGTTCCCGAACGCCGGGGCGGACGCGCCGCTCGCAGAACCGCAAATAACGGCATAAAACAGTATAATCGAGCCGGAAGACCGGAGACGGGGCTTCTCCGGCCGGAACAGAAAGGTAAGCCATGAAAAGCATCATCATCAGAGGCGGAAGAACGCTGCACGGAGACATTGCCGTCAGCGGCATGAAAAACGCGGCGCTGCCGATAATCTTCGCCAGCATCCTCACGAAGGACCGCTGCGTTCTGGACAATCTTCCCGACGTCACCGACGTCAATCTGTCGCTGAACATCCTCGAGTCCATGGGTGCCACCGTGGAGAGGCTCGGCAAAACGACCGTCGCCATAGATACTAAGGACCTGGCCGGAGGATGCTCGCCCGTGGATCTGGTGTCCAGGCTCAGGGCGTCGACCTATCTGCTCGGCGCGGAGCTCGGCCGCTTCGGCTCCGCCAAGGTCGGCTTCTCCGGGGGCTGCGACTTCGGAGTGCGGCCGATAGACCAGCATAAGAAGGGCTTCGAGGCCATGGGCGCCACCGTGACCATAGAGGACGGCTGCCACCTCGTGCGCAGCGCCAGAGGCCTGCACAGCGCCTCGGTATATCTCGATATTGCCTCCGTCGGCGCGACCGTCAACGTCATGCTTGCCGCGTGCACCGTACCCGGCAGGACGACCATCGACAACGCCGCCCGCGAGCCCCACATAGTCGACGTCGCCAACTTCCTCAACATGTGCGGCGCCAGGATAAGCGGAGCCGGGACCTCGTTCATAAAGATCTTTGGCGTCGACTCCCTCCACGGCTGCTCTTACACCATTATTCCCGACATGATCGAGGCCGGGACTTACATGGTCGCCGCGGCCGCCACCGGAGGCATGGTGAACGTTAAGAACGTGATCCCGAAACATATGGAAACGGTCACGGCCAAGCTCATCGAGATGGGTTGCGGCGTCGACGAGAGCGACGACTGCATAACGGTGTCCAGATCGACCAGGCTGACCGGGGCCAATATTAAGACCTATTTCTATCCGGGCTTCCCGACCGACATGCATCCCCAGTTCGCGGCCCTGCTGGCGACGGCCGAGGGCACATCGACCATCACCGAGGGCGTGTTCGAGAACCGTTTCAGGTACGTCGAGGAGCTCCGCAAGATGAACGCGGTAATAAACGTCTACGGCCGCACGGCCAGCATAGTCGGCACCAAGCAGCTGACGGGTTCGCCTGTCATAGCGGTCGATCTCCGCGCCGGCGCCGCGCTGATAGTCGCCGGACTGTCGGCCAGGGGCGTCACGGAGATCGCCAAGGTCGAGACCATTGAGCGGGGCTACGACAGCATAGTCGACAAGCTGAGAGGGCTCGGCGCGGACATCGAGCTCGCCGAAAAGTGAGCCGGCGCCCGTGAGACGTATGGAGGTCCAATGAAAAAGAGATACGCACTTGTCGTCGACGACGTTTTCGTCAACCGCGATATTCTCGTCGAGATGCTCGGCTCGGATTTCGAGACGCTCGAGGCCGCCGACGGCTTCGAGGCTCTCGAGATGCTGAAGCTCCATTCCGGTGAGATCGCGGTCATGCTGCTGGACATCGTGATGCCCGGGATGGACGGACTTGAGGTCCTGAAGAGGATGAACGGGCAGGGTCTGACCGAAAAGATCCCGGTGCTGGTCATTACCTCCGAGAACGACGACGGACTGCAGGTCCGCTGCCACGAGCTCGGGGTCACTGATTTCATAAAGAAGCCTTTCGACCGGCTTACCGTCATAAACAGGGTCCTGAACTCGGCCGAGCTCTTCTCTTATAAGACCGAGCTCGAGGCCAAGGTCGAGGCCCAGGTAAGCAAGCTCAACGAACAGGCCCGGCGCCTGTATCTCATAAACTCCCAGATAATCGAGATGCTGGGCAACATCATCGAGGCCAGGAACCTCGAGAGCGGTCTGCACATAAAGCGCGTCAAGGACTACACCAGGATCCTGGCCGAGGACATCATGGAGAGGTGCCCCGAATACGGCCTCGACCCCGGGCGCATCGAGATCATCGTCTCCGCGAGCGCCCTTCACGACATCGGAAAGATCATGGTGCCCGACAGCGTGCTGCTGAAGCCCGGGCGTCTGACGCCCGAGGAGTTCGCCGAGATAAAACTGCACACCACTAACGGCTGCCTGCTTCTGGACCGAGCCAAAGGCATATGGGACGAGGAGTACATGGTCGAGTGCTACTCCATCTGCCGCTGGCACCATGAAAAATGGGACGGGAGGGGCTATCCGGACGGCCTGTCCGGCAACGACATCCCCATATCCGCCCAGATCGTCTCGCTTGCCGACGTCTACGACGCCCTGGTCAACGAGAGAGTATACAAAAAGGCCTTCACTCCGGAAAAGGCCTACGATATGATAACCGGAGGGGAGTGCGGAGCGTTCAGCCCCGCTCTCATGGCCGCCTTCTCGGCCTGCCGCGGAAGGCTCGAGGAGCTCACGGCGGGATCCCGCGAAAAGGCCGCCGGCCGATTCTGAAAGACAGGAAGGAACTGAAATGACCGTAAAGGAATTCTACGCCGCCATAGGCGGAAACTACGACGAGGCCGTCCGCCGCTTCTCCGGCGAGGCGCTCACAGTGCGCTTCCTCGGAAAATTCGAGGGAGCCGTGGACTTCGGCTCCCTGGAAAAAAGCATAGCTGACGAAAACTGGGAGGCCGCTTTTGCCGCGGCCCATACGCTCAAGGGCGTGAGCCTCAACATGGCCTTCGCGCGCCTGTCAGCCTGTCTCAGCGAGCTGACCGACATGCTGAGGACAAGGCCGCCCGCGGACGATCCCCGGCCGCTGCTCGGCCGGGTCATGGACGAGTACCGCCTCGTCGTGTCCCTGATCCCGGAAGTGAGGCTGTAAGATGACCGACCGTGAATGCATGGAGCAGAAGGAGCGGTTCGTCTCCATCTACCGCGACAAGATCAGGCGCGAGGGCTCCGAGGCTCTTCTCAAATTCCTCATGTCCGAATCCAGCGATTTCTTCATTGCCCCCGCCTCCACCCGCTACCACGGGGCGGAGATCGGCGGACTGTGCCGCCACAGCCTCAACGTTTACGAGTGTCTGTGCGACATCCTCTCCCGCAGGCGAATGAAAGAGGTCTACGGCATCCGCTACAGCGACGAGAGCATCGCCGTTGCCGCGCTGCTGCACGACGTGTGCAAGGTCAACTTCTACCGCATGGACTCACGCAACGTTAAGAAGAACGGCGTCTGGGAGACCGTGCCGTATTTCACGATCGACGACCAGCTGCCTTACGGCCACGGCGAGAAATCCGTGTACATCGTCTCCGGCTATATGAAGCTCACCCGCGACGAGGCCTTTGCCATAAGGTATCATATGGGTTTCTCCGGCACCGAGGACAACAGCCAGGTGGGCAGGGCCCTCGAGATGTTCCCGCTCGCTTACGCACTGTGCGTGGCGGACATGGAGGCCGCGTATTTCATGGAGGGCACGGTCGATGACGGCTGATCTTATCCACGGCCGCCCGTCAGGCTTCAATGTCTGACCGCCGCAAAGGCCCGGCCCCCGCGGCCGACAGACGCAGACGGGCAAGGTGCGCATTCGTATACGTCAAGTTCATGTTCCCGGTGTTCTGCATCGTCCTGGCGTCGGTCCTGTGCTTTATGCCCTGTTACAGGCTGGCCAACGATGAGACCGAGCGTGTCGCCCAGTCGGTCTTCGGCCTTGTCTCCGTTACCGCAAGGACCTCTTCCGCCACTCTGGCCTCGGCCGGCGAGAGGGACAAGGCCGAGGTGGCCCTCGCGAAGTCCCTGAGGATCGGACTTGCCGTCTTCTGGGCCGTCCTGACGGCCGAGATCATATTCGCGGCGGTCTATCTCGTCTTTGCCGTCCTTATCTGGTCGGCGCCTCCCGAGAGTCCGAGGGCAAACGTCCTGAAACTGCGCATGAAGATACTGATCCCGGGCAGGTGGGCTCCCGCGCTTGCGGGAGCGGCCTCCGTGATCCCGCTTGCGCTTCCGTATTACATACTGAACCGGTTCGCACATTATTACAGGATCAGCGGATTTATCGACAGGAACCCCGAATACTACACGTATTCCATGAGCTTCGAGCATTTCGATCCCCTGGCCGTCGCGGCTGCCGCGGCTCTGATCTCGCTTGCCGTACTGCTGATCGGCAGGGAGTGGGACGGAATGTACAGGCTCGACCTTTTCCGCCATTTCGAGGAGCCTGTCAGCGATTCCCGAGCCTCCTGATCCAGGTCGCCGCCAGGGCCGTCCACTGTTCGGCAGAGCTGTCCTCCCACTTCGCGCTTCCGCGGCTCGTGAAGCCGTTGCACAGCGCCAGCCCGTGGGGCCCGTCCTGAAAGATGTGTGCCTCGAACGGCACACCGGCCTCGGCCAGCGCGGCCTGCATAAGGATCGAGTTCTCGACGGGAACAAGGTCGTCGCGATATGTGTGCCATATGAACGCCGGGCACGATCCGCCGTCGACGTTCAGCTCCGCCGAATACTTTCTGCGGTCCTCATCTGTGATCTTATCGTGTCCGGTCAGCCGGACGAACGAGTTCGCGTGAGACTTGGGCCCCGCCGTTATGACGGGATAGCAGAGTATCATGCCGTCCGGGCGGTTGATCCCCTCGGGGCGTCCGCTGCCTATGCCGGTCGCCTCCCTTATGACGGGGCTGTTCCAGCATGTGCCGGCCATGGCGGCCAGATGGCCTCCGGCAGAGAAGCCGCATATGACTATCTTCTCCGGATCGACGTTGTACTCGGCAGCGTTCTCCCTGACGTGAGTCACCGCCAGCGACGCCTCTATGAACGGCGCGTCGTTCTGAGCGTCTTTTCCGACGCCGTACCTGAGCAGAAACACGCAGAAGCTCTCGGACAGGAAGCGGAAGACTATGGGCTCGGCCTCCCTGGAGGAGAGAAATCTGTAGCCGCCTCCCGGGCACACTATTACGGCCGGCCTCGGCGGGAGAGCGAGTTCTTCCGTGAAATCGGGGATAAAAGTCGTGAGAGTCGCTTCGGGATGTGCATCCCAGAGCGGAATGGTCTTGTTCAGCATGGTGTCTTCCTCTGTCATCGTTTTTCGGGCCAGCGGCGGTTTTTCGCGCGGCCCGCATTAATTGTATCATATGGGCGGCCGTTTGGCAACAGCTTCGGCGCAAGCCGCGCTCGGGCCGCGCCCGAACCGAACACAGGCCGCACTCGAGCCGAACACAGGCCGCGCTCAAGCCTGCCTCGCCGCCGATCCGCTTCTAACGAAAGGACTGTATCATCATGAATATCGAAGGTCTGGGCAAGGTTACCCTGCTCGATTATCCCGGCCTCGTGGCCTGCACCGTTTTTACCGGCGGCTGCGATTTCCGCTGCCCGTTCTGTCACAATTCCCCCCTGGTGCTTGATCCGGCGGCTTCTCCCATCCCCGTCGGCGACGTCCTGGCGTTCCTTAAGAAGCGCAGTGGCGTCCTGGAAGGCGTCGCCGTCACCGGCGGCGAGCCCCTGCTCCAGCCTGACCTGGCGGACTTCCTCTCCAAGGTCAAGGAGCTGGGCTATTCCGTAAAGCTCGACACCAACGGCAACCACCCCGACCGTCTCTCCGCGCTTATCGACGGGGGGCTTGTAGACTGCGTCGCCATGGATATAAAGAACTCGCCCGAGCGTTACGCCGGCACCGTGGGCATTCCGGATCTGGACATTGCACCCGTCATCGCCTCGCGCGATCTTTTGAAGGCCGGCCTTGTGGACTACGAGTTCCGCACCACCGCCGTTCGTGAGTTCCACGACGAGAGATCGTTTCGCGGAATAGCGGAATTCATAAGGCCCGCGAAGAAGTATTATATACAGAATTTCGTCGATTCGGGGGCGGTCATCCGGCCCGGCCTTCACGGCTTTTCCCCGGACGAGCTGAAGGCCTTTCTCGACATCGTCGGCGACGCCGCGCAGACCGTCGGCATACGCGGCGTCTGAGCTCCGGATGCGATTTCAATAATTCACAAAACCTTCAATAATAAACTATATATTGTGACGAAATTTGGTTTTCAACACAATATATAGTTTTTTTCTATTGACAAACACACGGCCGTCATGTACAATATTATCCGCGCCTCGGCGCCTTCCGCGCAGCCGCGCGCGGGCGGGTGAGGAACAACACCGACATCATTTTCATAAAAGGAACGGATAAATCATGTATCAGGTAGTAAAAAGAAACGGTGCCGTCGTAGACTTCGACATCTCCAAGATCTCCGTCGCGATCAAGAAGGCGTTCGACGCCATAGAGAAGAACTACACGGACGACGTCATAGATCTCATCGCCCTCCGCGTGACGTCCAACTTCGAGCCCAAGATCGCGGACGGAAAGATCGCCGTCGAGGACATCCAGGACAGTGTCGAGACCGTTCTGGCCCAGGCCGGTTACGAAGACGTCGCCAAGTGCTACATACTGTACCGCCGTCAGCGCGAAAAGCTGCGCAACATGAAGTCCACCATGCTGGACTACAAGTCGCTCGTGGACTCCTACGTCAAGGCGACAGACTGGAGAGTGAAGGAGAACTCGACCGTCACTTATTCGGTCGGAGGCCTCATCCTGTCCAATTCCGGCGCCATCACAGCCAACTACTGGCTCTCTGAGATCTACGACGACGAGATCTCGCAGGCACATAAGAACGCCGACCTCCACCTGCACGACCTTTCCATGCTCACGGGCTACTGCGCGGGCTGGTCGCTGCGTCAGCTGATCCAGGAGGGCCTCGGAGGCCTCCCCGGGAAGATCACCTCGTCTCCCGCCAAGCACCTGGCCACCCTCTGCAACCAGATGGTCAACTTCCTCGGCATCATGCAGAACGAATGGGCCGGGGCCCAGGCCTTCTCGTCCTTCGACACCTACCTTGCCCCCTTCGTCAAGGCCGACGACCTGTCCTACGACGCCACTAAGAAGTGCATCGAGTCCTTCATCTACGGCGTGAACACTCCGTCCAGGTGGGGCACTCAGGCTCCGTTTTCCAACATCACTCTCGACTGGACCGTTCCGGCAGACCTTGCCGACAGGCCCGCCATCGTCGGGGGCCGCGAGATGGACTTCACGTCCGGCGACTGCAAAAAGGAAATGGATATGGTCACCAAGGCCTTCATCGAGATCATGATCGAGGGCGACGCCAACGGCCGCGGCTTCCAGTGTCCTATCCCCACCTATTCCATCACGCGCGATTTCGACTGGTCCGAGACAGAGAACAACAAGCTCCTGTTCGAGATGACCTCCAAGTACGGCACCCCCTATTTCTCCAACTATATAAACAGCGATATGGAGCCGTCCGACGTCCGCTCCATGTGCTGCCGTCTGCGCCTCGATCTGCGCGAGCTGCGCAAGAAATCCGGCGGCTTCTTCGGCTCCGGCGAATCCACCGGCTCGGTCGGCGTGGTAACTATCAACATGCCCAGGATAGGCTACCTCGCGGAGAACGAGGAGGATTTCTACAGGCGCCTCGACCGCATGATGGACATTGCCGCCCGTTCGCTCGACGTCAAGCGCAAAGTCATCACGAGGCTGCTCAACGAAGGCCTGTATCCCTACACCAAGAGATACCTCGGCACTTTTGCCAACCACTTCTCGACCATAGGTCTTGTCGGCATGAACGAGGCCTGTCTCAATGCGAAATGGCTGCGCTGCGACATGACCGACAAGCGCGCCCAGAGCTTCACTGTTGACGTGCTCAACCACATGCGCAACAGGCTGTCCGACTATCAGGAGAAGTACGGCGATCTTTTCAACCTCGAGGCCACTCCCGCCGAGTCCACGTCCTACCGCCTTGCCAAACACGACAAGAAGCGCTATCCCGACATCATAACCGCGTCCGACGGCGACACCCCCTATTACACGAACAGCTCGCATCTGCCGGTCGGGTACACCGAGGATGTTTTCGAGGCGCTGGACGTCCAGGACGAGCTCCAGACCCTCTACACCTCCGGCACCGTCTTCCATACCTTCCTCGGCGAGAAGCTCCCCGACTGGAAGGCCTCAGCCGCCCTTGTCCGCAAGATCGCCGAGAACTACAAACTTCCTTATTATACCGTCTCCCCCACATACTCGGTGTGCGCCGACCACGGCTACGTCGCGGGCGAGCACTTCGTATGCCCGATCTGCGGTAAGAGCGCCGAGGTCTACAGCCGCATAACGGGATACTACAGACCCGTGCAGAACTGGAACGACGGAAAGGCTCAGGAGTACAGGCAGCGCAAAGAGTACAACGTGTCCTCGTCCATGGCCGCGTTTGCGTCCGCAAAGCACGGCATAGCCCTGGAGACCGCCTCTCAGACCGCGACGGCGGTCGCCGCGGGAGTGACCGTCGAGACGGGCCGCATTGTCCTCTTTGCCACCAAGACCTGCCCGAAGTGCAGGATAGCCGCACAGCTGCTCGAAAAGGCCGGGATAGGCTTCGAGAAGGTCTACTACGAGGACGATCCCGACTTTGCCGTGAAGTACAACACGAAGCAGGCTCCCACGCTCCTTTACTTTGCCGGCGACGACGTGACGCTGTTCTCCGACATCAACGGAGTGAAGGAGTTCATTGCCGCCTTTACGGCCTGACGCTCCATGTACGACCTGATTGTTGTCGGCGCCGGCCCCGCGGGCCTGACCGCGGCCGTATATGCCCGCAGGGCCGGTAAGAGCGTTATGGTCATCGAAAAGTCCAGCTTCGGCGGGCAGATGACCTTCTCGCCAAAGATCGAGAATTACCCCGGCTTCCCGGAGATATCCGGAAACGAACTTGCCGACAGGATGGTATCCCAGGCCCTCGGACTCGGAGCCGAGATAGACCTTGCCGAGGTCTCCGCAGTGCGCCGCACCGCACACGGCTTTGCCGTGACCGCGGACGGCAGGGATCTTGAGGCCGCCTCGGTGATTATCGCAGCCGGGGCCGAGCACCGCCGCCTGGGCCTCGAAGGCGAGGACGATCTGATCGGCAAAGGGATCTCGTTCTGCGCAGTCTGCGACGGAGCCTTCTATGCCGGAAAGAGAGTCGCCGTCATAGGCGGCGGCAACTCCGCGATCGTAGAGGCCTCGCTCCTCGCCGAGATCTGCCGGGACGTTACTCTCATCCAGAATCTGCCGTCCCTGACGGGAGAGAAGTCTTCCGCCGAGGCCTTGCTCTCCAGACCCAACGTCGGCGTTTATTACAGCTCCGTTGTCGCCGGATACAGGTCGAAAGACGGGCAGCTCACAGGTATCAGGATCAGGAATGTCGATACCGGAGAGGAGAAGGACCTTGATTTCGACGGCGTTTTCGTGGCCATTGGACTCAGTCCGGCCAGCGCTCCTTTTCGCTCCGCGGCCGCTCTGGACGCCAACGGCTATGTGATCGCGGACGAGACCTGCCGTACCGGCACGCCGGGACTGTTTGTGGCTGGCGACTGCCGTACCAAAGCGGTCCGTCAGATCTCGACCGCCGCCGCCGACGGCGCGACGGCTGCTCTTGCCGCCTGTGCCTACATCGATTCATTATGACGCCCCGCAGGAGGCCGGCCGACGCGGCCGGCCTCCTGCGTTTATAGAAAGATGCAACCGCCGCCACGGGGCTCTGACGGCCGTATGATCCACGCCCTTCCCGGGTCCTCCGGAACGGCCTGTCCGGCCGTCCAAAAAACTTGAAAAATGTCAAAAAAGCACTTGACAATGGTATACCTTCGTGATATAATATCATCCGCCGCCTATGAGAGGCCGGCTGAATCGGGAGCATAGCTCAGCTGGGAGAGCACTTGCCTTACAAGCAAGGGGTCACAGGTTCGAGCCCTGTTGTTCCCACCATCTGTCTGGCCCGGTAGCTCAGTTGGTTAGAGCGCCAGCCTGTCACGCTGGAGGTCACGGGTTCGAGCCCCGTCCGGGTCGCCATCCACTAGCCTTGATAGCTCAGTTGGTAGAGCAGTAGACTGAAAATCTACGTGTGGTTGGTTCAATTCCGACTCAAGGCACCATATGCGGATTTAGCTCATTTGGTAGAGCGCGACCTTGCCAAGGTCGAGGTGGCGGGTTCGATCCCCGTAATCCGCTCCAGACAAAACGGGAAAGCATAAACGTTCCCGTTTATATTAGGCACCATAGCCAAGCGGTAAGGCAG
>JAEEGL011576743.1_pt1 | contig 25892 bp, 18 predicted proteins | sample 9134231 | NCBI WGS metagenome assembly JAEEGL01 (sample SAMN16246548, study PRJNA631951) | gut metagenome | biome: gut microbiome; feature: rumen; material: fiber-attached | host: Bos | place: Iran: Karaj | collected 2018-10 | reverse complement strand
TGAGGAATCAATGTCGGCAGATATACCGCGACCGGTATCTTGCTTGTCATATTGACGGAAAAGTATCTCTCCTGTCTTGGCATCGCGCATATTGGAACCGTAAGGTTTTGTCTCCAGTACCATGTAATACTCCAGTCCCGGACGGTCTGGGTCAAGGTCAGACAGGTGGAAAGCATCTCCATGTCCCAGGCCTGTGCTGTAAAGCAAAGCTCCGTTGTTGTCTATGGCTGCCGAGCCGTAAGTTATCTCGTCACATCCGTCGCCGTCCACATCACCTACGGCAAGTCCGTGTGCTCCCTGTCCGTATGCTGTTGCTGTCAATCCGTGAGCCTCGGATAACACTTTGCCGTTTCCGTCTGTCACTTTCCAGTCATTTGGTGTGATACTCTCATGCAGCCAGCGTGTCTTCAGTTCCTTGCCGTCAAAGTCAACAGCCCACAGGTATGAGCGAGTATAGTATCCTCTGCACATTATTGCTGATGGATTCTCTTTGGCTCCGCCAAGGAAAGCAACGCATGCGAGATAGCGCTCTCCGCGGTTTCCAGGTCCGTGGTCTCCCCATTCCTCGCGTGCATACTCTGGTGCACCTCCTACGCCGAAGGCACGGTTAGGATTATAGAATATGGTGTGAATGGCATGACCGTCTTTGCCGCTGAACACGGTAAGATATTCCGGGCCGTTCAAGACGTGTCCGTTAGTACCACGATAGTCTGCCTCATTATCAGCGTTCTTTATCTCTGGGTCAGTGGCAGCCTCGGTTACGTAGTTGCCTCGACCGTCCTTAGAGCCTGGAGCAGTCTTGCATATCAGTTCTCCCTTGCCGTCTCCGTCAAAGTCGTATACCATAAACTGTGTATAGTGCGCACCAGCACGAATGTTCTTACCCAGTGAGACACGCCACATCATCACGCCTTCTGTCTTGTAGCAGTCAAGGAACACTTCGCCGGTGTATCCGGTGTGTGAGTTGTCATGTGAGTTGCTGGGGTCCCATTTCAGGATAATCTCATAGTCGCCGTCGCCATCCATGTCTGCGGTAGAACAGTCATTAGGTGTGTAGGTGCATGTCTTTCCGTCGGGCATAGTCTGGTCCAACGGACGTATCAGAGGTACGGACAGGTAAGGTTGTGCCCATGCCTGTATTTCATCACTTGTCTCCTGTACTGTGCCGTTCACAAGTGTCTGTACGGCATATCGGCTGTCTTTCGTTCCGTTTATGTCAGTGAAGTTGGTCACGTTGGCAAGTCCGGATGCTATGACATCGCCGTCACGCATAAGGTTGAATGTCGTTCCTGGTTTGTCGGTGGAAAGGAAACGCCAGCTGACGAAATTGCCTTTCTCTGCTGCAGGTACAGCCACGACGCCGCGTGACAGACGCTCTACGTATGTTTGAGCCTTACTCTGCGGAGCGCATAGTAGAATAAGTGATAGTAGGGTAAATAATGTTTTCCTCATTGTTATGTTAGTTATTGTATAATGTGATTTCATATTATATAGTTAGATGTATGTAAGAGGGGTGAAGTTTAATGCAAATACCTTAAAATTGTAAATATTTTACTAAAACAAGACAAAAATAGAATAAAATATATTACTTTTGCATTTTATATGGAATTTCTTTTATTCTTTTGTCTTTTTATTGTCGGCCTGGCATCTATTATAAAAGGTGCAGATTGGTTGACAGAGGGAGCCGCCAATGTTGCGGAACGGATGGGCGTACCTACGATGGTTGTTGGTATGACCATAGTGGCTATAGGAAGCTCTGCCCCGGAGTTTGTGGTAAGTATGGTGGCAGCCTTACAAGGTAATTCTGATATAGCCTTAGGTAACATTGTCGGCAGTAATATCTTTAATATTCTGGGTATTATGGGAGTGACGGCTATAGTGCGTCCGTTGCTTGCTACTCGTGGCAATGTGCGTAATGACGTACCTTTTGTCATGTTGTCAAGTGTGGTCATAGCTGTCACGGCATTTGACTCTTTCTTTACTCCAGGTGCTGAAGATGGTATAAGCCGTACTGACGGTTTGTTGATGCTTGCAATGTTCGCCATTTTCATATCATATACCTTGGCTCTTGCTAAAAAGCCAGAGAATACAGAAGACGTACCTGCAGTCACAGAGGCATCCTCTTCCCGTAAGTCTGTATTAAAAGATGTGGCGTTTATCATTGTTGGCTTGACGCTGCTGGTATTGGGTGGCGACTGGCTTGTAGATGGAGCATCGGGAATGGCATCGTCAATGCATATCAGTGATGCTATCATTGCTTTGACCATAGTCAGTGCCGGTACATCTGCACCGGAGATGGCAGCATCGGTCATGGCCGCACGTAAAGGTGACACAGCCATGGCACTTGGCAACATTGTAGGTAGCGTGGCGTTTAATGTGTTCTTCGTTTTAGGTTCTGCGGCTACCGTTCATCCTATAGGTGTGGGCGGCATAACCCCGTTTGATATCATTACCTTGTTGACAGCATCACTCGTCTTGTGGGTGTTGTGCCGTTTCGGCAAGCACCGTCTTACACTGACACGCAGTGAAGGCTGGGTGCTGGTGCTTATGGCTGTGGCATACTATGTTTACAGGGTGGTAGCTATATAAAATCTTAGACAATTAGTTGTCTAATGCGGTATATTTAGAGTGCTTGGATTTATATTCAGGCACTATTTTTTTCATTATGCGTACGGTCTCCATGTCATCAAAGGCAAGCGAGGCGTCATACAATTGCTTCTCTTGCTCAAGGATAAGCTCGTAAGGATATTCGCGAACCTTTGCCACACGTACTTTTGGATGTGTGGTAGGGAGAGTGTCCTCAGCGTCGCTCAAGACCTCTTCAAACAACTTCTCGCCGTCGCGCAGACCAGTATATTTTATCTCAATATCATTCTCGCCAGATAGGAATATCATACGTTTGGCAAGGTCGGCTATCTTCACCGGCTTACCCATGTCAAACACGAATATCTCGCCTCCGTTACCAAAGGATGCAGCCTCAAGTACCAGTTTGCAGGCTTCGGGAATGAGCATAAAGAAACGTATTATGTCGGGGTGTGTCACTGTTAGTGGCCCGCCCCTTTTTATTTGTTCAGTAAAGATAGGAATAACAGAGCCGTTGCTGCCAAGCACATTTCCGAAACGTGTAGTGACGAACTGTGTCTTGGCTGGGCTGCCGTCAACCTGTTTCAGGGTGCTTCCCTCACGTTTTATCTCGTTGTCGAGTGATTGACAGTAAATCTCACAGATGCGTTTTGAACATCCCATCACGTTTGTCGGATTCACTGCCTTGTCTGTGGAAATCATGACAAACTTCTTTACACCGTATTTCACTGCCAGGTCTGCCAGGATGTGTGTTCCCATGATGTTGTTCTGTACGGCCTCGGAAGGATTGTCCTCCATCATCGGTACATGTTTATATGCAGCGGCATGGAATACATAGTCTGGCCTATGTTCGCGGAACAAAGACTCCATGCGTTCCTTGTTTGTTATGCTTGTGACGATGGTTCCGGTTGTGACGTCCGGGAACGTCTGCGCCATACTCAGTCTCAGACTGTGCATTGGTGTCTCAGCCTGATCAACAAGTATCAACTTGGCAGGCGAGAAAGAGGCTATCTGTTTGGATAGCTCACTGCCGATGCTTCCTGCCGCGCCTGTTATCAGTATTATTTTCTCTTTGAGTATCTGTGATATAGACTCAAGATTTATGTTTATCTCATCGCGTGGCAGCAGGTCCTCGACGTTGATGGGCTTGAGCATTCTTGGTGACATGGTCTGGCCGGGTGTCCACTTCTGCTCTTCCTGTGTCATGTATATGGCGATGTGTGCCTCTGTCAGTTCGTCTATCAGGCGCTCGTTCTCCCTGAAGTGTTTTTTGTAGAGAGGTGATACCAATAATACCTTTATCTTTTCTTGTATTAAGGTGGCGATGAGACTCAGGTCATTATTATAGACCTTGATACCTGATACATAATAGTCGCCCACCTCGTTGTCAGGTGAGATGAGTCCCTTTATGTCGAACTTCGCATCAGACTGGCTGCGTATGCCTTTAACAATGCTCACGGCACCCTCGCCTGCGCCATATATAAATGTGGGCAACAGGTTGTCGTTAGTCTTTAGTATGTCATGCAACTGCTTTGTCAGTATGCGCCATATACTCATGGCTATGGTTGCCAGGCATGCTGCCAACAGTATTACGCGTATCCGTGGGAAGAAGAACTGAGGGTCTTTGAATAGCAGTTCCCTGGCAGCGATAGCTAATGCTGCCGCTATGATGTTACACGACAAGACATTGCGTATGTCATTGAACGAAGAGTAACGTATAATGTTAGCGTAGGTGTGGAACACCTTGAAGCTAATGAGATAGGCGGGTAGCACCAGTAGGGTGAGGTATCCCAATTTAGTCCAAAACTCATGTATAAAGTATGTTCCCCCAATGAATACATAGAAGCTAATCATGTAGGCGGCTATTACAAGAAAACAGTCAAGGAGCAGTATGCACCAATACGGCAGAGCCTTCTTCTTGAAATACCATGTTGTAATTCTATGCAGACAGTTCTTCATTATGTTGTGCTATTCTTTTATGTTGTATTATTATGTTATCACTTAAAGAAACCGTTGTCGGCCTGCTTCTCTGCTTTTATGTGTGTGGCAGATGCTGCTCCGACAGACCATGGCAGCCATACGTCCATGCCTCCTTGTTGTCCACGGTGGTCCCATGCGTAGTAAGGTATCAGAGTAAGAGTGGCATCCTTGGTCTTTAGTTTGCCGTCAGTACCTATTGACAATGTCTGTGCGTTGGTCGTTATAGACTGCACCTGGTGTCCGTTTGTGATAGTGATGTTCTTGCCCATCTCCAATACAGGACGCTGGTTCAGCAGGTAGGTGCTGATGTCGGCGTCATTGTCAGGCCATTCAGCGCAATATACCAATGGTCCGCGTTCCACGCTTAGACGGCCACGGTCGTCAACCACCTTGTCATTGGCTTTCACAAGGCGTGGCTCCATGTCAAGGAACAGTTCCACAACGTCCCCCTTTTTCCATTTGCGGCTTATCACAGCATATCCGTTCTTCAGTGCTGTGCGCTCGTCCATAATCTCTTTGCCGTTAACCTTTATGCAATATCCCAACTGCTTACCGTCAACAAAAGAGTAAAGGTCGCTTGGTACCACCTCGCCGCGTACCCATCCTGGTATGCGTACGCAGAGGTTGAACTCTCCGCTGCCCTTTTCAATGCGTATCTTGACATCGCCGTCGTTAGGGTATGTTGTCTCCTGTTTGATGGTCACATTCTTGCCTGCCACTTTCATCTCTGCCGTATTACCCATGAAAAGGTTTACATAGAGGTTGTTGCCGTGTGTGGCATAGATGTAGCCAGGCAGTGAAGGGATGAACCTGCAGATGTTTGACGGACAGCAGGCGCAGCCGAACCACGGTTGGCGCGCGTAGTGCTGTTCTTCACGGCATGACAGAGGGTTAGGGTAGAAGAATCCGTTACCCTCTATGCTGATACCAGAGATGAGAGCATTGTAAAGTGTGCGCTCAAGCACATCATAGTATTTTGACTCTCCGTGCAACAGGAATAGTCGGTAGTTGGTGTAAACATTGCCTATCTGTGCACATGTCTCACAGTATGCAGAGGCATTAGGCAACTCGTAGTTGTTGCCGAAAGACTCGCCGGCATGGCGTGCTCCCACACCACCGGTGATGTAGTATTTCTTCTCTACTATGTTCTGCCATATCTTGTCTATGGCATGGATGTAGGTGGTGTCACCTGTCAATGCCGCTACATCAGCCATGCCACTGTACATGTATTCTGCTCTTACGGCGTGGCCTACAGCCTCGTCTTGCTCAATTACGGGCTTGTGCGCCTGTGAATATGCGTCCTTGCGTGATGTCTTGCCGCGCATATCAAGGAAGAACCTGGCTTGGTCAAGATATTTCTTGTCACCTGTAACAAGGTAAAGCTTGCACAGTCCCATCTCTGCTATCTGGTGTCCGGGAACGAGCTTCAACTGGTTCTCTCCGGGACCTATCTCACGACATACACAGTCTGCATATTTTATCGCCACGTCAAGGAAATTACGCTTGCCCGTAGCCTGGTAGTGAGCGCAGGCAGCCTCAAGCAGGTGTCCGAGGTTGTAGAACTCATGGCTTAGCCTCTCCACTTTCTCCCAACGTTTTGCGCCAGCCCACTCGTGTGGCTTGGATGGCGACTTCGTTCGTGCAGTGAACAGGTAGCCGTCAGGCTCCTGACCGCTTGCGATGATGGCTATCACGCTGTCAACGTATGTGTCAAGCCTGCGTCCTTTATATGTGGCGTTAGGATAAGTCTGCAACAGATAGCTTGCACCCTCTATGGTCTTGTAAGGGTCGGTGTCGTCAAAAGAGAATGTCCATGCCGTATCGGGGAACTCCAAGGTGGGGTTGGCAAGGTGACGTGCGGCATTTACGAAGTTATCGTAACGTCCCGTTTCCTCACATTTGCTGAATGCCAGGGGGATTGTTACGTCACGGCTGGCATTAAGGCGCGGACTCCAGAATGAGTCATTAAGCTTTACCGAAGTGAATGAGACGGGTGATATAGGGTAGGCTCCTAATGAACCAGTGCCCTGTGTTCTTCCAAAAGATGGGAAAAGGAGCAGCAGTCCTGCTCCCAATGTCTTCCCAAGGGTAGGTATATATGTCTTAGTAAGTGATAGCAACTTGTGGTATGTGATGTTTTCTTTCATTGGTTTTGATGTAATAATATAGTTTAGGATAGTTAGATAATCAATAATAATCCCCTGTCGTATAAGAGAGAGGGCGGGGGAGGGCATTTATACCACTGTCAGTGAATAGATATACACTACTGCTGCCGGTATTGCCATCAGGGAAGAGTCAAAACGGTCAAGCATGCCGCCGTGTCCGGGAAGAATCTTGCCGCTGTCCTTTATTCCGAGTGTACGCTTGAAGAGGCTCTCTACAAGGTCGCCCAATGTGCCGAACACTACGATGGTGAGTCCGAGTCCAATCCATTCCAGTGTGCTCAGTCCGGTCTCCGTAGCGCCGAGACTCTCAAAGGCATGACTCTCGTCAGCCCATGCCATCAGTGCTGCAACAATGATGACGAGTATGCCTCCGCCGATGCTGCCTTCCCATGATTTTCCCGGACTGACGCGTGGAAAGAGCTTATGCCTGCCGAACAGTGAGCCGGTGCAGTAGGCGCCGGTATCGTTAGCCCAAAGGAAGATGAATACGCTGACTGGCAGCAACATGTTATAGGTCACCTCCCCTGTGGGGGTGGCACGGAATGCGAGTACGGGCAGACATGCCAGTGGCAGGGCTATATACATCTGTGACATCATAGAGTATGCCCAGTCGTTTACCGGGTCTTCAGACTGCGTGAACAGTCCGCTGACAAACAGATAGACTACAGTCACCAGATACGGTATGAACACCGACGACGGCGTAAGCTCGCTGCAAAAACCAGTTACGGCAAAGAAGAGGAATACTCCTGCTGCAGTGCATATAAAACGGTTTATCTGTACGCTCTCCCTGTCATTCACAAGTCCTGTGAATTCCCACACCGTCATGCCGGTTACGAGGGCAAAGAGCAGTGTCATGCTCATAGGGCGCAGAAAACATGTAAGCACTATTGCTACGAAGAGCACCCCTGTTATTGTTCGTGTTATAAGTTGTTTCATTACTTTCTTTTTTGTTTTTTATAGTGCCTATAGTTCCTATAGTGACTATAGTATCTATAGTGACTATAATATTGTATTACTCTGGCAGTGCAGGCTGCTCATTGTCGGGCAAGGTGTTCTCTTCTTCACGCTTGCTCTCCATTATCTCTTCGGAACGGCTTGCCCATGGACGCTTGCCGAAAATCTTCTCTACGTCTTCCGCAAAGATAACCTCGCGTGCTATGAGCAGTTCGGCGAGGGCATTGTGTCCTTCCTTGTGCTCCTCAAGCAATGCCTTGGCGCGTGCATACTGCTCGTTAATCATCTTCAGCACCTCGCTGTCAATGAGTCGGTCGGTCTCAGAAGAGTATGGCTTGACAAATGAGTACTCGTTGTTGTCATAGTAACAGATGTTAGGCAGCACGTCGCTCATACCGTAGTATGCTATCATGCTTTGCGCCATCTTTGTAGAGCGCTGCAGGTCGTTCATGGCTCCTGTTGATATGTTGCCGGTGAACAACTCCTCTGCGGCACGTCCGCCAAGCAGTGAGCACATCTCGTCAAGCAACTGCTCCTTGGTGGTGAGTTGACGCTCCTCGGGCAGATACCATGCTGCACCCAGTGCATTGCCGCGCGGCACTATGCTTACCTTTACCAACGGGTTGGCATGTTCGCAGAACCAAGAGATGGTGGCGTGTCCAGCCTCGTGGAGTGCTATGGCGCGTTTCTCGGCAGCCGTCATTACCTTGGTCTTTTTCTCTAAACCGCCGATAATACGGTCAACGGCATCAAGGAAGTCCTGCTTGCCTACCACTTTGCTGTCATGGCGTGCGGCGATGAGTGCCGCCTCGTTACATACGTTGGCAATGTCGGCACCAGAGAATCCTGGAGTCTGGCGTGCCAGCAGGTCTATGTCGAGCTGCTCGTCCACCTTTATTGGCTTCAGGTGTACCTGGAAGATTTCACGTCGCTCGTTAAGGTCGGGCAGGTCCACGTGTATCTGACGGTCAAAGCGTCCTGCGCGCAGCAGGGCCTTGTCAAGCATGTCCACACGGTTTGTAGCAGCAAGGATTATCACACCAGAGTTAGTGCCGAAACCGTCCATCTCTGTCAGCAGGGCGTTGAGCGTGTTCTCGCGCTCATCGTTGCCGCCAAAGCCCGGGTTCTTGCTACGGGCACGTCCTACGGCGTCAATCTCATCAATGAAGATGATAGACGGTGCCTTGTCTTTTGCCTTGCTGAAGGTGTCGCGTACGCGTGATGCGCCGACGCCTACAAACATCTCCACGAAGTCAGAGCCTGACATGGAGAAGAACGGTACGCCAGCCTCACCGGCTACAGCCTTGGCAAGCAAGGTCTTACCTGTTCCCGGAGGGCCTACAAGCAGTGCACCCTTAGGTATCTTGCCGCCCAACTCGGTATATTTCTTCGGGTTCTTCAGGAACTCCACAATCTCCTGCACCTCTTGCTTGGCACCGACTTGTCCTGCCACGTCCTTGAACGTGACACCTACGTCGTCGCCTTTCTCATACATCTGTGCCTTGGAGCGGCCAACATTGAAGATGCCCATGCCGCCTCCACCTCCACCGCCGCCGAAGCGTCCCATGAGGAAGAACCACAGGAATACGAAGATTGCCAGCGGCGCGATGCTCATCAGAAGGTTCATGAAACCGTTGCGTGTCTCAACCTCATACTTCAGTTGGCCTTTGAACTTGCCTGCGGCGCGCTCAGCCTCCACAAACTGTTCCACCTGGTCTATGCTGCCATACACCACGTCAACGCAGGGGTTGGCGCCGGTCTGTTGCTGTGACTGGTGGAATACGTCGCGTGTGTTGGCGGCGTTAATATACAAACGCATCTTTGACTCCGATTTGTTTACTACTATCTGCTTTACGTAGCCTTTGTCAACGTAGGTCTTGAAGTCAGAGTATGAAGCGTTAATGACTGTACCTTGTCCTATTGTCTGTCCGCCATCGGTGAAGAATATCACTGCCAGGGCGATAATGATGACAAGGTATATCCAACTCATGTTGAAACGGGGCATCTTAGGTGAGCCTCCGGGCATATTGTTTGAAGGTGAAGATGTAGCCAATGTGTTTACAAGTTTTGGGTTATGATTTTTGAGCTATGTGTTGTTGTGTAAGTTTGAGTTATAGGTTATGAGTTGCTTTCTCTTAGGACACTCATAACTTATAATCCATTACTCATAACTTACTCGATATCCGGAATCTCTATAGTAGGTGCATCCTGCCACAGGGATTCAAGACTGTAGAAGTCACGCGCGTCAGGCAGGAAGATATGTACTATCACGTCAACATAGTCCATTGCCACCCAGATGCTGTTCTCCAATCCGGCTATGCGTGTGGGTTTCTCCTTGTGCTCCTTACGCATCATCTCTTCCACAGAGTCGCAAATGGCTGACACCTGTGAAGGAGAGCCACCTTCACAAACAACGAAGGCCTGGCATATTACGCCCTCCATGCCCTGCATGTCAATAACACTGATGTTGTGTCCTTTCTTCTCTTGTATTCCGTTGACGATTGTGTCAACAAGTTTCTGAATGTTTTCTGTCATTTATAGTTTTTTAATTTATTGCTTATGAGTTTTAGAGAACGAAATTAGTAAAAAAAAAGCGAATAGCCAAATATTTCATTTGTTTGTATATTTTTTTAACTGATTATTTGATGAAAGTAATTGCGATGAGATATTTAGTAAGGTGTGTTTTTGTGTGACACTGATATTGCTGGCAGATAATCAAAAAGAAAGTAAAACATGTTTATATGTGTCATTTTGATATTTTGTGTATGCAGACATGGAGGTGTGAAAGAGAGGGGAGTGAGGGATGAAAAAGCACTTTTTTAGCTATTGTGGAGTGAAAAATGCGCTTAGGAAATGTAAAGTGATAGCTTTTACAGTGTCAAAGCTATGCTTTCAGGGTGTCAAAGCTATGCTTTTACCTCATGAAGTGATAGCTTTTATAAGGTAAAACGATAGCTTTTGCATCGTAAAGAAAACCTCTTGTTGGATTGCTGAAAATGTAAACAGTTGATAAGCAGATGGTTGTAAAAATGCGAAAAAATCGGGAATTTGCGAACGGTTTCCCGATTTTTCGCAAATTCCCGATTTATTGTCGAGTGTGTAAAGCCAAAATGTAAGTAAAAGAAGAGAAAAACTGACAAAATGTCAATTATTGGTATTGCGTTGCCTGATTAATCCCTTCTGAATATATCACGTGTATATACTTTCTCTTTCACGTCGTCAAGGCAAACGTCATAGCGGTTGGCGATGATGGCGTCACTCTGTGCCTTGAACTTCTCTATGTCGTTGACCACCCGGCTGCCGAAGAACGTGTCGCCGTCTTTGAGCGTGGGCTCGTAGATTATTACCGTGGCTCCCTTGGCTTTCACACGTTTCATGATGCCTTGTATGGCAGACTGGCGGAAGTTATCAGAGTTTGACTTCATGGTCAGCCTATATACACCTATCACCGGAGTCTGCTCGTTGGAGCCGGCATACTGGTTGTTGGCGGAGTATGCGTAGTAACCAGCCTTGCGTAGCACGGCGTCGGCTATGTAGTCCTTTCGTGTGCGGTTGCTCTCTACTATTGCCGTCATCATGTTCTGGGGAACATCGCGGTAGTTGGCCAGCAACTGCTTGGTGTCCTTAGGCAGACAGTAGCCACCGTAGCCGAATGAAGGGTTGTTGTAGTGAGTGCCGATACGTGGGTCGAGTCCTACACCATTGATGATGGCTTGTGTGTCCAGACCCTTGAGTTCTGCATAGGTGTCAAGCTCATTGAAATATGACACGCGCAGGGCGAGGTAGGTGTTGGCGAACAGTTTTACTGCCTCTGCCTCTTTCATACCCATGAAAAGGGTGGGGATGTCCTGCTTCTCTGCTCCTTCTTGCAACAGGCCGGCGAAGGTGTGTGCGGCATCCTCAAGATGGTTGCCTGCTATGGCCTTTATCGCCTCGTTCTCCTCGGAGTCGTCTCCGTTATATATGAGTTTGGGGTAGCCTACTATGATGCGTGAGGGGTAGAGGTTGTCATACAGTGCCTTGCTCTCACGCAGGAATTCTGGTGAGAAGAGCAGGCGCAGCTTTGTGGATGAATCTTTGCCCTCTGCCTTGAACTTCTGTGCGTACTTCACATAGAGTGAGCGGGTGTAGCCTACGGGTATAGTGCTCTTGATGACCATCACAGCGTGGCTGTCGGTTGACAGTACAAGGTCTATCACATCCTCTATGTGGTGGGTGTCAAAATAGTTTGTTACAGGATCATAGTTGGTGGGCGCTGCTATGATTATGAAGTCAGCGTCCTTGTATGCTGCTGCACCGTCAAGTGTGGCGGTGAGGTTTAGTTGCTTCTCGCGGAAGAACTTCTCTATATACTCGTCCTGTATAGGAGACTCGCGGCGGTTGATTTTCTCAACTTTCTCGGGTATCACGTCAACAGCAGTCACTTCGTGATGCTGTGACAGAAGGGTGGCCATGCTTAGTCCCACATATCCTGTTCCTGCTACTGCTATCTTCATAGTTATGAGTTGTGAGTTGTGAGTTATGAGTTGTGAGTTAATGTTATTCAAAGTTATGAGTTATGAGTTTCTTCTTCAGCGGACACTCATAACTCATAATTCATAACTCATAACTTAAAATTTATTTTATAAGGTTGGCTATTGTTGCTATCATGGTTGCTATAGACGCTGTAGAGGTGCCTATGGCGAGGTACTGTGTCAGCTTCGTTGCGTCACGCGCAGGCTTTGTAGGTACGATAATCTCACAACCAGGAGTAGGGCGGTCGCCCTTGCCCATCTGGTTTACTGTGCCGTTCATGTGCACGATATAGGTGTGGCTCTTCTTGGCGTTTGAACCGAAGCCGCCAGCCTGGTTTACGTAGTATTTCGCCTTCTCGCCTTTCTTGTAGAGCACAGTGTTAGGATAGAGCACGTCGCCGCTAATCTTCACAGTGTTGATGTATTGTGGTACTATGATGCGGTCGCCGTCACGCAGTATCATGTCGTAGTCAGAACCAGGGTTCTCGATGGCTTTGTCAAGTTGTATGCCCACGTAGTAGCGGTCGCCGAAGTCAATCTTGTTCACGTCGATAGAGTCGCCTTGACCACCTTGCATCTTTGTCATCTTTATTACCTCCTGCATACGCATACGCTCCTCGTCAGTGATGTGACGCTCAAGACGTGCACCTTTTATGTAAGCCATGTTGTTAGGGTTGCCTGCGGCTTTTATTACGTCAGAGAGACGTGTCTGTCTCTTGCTCAAGGCGTATGTTCCGGGGAAGTTCACTTCGCCTTCCACAAAGACGTTCTGCTGCTCCTCATACCCTGGTGAGCGGCGTACATATACCTGGTCGTAAGGCTCAAGGATGAAGCCCGGCTCACCATCAATGACGAAGCCTTCCTTCAGTGCGAAGCTGTATGTCTTGGCTATAATGCTGTCGGTGCTGATAGCCTTTGAGTCGTATATGCGACGGGATACGTCAACCTTCACGGTGGAAGCTGTCTCTTTCAGTCCTCCAGCCTGAAGGATGAAGTCCTCCAGAGTCTCGTTGTCAGCATAGTGATACTCGCCAGGATACATCACCTCGCCGTGTATGGTCAGTGTGCGGTCGTTCTGCATCTCGCTCTTGGTAGGGATGAACAGTACGTCCTCGTTTTGCAGGGAGATGTCTGGTGTGGTTCCAGCCAATATGCCTTTCACGTCAACGCTGATGACCTTCAGTGTGCGGTCTGTATTCATACGGTGCATCACGGCGCGGTTGGTGAAAGCCTCCTCTGTAACACCCTCGCAGGCTTTGAGCAATGTACCTACGGTGGTGATGTCGCCTCCTAACTGGTACATGCCGGGACGGAATACGGCACCTTTTATCTCTACCATGTTCTCATAGCGGGTGATGATGGTCTCGGCGCTTACGATGTCTCCGTCAGATACCTTGAATGAGGTCATGTCAAATTCGCCGACGTTGAATACCGTCATCTTGTTACCGTTCTTGCGTGTTACCCTCAGTGACTTGGTGTAGGCATCGCTGGTAAAGCCGCCTGCATATTTCAGTGCAGAGCTGACGCTCTCGGTTTTCTTCATCTCATAGTACATAGGGCGCTTTACGTTGCCTGTCACTTCTACCATGCAGTCGTATGGACCTACTACTATAACGTCGTTGTCTGCCAGACGAATGTTGCCTGTCAGCTTTCCGTTGAGGATATAGTCATATACATCGACAGAAGATACGAGTCTGCCGTTGCGATATACCTTGATGTTACGCAGTGTACCTATCTCGCTTACACCGCCAGCCATATACAGCGCATGGAAGACGCTGGCAAAGGCTGAGAGTGTGTAGGTGCCTGGCGCCTGAACCTCGCCCATGACATTGATGGTGATGGTGCGTGTCTGTCCCAGTCCCATCTTGATGCTGCTGCTGCTATAACGGCTGCCGAGAGTGGAACGAAGACGTGCCTGTGCTTGACTGACGGTAAGTCCGCTGACGTTCACCGGGCCGTAGCCGGTGATTGTGATGTCGCCGTCAGGACTTATGGTATATACGTTTGAGGCTTGTGAGGCTCCATATATATCAACCTTTACATTGTCGCCGGGACCGAGAACGTAGTTCTGTGGTGTGGCGATATTCATGGCTGGTTCAAAAGTGAGGTTGTCCTTGTTGAATATGTCGCGACCAAAGACACGCTTGCCATTGAACAACTGCTCTTCGTAATCGCTTTCCTCGTTGTCATCAAATGCGAAGTCCACATCCTCCTCTGTCAACTCGTTCTTGCGCTCAGAGAAATATTGTGTGGCAGTCTTGTCCGTTGCCACAGTGCTGGCTTTCTTCTTCTTTGTCGGTTGCCTGCGCTGTGTGGTGGTCATCTCCTGTTTCTCTTCAGTTGTCAGGGTGGTGCGCTCCCTCTTTGTGTTTGTGCCTTTGCGCATCATTTTATCTGTCTCATTGACAGCGGCATCAGCGGTGGCAGAGGCTCCTTTGTCGTTTATCTCTTTCTGGTATTTATTGCGTATGCGACGTATTTGAGAGATGTCAACACCTTTCTGCATCAGCTTGGTTACAATCTGCGCCTGTGACGTGCCTGCGGAGTGTTCCTTGATGATATATTGCATCACCTGGTCATCTGTCATGCTCGATTGTGCCAGTATATCAGTTAAAGCTAATAGCGAAAGTAGTGTGACAAGGAAAATTCTTCTCATTTTGTGATTGTTATATTAGGTTGTTCTTTTGTTTTACTATTAATATAACGCTATTATGCGTAAGTTATTATATTTTGATTGATATGTTTATTCGTATTTAGTCCTGATTTTTGTAATAGCAAGTGCTATGCAACCATATACTACGGTCTGTATCCACAGAGCGTGATACTCAACGGCCACGTCGCTTATCAATGCGCCCATGCTGCTCATCCTGACAAATCCTCGTATGCCGAATGTGCTGGGGAACAGCCATGCCACGCCTTGCCAGAATCCTGGTATGCTGCTCTGAGGCCAACTGATGCCTGTCATGAATAGTAATGGCAGGGATGTGTAAACCACCACAAGTATCACACTTTCCCTGTAGGTTATGATGGTACTTGTGCATACTGCGAAGAATACACATGACAAAAGGTATGGAATGGAGAATAGCAGTAAGTCAAGGCCGTGCACCAGTGAGACGAACCCGAATATCTTTGGTACGATAAGGGTTATCCACGCTAACATGACGGAGAATATCATTAGGTATGCGGATGTCTGACCTGTGAGTCGTGTAAGTGCCTCATACCAACTGCCTGTTTTTAGTGAAGAGGAGACGTTTTCCATCTTGTGGCGTTTCTCTCTTCTTGTACCGGCTATCATACCTACTCCAAGCAGCATGGCTTGTTGTATTATGAGGGTCACTACCGCAGGGATGATGAAGTTGCCATAGCCTCCCGTGATGTTGAAGATAGGTACCTCGTCAAATTCCAAAGGCTTTGTGGCTATCTCGTCCTCACGTTTTGTGTGGTTGCCCAATAGCTCTTTCTGCAGCTCTGCCCCCGTCTCGCCAGCCACACTGGTGGCGGCCTGTACGATGGCCTTGTATGTAAGCATATAGCTCATGTCACAGTAGATGCTCACATGAGCCTGCTCCATGCGCCCGATGGTCTTTTCAAAGTCCTCAGGGAAATATAGTATGCCATAGGCTTCTCCGTGTCCGATGATGTCTTTCGCTTCAGTAATGGAGGTTGCCTGATAGGCTACGTTTACGTCGGGGGAGGCATCCATCTTCCGCGTGAATTCCCTGCTCATGGTTGAGTGGGAGTTGTCAACGAGTACGATGGGTACTTCTCGCACCACCTCGTTGTTGTATATCCATGAGTATATCAGTGGGTATGCCAACGGCAAAATAATGAAGAAGAGAAGTACTCCCTCATCCTTGAATATGGCTTTCAACTCTTCTGTTATGTAATAGAATACTCTCATGGTACGTATCCGAACTCGTTGAATGATTTCTTGATTCTGTGTAACACCAGTAGTGGTAGGAGAGCGAAGCATAGCATCGCTATGACGTGGATTGATACGTCGCTCAATGGATAGTCGTTAAACACACACAACTGGTATATCTTGTAGTAGTGCCGCATAGGGAACAGATAAGACAATGACTGTAACGGCGCATCCATGGCGAATACAGGGAAGGCAGAGCCTACCATAGAGAAACTGAGAACTCCCCATAGTGAGCAGACGCTCATTGACATACGGAGTGAAGGTATCAGTCCGAAGATGAATACCGCAAATCCTTGTGCGGCTATGATACTGAGAAAACCTAACAGCAAAAGCATTCCTTTTCCTCCGGGGGCGGGGAAGTGGAGTATGCCGAACATGTAGGTAAGGCAACCGTACATAACCAACAGAAACAGTATTGTGTGGGGCAGAAGCTTGAAAAATATGGCTTTGAAGATGTTGTCGTCTGCCTTCTTGAGCCATTCCTTCTGCGTGCCAAACTTTATCTCGGTGCCAAGAGAATATGCTGTGAGCATAAAGACGAATAATAGCAGACATGCCGGGATTAACATGGCACTGAGGAATATGTTGTAGCTTACCCAAGGGTTGCCTACAGTATGTGTGTCAAGTGCTATGGGCTGCAGGAAAGCTTTCGTCTGACCGGGGGTGGCACCTTTGGCTTGCAGCGTGGCTTGTCCCAAACTCGCAGATGCCAGCGTGCACATGGTCTTCATCTCTTTGTAGATTAGTGAACCGGCACTGAGGGATGTGTTAGTGTAGTAGATGGACATCCTCGGTTGGCGCATAGATATCATGTCGCCTGTCATACCGCTTGGAAATAATACGAAACCGTATATCTTGTTGCGCTGTATGGCTTGTCGCGCTTCCTCAACGCTTGGATAATGCGCAACTACCTTGGCAGACTGAAAACCATCCACCATTCTCGTTAGCTTGCGTGTGGTGGATGTGTTGTCAAGGTCAACTACACCGATAGGTATCTCTACGGGCATACCTTCGTTCATTAACGACGTGAAGAACACCGTGATTACCCAAGGAAGCACCACCATACACATTATATATATGGGGTGCTTGGCAATGATTGCTATTTCTCTTTTTATTAATTGTAGCACTTGCTTCGCAAGTTTTGAGTTTTGAGTTATGTGTTGTGTGGGCGGGTTTGGCTTTGCTTTGCTTAGCTTAGCTGTTCCGTCAGGCACTTATAACTCAATACTCATAATTCGTAACTTATTTTATTATTACTGACATGCCAGGTCTGAGGCCGTCAAACTTCTTCGTTGGTCTTGCTTTAACCTCAAATGTCTTCATGTCATATTGCCCGTTGGATTTCGTAGCCTTCCATGTGGCGTAGCTGCCTTGGTCTTTTATGGAGGTCACCTTCAGTTCTATCTCCTGGTTGAATGCAGGTAGGAAAGCCTTGAACTTGTCGCCTATCTTTAAGCCCTTGAGCTGGTCCTCGCGCATATTGAAGGCACCCCATACATCGTCTATGAGACTGATGGTCATTATAGGACTGCCGCTGCCGATAAGCTCGCCGACCTTAGGATAGATGGTTGCTACTTCTCCTTCCATCTGGGCTATCTGGACTGTCTCTCTTATATATGAGCTGACTTCCTTTACTGCACCCTTGGCTTGGTTTACCTGTGCAGCAGCTGCAGCTTTCTCTTCAGTGCGGGCACCGTTCACAGCCATGTCATACTGACTCTTGGCTGCCTTCTCTTGTGCTTCGAATGCCTTGAAGTTAGCGTATGCCTCGTCACGCTTCTGCTCACTCAGCACACCCTCGTCAAACAGGCGCTGGACACGCTCGTAGGACTTCTTGCTGATTTCCAGGCCGGCTTTCGCCTGCTGCCATATTTCATAGGCTCCCTGTATCTGCTCCTTTCGTGCTCCGGCTTTCGCCATGTTGCTGATGGCAGTGGCTGCGCTCTCAACACTTTCCGCCTGTACGGCTTTTGCCTCTACCTCTGGTGCGTCAAGTATGGCGAGGGTATCACCAACGTGTACATAGTCGCCCTCCTTGACACGCAGTTCCAGTATTCGTGAAGGTACTTTACTTGAAACTCGGTATTCCTCAACGTCAATCTGGCCTTGTATCACTTCTTCCTCTGAACCGATGGTGAAGTAACCTATGGTACCGACTATCAACACTGCAAGTGCGAATACTCCCAGTGCTATCATAACACTCTTATGTTGCGCTTTCTCGTTCATCGTAATAAATTAAGTTGTGAGTTGTGGGTTAAAAGCTATGAGCTACATATCGTAAGATGTAATTGCTATCTACTTGCAACTTGTAGCGTGTAACTATAAAACTATGAGGTTGTGGCCTCGTTATTACATTTCTCCTAATGCTTTCTTTAATGCTGTCTCGCTCATCTTGACATCTATCTCTGCGTCAATCTTCTGTGTCTGCGCTTGTAACCATGCTGTTTGTGCTTCCATTACTGCAGTGGCTTGCATTACACCCTCCTTGAAACCGAGGTTGGCGCATCTGAGGTTCTCCTCTGCCCGGCTGATGTTCTTTTTTGCAGTAGCAAGGTTCTTGTTTGCTTCGCGCACTCTGAAGTTACACTGTGTGACCTGTAACTCCATCAGCTCCTGTGCTTCATCGTAGGTCAGTTGGGCTATGTTGGCTGCACATTTTGCTGCACGTATCTTATACATTGTCTCGCCCCAGTCCAAGACAGGCACCCTGACCATGACACCTACGTTCAACGCTCCTTTGAACTTTCTCTCGAAACCATTGTAAACGTTAGGGTTCATGAATACTACGCCACCCATCAGAGCTACCTGAGGCATATAGCCTGCTCGTGCAATCTTTGCTTCTTGCTTGCTGATGTCCACTGCTCCGGCAAGCATCTGTAACTCAGGTCTCTGTTCCCTGAGTTTTCTTGCTATCTCCTCTGAGTTTGGAGATGATTCAGGTAACATCTCGGCATTTATTTCCTTGTCTTCTTCATCTTCCAATGTGATGTCAGAGTTAAGGTCTATGCCGCATAGCTGGCACAAGTGCATACGCGCCAAAGCCAATCCGTTGTCAACCTTCGCTTTTGTCATGTCAGCCTCGTTGACAGCTACGTCCACTTTTAGTCCGTCGGCACGTGTGGCTACACCGTTCTCTATCATCTTGTGCACATCGCTGTCCAGCTTGCATACAAGGTTCAGATATCCCTCTGCCAGTTTCTGCTTGTGTCGTAGCGATACCACCAGCCAATAGGCATTGTCTATGCTGTAAAGAACGTCATGCTCCCTTGCTTCGATACTTGTCTCGGCAACGTGTTCCGCTATGTCGGCCATCTTATTGCCGGCAGTGATAGCACCGCCCATGTAGATAGGCTGCGTCAGTAAGGCGGATGCCGTGATGATATGGTGGGTGTTGGTACGGAAAGCCTCGACTATTTTCTCTCCTAAATGGTTTACAGCTCCCTCTATAGACGGAGCCAGCGTGGATCCGGCAGTAGCAGACATTGTGCTACTTATTGTCTGTATTAGATTACCGGCTCTCTGTGCTTCATCAGGTGTCATCAGCCCCTGTTGTACCAATCCTGTGAGTTTCTGCTCTATTCTCCCGTTGAAAGCTGCCGCAACATTAGAGCCGATGCTGTTCAACTTTGACATGGATAGAGTACCAAGGTTTGACAACTTGTATTTCTGATCGTCGTTAAGCAGTGATACCTCACGGCTTGAGTACATATACCCACCTGCAAGGTCTACGTGTGGCAGGTATTTGGTACGTGCCATCTTGCGGGCGTTTACCGCTGCTTCGTGCTTCACCCTCGCTATGCTCATCTGTTTGTTAGAGCGTAGTGCCATCGCTCGGCACGAGTCAAGTGACAACGTGCGCCCCGCGGCGGTGACAGAAAGACAAAGCACAGAGAATAACGTTAAGATTTGTCTGTTCATCATCTTATTTCCTTTCAAGTACGCAAAGTTACTAAGAAAAAATAAAATGAACAATTAATTAATGTAAAAAAATATTAGGCAGTTTAAGAAAAAGTATGTAACTTTGCATTAACCTATGGAGGTTAAGAAATCACATAAGGCAGATTTAGAGCATCTCAGACCGTGGATTTTGATAGGCTCTTTCTTAGCGGTTACGCTGTTTTTCGTCGGTGTGCTGTTTATACCTTTCCAGAGTATAGGCAGCATGTTAGAGAACTATTTCGATGACTATTCAATGGATCTGGACCTGAAGATTGATGAGCGTGAAAATATGATATCAGCCGCTCAGAAGGAACCGGAGAAGAAGAAGGTCGAGCCACAGAAGATAAACAAGGTGGACGATGTCATAGAGATGAAGGAGGAAGAGCCGGAGCCGTCAGCTGATGCGGAGCCTACCGATGAGGAGATAGAAGAGCAACAGCCTATAAACCAGAATGACGATGACGAGGAGACAAGGAAGCTGGTGGAGCAGTTGCCTGAGTATCCTGGTGGCATGGTGGAGTTTATGAAATGGCTTACCAAGACACTGAAATATCCGGATGAGGCTCTGCGTAGTCATACGGAGGGTAAGGTAATGGTGAACTTCATAGTGGAGAGCGACGGATCCTTGACCGGCCTTAAGGTGGTTCAGTCTGCAGGTAAGGTGCTTGATGCAGAGGCATTGCGGGTAATGCGGTTGATGCCGCGGTGGCAGCCGGGTAAGGACGACAAGGGAAGACCCTGTCGTACGCTCATGGCTATACCTATTGTGTTTGAAATATAAGGAGAGCAGAGAATACTTACAGATGAAAAAGAGCAAGATACTTATTATAAGTGATATGTGTGGCTATGGCAAAGTGGCGGCGGCTGTCCAGATGCCTATATTGTCATATATGGGGCACGATGTGTTTAACCTGCCAACAATGCTGGTCAGCAATCCTTTCCCCTATGGTAAGTATGCAGTGCTCGATAGTACGGACTACATAGCCGATGCCTTGCGTACCTGGGATGAGTTAGGTTTCCGCTTTGATGCTATCACTACAGGCTTTATGACATCGGAACGTCAGGCACGTCTGGTTTCCCGCTACTGTCGGGAGCAGGCGGCACTTGGTACCAAGGTCTTTGTTGACCCGGTGATGGGTGACTATGGAAGGCTGTATGGCGGAGCCAATGAGGAGACGGTGCGCTCTATGCGTGAGATGCTCGGCGCATCACACCTCTGTTTCCCTAACTACACAGAGGCTTGTCTGCTTGCCGATGTGCCGTACAAAGAGAATGGCATAACACTGGCTGAGGCGCATACGCTGATAAACAAGCTTCGTCGCTTGGGAGCCATGTCGGTGGTAGTTACCAGTTGTCTGATAGACGTCAGCAACGCTGTGGTGGGGTATAACCACTTCTCTGCAGAGTATTTCCTGTTGCCGTATCAAGAGATACCGGTGCAGTTCCCCGGCACAGGCGACATATTCTCTTCCATTATCATAGGAAGGCTGCAGGACGGCGACAGTCTGAGTAACGCCACGCGTGTGGCTATGGACACCCTGTTCCAGTGGATTGATGTGAATAAAGACAATGAAGACAAGAACAGCGGAATACCGGTAGAGCGTCATCTCTCTTCCCTTATCGTTGTGTGATGGTAGTGCTGCTGGCATTGTCAAAGGAATTGAAGAAATATAAATATTGTAATGAGGTCGCTTGTGTGACCTGTGGATAATAGAACATGGCATTAATACTACATATAGAGACAAGCACGAATGTGTGCAGCGTGGCGTTGAGTCGTGATGGATTCCTGCTTTATGAGAAGGCAGATGACGGTAGTAATGGCAACAGCAATGCTGCAGAGCGTTTGGGAGGCTTTGTAAGTGATGCGTTGGAACGACTGCCAGATGATGGAAAACTGGAGGCTGTCAGCGTCAGCAGTGGCCCCGGTTCATATACGGGACTGCGTATAGGTGTCTCAATGGCCAAAGGTGTGTGCTACGGTAGTGACGCACAGCTCATCAGCGTTCCTACGCTTGAGTTGCTCTGTGTGCCGGTGCTGTTGGGTGATAAGATAAAAGCTACTTCATGGGTTGACGGAAAGGAAGAACAACTGGTGGAGGAGCTGACAGATGAGGCTTTGTTGTGCCCTATGATAGATGCCCGACGCATGGAGGTGTTTGCAGCGGTGTATGACCGTTCGCTCAAGACAGTGCGTGGAGCGCAGGCCGATATCGTGGACGCTGATACGTACCGTGAACTGTTGGATAAGAATATAGTGTACTTCTTCGGTAACGGCGCATTGAAGTGCCGTGAACAGATAAACCATCCTAACGCACGCTATATAAGTGGCGTGGTGCCTTTGGCAAAAAACATGCTGCCTTTGGCTGACAAGCGCTTCCATCTCGGCAAGACCGAGGACGTGGCATACTTCACTCCTCAGTATCTGAAGGAATATCAGGCAAAGAAGTCAAGGGATTTGTTAAACAGAGGCTGATGAACAGCTCTCTGACAGTTCTCCTAACAAAGAAAAAAAGACAATGGAATTACAAGGCTTAGACTATAATACCCAGCGTGAGAAGTTGCGCTTGAAAGCATACGGGCGTAACATTCAGCAGATGGTGGAACGGTGTATGGCTCTGCCCACCAAACCCCAGCGTCAGCGTTGCGCGGAAGAGATAATATCGGTTATGCGACGTGCCATACCAAGCACGCAGAACCAGAAAGACCGTATGTCTGTCTTATGGTATCACCTGGCGCTGATGAGTGACTTCAAGCTTGATATAGACTACCCGGTAGAGATACAGCATGAAGACAAGATGTTGACACCGCCGGAACGCTTGGAATATACTAATAAGAGGCGTATGCCGATAAAACACTACGGCAGACTTATCTTTGATATGCTCGACCAGTTGAAGACCATGCCCGAGGGACGCGAGCGCAGTGCCTTGGTACAGATTACTGCAGGTCAGATGTATCGTAGTCTTACGATGTGGGGAATGCAGGCGGCGGATAAGGAGAAAGTGGCGTCAGACCTGGCCCGCTTTACTGACGGCGTGATACAGGTATTGCCAAAGGAACTGAAGTTCGAGACGGTGCAGACAACGTCATCAAAGCAGAGAAAGAGAAAGAAGAAATGATAGCGATGAGTTATTCCTGTGTGTTTCCTCATCTTCTGAATGTGCTTAATAAATACTAAATGGACAGTTTTATAATAGAGGGCGGTCATGCCCTTAAAGGCGAGATAGTTCCTCAGGGAGCGAAGAACGAGGCTCTTGAGGTCATTTGTGCCACGCTGCTTACCAGCGAGGAGGTAGAGATAGAGAATATTCCTGACATCCTTGACGTGAACAATCTTATACAGTTGTTGCAGGATATAGGCGTCAAGGTAACAAAGAAGGGAAAGGGTGTGTACACCTTCAAGGCTGATGACCTTGATTTGGACTATCTCTCCAGTGACGAGTTCGTCAATAAGTGTGCACAGTTGCGCGGCTCTGTCATGATGATAGGACCGTTGCTCGGACGCTTCGGCTATGCCACAGTGGCTAAGCCTGGTGGTGACAAGATAGGTCGCCGCCGCCTTGACACTCACTTCCTGGGTTTCCGTAATCTCGGTGCAGTGTATAACCGTATCAACGGCCGTGATGTGTACCAGTTGAAGGCGGCATGCCTGAAAGGATGCTATATGTTGCTTGACGAGGCATCTGTTACGGGTACTGCAAACATTGTGATGGCAGCAGTGCTGGCAGAGGGCACCACAACGATATATAATGCAGCGTGTGAGCCTTATATACAACAGCTGTGTCGTATGTTGTGCCGCATGGGAGCGAAGATAACAGGCATAGGCAGTAACCTGCTTACTATAGAGGGAGTAAAGACGCTGGGTGGCACCACTCACCGCCTTCTGCCCGATATGATAGAGGTGGGTTCCTTCATTGCCATGGCTGCCATGGTGGGTGACGGCATACGTATAAAAGATGTGTCAATAGAGAATCTCGGTATCATACCTGATGCATTCCGCAGGCTCGGCGTGCAAGTGGTAGAGGAAGGTGACGACCTCTTTATCCCGCGTCACTCTCATTACCAGATAGATTCCTTTATCGATGGTACCATAATGACACTCAGTGATGCCCCTTGGCCCGGACTCACGCCTGACCTGCTCAGCGTGCTCCTCGTGGTTGCCACACAGGCGCAGGGCTCGGTGCTCTTCCATCAGAAGATGTTTGAGAGTCGTCTGTTCTTCGTTGATAAGCTCATTGACATGGGTGCACAGATAATCCTCTGTGACCCGCACCGTGCAGTGGTAGTGGGCCATGACCATAAGATAAGGCTGAGAGCTGGTCGTATGTCAAGCCCCGACATCAGGGCGGGCATAGCTCTGCTGATAGCTGCTCTCTCTGCGGAGGGTACGTCACAGATAAATAACATATCTCAGATAGACCGTGGCTATGAGGATATCGAAGGACGTCTCAACGCCCTCGGTGCAAGAATCACGAGAAAATAATAACTCATAACCCGTAACAACATTGATACGCGACGAGGAAGTATATAAGATAGGCCTGATAGGTAAGGCGCACGGAGTAAAGGGCGAGGTGACAATGCGTGTGGACGATGATGTGTTCTACCGTGTTGATGCCGATTATCTCATACTTCGTGTAGACGGCATAATGGTGCCATTCTTTATTGAGGAGTACAGGTTTAAGACTGATACTGTGGCTCTCATAAAGTTTGATGGCATAGACTCCGTAGAGAAAGCGCGTACCCTTACCGGTACTGAGGTCTTTTTCCGTAGGGATATGGCAGATGCCGCTGAGGAGCAGGTGCTCAGCTACGCACAGTTGGTGGGATATAAGGTCATAAATAGTGCCGACGGGGCGTGTGTTGGTGAGATAGCTTCTGTTGATGAGCAAACCATCAATATTATGTTTGAACTGACCGACGGTGTGCTGCTACCTGCTGCAGAGGAACTTATTGAGGATATAGACAATGACAACAGAACCATAACGCTGCGTATAGCTGACGGACTGTTGTAGTAGTGGTTATAGAAAAGGCTTCTCTTCCTATTAAATACAACAACCAACAATGAGAAAAAGACAACTCACATACGGGGCAATGGCAGCCCTTGCGCTCGCCTTCGGCCTCACATCATGCCAGAACGAACTGGCAGAGTTTACCCCGTCAGGCGGCGAGCGCATCACCCTTAGCGTAACACAAGACGATGCAGCCGGCACACGCACATACCTCAATGACGACAAGAAAGTGGTGTGGAGCACCGGCGACGCCCTCAGTCTGTTTGATACGAAGAACTTCAACCGACCCTTCGAGCTAACCAAAGGCGCAGGCAACACCACCGGCGAGTTCGGCGGCACCGTGTCAGCCGATAGCAGAAAGGAATACTACGCCGTATATCCATACGGCGCTGGCTACACCATCAGCTCCGGCACCGTCACAGGCATCACCCTTCCTGCCGAGCAGACCGCCGTTGCCAACGGCTTCGACAAGTCAGCCGCCATCATGACCGGCTACACCACCAACAAAGAGAACCTCGCCTTCAAGCAACTCTGCGCCTTCGTGCAGATAACCACCGAGAGCGCCACGAAGAAGATAGTCTTCAAGACCAACGGCACAGAGAGCCTCGCCGGTACCCTCAGCGTAGCCATTGATGAAGAAGTCATCGGCACCGCCACGGTAACCTCTGGCGGAACCGGCACTGTAACCCTCGTGCCCGCAGGCAACGAAGAGAGCATCGCCGCCGGCACATATCTCATAGCAGTATTGCCGGGCACCCTTGAACAGGGCTTCACCATGGAGTGCGTAGGCACAGACGGCAAAGAGCTTATACGCTCCTACAACGGCAGC
>JAEEGL012668122.1_pt1 | contig 25894 bp, 19 predicted proteins | sample 9134231 | NCBI WGS metagenome assembly JAEEGL01 (sample SAMN16246548, study PRJNA631951) | gut metagenome | biome: gut microbiome; feature: rumen; material: fiber-attached | host: Bos | place: Iran: Karaj | collected 2018-10 | reverse complement strand
GAGTCGGATATAACGAGCATCGTTATTCCGTGGACCGTGAGAAAAATTGACGAGGACGCGTTCGTGGACTGCAAAAATCTCGTATCGGTAACGCTGTCCGAAGGGCTTGAGTCTATTTCCAACTCGGCTTTTTACGGCTGTGCGGCGCTTAAAAGCATAACTTTGCCCGCGAGCTTGCGCGGCGTGTCAAGCTACGCGTTCAGAGGCTGCATCTCGCTTGAAGAGGTAGTTATATTAGGCGACACGAGACTTGAAAACGGCATATTCCAGGACTGCACTTCTCTTAAGTCCATAACGGTAAAGTCGCCCGGCAATGAGACTTACCCTTACGGAAGCTCGATCTGCCCGCAGGAGTCGCTTCAGACGCTCGTTTTAAGCGAAGGACTTACGAAAATAGGTTCGTGGGCATTTGCGGATACGCCGGAGCTCAAAGAGGTATATCTTCCTAAGTCGCTTACTGAAATAGATTCCTGCGCTTTCCTGCGCTCGGGCATCACAAAGGTATATTACGCCGGAAGCGAAGACGAGTGGAAAGCGATAAATGTAAAAAGCTCAAACGAACCGCTCTCTGACGCGGAAATAGTATATAACTACAAATAAAGGGAATGGATAAAATGAAGATCACAAAAATAATTTCTCTGATCCTTGCAGCGCTTTTCGTTATTTCGGTATTATCCGGATGCAACCTGGCAAAGATCGCCTCCGGAAACGCCGGCAAAACAGACGACACCGACGGCAGACCTACGGGTGCGCGCGCCGAGGCGGATACTGCTTCTCTATCGAAAACGCTTGAGGGCGCGAAAGCCGGCGACAAGTTCACTCTCGGCTCCTGGGAGCAGGACAACAACACAAAAAACGGCGCGGAACCTATATCGTGGGTCGTTTTATATCAGGACGTGGGCAAGGTCCTCGTCGTGTCGGAATACGTGCTTGAACACACTTATTTCAAAAAAGCGGACAAGGACGTAAAATTTACGAGATGCTTATACAAAGACTCCGATCTGCGCAAATATTTAAACGAAGATTTTTATAACAACGCGTTTACGGATAAAGAAAGAGCCGTGATACTGAAAGCAAAAATAACGACGCCGTACGTTGAAGATTATCAGGCTTTGAGTTATGAGACGGAAGATTTTATATTCCCTCTTTCCGTTGACGAGGTCTTAAGATATATTTCGGGCAGCGGCACGCTGATACACGGCGTTCCTACCGAGTATGACAGAGAAAAATTCAAAAGCAGTCTAAGCGATCTTTCCGGCGTTCCGGGCATAGAAAAAGCGATGTCATGGTGGCTGCGCGACATGGGAAGCAACAGCAAAAGCGCGGCGTACGTCGCCGGATTTGAAAGCCGCCCCGGCACTTACGGATGGGACGTTGACTACAAAAGCGGCGTCCGCCCCGCGATGTGGATCGTATATAACGAAGCGGAAATGAACGGCTACGCAAACGGCACGGTACAGCCGAAGGCGAACGCGGAGCTTGATAAAAAGATAGGCGCGCTGAAAGTCGGAGATAAGGTCGAATTCGGCGTTTACGATATGAACCCGTATCAGCTTGACGGCTATGAAAAAATGAGCTGGACCGTGCTTGACGAGGACAGCGAAGGCTTCCTTCTGTTTGCAGACGACTATATCGGACAGGTCGCGTTTGACGACGAGAAATCTGAGTCGTACGATCCTAAGGAATCAAACTGGGAAAGATCCACGATGCGCAAGACGATAAACGACGATACGTTTATAAACGGTCTGTTTGATCCGTGGGAAAAAGCGAAGCTTATAAAAACTCACGTCGTAACGGAAAACAATACCGGCTGGGAACGCGACTGCGGCGGACCGACGGATGACTACCTGTTCGTTCCGTCTTTGGAAGATATAGAAAAGTATTTCCCGGACGAGAGCACAAGAGGCTTATCCGAGGTATCGTACTGGCTCCGTTCTCCCGACGCGTTTGCGCCGAATATTGCCACAATAACCTCAAACGGCAGCAAGTACACGAAAGATCCGATCGGTTACAGCGGTTTAAGACTTATGATAAGAATTAAGAAATAATCTTACATACACGAGGACAAAAGCATGAAAAAACTTATATGTTTATTACTTGCCGTCATTATGACGGCGGCGGCCTTTGCCGGATGCGCAGGCAAACCGGAAGAGACGGGCACATCGCCTGCAGAGACTGGCAATTCCTCATATCCCGGAAAAACGGACGACACGGCGGCGGAATCAAAAGATCAGCCGTCAAACCCGGTCGACCCGCAGGTCTCCGCGCAGTTTGAAAACCTTAAAGCGTCGGACACTTTCACTTTCGGCACCTGGGAGCAGGACGGAAAAAGCGGCAGCGAACCCATAACGTGGGTCGTTCTGCGCCAGGACGTAGGCAAGATGCTCGTTTTATCCGAAAAACTGCTTGAATACATGTGCTTTATTGCGGGAACGGAAGAAAACAAATATCCGAGAGGTCTTTACAAGGATTCCGATCTGCGTACGTTTTTAAACGGTGATTTTTACAATAAAGCGTTTACAGACGACGAAAAAGCCATGATACAGTCCAGCGTTATAACGACGAATTACAAGGACGAACACTATAACGAGCTGACGTATCAGACCGAGGACAAGGTCTTCGCTTTATCAAAAGACGAAGCGGCAAGATACGTCTGCAGCCTGGGCGCGACCGTATTCGGCGTACCGACGCAGCGCGTATCAGACGAAAATCCGTATAAAGTAAGCAACGTATCAGGTGTGAACGGCGTTGAAAACGCCATGACGTGGTGGCTGCGCGACATGGGCGTGGATTCAAGCAAATACGCATCCGTCATAACCGCGAACACGACGCGCAAATACAATAACGACGACGAAGTCTACGAAGGCGGCGGCATGCGCCCCGCTATGTGGATAGTGTATAACGCGGCGGATGCGGAAGGCTATGCGAAAGGCGAGGTCAAACCCAAAGAAGACGAGCAGTTGAACGCAAAGATCGCCGCGCTGAAAGTCGGTTCAAAGATCCAGTTCGGCGTATACGACAACAACTTATACAGCATGGACGGATTTGAAACGCTTTCGTGGACGGTCATAGACGAAGACGACATAAGCTTCCTTATCCTATCCGACACGAATGCCGGAAGCTCTTACAGCGTTTTTGACAACAGACAGGATATAGAAGATACGAGCTGGGCTGAATCGTATCTGCGAGCTTACATAAACAGCGACGAATTCCTTGATATGACGTTTACCCCGCAGGAAAAAGCGAAGCTGATCCTGACTCACATTACAACAAGCGGCGAGGACAGCAGAGACGGTGGCGCGGCGACGGACGATCTTCTCTTTATTCCCGACGTCAACGACGTTGAAAAATACTCCTCTGTATTTTCAATAAATATAAACGCCAAATACTGGCTCCGCTCTCAGATGTCGTGGGCGCCTTACATAGCTTTCGCCTCCGGCAACGGTTCGGTATCCTCCTCAAATCCCGATAAAACGTACGCAATAAGACTTATGGCACGCATAAAAAAATAATATGAAGGAAGGATCGATATGAAAAAGACGTATAAGATCGTGACTTTGCTTTTGACGGCGGTTTTTCTGCTCGGCACGTTTATTCTGCCGATCAGCGCGGGAGCCGCGACGGTTATCGATATAACCGCGGAAATAACCGGCCGGACAACTCTTTACGCCGGAGAGGTATTCGTTGACGGCGAAAGCGATATGAGATATTTATATTCAGACGACGTGACGCTGTCCAAAACGGTGATGGAAGCGATCGCGCAGGGCTTCGGCAGTTTTGCCGACGGCGGTTTTGCGTCTCTCGTTCCCGATTTGTCAGACGGTATCACGGGCAGCGGCGAGCCGGCAAGCGGCAAGATCTATAAAGCCGTTTTGGAGTTCCAACAGGGCGGCACAAGGACGGAGAAAGTCTCAGAGGAGACCGATATTGCCGCGTATATCGCAGAAAAAAAGAGCGCGTTCGAGGCGGCGACGGCCGGCGGCGGATCAAGAGATATTATAGTTGAGCAAATCGGATACGAGGCGTTCTTTACGGAAAACACGTACGCGGAGATCTACATGTTCGAATATCTCGGCACAAGCTACAAATACAGTGACGACGCGATATTCATAGGCGACATTGACGATTTTGATAACCTTTACGTCGTAAGCGGTACCGTAACGCGTGAACAGAATTACAGAGTCTATTACGAGCTCGTTACCGTTACAAAAGAGGAAAGTGAACCCGTCTGGACGCCCGGAGACATAAACGGCGACGGATTTGCGGACAACAAGGACGTTGTAACGCTTTTCAGACACCTGACCGGTTATCCAGACAAGGTGATCACAGCGGCGCTCGACTGTAACGGCGACGGTCTGTCCGACAACAAAGACGTTACGGTCTTATTCAGATACGTTAGCACCAACTTCAGAAGCTTTATTTCAGATAAACCATATAAGGAGGCTTAAAAAATGAAAAAGATTTTTGCAATACTTACGGCGGCGGTAATATTGCTTTCAGCGTTTACCTCTTGCGGGATCGGCGGCGGCGCCGACGTCAGCGGCGGCGAAGATACGAAAGCCAATAGCAATACCGAAAAATCGGAGAACCCGGTCAACCTGAACGGAGATACGATATATCTGACCTATGAGAGAAATTTCAAAGATATGATCTATAAGGAAGATATAGTTGACTTTCATTCCAATACGGTATTTAATATGAGCGATATCAGCTACAGTCACGACGGTGAAACAACTTATCAGATACGCATGATATATTTTGAAGGCAAGTCTATAGAAGAGGCTATGGAGGGAACGGAATCCGAGCCGACGGATAAGACCGCAAACGGGATAACTTATAAATACTATGAATCCGACGCTGTTTTTTCGGACAAAACGCTGCCGTGCCATACGTACGTTTATAATTTTGAAGACACGACATACTGTATAAGCTTTATTTCGGAATACGATATGACCTCGCTTGAGACGGTATTCATGAACAACGTACGTTTTGAAAAGAGCGAATAAAATAATGTAATACAAAAAAAGGCGGCGACCGCCTTTTTTTGTATTTATATTAGACCGTTATTTCAAAAGCATACTCATAAACCGCTTCGTGAACATCCTCTCGGATACGGCGGTAACGACTTCCGCGTTGTAGCTGTCTATCAAAGGCATTGATTCGTACGTCCTTCCCTTCTGATAGAAGATGACCTGCCCGTACGTTTCGTTGTTTGCGGTACAGCAGTGGCAATGGCATTTTACGGTCGATACAACGTAGTCCGGCCAGACAGCCGCGGCTAACGCGACGGCGTCCGGCAGATCCACCATGTGCGCGCCGCGCGTGTCGAGATTGAACTGCAGTATGACCTTCGTCGCCTGCTCCAAGAACTTTCCGGCTTCGTTTCCGTGAGACAGCGCAAGAAGTTCCGCTTCGTCAAGTCCTATTTCACCCTCGCACATATCAAAGCCGATTATCGTCGTCGGGACGCCTAAATCGAGCATCACCGCGTACGCCTCCGCGTCTATGAACACGTTGAATTCCGCAACGGGCGTCGCGTTGCCGGAGCCTAAGCCCGGCGTACCCATTGTCCAGATATGCTTTACGCGGCTCATTATCTCTCTGTCCGTCATTATCGCTATAGCGATATTCGTCGCGGGACCGAGCACGACGAGCTCCACCTCGTCCGGATTCTCGGCGACCGTGTCAAGGATGAATTCCACCGCTCTTTTGCTCTCCGGCTTTTTGTCCGGATGAATTATCCCGCGGTCGCCCATACCGTCCTTGCCGTGAACGGAAATGGTCTCTTTTCTTTCCCTGAAAAGCGGGCGGGACGCGCCGACGAATACCGGAGCGTCGCAGCCGCACGTCTGCAAGGTCATCAAAGCGTTGTCCGCCGCCTGCTTTACGCCGACGTTTCCGGCTACGGCAGTTACGCCGAGTATCTCTATATCTGGCGAGAACGCCGCGATCATCAGAGCGGCGGCGTCGTCCGACGCGGTATCGGTATCTATTATGAATTTTCTCATTTTACGTCACCTCAGATAACGACGAGTCTGTTTTCCGTCTTCTGCTCTATTCTCTGATGTGAAGACAGATATTCGTCAAGTATCTCTCTGCACGACGTCGCGACGATACGCGGCTTATGTATCTTCGTAAGCTCGTCGACGGGTATGCCGAATCCGATCTGCGTGTTAAAATAATGGAATCTCTGAAGACCTATCGTATACGTTCTGTTGTCGTCTATCGGAACGCCGTCAAGCGTGCACGTGATGAATTCGTGCGTTTCACGCGAATATATTACCTGCATACCCTCGGAGAACTGATAGAATTCGCAGTGCGCGCCTTCCCAGACCTCGTCGCGCAGCATATATTTAATCATCTTTTTAAGCTGCTCGCCGGTAACGGTCAGCATATATACCTCGTCGTCGTACGGGAAAGCGGTCACAAGATCCGAGAACATGACTATCGGTCCGAGCTCTTCGCATCTTACGCTTCCCGAGCCCAACAGCATGAGGTCTATGTTGAGGCTCTTTTTTAGTATATCTGCAAACAGGTCGCCGAGCTCCGTTTCGCGGATCCTTGACGGATGCGTGAGTTTTTTGCTGAATCTCGTTACTACTCTGCTGTATTTTTCATCCGTTTTGGATTTATACTGCAAAAGCAGTTTTTCAAGCGCGTCGTCGTGCGGGCAGTGCTCGGTATCTATCGGTATGGTCTTCCACGTATAGTCGTACACGCAGTTGTTGTCAGTGTCTATCTCAATGTCGAATCTGCCTATCTGGTCCGTGCCGGTGCCGGCCTGAACTATGAGCACGTCGTTTACTTTCGCCGGCTCGTCTATGAAGGTATGGGAATGTCCGCCGATTATAACGTCAACGCCCCACGCGGGATCGAGCTTTGCGGCGAGTTTTTTGTCCTCTTCAAAGCCGATATGCGTCAAAAGCACGGTAAAGTCTATATCCGTTGCGTTATAGGCGTTGCAGATCTTTCCGACTTCCGCCGCGGCTTCCTCAACGTTTACGAACGTTCCTACAAGACCTTCGTTCTTCGTCTGCGCCAAGACTTCTTCGGTTAAAATACCGATGAAAAGTATCTTCATACCGTCCACTTCGATTATGGTATGCGGTTTGAAAAGGCGCGCGTGATTCGTGCGGATATAAAGGTTTGCGTTGATTATCGGGAATTTTGCGCATTTTTCAAGGAACAGAAGATGCGCCAAGCCGTAGTCCGTTTCATGATTTCCTATCGTCACCACGTCCGGCGATATCATATTCATTATCTCTATCGTGGATATGCCGCGGTACTCGGAATCTATAACGGATCCGCGGAACATATCGCCGGCTATGCAGTAAAGCGTATTCGGCTCTTCTTCGCGGACTTTTCCGATATAACCCGATAAAAGCGAAACGCCGCCTATGAGCTTTTCACCGTCCAGCTCGGACAGAAAATCTCCGTGCATATCGTTTGAATGAAGCAAAACGAGCTTTTTTAAGTTTGGCATTTTAGACCTCCCGTATTTTAATATTATTATTTTACACTATTCTATATTATTTTTCAACCCCACAAGTGACTATTTGAACATATTTATCCGAGCGCAATATCGAGTATCATCATTACCGCAAAGCCGGACAGCACGCCTATCTGCGCCGTTAGTTTGTTTCCTTCAAACGCAGCCGGGATAAGCTCCGCGCAGACGACGGCGATCATCGCGCCGCCGGAAAACGAAAGCGCGTAAGGCAAAAGCGATCTTGCGGTGACGGCGAACATAGCGCCGAGCGTGCCGGCGACAGGCTCGACTATCCCGGACGCCTGCCCGGCGAAAAAGCTTTTCGCCTTGCTTTTCCCGGACAGATACAGCGGCATGGACACGCATAGACCCTCCGGGAAATTCTGCAGACCTATGCCCACCGCGAGCATAATAGCACCGGTGAGCGTCGCGCCGCCGCCCGCCGCGGAGCCGAAAGCGACACCGACGGCAAGCCCCTCGGGAATATTGTGCGCCGTGACCGCGGCGGCGAGCATGAGCGAGCGTTTGAAGCTGCCGTCCGCTTCTTTGAATTTTCTTGCTTTCGTAAGCAGTATATCGGATATCATTACGAACACGCCGCCGGCTATGAATCCCGCGGCGTTTACGGACCACGCGCTGTAACCGAGCTGTACGGAAAGCTCCTCAGCCGGCGACAACAGCGACCAGAAGCTCGCGGCGATCATCACGCCGGCGGAAAAGCCTAGCATGGAATCTATCAAAACCTGATTTATTCTCTTAAAGAAAAACACGAGCGACGCGCCGGCGGCGGTCACCGCGTATGTAAAAAGCGTTGCCAGAAGCCCCTGCAAAACGGGATGCAGGTTTTCAAATGAGTGCATTATTTTGTTTCTCCTTATATTATAATGTCACGTTATATTATATGGAGCTCGCCGTTCGCACGCCATTATCAAAATCTGCAATGTTTTACATAAAGTGCTATTATTTTGCAATAATACGCTATGTTTTTGCGCGAGTGCTTGACAATATGCGAAATTTATCGTGATATTTCGGCATTTTATTAGCACTCTTTATATATTAGTGCTATTTTTTACAATTGTGAAACAAATTTGTATTGCGTATTTAACATTTGAGGTTTATCATATAGTCAAACAAAAGGGAAAGATAATTTCCCCAAATCCAAGGAGGTAATTATTATGTACGGAATTACAACATATAAGAAAAACGGATACGATCCGTTCAAGGAACTGAGAGCCTGGCAGAAGAACTTCTTCAACGATGAAAACGCGGTCACCATAAAGACCGATATCAAGGACACCGGCGACAGCTACGTTATAGACGCGGAGCTTCCGGGCTACAAAAAAGAAGAGATAAACGTTGACGTAAAAGACGACATCCTCACCATCTCGGCTGAAAAACATAACGAGGTAAACGAAGAGGAAAAGAACGGTTATATCAGACGCGAACGCTACTACGGCTCCGTATCAAGAAGCTTCAATATCTCGGAGGTCGAAGCGTCGCAGATCACCGCGAAACACGAAAACGGCGTTCTTACGCTCACGCTCCCGAAGAAAAAGGAGCAGATCCCGCAGTCTCATAAAATTGAGATAAACTAAATAAGAATCCAAAAAAACCTGCCCGTAAAAGGGCAGGTTTTTTTATGATCCGTAAGGATCAATTCACGCGCTGAAAGGCGCAATTCACGTGCGACGCACAATTCACGGCGCGTCAGCGCCAATTCATTTTTTCACCATCTGTCATATAAATAACCGTATTCGGCAACTATTTTTCTGAATTCAAAAGTATCTTCGTGTGAGTAAATAGTGATACCGCTTACGCATTCATCCATAAAATCGGAATGCTCGAATTCTTCCGTCGGAGTACATTCACCGTATTTATCCGGCATTGTGACGTCGTCACCCGTTTCGGTTATTATTTCAGTATCGGATATATCAGTATTTATTGTATCTGTTGCTTCCGGCACACCGGCGCATCCGGCAATTAATATCATTATTAAAATTATAATATATATAAGCGTTTTTTTCATAATAGGTACCCCGGCGCCTTTCAAATTATTATATCGCAACAACCGTGACAACAGGAGCGATGTTTGCAAGTATCAACATGACGGAAGAAACTATACAACCTGCCGAAAGCAAAATGTTGACGATCATAAACGCGACGATCACAGTGTTTTTTGCTCTTACGCTGTTAGCGGTACGTTCAGTAATAAACGCAAAAAACGTACCGGGATCGCCGTAGGTAAACGAATTTTTCGGTATCCTTATTACTGACGTGGATTTTACACGCAATACGAAATCGTCACCGTCGTCGGTTATTGAATTCATATTGTAATACGTGTACGAGTCTGCCATACCGTTATCCGCGTACATCTGTATTCCGTCGTCGTCAAAAACGTAATGCCAGCAGACGTCCCTGCCGCCGAAAGCTTTGTATTGATATTTTGCTCTGAATTCCGGCAGCGAACGAATCCTTATGATCACCCACATAAGCATAAGCCAGCAAAACCAGCCGAGATCAAGGTCGTTGCCGTTTACTTTATTAAAGCCCGTAAAAACATACGTTATAACAAAAGCCGCTGCAAAGATTGCTGATATGAAACGGCATACCTCAAGCGGACGCATAAACGGTATACACGTTCTTTTTACCGTTTTGCTCAAAAACGCGCGATCCACGATCAGATCATTTTCAAAAAATACGTTTTTTTCTATCAGTTTGATCATTCATAAATCTCCTTATAAATACTGCATTTTAAAATGAATTTCACCATTCTGTATATAAGAGGCAAATTACTGTCAAAAAATTTCAAAAATCGCGTAAATAAATTACACGTTTTTTGGTGATATTTCTTTGATTTCTCTGAAAAAATTTAAGTGAATTGCGCTTCGCGCGTGAATTGCCTATCCGGCGTGAATTGCGCCTTGCGGCGCGTGAATTGACGGCTTTGCCGTCGTTATTTCAATATCGCGTCTATGTGCATATAGTTGCTTCCCGGTTCGGTCACGTCTCTTGTGGAGGTATAACAGAACGTGAAGAGCGGGGCTTTGCCGTTGTTTTTGACGGTGATCTTCACATTGTGTTCGCCTTGTTTGAGCAAAAGTTCCGCTCTCTGCTCTCCCGGCGAGCGGTGATACGCGGGCAGATGCAGACCTACGTCCGCGTCAAAGAGCACTTCTCCGTCAAGCTCTAACTTCACCGGGCGCTCGCTATTGCAGATAAGCGTCGTTTTTCTGGTCTGCGGCTCATATAATGTAGTTTCGCATACGTGCTCCGGCGCGTCGCCGTCAAGCTTCACGTTGCAGCCCGCCTCGTAACGTTTTTTACCGTTTATTGTCCATACGTTCGGGCGCAGGACCGTGAACGGCAGTCTGTATTCACTCCAGACCGAGTTGTCGTTTATCCTCGTTATTTTAAAACATATTCGGTTGTATCTCTGCTCCGGCATATCTATAGCTTTAAGCGTCAGAATAGCGAGCTCCGCTTCGCCCGGATCTATTAAAAGCTCCGGTCCTCTGACGCAGTAAAAATCGTCCGGACTGATAAGTTCCGTTTTGATCCGCCAACTTCTTTTGCTGTTGTTCTGTATTTCAAACGATACGGGGCAATCGTGATCCGGCGCGCAGTACGGCGTGTCAAAATAGCGCAGCGTTACGTAAACGCCGTCCTTTTCGTTTGACGTTAAGTTATATCTTTGATAATTTGCGTCCGTACGCGACGGCGTTGCGGCGATGATCGCTTCTCTGTCCGCGTACTTCAGCATATTGTAAAGCCGGATAGACTCTTTTGTCAGCTCGTCAAGGTCCTTCGGCGCGGGCAGCCCCTTTATCATGGCGGAAACGGTTATAGCGTCACCTATCGGCTTGCTCCATTTTTCCGGGATATAAGACGTTCCGTACATAATGCCGAGCGTTGCGGCTGCCGTGGCGACGGTGCAGTCCGTGTCGTAGCCGAGATTTACGGTTTTCAGTATAGCGTCCTCAAAATCTTTGCCCCACAAAATACCGCAGACGCCGAAAGCTATGTTCTGCGGCGCGTAAGTGAAGTTCGGCGAGCCGTATTTTGAAAGAATCAGCTCTCTTGTTTCAAGCAGCGTTTTTCCTTCCCGGAAAAGCTGCAGAGCGTACGCGACGGCTTTATATACGTTTGACTGCTCGGGTATGCACGCAAGCGCGGATTCTATAAGCTCCTGCACGTCGTCGCAGACGTAGGCTTTTGCCTGAAGCGCGGCGTTGAATATCTCGCCGTTCACTCCCTCGCCGCCGGCGTGGTCGACTATCGCGTCGCGCACGGCAAGGCTTGCCGCAAGCTCCGGGTCGCCCGCGGCGACCGCCGCCCAGATCTCCGAGCGTATCGGAGAGCCCATGCAGTCAACGAAAACGTTGTCAAAACTGCCGGAAAACGGAGGTTTGAAGCCCTGGCGCATATTCGTTGACGCATAACCGTATTCGTCAAACGGGAAAAACACGTGCTCGCGCCACGCTTCCGCAATATCGTCCGCGGTTATTGCCGCGCCCTTTTCCTGCAGGACGTGCAGGTTCACGAGCTGCAGATCAAGATCGTCGTTCGGAAGCGCGCCGTTTTCGGACAGGTACATATACCATTTAAGATCAAGCACCTGCATCCGTCCCTCGACCGGACCGCCGAGCGTGCCGCCTATGTTTTTGCCGAGCCAGCAGGCATAGATCTTATCGTAAAGCGTTTTGTTATCAAGCATAGAAGCCTCCTGATATTTTTTTTCATTATATCAAAAAAACAGAAAAAATGCAAGTTATATCTTGAAATTTGAAAAAAAATAAGGTAAAATACTTTTAGGATAACTCTCTAATGAATGTAAGAGGATGAATATATGTCAAGAACGAACGATACCGAACATACGAATATGATAATGATATACGACAAGGATACGGACAAAGCCGTTGTAATAAACAGAAAACTATCCTGGAAAGGTCTGTCTTTTCCCGGCGGCCACGTTGAGGATAACGAGAGCTTTTACGAAAGCGCGGTACGCGAGGCAAAGGAAGAAACGGGACTGACGGTTTCCGACCTTGAATTCTGCGGCGTGATCCACTGGCATAACACAGATAACGGGAAAAAATATATAGTATATTTATATAAAACGTGCTGCTACGAGGGCGAGCTGATAGAAGGCACGGAGGAAGGCGACGTTTTCTTTATGAGTATAGACGATATAAAAAACACAAAGGAGGACAACCGCATAGCCGAGTATCTGCCCGTGTTTTTAGACGATAATATAAGCGAGGCGTTCGGCAAATATTCGGGCGACGACGATATAGGTTTTCCGATAGTTTATTTCTGATGATGCCGTAAGGCGATTCACTCAAAAGCAAAAAAAGACAGCTGAACTAAATCGGCTGTCTTTTTATTTGAATCAGTGAATTGGCTTCGCCGTGAATTTACGCTGACGCGTAATGAATTGGCTTCGCCGTGAATTGTCCTTCGGACGTGAGAGCTGCCCCCTCAAATCTGTGATTTGATGGGAGGGGACAGGGGGTTTGGGGGTGTTGAGGGGTGGCCCGGGGTTCCCCGAAAACGAGGAACGAGTTTTTGGGGGTTCACGGGTGGGAACCCCCAAAGAATGTCGCGTAGCGACACCTTATTTATTCTTTATTATTTATTCTTTATTCTTTAAAACGGGCGATCAATGATCGCCCCTACATTTTTTTCGGACGATCAATGATCGCCCCTACAAGCGGGAGGGGAGACCCCTCCCCTACAAGCGGGGCGTCGAGGCGCCGTCCCCTACATTCTTAATTAGTTTGAAACGTAATCCGTATATTCCGCAAGCTCGGTATAGGGATAGTAAGTATAAAGAATCCTGTCGTATTTATAGCCGAGGTTGCCTAAGTCCTTGCAGCCCCACTGGCTGGCGCCGACGCCGTGGCCGTTGCCGCTGCCTATGAACGTAAAGTCGCTTGAATTGACCGGCGCCGTCTGTCCTATCGTCTCAACGGTGCTGATCAGCACGGTCTGCGACACGAGCGAAGAGGACGTTTTTACCGTTATGCGCTGCGGCAGATACTGCTGTTTAAGTCCGCCCTCGGTCATTACGTTTATGCTCTCTTCACCGCTGACTGTTTTTATTCCGTTTTCGGTCATTACGTATATGCCGCTTACCGTCTCTATCAAAGTATGATTTCTTCCGTCGTCTATTACGCCGTTATGCGCTATCACGAAATTCGCGGCGTACATAAGACCGGACAGCGCCGCGCGCACGTTCCTGCAGCGGTTTACCGTAACGCTCACGCCGTGAACGTCCGTTATGGTTATTGAATATACGTACGTCGAATTCTCGCACAGGCGGTTTATCCTCACGTCCGCTATCGCGTCCGTAAGCGTTGTATACCCCGCCGCTCTGACTTTCTGCAAAAGCTCCTCCGGCGTTGCGGTAAAGCTCCAGGCGCCGTATTTGCTTACCGTAAGGTCTTCCCACGGCGTCATCTGTCCTACAAGATACTTGACCGCGTCCATATTCCATACCTCGTGCGCTGCCGCCATACTGCCTCCGCCCAGGTCGGTATAATACGTTGTGACGGGTTCGCCGTCGCACAGAAGGATCTCGCCTTTTGTCTGCATAACGCCGTTTATGACGTTGTTGTTGACTCTCTCAAAGCCTTTGCAGACCTGGCAGTCGCTCGTACTGCACACGTCGCAGTCGTACGCTTTATGCTTTGCGTGTTCGTGACTGTTGGCGATAACGAACGTGCGCGCGCAGACTGAAAACGCTTTCATCGTCTCGGTCGGCCAGGTGTTGTATATCTCCCACGGAACGACGCATATAACGTACGTTTCAAGCTCTGATATAAGTATCATCGTAACGCCGTCGACGCCGGACGATTTATACCGTCTGAATTCCATAACGCCGTCGTACAGATAGCCTTTTTCCGTTTTTACGTAATTTTTTGTCTCGCCGTTCTGTATACAGTAAAGTCCGAGACCGTATTTGCTCTCGGTCATATCAAAATCAAACAGCACCTCGGCCGTTTCGTAGTCTAAAACGGTCAGGGACGACGGTGCTGGAGAGACGACCTCGCACTGGCACTGCAGCGCCTCTTCTATAACGGTTTGCTCGGACTCCGCCGCGGATACTGACGTATACGCGCCTATTCTGATATAGTATCTTCCGTTTATATACGCGGGGTACACGGGAACGTTTAACTGCTGTGCTTTATCCGAAAGAACGGAAAGCCCGTTTTCCGCATCTTCCATGCGGTCAAAGCCTTCCGTTGCCTGTAAATGATATCCGCCTGCGACAGTATTTGACGGCGAGCTGTAATAGTACCAGTCCGATGACGACGATCTTCTCAGATTTCCCGTTTCGGATACCGACACGTCGCCGTTATAAAGCGTCCAGATATATTTAAGCTCGTTTTGTTTCGTCGTTTCATACAGCTCAAAGCCGGGCGCGCTGTTCTGCGCGCGTACTCTGTGACTGTCCTGCGTCGTGTCGCTGAAGGAAAGGCCCACTCTTACAAGATAATCGTCTTCTTTGAAGACCTGCTTTTCCGCCGCTTCCTCTTCTATATCCGCCGCCTGCGCGGATAAGATAGCCGCTATGATCACACCGCCGAACAAAAGTACTGCCAATACGATACATATAACTCTGACGATAATGATCTTTTTGTCAACTGTGGCGTTCTTTTCCGTATTGTTTTTCTTTTTATTCGCCAATTGTAAACTCACCCCTTATAAGTACTTCCGTTGAGTTCTGCAGCGCGGCTATGCCGGAGCCGTCGGCGTACGATATTTCTATAAGATCGCCCGTTATAACGTTTTCACCGTTTTGCAGCGTTTTATTTGCGGACACGTCCTTTACCGCGCCTGCGGTCTTGCAGAATGCCGCCGCCTTGCCCGATCTGACTATCACCTCGCACTTGCCGTTTGCGGTCACGCGTTTGCCGGCGGAGAGGCTCAGCGATACGAATTCCGCGCTGGACGCCGAGCCGGACGGACCGCCGTTTGACTGCGAAGCGATGACGGACGCGACGTAATCCCTGAAGCTCTCGTTTTCCATGAGAGCGGACACTATCTCGTCAACGGATACGCTTTTTACTTTTTCGTCAACGTATCTTTCGTACGACGGCGTGAGCACGCCGTTGATATACGACAAAGATACGAGCGGGTCGTTTTCCGTGGAGTAATCCTCCGTCACGCCGAACGCTAAAGTAGTCATAAACACGGCAAGCAATATTACGGTCACTGCCGCTTTTTTTATCAATTCCGCTTTGTTATTCATACACGTCCCCTCAGATATCCATTTTTACCTGCTGTGCGTTTATATCGAACTCCTCAAGCACAGAGCCGGTCGCCGGCAGCTTTATCTTTCTGTATTTTGAAATGCTCTCGTACGGAGAATCGGTCTCGCGGAACGCCGCCGCTATCTTCTGTCCTTTTTTGAGCGAGAACAGCGTTACGCCGCCGGCCGTCCTTGTGGGTTTGACCGGTATGAGCTTCGTTGAAAACAGTATCGCGCGCTTCGCGTCGGAGACGAGCGCTATATTGAACGGCTCGTCCTCGTAAAACGCGGCGACGAGCGGCGATTTTGTTGAATAAGCGCCGGTCAGCTTCTTTCTGTTGCCCTTCGTCTCGTACGCGGACATCGGAACTTTTACGCCCTTGCCGTTTTCAAACACGTATATCATATTGTGCTTGTCTTCGTAGCCGTCTAAAACTTTCATATAAACGGCGCGCTCTCCCTCATCAAAGCCGAGCTTTGCGGGGATGTAGTCGCCTAAATCCGACGCTTTGCACGATTTGAAATCGGAAAGCTTTGCGCGGTACATCTGTCCCTGATCGGATAAGAAGATAACCGATTTTATATTCTCCGAATTTTGCCGGCAGAGGATATAGTCTCCGTCCTTGAACAGATGATTTTCTCCGCTGCGCAGAGACGTTAGCGGTATCTTTTTAAAGAATCCCTGCTTTGTGAACACCGCGCAGATGTTGAAGTTCTCCACGTCTTCTTCTGGCTTGTATTCCGGAAGCTCCGCGCTGTCGTAAATTATCTCCGTTCTTCTTTGTATGCCGTATTTTTTCTTTATATCCGTAAGCTGCTTTATGATGATGTCTTTCATCCTCTTCTCGCTCTTTATGGTGTCTTCCAGGTCTTTTATCTCTTCCTGCAGCGAGGAGATCTCTTTAACGCGGTTCAGGATATATTCGCGGTTGAGATAGCGCAGCTTGATCTCCGCGACGTATTCCGCCTGTATCTCGGTTATATCAAACGCTTTCATCAGGTTAGGTACGACGTCCGCTTCCTTTTCCGTTCCGCGTACTATCGCTATGGCTTTATCTATATCAAGCAGTATCTTGCCTAAGCCGAGCAGCAGGTGCAGTTTGTCGCGCTTTGCGTTGAGATCGAATTCAAGCTCGCGCTTGACACAGCCCAGCCTGAATTTTATCCATTCAAGCAGTATGTCGTTGACGCCTAAAACGACCGGCTTTTTGTCGATTATAATATTGAAGTTGCAGGCGAACGAATCCTGAAGCGACGTGAGCTTGAACAGCTTTGCCATGAGCTTTTCCGGGTCCGTGCCGCGTTTGAGATCGAGCGTAAGACGGAAGCCGTCGAATCCTATTTCGTCGCGGACGTCGGACAGCTCTTTTATCTTGCCTTCCGAAATGCCTTTCGTTATTTCCTCTATTATCTTTTCGATAGTAGTGGAATAAGGAATTTCAAGCACGTCTATGCAGTTGTTTGATTTATCGTAAACGTACTTGGAGCGCATCATAAACGAGCCGGCGCCCGTTTCGTATATCGTCCTCATCTTATCTCTGTCAAACACCAGCTGTGCTCCGAGCGGGAAATCCGGGCCTTTAATAATATCAAGCATCCTGTCCGGCGACGTTTTGGGGTTTTTGATAAGCTCTATCGTCCCGTCGCATACCTCGGCGAGGTTGAACGAGCAGATATTCGTCGCCATACCGACGGCGATACCGGTGTTTGCGGAAACGAGTATGTTCGGGAAAGCCGTAGGCATAAGCACCGGCTCTTTTATCGAGCCGTCGTAGTTGTCTATCATATCCACGGAGTTTTTGTTTATGCCGCCGAGCACCTCGCGGCAAATAGGCGCGAGTTTGCATTCCGTATAACGCGCCGCCGCTTCTTTTAAGCTGCTGCTGTACTGCTTGCCGAACGATCCTTTTGAATCAATAAACGGATGAAGAAGCGATTCGTTGCCGCGTGTAAGACGGACGAGCGTGTCGTATATGGACTGGTCGCCGTGCGGGTTGAGCTTCATCGTCTCGCCCACTACGTTTGCGGACTTTGTCTTCGGTCCGTCGAGCAGGCCCATTTTATACATGGTAAAAAGCAGTTTTCTGTGCGCGGGTTTGAAGCCGTCTATCTCCGGGATGGCGCGGCTCAGAATAACGCTCATGGCGTACGGCATATAGTTTGTTTCAAGCGTGTCAACGATAAGCTGATCTTTTATCTCCGCTTCAACAACTTCTTGTTGTATTTCTGTTTTCTTTTTTCTTGCCATTTTATACCGTCCTCACGTTAAATATCAGCGTCCTGATAGTATTCTTCGCTGTGCGCGGATATAAATTCTTTTCTGCCGTCAAGATTCGTTCCGAGAAGCGTGTCGAACATCTCGTACGTCTCCTCTTCGTTGCAGGGCTGTATGCGTATGAGCCTTCTCGTCGCGGGCGCCATAGTCGTCAGCTTCATCATATCCGGCTCGTTTTCGCCTAAGCCTTTGCTGCGCTGGATAGTTACTTTTTTGTTGTCCAGCTTTTTCATTATTTCCACTTTTTCGTTATCGTCGTATGCAAAATACGTGTCCTTGCCGCAGGTTATCTCATAAAGCGGGGATTCCGCAATATAAATATATCCTTCGGAGATAAGCGTCGGCAGCAGGCGGTAGAACATAGTCAGTATAAGCGTTCTTATCTGGAAGCCGTCAACGTCCGCGTCCGTGCAGATTATTATCTTGTGGAAGCGCAGATTGCTTATATTGAACGCGGATTCGCCTTTTTTGCCGACTTTTATCTCCGCGCCGCAGCCGAGAACTTTAACAAGATCCATTATGATCTGGTTTTGCAGTATCTTTGCGTCCGTGCTTTTAAGGCAGTTGAGCGTTTTGCCGCGTACGGGCATAACCGCCTGGAAATACGGGTCGCGCGCGAGCTTGCAGGAGCCTAACGCCGAATCGCCCTCCACTATAAAAAGCTCGCATTCGCTCGGGTCGTTACTGCGGCAGGGCACGAATTTTTCAACGCGCTTCGTTACGTCCGTCGCCGCCGGCGCAAGCTCTTTTACTATATTGGCTCTCGCCGCCTCCGCCGCTTCTCTGCTTTTCTTGTTTATGATTATCTGCTTATACAGCGCGTCCGCTTCCTGCGGCTTTTCAAGGAAGTATATCTCTAAGTTGCGCTTTATATAGTTAGTCAGAAAATCGTAGATGAATTTGTTGTTTATGGATTTTTTAGTCTGGTTTTCGTAAGAACAGTAAGTCGAAAAGCTGTTTACGATTATTACGAGCGAGTCCGCTATATCCGAAAACGGTATCCTCATATCAGCTTTCGCCTTGCCCACGGTCTTCGCGTATTTGTCGATAGCCGAGGTGAACGCCATTCTTACGGCTTTTTCCGGCGATCCGCCGTTTTCAAGAAAGCTGGAGTTGTGGAAGCACTGAAGAGCCGAGACGCCTTTCGTGAAGCAGAACGTAAGCTCGAATTTCACTTTGTATTCCGGCTTGTCCTCGCGGTCGCGTCCGACGCCCTCGGAAGTCCAGAACACGGGCGGCGTAAGAACGCTTTCTCCCGCAAGCTCTCTTAAATATTCTTTGATACCTTCTTCATAATAGTATTCCGTTTTTTCAAAACTGCCGTCTTCGTTCTGGCAGCTTATGCAGAATCTGAGCCCGGCGTTTACTATCGCCTGTTTCCTTATAATATCGGAAAGCTCGTCGCGCGGTATTTTTATATCCGTGAAGACTTTTAAGTCCGGTTTCCATTTTATGACCGTGCCGGTGCGCTTTTCTTTTCTGCCAAGTTCCGTTTTGGTCAGCTCGGTCACAGCGTATCCTTCTTTGAAATCTATTGAATAAACGTATCCGTCGCGGTACGATCTTACGTTCATATATTCGCTCGTGTACTGCGTGGCGCAGGCGCCGAGGCCGTTTGTGCCGATAGCGAACTGGTAACTGCCGGAATCCGAATTGTTGTTGTATTTGCCGCCGGCGTAAAGCTCGCAGAAAATGAGTTCCCAGTTGTATCTCTGCTCCTTGTTGTTGAAGTCGAGCGGGATACCGCGGCCGAAGTCCTCCACCTCAACGGAGTCATCGTTATACAGGGTAATATTTATTAAATCGCCGTAGCCTTCCTTCGCTTCGTCGATAGAATTGGACACTATTTCAAAAACAGTCTGTATAACGGCGTCTATCCCGTCCGAGCCGAGCATGACACCGGGTTTGAGCCTTATTCTGTCCGGTCCTTTAAGTTGAGTTATATCTTCATTTGATATAGTTTTTTTAGACATTTATACGCATCCTTTACTATATATTGTTGTCAAGAGATTTTTATACATATATATTGTATCATAATATTGTTAATAAAAAAAGCATTGGGGATAAAATTTTATAGTTTGCATATCCGATCAGACACATTGACAAAACAGAATATTTGACCTTTAATATTGACAAGCGGGCATAAATGTGATAGAATATAAAAAAATCAAAGGGAGGACGACTGTGAAAAAAATAACAGGCATACTATGTATAACTCTTTCGGCTCTTATGTGTTTGTCCGTTCTTTACGGATGCGCGGAGCCAAAGAATCAGGGCACGGTCACAACGTCGGCAAACAACGACGACGTGACTACCGTTGAAACGGCTGAAGAGACCGAGCCGGCGGAAACGTATTATATTCCGGAGCTCAAATACAACAACGAAACGTTTACCGTTCTTTGCCCCGGCAAAGGAGACGGCGAATGGGAATGCAAGGACTTCTGGGCGGAGACGGACAGCGACGACCCGGTCATAAGCGCGGTTTTTTCAAGAATGTCTTTGATAGAAGACAGATTCGGCGTTAAGATAGAGATAATCGAAAACGCGACGAGAAGCGGCATAGGAAGTCTTGTCAAAAAGGATATTTCGTCCGGCGACAAGGAATACGACCTTGTAATGCAGGTCATGTCGAACGCTTACACGCTTGCGCAGAGCGGATATCTTATAAACCTTGAAGAAGTTCCGTATCTCGATCTTAAGAGCGACGTGTGGGATCAGTCGTATCTGTCGCAGTCCTCTATCGGCGGCATAAACTATTTTGCCACCGGTGAGATAACCACGATGGACAACGACGGCACGTGGGTCATGATGTTCAACAAAAAGCTTGCCGCAAACCTTGACCTTGATATTTACACGCTTGTAAAAGAGGGCAAATGGACGTTTGACAAACTGCTTGAACTCGCAAAGGATTTCTACGAGGACTTAAACAACAACGGTCAGGCGGATGAGCAGGATAAATTCGGCATCACGACGACCATCGACTTCATACAGGGACTTTTCTACGCGGCCGACGGCAGAATTATAAGAAAAGATACCGACGATATACCGTATCTCGATTTCAACAACGAACGCAACTCCGCGATAATTGACAAAATCATTGATATTTATTATGCTAAAAACAGAGTGACGTTTGACTGTCACGACTTTACGCACGTCAATCCGGCGGCGCACCTTATAGCGCAGGAAATGTTTGAAGAAGACAGAGGACTGTTTTACTCGGAGGTTATGCAGTGCGCGATAAGGCTGCGTGAAATGGAGACGGACTACGGTATTATTCCCTGCCCGAAGTTTGATGAAAGTCAAAAAGAATATACGACTCACTCCGTTGCCGCCGTCACGCTGTGCGCTATGATAACGAGCAATATGAAAGCCGACTCCAAAAAGCTGGAGAGAGCTGGTATGATAACGCAGGCGTTAGCCGTTGAGGGCAAAAACATACTGACGCCGGCGTACTACGAAAAATCGCTTAAGACAAAAGGCGCGCGCGACGCCGAATCATACGATATGCTGCCCATAATTTTCGCAAACCGCGCCTGCGATATAGGCTATATGGCGGAGGAAAACACGGTTGCTTCACTTTACACGTCTATGAGAAATATGGTCAAAAAAGGCAATAACGAGATCGCGTCCGCAACGCAGAAAAGCGCAAAACGCATAACCAAAGCTTTGAACAAACTTGTTGAAGATTTTGAAAAACTGAAATAATTCATTTTGCCGTTACCCGTGTTTTTCTCACGGGTAGCGGTATTTTATTTTGCGGAAAGGATATCATATGAACAAAAAAGAACTGATAAAGACCTTTGAATCTCCGGGTGCGGAATACCGCGGCAAGCCTTTCTGGAGCTGGAACGGCGAGCTTGAGGAAAAAGAGCTTAAACGTCAGGTGGACGTTATGAAGGAAATGGGTCTCGGCGGCTATTTTATGCACAGCCGCGCCGGGCTTATAACCGAGTATTTAGGCGAGCAGTGGTTCGATCTGATAAACAGCACGGCTGATTACGGGCAGTCCGTCGGTATGGAGTCGTGGCTGTACGATGAGGACCGCTGGCCGTCCGGCAGCGCGGGCGGCAAGGTGACGGTCGACCCGCAGTACAGGATGAAATCCTTATATATTTTTGAGTCTTCCCCGGATAAATATGAGTACAAAGACGATGAAATATGCGTTTTTGAAGCGGAGCTTGAAGGGCTGAAGCTCGGAGAATACAAACGGATAAAACCGGAAGAAGTCAAAAACGTGTCTTCTGATAAAAAAATCCTGCAGTTCAGGATAATACCGGACAGGCCGAACAGCAATTTCAACGGAACGACGTATATAGACACGATGAGCGAAAAAGCCGTTGATAAATTCATTGAGCTGACGCACGAGGAATATAAAAAACGCTGCGGCGACCGCCTTGGCAAAAGCATAAAAGGCATTTTCACGGACGAGCCGCACAGAGGCCACGCGATGGACAACAGGACCGAAATAGACGGCGTTATATCGTGCGCGACGGCGTATACGGACGATCTTTTTGAGCAGTTCAGAATACGTTACAGCTACGACCTTTTCCCCGTTCTGCCGGAGCTTTTCTATCAGAAAAACGGCGAGCCGGTTAACCGCGTTAAACTAAATTATTTTGATCTGGCGTGCAACCTTTTCGTCGAGCGGTTTATGAAAAAAATAAACGACTGGTGTAACGAAAACAATATGATCTTCACCGGTCACGTTCTTCACGAGGACTGCCTGACCAACCAGACCGTACCTAACGGCTCGCTTATGAGATCGTACGAGCACATGGGTTATCCCGGAATAGACCTTTTGACCGAGCACAACCGCTGTTACTGGGTCGTTAAGCAGCTATCTTCCGCGGCGCGTCAGGTTGGCAAAAAATGGCTTTTGTCCGAGCTTTACGGCTGCACGGGCTGGCAGTTCAATCTGCGCTCGCACAAGGCGGTCGGCGACTGGCAGGCGCTTTTCGGTATAAATCTGCGGTGTCAGCATCTGTCGTGGTACACGATGGAAGGCGAATCAAAACGCGATTATCCGGCGTCCATCCTGCATCAGTCTCCGTGGTATAAAGACTATTCGTTTGTAGAAACGTATTTCGCGCGTTTCGGTCTTATGATGCAGCAGGGCAAGCCGTTATGCGACGTGCTTGTACTGAACCCGATAGAAAGCATCTGGTGCAGGGCGTATCTCGGCTGGGCGCAGTGGATAAATCCCGTTTCGCCTCTGGCGCATGAGACGGAAGGCGCGTATCAGAAGCTGTTCAATATCCTGATCCGCAACCACATAGATTTTGACTATGGCGAGGAGCAGATGATGATACCGCGCACGGCGGTGGAAAAGACCGCTGACGGCGCGATACTTCACGTAGGCGAGGCTTCGTATAAGACCGTTATAGTGTCCGGCATGATAACGATAAGACCTACGACGCTGAAGATCTTAAAAGAATTCAAGGACGCGGGCGGTAAGATCGTATTTGCAGGCGATACGCCGAAATACGTTGACGCGGTTTTATCGGACGAGCCGGAAAAGCTTGCGGCGGAGTGTGTAAGAATACCGCTTGAAGAAGAACCCGTCGTTGACAGCGTGCAGATGACGTGCAAGCCCGGCGGCGCGCACGGGATACACTCGATATTCATAGAAGACATAGAAGGTAAAAACTGCGGCGACGTATTCGTTCAGGCGCGTTACGATGCGGAAGCGGATATATATATCGCCGCGATACTGAACACAAACCGCGAAAAAGCGACGGGTGCGCTCAATTTTACAATGGATATACAGGACGATTACCAAAGTATGGAAGACTGCTACGAGCCGCAGCTATGGTCGCTTGAAACGGGAAAACGTTACAGCTTGCCGTATGAGAAAACGTACCGCGGCGTTAGGTTTGAACTTGAGCTTGAAGCGGCGGGATCGGCTATGGTGGTCTTCACGCGCGGCGGCGAGAAGCTTGATACGCCGAAAGAGGTCTATACAAAAAATATGTATTTTATCACCGGCAAGTTTGATTACGTGTGTGACGAGCCGCAGGCGTGCGTGCTTGACTTTGCAAGGTGGAGAGTACCGGGCGGCGAGTTCTCGGATGAAGCGGAATCGCTGAAGATAGACCAGAAAGTGCGCGATCATTTCGGGATCGAACACCGCGGCGGCGAGATGCTGCAACCGTGGTACGCCAAACTGCACGACAAGAAGGTTTACGGCGATATTGAGCTGCAGTACACGTTTGATATTGAAAAAATGCCGGAGGGCGACGTTTATCTGTGCGGCGAGCGGCCGGAATTCAATTCGTATTTCATAAACGGCGCGGCGCTTACCTGCCCCGACCCGGACGATTTCTATATAGACAACTGTTTGAAGAAAATGCCCGTGCCGAAGGACGCGCTGAAGCCGGGCGAGAACGTAGTGACGGTCAAGGTCGCGTTTATGAGGACGACGAATATTGAATCGCTTTATCTTATCGGCAGCTTCGGCGTGAAGATAGACGGCACGAAAAGAACGCTCACTTCTCTGCCGGACAAAGCGGATTTCGGCGAGACGTACGACCAGTCAATGCCGTTTTACACCGGCTGCATAACGTACACGGTACCGAACCGCAATTTTGAGCAGCCGGAGGACGGCGAGCGCGTTATAATAAAAGCGGACGATTTTGCCGGAAGTCTCGTCAAAGTAAACGGACAGATCCTCGCGTGGGAGCCTTACGAGGCGGATATAACGGACGCGGTGAAAGCCGGAGATGATATAAAGATAACGCTTGTGGGAACAAGAAGAAATCTTTTCGGACCGCTGCATCTGGTCCCCTTGTTCCACGGCGCGTACGGCCCCGGCCACTTCGTCACCGGCGGCGGTTCGTGGACGGACAACTACAATCTCATCCCCGCGCATCTCGGAAAGGTAACGGTTAAAACTGTAAAGTAGGGGCGATCATCGATCGCCCGCTTTTCATCCGCAAAAAGCCCCATTGATAAATGGGGGGATGGTGGGGTTTGGGGCGGTAAGGGGGCGACCGGGGTTCCCCGAAAACGAGGAACGAGTTTTTGGGGGTTCACGGGCGGGGAGCCCCAAGAGCGCCGGTACGGCACACAATTCGTCGCGCAGCGACACCTTACCTATTCACTATTCACTATTCACTATTCACTATTCACTCGGGAGGGGAGACCCCTCCCCTACATAATTCTTAATTCTGAATTCTTAATTTTTTTGATACGTTTTGCCTCTTTTTTCGTCTTTATAGGTGAAAGCACAAGTTAACGGAGCACAAAATGAACGACAAAGAGATAATCGCGTTATTCAATTCACGCGACCAGCGCGCGGTCGCGGAGCTGAAAAACAAATACGGCGGTTATATAAATACCGTGTCATACCGCATTTTAGGCGACAGATCTGACGCCGAGGAGTGTGAAAACGACGCGTATTTAGCCGTATGGAATACGATCCCGCCCGAGGATCCTTCTGATCTGGGGGCGTACGTTTTCCGTATCTGCAGAAATCTGTCCGTCGACAGGCTGCGGCAGAGCGCGGCGCAAAAGCGGAGCGCGGAGATCGTCTCGCTTTCCGAGGAGCTTGCCGAGTGTGAAAGCGCCGAGGACGAATATATACAAAGCGAGCTGAAAACCGCTATAAACGCGTTTCTTAAAACGCTTAAAAAACGCGACCGCGATATATTCTTATGCCGTTATTATTTTTCCTACAGTATGAAAGAAATATCGGACAATTTCGGTATTGACGAGGGTTACGTGCGCACGGTGCTTTCACGTATCAGAGCAAAGCTGAAAGAACAGCTTAAAAAGGAGGGGCGTATATGAAAGGGGATAAAATTTACCGCGCAATAGGCGATGCGGACGAAAAATATATAAAGAGCGCCGAGGCGGCGTTTGGATCCGGTAAAAGCCG
>JAEEGL010375607.1_pt1 | contig 25897 bp, 16 predicted proteins | sample 9134231 | NCBI WGS metagenome assembly JAEEGL01 (sample SAMN16246548, study PRJNA631951) | gut metagenome | biome: gut microbiome; feature: rumen; material: fiber-attached | host: Bos | place: Iran: Karaj | collected 2018-10 | reverse complement strand
GCCGAGGAAGACCCGACGGCGGCTGAGATCCGCATCGCAGACGACAAAGTCCGCGTATTTGCCGGCCGCAATGGACCCGACTTCAGCTCCCGCGCCGATCTCCCGCGCAGGGCGGGTTGTGGCCGCGGAGACAGCCTCCTCTATCGGGATGCCGAAGCTGACGGCCTTCCGCATACAGTCAAAGAGATTGGTTGCCGAGCCTGCAATGGTGCCGTCGGGCAGCGTGGCAAGCCGGCCTCTCAGGGTAAATGCCTGCCCGCCCAGCTCGTACTCGCCGTCAGGCATGCCGCAGCAGCGAATAGAGTCGGAAATCAGGCAGATGCGCCCGGGAAAGAGCCGAAAAGCCATACGCACTGCAGACGGATGCACGTGCAGTCCGTCGCAGATCAGCTCCGCAATCACGCTCTCCCGCTCCGACGCCGCTCCGATGACACCCGGCTTGCGATTGTGGATGGACGGCATGGCGTTGAAAAGATGCGTCAGGTGCGTTGCGCCTGCGTCGAAAACCCTGGCGGCGTCCTCATAATCCGCATCCGTGTGGGCAATGGAGACGGTGCAGAGCCGGGACGCCTCCCGGGCAAAGTCTGCGGCGCCGGAAAGCTCTGCCGCCACATCCACGATCCGGATGAGGCTGCCGCAGCCCTCCTGCAGCGCGCGGAAGCCGGGGAGGTCCGGATTCTTCAGGAAGGCGGCGTTCTGCGCGCCTTTCTTTTTTTCGGAGAAATACGGCCCTTCCATATGGATGCCCATGAGTCTTGCGCCTGCTGCAGGCGGATCGGCGCGGTACTGCACGGCGGTGTCAAAGGCTTTTCCCAGCACTTCATAGGGCAGCGTCATGGAGGTCGGGGTAAACGAGGTAACCCCGTTGGCGGCATAATATTCGCCCATGCGGCGCAGGCCCGAAAGGTCTCCGTCGGAAAAGTCCGCCGCAGCGCAGCCGTGGCTGTGGATATCCACAAGGCCCGGAATGACCAGGGCTCCGTCCAGGTCGATTCCGGCCTCAGACGGGACAAAATCCAGAACCTGCGAGAAGCGGCCGTCCTCCACACGCAGACTGCCGTGGACAAAATGCCCGGCATCGGTAAAGATCACTGCGTTTTTATATAACACGGCTTACACCTCCGGGAGACTTGCTGCCGCGACGCTCTGCCCGATGCGGCGCATGGCTTCGTCGGGGAGCGTCACACGGATTGTGTGGCTGAAAGACGGATACTCTTCGGCAAGGATACGCCGGCACTCGCTGACGATCAGCTCACCCCCGATGCCGGAGGCGACACGCCCCAGAACCAGGAGATACCGGATCTGATAAATCCGGCTGTAGAGCAGCAGCGTATAGGCAAGATAACTGCCAATGCTGAGAAAGATCGCACGGGCGTTCTCATTTCCCTGCTCCGCAAGCTTCTGCACAACCTTGAGCTTCTCGGCAGGGGACAGCGCTTCCTCCAGCTCTATGCCGGCGGCAGGGGCGAGGCGGATGACTGCGTCCTGTGAAAAATACTTGCAGCCTGCGCCGTAGTCCGTCGACCACTCGTCCTGCATGGCTCCGGCATTCAGATCTACCGGCGCGAAGGCCAGCTCGTTGAGCCAGCCGAGGAGCTTTCCGTCCTCTCCCACATAGCCCACAGCTTCGGACGTGCCCATGGCAAGACCCAGCACAGCACCGGACCGGAGGCTCATGGCCCCTGCCAGCGCGGTTACGTCGCCGTCGTTGGCAACCGTGAGCGGCACGTCTCCGATTTCCCGCGCGGCGCGCTCGTAAATCGTTTTTACCTCTTCGCGCCGCTCAGGCGGAACCTTCAGAAACAGAGAGGCCACCATGGCCTTGTTGTCCACAAACACGCCTGCGGAGGACACGCCGATGGCGTCAACCCGCGGCATTTTGGAAGCGGCGGTGCGAAATGCGGCCACAATGCCGTCATAGTGGTACTGCGGGTCGCTCTGGGTCTTCGGAAACCAGACGACTTCCTCGGAATAGACGCTCACACCGTCGATCACGGCGGAGACCTTGCGGTCCGATCCGCCGGCGTCAAAGCCGATGCGGCAGCCTTCCAGATGGCCGCCCACAGCTACCCCCTGCTCATTGGGGGCGGGAAAACCTGCCTCGTCGACGGTCACAAGCTCCATGGGACGCTCATAGACCGTGGCCATGAAGTCTGCGTCAAAGCCCCGCTCCCCGCCGATCCGATAACTCTCGCGCAGCCGGTCAGCCAGCGCATCACAGCCGCAGAGGATAACGCGAAAGCCCCCCACGCTCCACAGCAGGAGCTTGACCAGCCGCTCGAGATAGCGGTAGTTGGCCTCTGCGTACTCCTCACCGCGCAGGAAAGAACGGTGAACGTGGATCTTGCCGTCTTCGCGCTCGACGGCGATGGCGATGGGATGATCGGCTTTGCTCAGGTATGCCTCCGCCCAGATGCCGAAGGGGATAAAACCCGGATCCAGCACCGGCGGGTTTTTCATTTCGTATTGGATACCCAGATAATTCATGATGATTCCTCACCCAAAGACAGCCGCTGCATGACAGCGGCTGTATGGTTCTTTCTGATATTACAGACTGTTTCGATATTCGTTGGCACTCATGCCCGTAAGCTTTCTGAATACGCGGGCAAAATGCGCCGTGTCCACATACCCCACCATCTCGCCGATCTCGCCGATGCGGAGCCTGGGGTCGGTCAGCAGCTGCTTGGCAGCCTGAACGCGCAGACTGTTGAGAATATCGTAGAAATTCTTTTCCGCATAGCGGTTGAGAATCTTGGAAAGATGCCACTGCGAAATGTAGCAGGCATCCGCCACTTCCTGCAGGGTCAGCTTTTCGGCGTAGTGCTTCTCCATATAGGCGATTGCCTGATGGACAAGAAAGCGCCCCGCAGTCGGGTTTTCCGGCTCCTCCTCCGACTCTGCGGCATTCTTTTTCAGGCGCTCGGTCATGACGGTGAGCGCCTCTAGGATCTCATCCATTTTGGAGGGCTTGAGAAGAAAACGCGCAACACCCAGGCGGATTGCTTCCTGCGCATAGCTGAAGTCCCGGTAGCCGGTGAGCACGGCCACCTGCATATCCGGAAACTCACTGCGCAGGCCCGCAAGCATGGTCAGCCCGTCCTGGCCGGGCATGCGGATATCCGTAAAGAGAATATGGGGCTGCAGCTCCCGGATCAGAGCCGTGCCTTCAGCGGCGTCTCCGGCTGTCGCAACGACCTGGCAGTCGAAGTCCGACCACTTTACCACTTTCCGCAGGCCCTCCACAATGAGCCTTTCATCGTCGATCAGTATCACGCGGTACATGCATGCACCCCCTTCCCAGAAGCATCTTACCCTTTGATTGCACCGGCTGTCAAGCCTTTGATGATGTGCTTCTGCAGGCAGACATACACCACCAGCACCGGGATCACGACCAGCACCACCGATGAGGCCATCAGGCCGTAATTGACGCCTGCCTGGGAGCTGATCTCGTTGAGAAGGCCGGTGATGGCGCGCTCCTGCGGATAGCGCAGGAAGAAGGACTGGGTAAACAGGTCATTGTAACTCCACAGGAAGGCAAAGATCGCTACCGTGGCAAAGGAGGACTTGGCTGCGGGGATGATGATATGGAAGTAGATCTGGAACACATTGCATCCGTCCAGATACGCGCTCTCCTCCAGATCGATGGGGATCGACTGGATAAAGCCCATAAGGATGATAATGGCAAAGCAGAGGTTGCCCGCAATCTGCGGCAGAATCACCGCGACGAGGCTCAGCCAGCGGTTGCCCGTACCGGCAATCCCCAGCACGACCTCCAGCCGGAAGACGGGAATGATGGTGGAAAAGACCGGGAACATCATGCCGGCCATGATCAGACTGTAGAGAAAGCCGCGGCCTCTGAACCGGTAGCGGACCAGCCCGTAGGCCGCAAGACCCGCCAGGATGACTACCGCGATCGTTACGGTGCCGGAGATGAGAAAGCTGTTGAGATAGGCGTTTTTAAAATCCGACCGTTCCCATGCAGTAATGTAGTTATCCCAGGTGAAGGCATCGCCCAGGGGGAGGGAAAAGGAGTCGGAGATGATCAGCCCCTTCTGACGGAAGGAGTTGAGGATAACCCAGATGAAGGGATAAATCGTCGTCAAGGCCCAGAGAGAGAGCACGGTGTAGGTTACGACGCGGGAGGCGGTTCTTTTTCCTGTATTCATGGATGCCTCCTTAAATGTCTTCCGAGGGCTTGAACACCCGGTTTGCCACGTTGGACAGGACGACGCCCAGCACCACGATCAGCACTGCGATGGTGGAGCCATAGTCCACATTCATACGGTTGAAGGTCTGGTCGTACATGTAGGTACCGGTGAGCCAGCCCATATTCTCCGGCATGCCCGCGCCGAACATGACCCAGGGCAGATCAAAGACCTTCAGCGCGCCGGTGATGGCCAGCACCAGGCAGGTGCACAGGACGTTGCGCAGCAGCGGCAGCGTGATGTAGCGCGTACGCTTCCAGCCGTCCGCCCCGTCCAGCGCGGCGGCCTCGTACAGATCCTGGGAAATGTTGTTGAGGCCGGTGACGATGATGACAAAGTAGAACCCGACATACTGCCACATTACGGGCATGAACATGGTGAAGAGAAAGTGCGCCTGATCCTTCCAGTCCAGCCACTGGACGATCACCTTTCCGCTGGGCTTCACGTCGGCGGGCAGCTGGCCGAGGCTCAGCAGAAGCTGGTTGACCATGCCGCCCTTGTAGAGGAAGATCAGATTGAACATGAGACCCAGGGCCGTGGCGGAGATGACGATGGGAAAGAAGTACACCGTCCGGAAAAACTGCGCGCCGACCCGTATGGTATCCACCAGCAGTGCCAGGATCAGGGCAATGCCTACCTGGAACAAGATGGTGCAGAGCGTCAGCAGCAGAGTGTTTTTCAGCGCCACACGCATATAGGGGTCGAAAAACAGACGCCGGTAGTTCTCATACCAGGGCTCGTTGAGGCCCTCGGCCGCACGGCCGAGACCGCCGATTTTCATGACGGTGTTGATGATGTTCTGAAAGAAAGGATAATAGAGAAAGACAATCAGGAAAAGAAAGGCCGGGATCAGAAAGATCAGCAGCGGCGTTTTCTTTTTATAGATCATGGAATTCATGACGGAACCGCCCTATCGTATGGTATGAAATCAAGGCTGCCGCTCATTGCAGCAGCCTTGACGAGTGAGGTGCCTGATTGGTTCAGTTGAGAGCCAGCGCGGAGGCGATCGCTTCCTCAGCGGTCATCTTGCCGGTGACCACGTTCTGGATGTTGGCGAACAGATCGCCGCGGGCTTCGGCGGTCAGGCTGTCCTGAACAGCGCCGGCGATGGCGGTGATGTTGGCGTTGGCGTCAGCAGCGGACTGCTGCAGAGGATTCAGACCGGAGGGCTTGGCGCCGTTGACAAGCGCGGTAACCTCGGTGGTGACGAAGGTGCTGAGCACATCGTCAGAAGTGAGCTGGGAGACGAACTCGACGGCTGCGGCACGCTTGGCCGGGTCGTCCCAGGCCTTGCGGGTGATGAAGTAACCCATGGAGATGCCGCCGATGGCCTCGGAAGCGGAGCGGTCACCCTTGCCGGGTACGTAGGCGATGGCAAAGTCGTTCAGATCGGCAGCGTTCTCGGTGAAGTAGCCGACCTTCCAGGAACCGTCAATAAGGAAGGCAGCGTCTCCGGCATTGAAGAGCTCAACGGTCTCGGCATCGGAGGCGGTCAGCGTGTTGGCGGGGAAGAAACCTGCTTCATACAGAGCCTTGATATCATTGAGACCCTGGGCCCACTTGGCGGCTACGGCGTCATCGGCGCTCGCAGGAAGATCCAGATGGTTGGCGACCGTACCGTTGTTCATGACCATGAACTCAAACCAGTAGTGGGGAACCTCGACCAGAGAGCAGGCGATGGGGGTGTAGCCCGCGTCCTTGATGGTCTGGCAATCGGCCAGGAACTGATCCCAGGTGTAGTCGGGGCCGGGGACGGCAACGCCGCAGTCTTCCAGAACCTTCTTGTTGACGAACATGTTCTCCCAGTAGCCGGAGGAGGGGACGGAATACTGCTTGCCGTCGGCGGCGGTGGCCATCATGCTGCCCTTCATGTTGGTGGCATAGTCGGGATACTCGGCACGGATCTCATCGATGGAGACAACCTTGCCGGCAGTGATGAAGGGCTCGGCATCGGCATTGGTGAAGTAGAAGAGGACGTCGGGCTCGGAGCCGGTCTCAAAGTCGGTGAGGACCTTGGCTTTCCATTCCTCGTTGGAGGTGGCGGAGCCGTCGTTGACCTTGTTGCCGGTGGAAGCCTCATAGGCTGCAACGGCGTTTTCGAAGTTCTTGCGGTTGCCGTCGTCACCGCCGTAGGAGGTGACAACATTCAGGGTAACGCTCTGAGCGGCCGGTTCGGCTGCACTCTCTGCCGCGGGGGCGGCGTTTTCGCTGGCGGCGGGGGCGGGCTGACTTGCGGCCGGGGCAGGGCTGCTTCCGCATGCGGCCAGACCGAGTACCATGACCAGAGCCAGAAGTAAGGCAAGTGTTCTTTTCATTTTAAACTCTCCTCGTTTATTTGGTGATTTTGTGGGAATTTGTGTTTCCCGGATGACAATAGTATAGCGTGTTTTCGTCAGGATGAATAAGAGCTGAGCTTGCCTTTTCTTGCCTGTGCTTGGGCAAATCCGTACAACTCACGGTTCCATCGGGAAGCTGACCCGGGCGAGGATGGTATCCGCCCGGCTCTGCCCGATGCTGAGATCGCCCTCACTGCCATAGAGCAGATGCAGGCGCTGATTGACGTTGCGAAGACCGAGCTGGCCGCGGGTGTCCGTATCGGCTGCGGCAGAGGCGAGCGTCGCGCGGATGGTTTCCAGATCTTCAGCTGACATGGTGCCGTCGTGCTCGACCTCCAGCACCATCCGGTCGTTTTCCCGGTGGGCACGGATGCTGAGCTTTCCGCCACGGCGGGCGGTGATGTCGTGCTCTACGGCGTTCTCGACAATCGGCTGCAGGATCAGCCGGGGCACCATGACGTCGAGAATGCTCTCATCTACTTCGCGCCGGATCTCCAGCCGCTCCCCGAGCCGCTCGCGGATGATATAGAGATAGGCGTCCACATAGCCCAGTTCCTCCCGCAGATGGATCTTGTCGCGGCCGTCCCGGCCCATGGAGGCATTCAGCATGGTGGAAAGGGCTTCGATCATTGCGCTGACCCGATCATTGCCGGCGATCCGGGCTTCCCAGTTGATGATCTCCAGCGTGTTGTTGAGAAAATGCGGGTTAATCTGAGACTGCAGCGCCTTAATGCGCGCCTGCTGCAGTGCCTGCTGCTCCAGATAGGAGCGCTCAAACTGATTTTTCATCTCGGCGGACATCAGGTTGAAGTGGTCGTACAGCTCCTGAAATTCCCGGCTGTTCGCCTTCTCCTCAATCTGATAGCCCCGCTCACCGTCCTGCAGCTGCGTATCCGCCTCCATCAGAATCTCCACGGGGCGTGTGACAAGACGCCGGAAGCGCCAGAGCATTGCCAGCAGAAGAGGAAGCACAAGCGCTGCCACCAGGCCGGCGGCGATACGCATCAGCGGAATATCCATCCAGAAATCGAAGGGAGCGACAGAGGCACCCAGACGCAGACTGTGGCCGTCCAATGTGACGGAAAAGTCCGATGAAGCCGGAACGTCCGCCTCCGGGGATACTGTTTTGAGACGGCCGTCCACATCCAGAAGGAGAGCATCATCCAGAGTCAGGCTGACGTCAGCGATCAGGCGTACGGACTCCAGCGACTGAAACAGCAGCTCCTGGCTGCATACAAAAACCACAGTTGCATACGGATGGAAGCGCGCATCCAGCAGATTTCGCGCCATATACAGCTCCCCGTCGTATTCCAGCAGCAGGATTTCCGTATCGACCCCGTGCATGCGCTCAATGAGATCCGGCTCTATCTGCTCGCGGTAGTGCCTCAGTGTGCTGTAGCCGAAATCGCCGCGCCGGGAGGCGTAGGGATGGACGTCCGGTAAATCCCAGAAGCAGATATAGGTGACGGGAATGGCGTCTTCCCGCGTGAAATTCTGACTGAGATACTCGTCCACCCGGCGATAGAGCGCGGCGCCGTCGCCGTCCTGCTGCCAGCTGCGGTAGGCGCTGCGGATGATGCCGTCGTAGGAGACCCGCCTCGAAAGGTCAAACAGCGTTTCCAGGCGCAGGGCGACCTGCTCCAGCGCGTGCTGGGCACTGTCCTCCAGCTGCTGACGGGCGGAGCGCTCATAGCTGCTGCTCAGCAGATACCCCGCCAGCGTCACAACGATGAGGATCGGGAGAAGCCAGCAGAGCAGCGTTGTCAGCAGCAGCCGGCTGCGCAGGCTTCTCGGTTGTCTGTTGTTGTCCATCGGTTTTCACCCTCAATCACGGCTGCGCAAAACAGAAAAAAGAGTGATTTCGGTTTTGCGCGGCAGTTTATCCGGAAAATCCAAAACGCGGAGAGAAGAGCTCTCCGCGTTGATTGTATCACAGTCTTACAGTGCCAGCAAGTCACGCCAGGCCTGAATATAGCCTTCCGCCCGAGCGGCACTCTCGCTCTCGGCTGCCATGCGCAGCAGCGGCTCCGTGCCGGAAAAGCGACAGATGACCCAGCTGCCGTCGGTGAAGTAGACCTTGACGCCGTCTTCCCGACTGATATGGTCGACGTCGTTGAAGGCCGGAAGCAGATGTTCCTCAAACAGCAGCTTCTGCAGTTCCGCTTTGCGGGCGGGGGTCATGGTGAAGTCAGCCTCCCGGTAGAGTAGCAGGCCGTACGTATCCGTAATTTCCCGGTAAAGCGCAGAGATGGATTTGCCCGTGACGGCCAGCATTTCCGTCAGCAGAGCGGCGGCATAGATGCCGTCCTTGCCGGAGATATGTCCGCGCACGGCGAGACCGCCGGAGCTCTCCCCGCCGATGACGGCATCGCTCTCCGCCATCTTGGCGGAGACATACTTAAAACCGACCGGCACTTCGTAGCAGCGCTGCCCCAGGCCTGCCGCCACGCGGTCGAGCAGATGCGTGGTGGAGTTGTTGCGCACGCAGGGGCCGTTCCAGCCGCGGTATTTGACCAGATAATAGTACAGCAGTACCAGCAGGGTATTTGGGTGGATGAAACCGCCCTGCTCGTCGATGACGCCGAGACGGTCGGCGTCGCCGTCGGTGGCAATGCCGAGATCACAGCGGTTGTCGACAACATAGTGGGACAGCGTGCTGAGCGTGGCGGCGTTCGGTGCGGGAAGCTTGCCGCCGAAGAGCGTGTCGTGCCGGTCGTGGATGACATCCAGGTCGCAGCGGCAGGTCATCAGGATTGTGCGCAGGCTGGTCTGGCTGACACCGTACATCGGATCAAGCGCAATCTTCAGCCGGGCTTTCTTGATGGCATCGGCGTCTATCAGGGAGAGAATCGAGTCAATGTATTCATTGGCGGTGTTGTCCTCGCGGATCAGGCCGCTGCGCATCGCTTCATCGTAATCAATGCTCCGGATCGACTTCGGGTCAATCTGAGCAATCTCGGCTTCAATTTTCGCCGTGACCGTGAGATCCGCATCCCGGCCGCCGGCCGTAAAGACCTTCACACCGTTATAAATTGCGGGGTTATGGCTGGCCGTGACCATCATGCCGTAGGGCAGGCCCCGCGTTTTGACGGTGAACATGATCAGCGGCGTGGGAGAAGAGCGGTTGATCATCAGCGTCTTATATCCGTTTCCGGCCAGCACCTCGGCCAGCCAGTGAGCGGCCTCCTTGGCCAGAAAGCGCCGGTCGTAGCCCAGACAGAGCTCCGCACCCTGCAATCCCTCCCGGTCCATCAGGCGGCAGAGCCCCGCCGCAAGCAGCCGGAGGTTTTCTTTGGTAAACCCGTCGGCGATGATGGCGCGCCAGCCGCCGGTACCGAATTTTATCATGGTCGCCTCTCCTTTCTTTTCCTTAACCCATAACGACTTCCGCACGGCAGATGCTGCCCGCGGGCAGAACCGGAAGAATGCTGACGCTCTTCCCGTCAGCGGTGAGGGAGCGTACGCCCTTCTGCACACCGTCGGGGTTCCTGACATGGATGGTATAGGTGCTGCCCCGCCATTTGCGCGTGACGGAAAACTCCTTCCAGTCCGCGGGTATGCACGGGTCGACGATCAGCCCGTCAAAGTCCGGTCGGATGCCCAGCAGGTACTGTGTCGCGGCATAGTATGCCCAGCCGGACGAGCCCGTCATAAAGGGGTGCCTTGCCCGCCCGAAGGCGGTATGGTCGCGCCCTACGACGAACTGGCAGTAGCTGTACGGCTCCGACTGGCGCACTTCGATTCTGTCATTCTGCAGCACGGGACACAGTGCGTTATAGAACTTCATGGCGCGCTCACCGCGCCCCAGCATGGCCTCGGCCACCCAGGCCCAGGGGTTAGGATGGCTGAAAATGGCGCCGTTTTCCTTGAGCCCCGGATATACCCGCGTCACAAAGCCGATACCGTCGTCAGGCCGGGTATAGCAGGGGGCGTTGAGCATCAGGCCGTATTCGGTGTAGAGATACTCATCCACACTGTCCATGGCGGATATTCCCTGCTCGCGGGTTGCCGCGCCGGAGATCACCGCCCAGGTGTTGGACTCCATATGAACCTTGCCCTCGGCATCGGCCTGCGTGCCGATCCTGCGGTTGTCAGCGGTGATGCCGCGGATAAACCACCGGCCGTCCCAGAGTGTTGCCTCACAGACCCGGCGCACCTGCGCGGCGATGGCTGCATACCGTTCTGCGTCATCCGGACAGTTCAGACGCTTTGCCAGCGCACAGAAACGGTCCAGTGCCCACAGATGCAGGAAGCTGACCATGGCGCTCTCACCGCCGCCCAGATTCAGGCAGTCGTTCCAGTCGGCACGCAGCCCCTTGCAGATTCCGTTTTGCCCGACCTCACGGGCGGAGAAGTCCAGAATGCGTTTGAGGTGCTCATATACCGTGCCCTCGCCGCCGTCGGCATAGGTGACGGTTTCGTCTGCAAAGGTGAGCTCGCCGGTCTCCTTCACATACTGAACGACCGAGCTGACCAGCCACAGGGCGTCATCGGCGCAGGCGTCCCTGATGCCGTGGACAATCTGACTTTTGTCGGGCACGGGCACAACAGTGGGAGACTTGAAGGATTGCTGCTTCTGTACCGGTTCAAACCAGCGCGGTTCGAACAGATGCAGGCCGTAGCCTTCCCGTGTCAGCGCACGGAGAAGCTCAATCAGGCGGCTGCGGCATTTGCCGGGGTTGGAATGCGGGACCATCATGGCGTCCTGCGCCGTGTCCCGATAGCCGAGACCGACACGGCCGCCCACTTCGATAAAGGAGGTAAAGCGCGAGAACATGACGTTAATCTCGCTCTGGTACAGGTTCCAGATGTTGAGCTCGGTATTCATTCCCTCATTGGGCGTGGAGATCTGCAGGCAGGAGAGCTTGCGGCCCCAGAAAGCCCTGAGGCGGGCAAAGTCACCGTCGACCCTCTCAGCCGTGTATTTCTTCCGCATGGCGCGGCCGGCATCGATGCCGCCCTCCCCCAGCAGGAAGATCAGCCTTGCTTCCTCCCCGGGAGCGAGGACAAGACTCTTTTTCAGACAGCCGCAGTGGTTGCCGCCTTTTTCAAAGCTGCCCGCCGTCTCTCCGGTCTCGACCACAAGCGGATTGCGCTCGGTCCGGTAAGGCCCGATAAAACGGTCACGCAGGCAGTCAAAACCGTCCGGCTGAAAGTCAGACGTAAAGAACTGATAACCGTCCTCTTCATAATAGAGGTCGTGCTCAATGACGCCGTCGGCACAGCGGCTGCCCGCGGCATAGAGGCTCATCTGAAAGTTGCGGTTGTCCATATCCACCTGGTGGAAGCTGAACTCCAGATAGGAAAACACGGATAGTCGCCGAACCCGATCCGTATCGTTCCGCAGGCGCACATCCCAGATCTCCACCGGATCATCCATGGCGACAAAGAGCGTCTGTTCGGCATCGATGCCGCTGTAGTCGCTGAGATACTTCACATAGCTAAGCCCGTGGCGGCAGGAGAAATGCTCCTTCGGTTTTCCCACCGGCTGCCAGGAGACCGACCAGTAGTCTCCGTCATCCTCATCCCGCAGATAGACATAGTGCCCCGGCCCGTCCATCGGCACGCCGTTCGGCCGAAAACGGGTGATGCGGTGGTATTCGGAGCTTTTGTAGATCAGATAACCGCCGGCCGTGTGATTGAAAACACCGACCATTTCCCCGGTGCCGATATAATTCGTCCAGGAAACGGGCAGATCTACCCGGTCGATCACATACTCCCGGTTTGCGTTGTCAAAATGTCCGTATTGCATGACGGCGTTCTCCTTCATGGCGTATCATGATGACTTTAGTATAAAGGATAAGCCCGGATTATGGAAGGGCTGAAAATGCCGCTTTTTGCCTTTCCTTGCGCTGAGGAACGGAAAGGGCAGGGCTTGAGAGCAACCCTAAAAAGAAAACAGAGTCGGAAAACCGACTCTGTCAAATGAGCTTCCGTTCAGCTGTACCGGTTTTGAATGACGTATCCTCGGCTCTTTTGAACAGGGAATATCCGGGAACAACTGTTTGTTTAAAAGATCAGGGCTTGTCAAGGAGATGGATCTGAACCAGTCTGACCTCCAGGGGCTCCAGCACCTGCCGGTAGGACAGTGTGCCGCCGGTGAGTTCAGCATCCCAGGTTTTCCGTCCCGGGAAGGAATGGGCTTTCAGATACTCTGTGTCATAGGGCGTCAGCGCTGCCGGCGCGCCGAGCTCTACCCAGGCGTCATAGCTGGAACCGGCGCCCCGGTTCACAAACATTTCGGTAATCCGGCAGCGACTGCCCGACAGATCCCTGAGCTGAAGGGATACTTCCGCCTGCGAAGAATCGGAAAACGGCGTATAGCGGTTGGTGCTGGTCATGTCAAAGAGCTCGCCGGAAGAAAAAATTTCATTATAGTGTTCATAGTGATAGAAGACGACAGAAAAACGGCGGCGATCCCGGCTGGCGGTGGCAAACCATCCGTGCCCGGCACCGAGGCAGACGGCTTCCAGACAGGAAAGGAGCAGAAAGGCGTTATAATGCGCTTTCGGAATGCCATTGACCGTAAAAAGTCCCAGCCCGCCGTGATAGAGCTGCTCCGGAAGCTGCATTTCCCGTGCCAGGTCTGTCAGGAACCAGTAACCGAAAGACTGGAGCCGGTCGTAGTTCTCCAGTATGTTTTTAACCAGATAGCAGGATTTGAAACAGGTGTCATTAATCAGGTTCCGATGGCTGACGGTCAGGTTCCACTCAGTCATATACAGGGGTTTGTCACTGAGATGATATTCGGGAAAATCAGCGTAGAGGCGATCAAGGTAGTGACTAAAGGAATCCGGATCCGGCGAGAGCTTGCTGATCAGCCTCTGTGTGTTTTTCAGACTGCCTTCCACCAGTTCAATATCATCGTCATAATAATGCAGATTGACAAAGTCCGGCTTACAGCCATTCCGGGAGCAGTAATCGAAAAAGGCGCGGTACCAGCCCAGAGGATCGTCCGGCAGAAGAAGCAGGCCCGGTGTGCCGAAGCGCAGATCCGGACACACGGATTTGACCGTCTCCCAGGTCTGACGGTAAAAATCGAAAAATGCCTGAGGATCACGGAACCCAAACATTTCCTCGGTGGTATCCGGCTCATTCCAGACGGAAAACAACCACTGACGGACCTCCTCAAGACCATAACGGCAGATGCAGTGTTCCGTTACCCCTCGAATCAGAAACTTCCAGTTTTCCATATTGTTGGGCAGACTGGTGTTCTGATGGGAGAAAAACTGAACTTTCTTCGGGTCAGAGGCCAGCGCGGAGGGCATAAAGCAGAATTGCATCAGCGGACGCAGCTTCAGCTCCATCAGGAAGTCAAATACCCGGTCAAAATACACGAAGCTCAGAGAAGGGATCCCGGCGGCGTCCTGCGTGTAGAGGAGCAGGTCGTCAGACAGAAGACCGTGGAATTTGATATATCGGAAGGGCATCTCCCGCTGCATCTGCCGCAGCATCTCCCGCACGCGCTCATCCAGCAGATCCAGCGTTGAACCCACCGTGCAGAGCGTACGCCATGTGTGTCGCAGTTTTTTTCCGGGCTCTGCCGCGGAGACAGAGCAAGGGTTCAATACAACGACCGGTTTCTCCTCCGGCGGGCGGAAACTTCGAATTACGTCGGCATTCAGATAGCGGGCAAGAGAACTCAGCACGCTGGAAGAGGATACCGCCAGATAATTGACTTCGTTTTTACTCTTCAGGTCCGGTACAAGAGAACCGTGCCTGCTGCGGTAGTCGCTGGGAAGTATGCCATAGCGCTTTTTGAATGCAGAGACAAAAGCCCGGGCATCGGAGAACCCGTTTTGCACCGCGATTTCCGCAATAGGAGTGCGGCTCGACAGCAGTTCAGCAACGGCATGGTCAATCCGGATGCCGGCATAGTATTGGGAAAAGGTCAGGCCGGTCTGCTGGCGGAAAAGACGGGAGAGATGTGCTTCAGAGAAATGAAACTGCTCAGCCACCTGCCCCAGACTCAAGTTTTCAGCATAATGCTCATGAACGTACTTTACGATACTGTTCATCTGCCGGATAAGTTTCTGCCGCATTTCAACGGCTTCCGGCGCCCGCGCCTGAAAATGGGAAGTCAGCTCATTGAGCAGCAGCGAAAACAGCGCAAGTGTCAGCAATGGGTTCTCTTTAGGGGTGTTGGACTTGATCATCCGGGCAATCAGGTGTTTGAGAAAATCGTAGCGGGGATCGTCGCTGTTCCCCTCAGAGCAGCAGTCAAAATAACACGCGCGATAATCACTGAACAGTTTGTACTCCGCAAGGTCGATCTGCACAGCTACCATGACCGCGTCTTCCGAATAGAGTTCGTGAACGGCCAGGGAATTGATCAGGATCAGGTCATCCGGACCAAGAAAACAGCGCCGGTCGCCTACGATGATCTGCACCTTACCCTCGCATATATACAGCAGTTCAAGGCTGCTGTGCCAATGACGCGATACACTGCCAACCCGGTGAAGAAAAATCTTTCCCGGCACATTGTTAGAAAAGCGGATAATTTCCTGTCGGTATTCCACAGAGCCGCACCCCTTCCTTTTTTCGCAGTTTATCACAGATACAGCGGCGCGTCAAACTGATATGCAGTATTTTTGCACAAACACATCTATTAAGTGCAAAAAACTGATATTGACACTGTGGGAAGGGATTCAACCTGCGAATTTGTTAAATTGTTGCACAAAAGGAGGCGGGTTTCTGCCTTGTTAAAAACCGCCCTTTGTGTAAAAATATAAAAGACAATGCGGGTAATACCGCGCATTCCGGAAAACAAGGATGAAAAATGGGAGCAGACAATGGCTGAAACTTTACTTGAAATCAAAAAAATGTGCAAGAACTTCGGCCCCATCGTCGCGCTGAAGGATGTTGACCTGACCGTCTGCCGGGGGGAGATCCACGGCCTGATCGGCGAAAACGGCAGCGGCAAATCGACGATCACCTCCATCGCGGCGGGCATGCAGAAGGCAACCTCCGGTGAGATGCTTTTCAAGGGGCAGCCCTGGAATCCGGACAGCATGGTCCACGCGCAGGCGAAGGGCGTATCGATGATCCTCCAGGAGGCCAACACGATCCCCAACTGCACGGTTGCGGAGAATCTGTTTGCCGGCCAGGAAGACCGCTTCTCGCGATTCGGCTTTGTGAATGCAAGAGAAATGAACCGGGCTGCGGACGATCTGCTCGCCAAATTCGGCCTGGAGCATATCCGCGGGAGAGATGTGATCAACCGGTACGGGTTCGAGGACCGCAAGCTGGTGGAGCTTGCCCGAGCGGTGACCGATGAAACCGAAATCCTTGTCGTGGATGAGACGACAACAGCCCTCTCTTTTGAGGGGCGCGGAATCCTCTACCGCATCATGCATGAAATGGCCGGCCGGGGCAAAGCAATTATTTTCATCTCACATGATATGGATGAGATCCTCGAGCAGTGCAATGTGCTGACCGTGCTGCGCGACGGCGAGATCCGAGGTACGCTCAACCGCGAGCAGATGACCGCACCGGGCGCCGTATCGGAGATCCGCAAGCTGATGGTCGGCCGCGACATCGGGGACAAATTCTATCGGAGCGATTACAACCCAGGCCATAACGGCGAGGTGGTGCTCGCCTTTGAGCATGTCAATACAGCAACGATCAAGGACTTCAACCTGGAGCTCCATGCGGGCGAGATCGTGGGACTGGGCGGCCTGTCCGGCTGCGGCATGCATGAGATCGGTCGCCTGGCCTTCGGCGTGGGCGATATCGACAGCGGCCATGTCAAACTGCGCGGAGAGGACATCCGGGACGCGGTGGACGCAGTAGGCAAGGGGATCGGCTATATTTCCAAGAACCGCGACCAGGAGGCAGTGATCCTGGAAGGGCCCATCGGCGTCAACATCGTGCAGCCGTCGCTGCGCGATTTGGGCAGAAAACTGGTCATTCGCCCGTCTGCGGAGAAAAAGATGTCGAGAGAGCAGATTGATCTCCTGGCCATCAAATGCACGGATGAAAAGCAGTGGGTTAACACCCTGTCGGGCGGCAATAAGCAGAAAGTGTCTTTTGCAAAGTGGATCGCCAAGGGCAGCGATGTTGTCATCATGGACTGTCCGACCCGCGGCGTGGACATCGGCGTCAAGCAGGCCATGTACCAGCTGATTACCGACATGAAAAATGCCGGCAAAGCGATCCTGATGATCAGCGAGGAGCTGGCAGAGCTCATCGGCATGGCCGACCGGATGATCATCATGAAAGACTTCAAGGCCGTCAAGGAATTCACCCGCTCGCCGCAGCTCACGGAAACCGATATCATTGAGTACATGATATAGGAGGATTCCCATGGAAAAAACATTGAAAAACAACTGGCTGAAGACCCATATGGGGGATATCTTCAGCTATGCGGGACTGCTGCTGTGCATTGCCGTTTTTTCGATACTGAGCAAAGGAAAGCTGTGGAGCGCATATAACATCGGCGTGCTGATCCAACAGACCTGTGTGTATGCTATCCTTGCCATGGGCGCGGTTTTCATCTACTCCATGGGCTACATGGACATCAGCCTCGGTGCTCAGGTGGGCGTGTACTGCCTGCTGCTGATCCTGATTACCAACGCCACCGGTTCGCTGATCACGGGATTTGCGTCGATCCTTGCAATCGCAGTGCTCTGCGGACTCATCAACGGTTACGTTTCCGTCAAGCTGGGACTGCCGTCCATCGTTACCTCGATCTTCCTCAACGCCATTTTCGGCGGCGCACAGATGCTGATCATGGAGAAACTCGGCACCAACAGCGTTTCCATGGATCAAAAGCTGACCTTCTTCAAGCAGATGCCCGTCATGTTTGCCGCCATCCTCATCATCGCCGCCATCTCCATTTTCCTGTATCAGTACACACAGCTTGGCAAGCTGGTCAAGGGAATCGGTGCCAATGAGACCGCTACTGCCATTTCCGGTGTCAACACTACCAAGTGGAAAGTTCTGGCCTATGTATTTTTTGGCTTCTGCATTGCCGTTGGCGCACTCTTCCTGACCGCACGCACCAATTCCGCGGGCAAAGGTACGGGCTCCGGCTATGCCATGGATATCATGGTGTCACTGCTGTTGGGCGGTATGCCCCTCTCCGGCGGTATGCGCTCTAAGATCAGCGCTGCGCTGGTCGGTACCTTTACATATGTAATCCTTGCCAACGGCCTGATCCTCTCCGGTGTCAGCACCACACTGATCTACATGATCAAAGCGATCGTGTTCATGGCGGTCATCCTGATGACCTGCCGCAAAAAAGACGGCGTCCTGCCGCGATAAAACTGTTAACCGATGCAGAAATGCGGTTAAGTATAAGTATTATTAGGAGGAAATGAATCAATGAAAAAGCTTCTCGCTCTGATCCTGGCAGTGCTTATGGTGGCTTCTCTGGCTGCCTGCGGCTCTTCCGCTCCTGCTGCAGAAAGCAGCGCCCCCGCATCCCAGACTTCCGACGCACCTGCAGACGCCGGAGTCAAGACCGTTCACCATAAGATCGGTATTGCCCACTATGTCGACTCCGGCAAGGCTGTCGACGCGCTGCGCGCTTTCCTGAACGGCATTGCCGGCCCTATGAACCTGGAGTTCGTCTATGCCACGCTCAGCACCTATGACGAGGCTACAAACCTTACCGCAATGCAGAATCTGATCTCCTCCGGCTGCGAAGGCATCCTGATGTCCGCGGACATGGGTACTCCTGCCATCCTTGAGGAGTGCGCTGCAGCCGGTGTCTATGTGGCCGGCTTCCTGTGCGACTACAACCAGAGCTACTGGACCGCAAATGAAGAAGTTTTTGGCAACGAATACTTCCTCGGCACCGTCTGCGACGGACATGCCGACATCAGCTTCTATGCCGAAGACATTGCCGACAAGATTATTGAAGGCGGCTATAAACACGTTGGCGTCGTGATCTTCCCCGAATACGCTTATCCCAACCAGGCAGCGGCGTCCAAGGCTTTCCGTGAGAAGATCGACTCTTACAACGCCACCGCCGACGAGAAGATTGAGGTTTATGAGGATCAGGTTCTGAACTTCGCTCCGCTGGAGGCCACCTACTTCTCCACCTACCCCGAGATGGACGCCCTGTTCTCTATCGCTGCCGGTGCCGGCATGGTCTATCCCACCATGGTTGCCAGCGGCAAGACCGATATTCCTCTCTTTACCAGCGGTTTTGAAGGCACCGATGACGCCGACAACTTCGGCTCTTCCGGCAACGGCTGCTTCAAATCCACTCTCTGCTCCACTCCCGAGGCGATCGTTTACCCGCTGTGCCTGATGGTCGACAAGCTCAACGGCACCACCTATGCCGACCTGCCCGAGAAAGCCGAGCGCGTAGACTGCTCGGTGCTGGAGATCCTGAGCGACGAGGATATGGCAAAAGTCAAGAGCAGCGCGATTTACTATTCCGCTGACTTTGCCAACTCCTTCCTCACCGCTGAGGAAGTCATCAATCTCTGCGCTTCCTATAATCCCGACGCCACCTACGCCGGCCTGGTCGATGTCATCAACCACATGGGCGTAGCCGACCTCAAGTAATCATATCCGCAAAACAAGTCAGCAACCGGGGAGAGCCGGAAAGCTCTCCGGCTCTCCCCGATCATGAAACGTTTTGGAGTTGACCATGAAGAACAACAATAAAGCGCTCGATTTTCTGAAGAGATTCTTCCTGACCATCCTGTTCCCGCTGGCCATTTTTCTGGTCATGCTGATCATCACCCGAAGCAAGGGCGTCACCTACTTCGGCTTTACCTGGGAGATGTGGCGGACGGTTTTGGTCAACACAAGCTCCACCGCAGTGGCAGCGCTGGCTATCTGGCTGCAGATCAAGAACGGCCGCTTTGACTTTTCCGGCGGCTCGGTGATGGTTCTCGCTGCCATCATCGGCGGCAATCTGGCAATCAAAATGAACCTGAGTCCTGTGGCATATCTGCTGATCTGTGTTGCCATGGGTGCGCTGCTGTGCACGATTACCGGCGCGGTCTATATTATCGGCCGGCTTCCCATCATGATCTGCACTATCGGCATGGCGCTGGTCTATGAGTCAATTACCTATCTGGTGTTTGAAGCCAAAGGCCTGAACATGATGAGCAACACCAGGCTTACGGTCTTCGGCCGTATGCCCCTGATTCTTATACCGATTGCTCTCGCGCTGATCATTTTCCTGGTATACTGCTATCTGACTGTCCCCGGGCAGCGTGCAAAGCTGCTGTCCAACAACCAGCAGGCGGCGGTCAACATCGGCGTGAAGGAAAACAGGAACGTGATACAGACCTTCTTTGTGTGCGGCCTGCTGCTCGGCCTGGCTTCCGCTATCTACGGCTCGAACAATGCCGTAGCGCCGCAGGCGGGCCTTTCCACCGCCAACACGCTCTTTGCCAACATCATCCCTGCCTATATGGGCCTGTTTATCGGTGCGATGAGCGCTGACGCCATCGGCGTCCTGGTGGCCTCTCTGGGCATGGCGATTCTCAATTACGGACTGAGTTCCATCGGGCTCGGCTCCGGAGGCTGGCAGTCCATCATTGTGGGCATCTTTATGCTGGCCTTCTATACGCTGATGGCGCAGCTGCCGCTTTGGAGAGCTGCTGCAGCCAAGCGGAAAAGAATACACAGTGAGGTGAATGCTGCATGAGAACCGAACTGCTTCGCCGGAACCCTTTCTTTCTCAATGACGAACAGATCCGCTGGGTCACCGATACGCTCGCAGGAATGAGCACCGAAGAGAAGCTTCGGCAGATGTTCTGTTCCATTGCCTATTCCGATGACCCCGGTTATCTGGATATGCAAATCAAGGCGGGGTTCGGAGGCCTGATGTGCCGCTGCATGCCCAATGAGCAGCTGATTAATCTGGCCGCCTACCTGCAGAGCCATGCAGAGATCCCGTTCCTGATTGCGGGCAACATGGAAGCCGGTATGAACCAGTGTTCAAGCACAGGAACGCTGGTCGGCTGCCAGATGGCTATTGCCGCAACCGACGACGTGCATTATGCATCCGAGCTCGGCCGCATTATCGGCGAAGAAGCAGAGGCTCTGGGGATGAACTACGCATTTGCCCCGGTGATTGACATCGACAATAACTGGCGCAACCCAATTACCAACACGCGTACCTACGGCTCCGATCCGAAACGTGTTGCGGCGATGGGAGAAGCCTATGTGAAGGAACTGCAAAAGCACGGTATTGCCTGCTCTATCAAGCATTTTCCCGGTGACGGAGTTGACGAGCGGGACCAGCATCTGGTGACATCGGTCAATTCCCTGTCTGCTGAGGAATGGGAGGCGACTTACGGCGAAGCATACAAGCGATGCATTGACGCAGGCGCGCTGACGCTGATGGCCGGCTATATTATGCAGCCTGCTATGACGCGCAAATTCAACCCCGGCATTCGTGACGAAGAGCTGATGCCCGGACCGCTGCAGAAAGAACTGCTGCAGGATCTGCTGCGCGGACAGCTTGGCTTCAACGGCATGATCATCACCGATTCCTCCGGTATGGCTGGCTTTGGCTGTGCCATGGCCAGAAGCAAGGCGATCCCTGCCTGTGTCAACGCCGGCTGCGACATGATTCTTTTCACCAAGAATATGGACGAGGATCTGATGTTCCTGCGCAGCGCCATCGAAAACGGCACTGTGACGATGGAACGGGTCGATGAAGCCGTGATGCGGATCCTTGCGGTCAAAGCGGCACTGAAGCTGCCTGAAAAACAGGCGGCGGGAAGACTGATCCCTTCCCTGGAAAAGGCGGAACAGACAGTTGGATGCGAGTCTCACCTGGCTGTGGCCAGAGAGGTCGCCGAAAAAGCGATTACGCTGGTCAAGGAGGAAAAGAATCTCTTTCCGATTACGCCGGAGCGCTATCCCCGCGTGTATGTTTATCCCAAAGAAGCGGGCGCTACAGACCTTGCTTTTGGTGCGGCATCCAGAGTGGGCCAGGTCGTTGACCGGCTGCGCGCGGAGGGATTTCAGGTGGACGTTTTCAAACCGTCCCCCGGTTTTGAAGGACTAAGCGCACCGATGTCAGCCGTCATTGACAACTATGACCTGCTGATCTACGTGGCCAACTACGCCACCAAGTCCAACCAGACGGTTGTGCGCCTTGAGTGGGCGCAGCCGATGGGCGCAGACTGTCCGATCTTTATCCACGATGTGCCCACCGTGTTTATCTCCCTGGAAAATCCTTATCATCTGGCCGACGTGCCCCGTGTCCGCACCTATATCAACACATACGGATCCAGCGACCAGACGCTGGACGCACTGATGGATAAACTGACCGGACGCAGTGAATTCACGGGCAAGAGTCCTGTGGACGCATTCTGCGGCTTCTGGGACGCGCATCTGCAATAATCTATTTCCAGCCAGAAAACGGCGGGAGGCGGAATCTGCTGCCTCCCGCATTCTGTCATGAGGAGCGACAATGAAAATTACGGATATCAGAATTAACGGCATCTGCGAACCGCTTGGCTTCGAGCTGCCCAGCCTCAGCCTTTCCTGGAAGGTCTGTGAAACCGGCAGCAGGAGGCCTGTATGCGTGCAGCTGCTCATCGCCGGCGATGCCGACTTTCAGCAGATCCTGTACCGGGAGGAATCTTCCGAGCTTCCGTCTTCCGGAACAGCAGTCCCTATAGCGCTACAGGATAGAAAACGTTACTATGTCCGCATCCTGGTTGAGGGGGACGAGGGAGACCGGGCGCAGGGCGACAGCTGGTTTGAAACCGGCAAACGTGACGAGCCGTTTTTTGCCAAATGGATCGGTACGGATGAGAGTTATCGCTTCCATCCGTTTTTTTTCAAGGACTTTGAGCTCGCAGAGATACCGGTCTCTGCACGTCTGTATGCCACGGGGCTCGGACTGTACGAGGCTTATCTGAACGGTCAGAAATGCGGCGGTGAGTTCCTCGCCCCGCTCTGCAGCGATTATAGCAAAGAAGTGCAGGTACAGACCTATGATGTTGGCAGCCTTCTCACTGCCGGTAAAAACCGGATTGAGCTTCTCTGCGGCAACGGCTGGTACAAGGGACGTCTGGGCTACGAGGATGGAAAAGAGATCTACGGCGACCGGTTTGAGGCGCTGGCAGAGCTGCACCTGCGCTATGAGAACGGTTCTGAACAGGTGATCGGCAGCGACGGAAGCTGGTACTACCGCGGCAGCGACTTCACCGAAACAGATCTGTACGACGGCGAATGTCTGGACCGGACGCTGTGGTCCGGGTGCGACAATCCGGGAAGACATGCCGTGCTTACAAAGGGCGTTCCGACTGTGGACCGTTTCAGCCTGCCGGTGGTCGTCAAGGACATCCTGCGTGTGAAAGAGGTCATTCACACGCCTGCCGGTGAAACCGTACTGGATTTCGGGCAGAACTTTACCGGGACGGTGTCGTATACCGCCGCGTTTCCCGCAGGCACCCGCATTGAACTTGACCACGGCGAAATCCTGCAGGACGGCAATTTTTACAATGACAATTACCGCAGCGCAAAGGCTCGGATGACCTATGTCTCCGATGGCCGGAAGGAGAGTGTACAGGCGCATTTTACGTACTTCGGTTTCCGATACGTGCGCGTCTCAGGCTGGCCCGGCGAAGTAAAGCCGGAAGATTTTACCGGCCTTGTGCTTTATTCCGATCTGGACACTGCCGTGAGCTTTCACAGTTCGAATCCCAGGCTTGACCGCCTGGCACAGAATGCTTTCTGGGGACAGCGTTCGAATTTTCTTGATCTGCCTACGGACTGCCCTCAGCGCGATGAACGTCTGGGCTGGACCGGTGATGCCCAGGTTTTTGCCCCGACCGCCTGTTACCAGATGGATACGCGGGCTTTCTACCGCAAGTATCTGCGGCTGCTTCGCACGGAACAGAAGAAAAACGGCGGAGCGGTACCCAATTACGTTCCGAACTTCGATCACAATCCCGGAGGCAGCAGTGTCTGGGGCGATGCGGCGAGCTTTCTGCCGCTGACAGTCTACGATGCTTACGGCGACAGGCAGGCGTTGGAGGAAAGTTATCCGCTGATGCGCGATTGGCTGGAGTGGATCATCCGGCAGGACGAGGAACACGGCGGCCACCGCCTTTGGAATTTCGGCTTTCACTTCGGCGACTGGCTGGCCCAGGACGGCGTAACCCCGCAAAGCATGAAGGGCGGTACCGAGGATGCCTTTGTAGCCTGCATGTACTACTATGCCACCGCAAAAAAGCTGACCCGGGCCGCCGGAATTCTCGGCCGAGGCGAGGACAGTGCACGCTATGAGGCGCTGGCGGAAGAAATCTGCGCTGCCATCCTGCACGAATATTTCTCTCCGGCCGGAAGGCTCTGCATCGACACGCAGACCGCCTACCTGCTCTGCCTCAACTTTGGCGTATACTCGGACAAGACCCGGATCATCGAAGGCCTGAAGCGCCGGTTGCAGAAGGACTGCTGGACGATTAAGGGCGGCTTTGTAGGCGCAACCATGATGTGCAGAGTGCTGGCGGAGAACGGCATGGAGGATCTCGCCGCGTATTTCCTCTTCCAGAACGGGTTCCCCGGCTGGATGCACTGCGTCGACCTCGGCGCGACCACAATCTGGGAGCGCTGGAACTCGGTATTGGACGACGGGCATATCAGCGGGACCGAAATGAACAGTCTTAATCACTATGCCTACGGATCGGTGATGGAGTACGTCTACCGGGATCTTGCAGGACTGCAGGGGCTGGAGCCGGGATTCCGGCGCGCCCGTTTTGCACCGCAGCCGACATGGCGCCTGCAGGAACTGGAGCTGCGTTATGATTCCGCGGCCGGTACCTATGCCTCATCCTGGCACATTCACGCCGACGGAACGCTGACGGTCCGCTTTGAGGTTCCCTTCGGCTGTACTGCCGAGGCAGATCTTCCCGGAACAGAGGAACTGGTCGAACTCTCTGCAGGAGTTTATGAAAGGCGCTATCGCCCCGCAAGGGATTACGGATTGAAATACTCTATGGACAGCCGCCTGAGCGAACTGTTGGAGGATGACAGAGCCCTGTCCGTGCTTCGGGAGGATCTTCCGATTGCTGCGGAACTCATCGATACCGGCGACCGCGAGTTTCTGGGAATGACGTTTGGTGACCTTCGCTTCCTGTTCTTCCGCGGTCTGAATCCGCCGATGGTAGAAGCAGGGACAAAGAGACTCTTTGCACTGAAAGCATTCGGTGACACGGAGGATCAGAAAGAGAACACAGATTATGAGAAGGAATGAACGCCTTGCGCGCATGGGGCTGCGGGTTCCGGCGCATAAACAGATCCGTGTGATTATTTCCAGCGACGTAAAGAATGAAGCGGACGACGCTTTCGCGATTGCCCACCAGCTGTTGACGCCGAGTTTCGACGTGAGGGGAATCATTGCGGCGCATTTTGAGAGCAAAGCCCCCGGTACGGAGACGACCATGGAGCAAAGCTATCAGGAGCTGCTCAGGCTGATGGAAGCCATCGAGATCGACGATGTGCCCGCGCTGCGCGGCTGTACGGCACCACTGAAGGATGAAAACGATGCCCCGGCCTGCGAGGGAGTGGACTTCCTGATCCGGGAGGCTCTACGCAACGACCCCCGCCCGCTCTATGTCACCGGCCAGGGCGCACTGACCGATGTGGCGGCCGCGCTGAACAGCTGCCCGGAGATCGCGGAGAAGCTGACTGTCGTATGGATCGGCGGAATGCCCTATCCGGAGGGCGGCGTCGAATTCAACCTGATGCAGGACGTGGCCGCAGCCCGGGTCGTGATGGCCTCAAAAGCCGCGGTATGGCAGATCCCGGTCGACGTCTACGGCACGATGGAAGTAACCATGGCAGAGCTTGCCGTACGGGTGCGCCCCTGCGGCAGGGTAGGGAAGTATCTCTACCATCAGCTGGAGGAATACAACCTTCAGAGCGACGAACCACATGAATTGCGCAGAGGAGAGAACTGGTGCCTGGGAGATTCACCTGTTGTAGGCGCGCTGATGGGCTGCGGCTGGCGCGGCAACTTCCACACGGAAACAGCTCCACTCCTCACTGACGACATGCGATATCTGCCAAATACCGGAGGAAAAGAGCTCCGTGTTTACGACTATGTCGATGTGCGTATGATTCTGGAGGATATGTACGCCAAGCTTTCTCTGGCAAGATGAGACTGTCCAGAGCTGCGTTATGGTGTGAGGAAATGGATCTGAACAATCCTCTTGTCAAAAAGAATTGACGGGAAAAGCAGTTCACCCACGTTCCCCTTTATAACGGGAAACGCGGGTGAACTGTTTTCTTATATCAGGTATCGGCTTCTCTTCAGGGTTCCGGTGCTGCAGGAGAAACCTCATGTGTTCTGCCCCGCTCCAGATTGCTCAGCAGCATGCCGCCGATCACGAGCGCGATCCCGACCAGGCCTGTGCCGGTGAT
>JAEEGL014202191.1_pt1 | contig 25898 bp, 20 predicted proteins | sample 9134231 | NCBI WGS metagenome assembly JAEEGL01 (sample SAMN16246548, study PRJNA631951) | gut metagenome | biome: gut microbiome; feature: rumen; material: fiber-attached | host: Bos | place: Iran: Karaj | collected 2018-10 | reverse complement strand
TGGAGCGACGCGGTCCTCGCCGTCAGCAGTCCAGTTCACAGTGAGCGTATGGCCCTGGCCATCAAATGTTCCCTTATACGGATGGTCTAAATCTTCGGCAATCATAGTGATTTCAGTGCCAAGGTCTATGTCTGCCGTCATTCTGGCTTTGGCCGTAGGTGTAGTCTGTACCAATGCTGCAAAGTCCTTCCATTCCTGTACGGAGCCAAGGAGGTAGTAACCCTCAGCGTCCTGTTGCAAAGTACAATCCTGCTCCAACTGTTTATCCTTTACCAGGCGGACAGCGTCGCCATACTGGTAAAAACTTGCTGTGCAATTCTGCAAGGTACCTTGTCTAAAGTGCAAATAATACGCAGCAGTGCTCGCACGATAAAAGCCGTTCTGATTCTGTGTGGACTCAGAAGGAATACCTTGGTTATTGCAAGAACCCGATGCAGGAAGGAACACTGCGCCGGCATCTTCCATCATAGTCCATTGATCAATCGTGTATGTATTCTTTCCCCAAGCTTGATTGCCAGGAGTAAAAGTCAATCCGTCTGGAAGTGTCCAACTGTCGGGAAGGAGAATCATACCGTTGATTCCGTTTATACTTCCATGCCCATATTTGGATGCTGCATTGGGACGTCCTGAAAATAAATAAATCCATTCATCCCTTGTCAGAGTTCGCCAACCACAGTTTTCTGTATTGCCGCCATTGCTGATAGGGTTGTATCCCCAATCAGCATTTCCTGTAAGATTGCCTTGATAATACGTATTCGCTGCTGCACCTACGAAGTATGGCTGATAATTAGTCTGGCCATTGTCATATCCACTGGTACCGTGTGCGAAAAGGTCAATCCATTTCCCGGAATTCGCAGCGTAAGCGCTGATATCAAATGCCACATAGTCGTACTGGTGTTCAGCGAATCGCCACTGGGGGGCAGTCGTGCTGCAGAAATACTGCAAGTTACCTTGCGAGAAGACGATTTGGTCTCCATTGGCATTGATGGTGAACAGACCTTTCAGCTCGCCTTCTGCCCAAACTCCCGTGCTGCAGCATAGCAGGGCTATGAGGGAAATAATCAGTTGCTTCGTCCTGTTCATATTGTTTCGGTTTTATGGTTCTTTTTATCCATTACTCTCCGCCACCAGCCATAATCGTCAGAATCGTTGTTACATCACCAATCTCTATCTCACCGTTGCCGTTGGCGTCAGCGGCCTGGTTGTTGTAGCCGGTAGCCTCCGGCGTCGCCATCAGGGTCAGGACCGATGTAACGTCACCGATTTCAACCTCGCCATTGCCGTTGGCATCACCTACGAGGTAGGCCGGCTTTTCCGTGAAATAGCCGGGGGCGCTTGTGCCGCCGTCGGGACGGGCGTAGGTCGCGTTTATTACATTGCTGTCGAATACTGTTCCCTTTCCGCCTACCAGTGATTTGCATCCATAGAACATGTAGCCCGATTGTGCCGTGCTTGTGCTCCAGTCATTAGAGCAATAGACGGTCTTCAACGCCGGGCAGTCCATGAACATAGTGCGCATATCTGTCACATTGCTCATGTCAAACGTACTGACATCAATACTCGTCAGGCTGTGGCAACTGGTGAACATTCCCTGCATATCCGTCACCTTGGAGGTGTTGAACGAACTGAGGTCAAGTGTCGTCAGCGAATAGCAACTACCGAACATGTATCTCATATTCGTCACATCATCCGTATTGAGGTTTTCCAATCCCTCGATGCTTGTCATATTGGTGAGTTCGTGGAACTTGAATGACGTATCCATGCCACCATAGAACATATTCCTGAACGAAGTCAATGGGGCATTCTTCATCGAGGGGTCGATAACGGCCTTCAGCACATTGGCATAGTATCCCGTGAAACGGACAGCATCAGGAGTGTTTTCGGGGTCGTATAGCTCCGTCACGCCTGTACGCTCACTGCGTTTGTCGTCATAATAGTATGTCAGTGTTCCTGTTGATTCGTCGAACTCGGTATAGACTTCTTCATCATACTCTACCAGGAGTACTAAGTTATAGGCGGGCATAGAGGGCAATGTCCACGTACCGTCACCGTTGTCCGTGAGTTCGATGGCATCCGCAGGAGTGACATCCTCGTACTCCACCTCCATCCTGACGTTGTATCCGAGCATGGACGGAAGTGTCCACGTTCCGTCGCCATTGTCTGTAAGGACTGTCGTCTGTCCCCACACCATGACGGAAGTGCAGAACAACGCCAGCAGCCAAAAGATTCTATTCTGTCTCATATCCTATCACAGTCCTATGGGTACTCTATTCCTTAATAACCTTGACGCTCTTTATCTTCTTGCCTGGTGGGATGTTTACGGGAGTGAATACTACCTTTTCACCCTTTTCAGCATCGTACGAGCCTGTAGTCGTCGTACCGTTCACTTGCCATCCGTTAGGAATATTGGAGATGATGTATGTCCCAGGATTGCGTACAGGGCGGACGCTACAACCATTGTTACGGTAATCTTTTAATATATCATAACGTCCTTCACTACCTAAATATGTAAAATTGCGCCCTTGGCGACAATCGACTAAACTCACTGAACGTGCCCAATAGCAGGCATATTGGTTTTCATAACTCAACCCAGTCTTTAGGTATTCGCCTGCAAAAGGCAGGAAAATACTATTGCCATTGAATTTACTCGTATATTTACATCCTTTTATACCGTTTAGGGTTGTTTTTTCATATGTCGTGTAGTCACTGTTTATCAGTTCTTCGAATTGAGCTGCGGTAGGCATCTGCCATCCTTTGCCCCATTGTACTGTTGCTGCATCATCATCAGGCAGAAGTTCGGTCAAATCATCGGTAAATCCAGCTTTTCCATATTGTGATTTATTACAATATTTTGTGAACATAGGGACACTGTTACTTAAATAACAATATTTATATGAATCCCATGCATAGCTGGATTTATCCTCTGCCTCGCCCCAGGCAAAGTATTTGCCGTATTCTTCGGGGGCATTGGCACCCACATTGCAGGTTGCCCAAAGTGTGCCGCTGGGTAAGCCCAGGTCAACATAATCGTGCTGTGCTTTAGCCGACTGTATGCCAATGAATGACAGCAACGCTGCAAAAAGGAATAACAATTTCTTTCTCATGATAAGTCTGTTATTTAGTTTCGATTGAAATCATAGTATCACTACGCGACAAAGTTAACATTTTTTATGATACGAACAAAGAAAACAACTGTTTTTCCTGTTGACGGTGCAAATGTAAGGTAGTGAAACAATCCAACATTAACACACATTAACAAAATACCGCTGAGCAGTGATGAAGAAGTGATGAAGAAGTGATGTAGATGCGTTCGAATTAACCCCTGGAGGCTACACGTGTTACCCCCAGGAATCTACACGTGCAGACTCCTGGGGGTAGCAAAAATGGTTGATTCTTACTTTTTACTTTGTGCCGCCGCCAAGGGCTATGTAGAGGGCGATGACTGCCTGTGCTCCGTCGTACAGGTTTTCTGCCTCGTTGAGCTGTGCCGAGAGGTATGATTCTTGGGCGGTGAGGACTTCCAGATAGTTGGCTTCGCCGTTGTCCATCAGGTAGTGGGTGCTGACGTAGGCTTCGTGGAGCACCTGAACCTGGCGGTTGTAGAAGCCGTGTCTCTCGCGTGCTGCCTGGCACTGTGCAAGTGCCTGGTTGACCTGGGTACCGGCGTCGATGACTGTCTGTACGTATTTTTTCTGCAGATTCTGTTCGGTCAGGCGTGAGGTCTTGAGGTTGCCCTTGATGCGTCCGCGGTTGAAGATGGGCTGTGACAGGGAGCCGAATGCCCTGAGCAGCAGGTCACCGGGGTTGGTTACTACCCCACCACCGTTGTTGGTCCATCCCAGCAGGCCAGAGAGCGAGAGGCTTGGGAAGAAGGCTGCCCTGGCTGTCTGTGTGTTGTAGAAGGCTTCCTCCATATAGTAGTTGGCAAGGCGTATGTCGGGCCGCAGTTGCAGCATGGTGGCTGGTACTCCGACTTGTATGAAGCGGGGTTCGAAGACGGGCTGTCCTTCGGTTGCCGTGTGGTATTCGGCTGCTGTGGTCCAGCGTGTGCGTGTGATGTGTTGCGGGGTGATGCAGAGCAGGCTGCAGATGTAGTTCTCGGTGGATTGTATCAATAGTCGTGTGTCTATGATTTGTGTCTTGACGTCTATCCACGATGATTCGAGCTGGTTGACGGCGGTGGAGTATGCCTGGCCGTTGTCCCACAGGGCTTTCTCTGTCTCGAGCGATGCTGCCCACAGGCTGTCGGTGAGGGTCAGTATTTCGAGCTCGCGGTCCAGGAGCTGCAGGTAGAAGTATTGCTGTGCAATGCTGCTAATCAGGTTGGAACGTGTTGCTTCCTCGCTCATCTGGGATTGCATCAGTATGGCTTTGGCTGCGCGTTTCTTGTTGGTGATGCTTCCGAACAGTTCTACGTCCCACGAGAGTTCCATCTGCAGGCTGTAGGCCTTGGTGGCACTGGCACTGCCAAATTTGGATATTGTTCCCTGTGGTGTAAGGTACAGCGAGGGCAGGTAGGCGAGCTTGGCTGTCTTGAGGGCTATCTGGCTCTTCTCGATATTGATGCGGGCGGTGTTCAGGTCGGTGTTGTTGGCAAGGGCCTGGTCGATAAGTGCCTGTAGGTTGGGGTCGGAGAAGAACTCGCGCCAGGACATCTGGGCAATGGATGCTCCCTGGGTGGCTACGGCCGGTGTTTCGGTGCCGAACAGGGTTTTGTCCCATTCGGGTGCCGGTTTGGGGGCTTCGTATTTCTTATATAGGCTACAGCCGGTGAGCATAAGGCTGGCTGCAACGGTGAATAGGATTTTTTTCATTATTATTGTTGTTGTAAAGTTATTAAACTTTAACTTTGTGTGTTGTCGCTTGTGACAAATTTTTCCTGTAGTTTCTGTGTGATAATGAAGAAAACGGGAACGACGAACAGTATGGCCAGGGTGCCTACGCTCATACCGCCCACCACTCCGACGGCGAGGGCGCGGTTGCCATTGGCTCCTGCTCCGCCTTCGATAATAAGTGGTATCATACCTGCTATCATGGTGACAACGGTCATGAGGATAGGACGCAGGCGGTCCTTACATGCGGTGAAGGCGGCCTGGGCGATGTCCATACCGTGTTTGCGGTGCTCGGCTGCGACCTCGGTAATCAGGATGGCGGTCTTGGCCAGCAATCCTATGAGCATGATTACACCTGTCTGCAGGTATATATTGTTCTCCATGCCCTGGATACCGAAAAGTGCGGCTATGAGGGTGACACCGAAGGCTCCCAGCAAACCGAATGGGATGGAGAGAAGCACGGCAAATGGTGTGAACCACGAGTTGTACAGTGAGCCGAGAATGAGGTAGATGAGAACCACGCAGATGCAGTAGATGACTGTGGTGGTGTTGGAACCTGCCTGTTCTGCGACCTCGCGGGACATGTTGCTGTATTCGAACGTTGCTGTTGTGGGCATTTCCTGACGGAAGACCTCGGCAATGGCCTGCTGGACCTGACCTTCGCTGTAACCGTTGGCGGGTACTACCTGGCACTCGATACTTGAGTACAGGTTAAAGTGCTGGTTGTTGGACGGTCCGACAATTTCCTTGAGCGTAACAAACTGTGAGAGTGGTGCCATCTTGCCGTCGCTGACCTTTACAAAGATGTTCTGGAGCGAGGATGGTTCCAGGCGATACTCGGGTGCTGCGGCAGTCCATATCTGGTAAACCTTGCCAAACTGATTGTAGTTGGCAATGTATGCACCGCTGTAGTAGTTGCCCAGGGTTGTCAGCACTTCCTTGGGTGTCACGCCCGAACGGCTGCACTGGAAGGCATCGACATCTACACGGAACTTGGGGAATTTCTCGGAATAAGTGGACATGGCGATGCTTACTTCCTTGCGCTCCATGAGCTTGTACAGGAAGTTGTCGGTCATCCGGGAGAATTCTGACAGGTCGCCGTCGGTTGGATCCTCGACGACGAGGTTTACGTTATTGCTTGTACCATAGCCTGGAATCTGAGGCAGCTGGAAGGGAATGACGGTTGCATTCTTGATGCTCATGCACGATATGGCCAGACGGGTCAGTGCGGTTTCGACGTTGTGTTCGATACCCGGACGCTCCTCCCAGTTCTTCAGGCGGATAATGAAGGTGCCGTAGCTGGAGCCATATCCCGAAATCATACCGTAGCCGCTCACCATCGAATAGCTTTCCATTTCGGGTATCTCCTTGACCTTTTCCTCAACTTGCTTCAGCAGTTCGTTGGTCTGCTGCAGGGTGTAGCCCTCGGGTGCATCGACCTCGGCCATGAAAATACCCTGATCCTCCTGTGGTACGAGGCCCGAGGGAAGGTTCTGCATGCAGAAAAAGAGCAGCACTGCTGCTATGGCCAGCACGCTGACTGCCACGAGGGGGCGCTTGATGAACTTCTGCACGGCCTTGGAGTATTTGTCAAGAAGGGCATTGTAGCTGGTGTCGTATGCCAGTTTGGTATAGTAGGACAGGCCCTTGCCTTCTTTCTTGCCTTCGGTGACCCTGAGCATGATGGCGCACAGGGCAGGACAGGTGGTCAGCGCCTGCAGACAGGACAGACCTACTGCCGAGGCTATGGTTATACCGAACTGTGTGAAGAATGTGCCGGAGGTACCGCCCAGGAATGTAACGGGAATGAACACGGCCATGAAGACGAGCGTACACGAGAACACGGCCATGGATACTTCGTTCATGGCTTGTCGTGTGGCTTCCCTGGCATCGGTCATGCCGCCCTCGATCTTAGCCATCACTGCCTCTACGACCACGATGGCATCATCTACCACGGTACCTATGGCCAGCACCAGGGCGAAGAGTGTAAGCAGGTTAAGCGAGAAGCCTGCCATCGTGACAATCATGAAGGTTCCCATCAGCGATACGACAATAGATATACTGGGGATGATTGTTGCCTTGATGTTTTGCAGGAAGAAGAAAACGACGAGAATCACCAGAATGATTGCAATGACGAGTGTTTCTACTACATTGCCAATGGCTGCAAAGAGGAAGTCGTCGGTGTTCTGCAAGGTGACGAACTCCAAACCGGCTGGCATTGTTGCCTTCAACTCCTCGCACATTTTGTCGATGCGTGCGTTAATCTCGGTGGCATTGGACCCTGGTGACTGGAAAATCATCATGATGGCACCGGGCTGACCGTTAATGTTGGAGATGAAACTGTATGACTTGGCACCGATTTCCACTTCGGCAACATCCTTGAGGTACAGCACATGACCGCCTTCCGAGGTCTTGATTACGATGTCCTCGAATTCCTCAATCTCCTTCAAAGTACCCTTGTACTCCATGGTGTACTTGTATTTGTTGTCCGACTGGTCACCAAAGCTGCCTACAGCGGTAACAAAGCTTTGGCTGTTGATGGCTGCGCTGACATCGTCGGGAGTCAGACCGTATTGTGCCATCACATCGGGCTTCATCCACACGCGCAAGGCGTATGTGTTGCCTAATGCCAGCACCGAGCCTACACCATAGATACGCTGCATGCGAGGCTTGATGTTGATGTCAACATAGTTGGATACAAAGTCGTCGCTATACTTGCCGTTGGTACATTGTACGCCTATGATGCGCAGAATACTGTTCTGTCGTTTCTCGGTCTCTATACCTACATTGATAACGGCTGCTGGCAACTGTGACTGCGCCTTGGATACACGGTTTTGTACATTCACCGTCGCCATGTCGGGGTCAACGCCTTGCTTGAAAAATACGTCAATGGAGACGTTACCTGTCGAGGTGGCCTTGGATACCATATAGTCCATGCCGTCAACACCATTGATACTCTCCTCCAGGGGGGCGATGACTGACTGTATAATGGTTTTTGGGTCGGCACCACTATATGTGGTAGTTACCTCGACCTGCGGTGGCGCAATGTTGGGATATTGCTCGATGGGCAGCGAATTCATGCAGATGAATCCCACCAGCGTTATCACGATACTGATGGCACACGCCATCACGTACCTGTCTATAAATATATTGTTCTTCATCGTTCTCTAATTAAAACAGCACTCTCTGTCCCTCGTGTACGTTGTTTGCACCTGTGGTCACAATCTTGTCACCGACTTTCAGTCCGCTGGTTACGACAAAATCCTGTCCGTTGCCAGGGTTGGCTGTCGTTACCGTTACGGCTGTTGCAGTGCTGTCGGCCTTTACTTTGTAAACCAACTGCTTGTCCTGCAAGCGTACAACGGCTGTCTGCGGAATAACAATTACGTCCTTCTCCTCAATCGGAAGCACTATTGTACCCTGGATGCCTGATTTCAGGGCTCCGTCGGGGTTGGGGAATGTAGCCTTGACTCCCAATGAGCCTGTGGCGTTGTCCACAACGCCTGTGATGGATGTGATACGACCTTTGTGCTTGTATTCGGTACCGCCCTTCATGACGAATGTAACTTCGGGCATCTTTGCTATTTCTTTGTCGAATTCATCGGACTTCATGCTGTCCTGAACGACCATCTCTACAATAGACTCGGTTACCGAAAACTCGGCATCCATGGTTGTGTTGCCGCTCAGGATGGTCAGCTGGGTGTTTGTTGATACCTGGTCACCGACACGTACGGGTATCTCGCCTATAACGCCAGATACCGATGCTGTAATGGTACAGAATCCGAGTTCTACTTTTGCGGTAAATACTGAGGCACGTGCCTGGGCGGTTGTTGCCTGTGCCTGTGTGTAGTCGTTGAACGCGTTGTCCAGCATGTAGCGGCTGATAATCTTCCTGTCGAACAGGTTCTTCTTTGATTCGTAGTTAAGCTTGGCACTGTTCTCTGCGGCCATGGCTGACTGCAGGTTTGCCTCGGCGGTAGCCAACTGTGCCTTGGCTGTGCGCTGGTCGATGATAAAGAGTGTCTGGCCTTTTTTGACCTGCTGTCCTTCGGTAACACATATCTGCATCAGCTGCCCGCTTATTTGCGGCATGACTGTCACATCGGTCTTTCCCTTCAGCCTGGAACTGAACTTTACGGGAATGGTCAAGTCCTGTTTCTTAACTACAATCGTCTCGAACGATGTCTCTACAATCTTGGGCTGTTCGCCACCGCAGGCGGCAAATACGAATGCTGTAGCGAGCATTATGCTCCATTTAATCGTTTTCTGGTTCATTATGTGATGTTTTATTTGTTATTTCCTTATTTATAATATTATGGTGCAAATTTATCAAAATAGTTTGATAATGACATGACGTGGTTGCTTTTTATTGGTATTTTTTATCAGATTGCTACACCGAAGTTGTGTTTAACCTCCTCCATGACAAATGTGCTTTCCAGGGTACCGAGCATGGGGAGGGTACCGAGTGTGTTGAGGAGAAATTGTTGGTAGTATTTCATATCGGGGCAGTGTATGCGCATCATGTAGTCGAACTTGCCAGAAATGTTGTAACATTCGGTGACTTGATCGATTTGCATGATGGTTTCGCAGAATTTACGCGCTGTCTGGGTGTTGAGGGGTGTGAGCTTTACGCAACAATATACGACAAAGCCTTTGTGCAGTTTCTCGGCATCCAGTATCGTGATGTAGCGTTTGATATATCCATCCCTCTCCAGTCTTTTTATGCGCTCGTACGTCGGTGTCGGGCTGAGATGTACTTTCTGGGCAAGTTGTTTTGTGGTAAGGCGTGCATCTTGCTGAAGGGCTCTGAGGATTGCAATATCCCTGTCGTCCAGATGTTCGCGGACAATATTTTCTGTCATAACTTGGAATTTTATCGTTTAACAGGATATTTGTTCTTTGTTTGGGTACAAAGATAGATAAATTATCCAACTTTATTCGTTTTATATGGAAAAATTATTTAGCTGCCGTACCTTTGCACCGTCAAGGAATCAGTAACAAACATATAATATTATGTCAACAAGGAATTACAGGATAGAGACTCTGGCGCTTCATGCAGGTCAGGAGTCACCCGATCCGACGACGGGCAGCCGTGCTGTACCTATCTATCAGACAACATCGTATGTATTTAATAACAGCCAGCATGCTGCGGACCGTTTCGGGCTCAGGGATGCGGGTAATATTTATGGCAGGCTTACCAATACGACTCAGGGTGTCCTGGAGGAGCGTATCGCTGCCTTGGAGGGTGGTGTCGCTGCCCTGGCTGTTGCAAGTGGTGCTGCTGCAATAACGTATGCTCTGCAGAATGTTGTGCAGAATGGCGACCACATCGTGGCGGCTGATAATCTGTATGGCGGCAGTTTTAACCTGATAACGCATACCCTGGCTACTCAGGGTATAGAGAATACCATTGTAAATGTAAATGACCTGGAGGCTCTTGAGGCAGCAATACGTCCAAATACCAAGGTTATCTATGCCGAGACGTTTGGTAACCCGAACAGCGATGTGACAAATCTGGATGATATTGCCGGGGTTGCTCACAGGCACGGTATTCTGTTTATAGTGGACAATACTTTTGCGCCTCTTTTGATACGCCCGCTGGAACATGGTGCAGACGTTGTGGTGCATAGTGCTACAAAATTTATCGGCGGTCATGGCTCGTCTCTGGGTGGTATCATAGTTGACGGCGGGACGTTTGACTTTAAGGCAAATGCCGATCGATACCCTACCCTGGCAAAGCCTGATCCTTCGTATCACGGTGCTGTCTTTGCCGAGGTTGCCGGAGATGCTGCTTTCGTAACGCGTATCCGTGCGGTGATACTGCGTGATACAGGGGCATGTATATCACCGTTGAATGCATGGATTCTGCTCCAGGGGGTCGAGAGTCTGCCGTTGCGTATGGAGCGTCATGTGCAGAATGCATTGAAGGTGGTTGAGTTCCTGTCGCACCATCCCAAGGTGAGGGGTGTAAGCCATCCGGCCATCCCATCCCATCCTGACCACATATTGTACAGGAAGTATTTTCCTAAGGGTGCCGGTAGTATATTCACATTTGAAATAAAGGGTACTCAGGAGGATGCCTGGAAGTTTATCGACTCGCTTCGGATATTCTCGTTGCTGGCAAATGTTGCTGACGTAAAGTCGCTGGTTATACATCCGTACACGACAACCCATAGCCAGATGAGTCCCGAGGAGCTTGCTGCTCAGCACATAACTCCGACGACTGTGCGCCTGAGTATCGGGGTCGAGCATATCAATGATATTCTGGATGACTTGCAGCAGGCATTTGATCAAATCTGAAAATTAAGTGTGGGAAAAAATCGAGATTGAAAATAAAGTTGTAATTTTGCAGAGTAAAACAATAACAGATTATGGCAAACATTCATAAAAACTTGCTGGATTTGGTGGGCAATACCCCACTGGTGGAGATTGAGAGGATAGCAAAGGCTCGCGGTGCTGAGGCACAGGTTGTTGCAAAGGTCGAGTATTTTAATCCTGGTGGCAGCGTCAAGGATCGTATTGCATTGAATATGATCGAGGATGCCGAGAGGAAGGGATTGTTGCTACCTGGGGCAACCATCATAGAGCCTACGAGCGGTAATACTGGTGTGGGAATTGCCTGGATTAGCCGCGTGAAGGGCTACAAGGCTGTAATTGTAATGCCCGAGACGATGAGCAGGGAGCGTCAGCTGCTGATGAAGGCTGCAGGTGCCGAACTGGTATTGACGGATGGTGCAAAGGGCATGAAGGGTGCTATTGCAGAGGCTGAGCGTCTGCAGCGTGAGACACGGGGTTCCATAATTCTGGGGCAGTTTACAAATCCTGCCAATCCCGAGGTTCACGAAAGGACAACGGCCGATGAAATCTGGCGTGATACGGACGGCAAGGTGGATATCTTTGTTGCCGGAGCAGGTACGGGCGGTACTGTAACGGGTGTAGGTCGTGCGTTGAAGGCAAGGAACCATGATATCAGGATTGTTGCCGTCGAGCCCGAGAGCAGTCCTGTGCTGAGCGGCGGTGCACCTGGTCCTCACAAGATTCAGGGTATAGGCGCTGGTTTTGTGCCTGAGATACTGGATCGTTCGGTAATAGATGTAGTATATAAGGTGAAGAACGAGGATGCGTTGCAGACGGGTCGTGAGCTGTCCCTGTACGAGGGATTGATCGTGGGCATTTCCAGCGGTGCTGCCGCCTTTGCTGCGATAGAATTGGCTAAATTGCCGGAAAACAAGGGTAAGAGGATTGTGGTTCTCCTGCCTGATACGGGTGAGCGCTATCTGAGTACCGAGCTGTACGATACGGTTTGATGCTATTTCTTCCTGAGGGCAGCGATTGAGTCTTCGTACAATTGCTTGCGGATGGCTTCGGTAAGCTCGTCCTCGTATGTCTTGGCGGCGTCAAGGCGCTCCAGAGTCTGCTTTGCGCGCTTCAAGTTCTTGGCGCGTTGGCGCTGTTTGCGTGCAAATGGATGAAGGATGTAGTCAGATGCTTTGCCAAGTACGTCCGAAACGCTTTTCTGCTTGGGTTGCACCATATCGCTTCCCAGGCTTTGGCGTATTGCGTCTACTACAGGTAGTTCCTTATTGCCCTTTACGACAACTTCCTTGAGTGTATCGGTGCGTATTATGACGGTATCGTTGTCGTTTACCTGAGTTTGCACGGGCATGTTAGTTCCGCCAATTGCAACGGTCAGTGCGAGCATTGCTGCAAGGGTCAAGATCAGGGTTCGCTTCATCGGTTTATCTGTTGTCGCGCTTGTTTATAACGCCTTTTGTCCTGCAAATATATTGTTTTTCTCTGGAAAATTGTGCTTTATGCGTGTTAATTATGTTTTTTTATACTTGATTTAGTGTGCTTCAAGCCAGTTTCTCCCCCACCCTGCATCTGCAATCAGGGGTACGCGAAGATTTGTTGCATTCTGCATTTCTTCTATCACAATTTGCTCAATTAGTGCCTTTTCATCGGGAATTACGGTGAAATTGAGTTCGTCGTGAACCTGCAGGATCATGCGGCTCCTGAGTTTCTGCTCCTGCAGGCGTTTGTCGATGCGTATCATGGCAATCTTCATGATATCGGCAGCGGTTCCCTGTATGGGGGCATTGATGGCATTGCGTTCGGCATAGCCGCGTACGATTGCATTGTGGCTGTTGATGTCGGGTAGCTGACAGCGTCGTCCGAACAGGGTTTGTGTATATCCCTTCTCACGTGCCATGGCTATACTCTTGTCCATATATGCCTTGACACCTGGATATGTATCGAAATAACCTTCGATGAGGGCCTTTGCTTCGCTTCTGCTGCATCCGAGACGCTCGGCAAGGCCGAAGGCACTGATGCCGTAGATAATGCCGAAATTGGCGGTTTTTGCGCTACGGCGCTCGTCGGGTGTCACATCCTGGATGGATTTGTGGTATATCTTGGCTGCGGTTGCTGCATGGATATCGTGTCCCTCGAGAAAGGCTTCCACCAGATTGTCGTCCTGGGACAGATGTGCCATGATGCGCAGTTCGATCTGGCTGTAGTCGGCGCTGAAGAAGAGTTCTCCTGTATCTGGGATGAATGCCTTGCGTACCTCCTTTCCCAGTGCATCGCGCACGGGGATGTTCTGCAGGTTGGGATTGCTGCTGGAGAGACGGCCTGTGGCGGTGACTGTCTGATTGAACGAGGTGTGTATGTGTCCGGTTTTGGGGTTGACCAGCTTGGGGAATGCGTCTATATATGTTCCCAGCAGTTTCTTAAGACTGCGGAATTCCAGTATCTTGCCTACAATCGGGTGCTTGCTTCTGAGCGCTTCAAGGATTTCCTCGTTGGTTGTGTACTGTCCTGTCTTGGTCTTCTTTGCCTTGGAGTCAAGCTTGAGTACGTCGAAAAGTATTTCTCCTACCTGACGTGGCGAGGATATGTTGAATGGCTGTCCGGCGAGCTGTATGATTTCGTGTTCGAGCTGGTTAAGCTGTCCGGTAAAGGTGCGGCTGGTGTCTGCAAGTCCCTGGAGGTCAATGCTTACGCCTGCTTCTTCCATGCGTGCAAGAACGGGCATGAGTGGCATTTCTATTTCCTGGAACAATGGCATCAGGCCTTCGTCTTCAAGTTCTCGGGCAAGTTTTGCCTTCAGCTCCTGGAGGGTGTTGCAATGGTATATCTGTTGGAGGTATTCAAGGCCGTGTCTCATTTCGGGATGCAGGACGTAGTGTGCAATTTCTACGTCGAACATATTTCCCTCGTATTCTTTGATGTCGTTCCAGTGTGCCTTGAGGTTGTGACCTATGACCATGTTGTCCTGGATGACGTAGGGGGGCAGTACCGGACGTTGGCTTGCCTGTTCGGAAGGTGTTTCCTGTGCTGTGTCGAACATGGCGAAGAGGTCGCCCTGTATGCTGCCGTCGGTATTGGCCTTTGGCTTGGTTGTGTCTTCTTCCTTTTTCTGCCTTGCAACGTACTCGCCCTTTGCCTTGTGTAGCAACTGATTGAATTCCAGACGTTTATATATTTCTTCGAGCTTCTGGACGTCGGGTTCCTGGTATTCCAGATTCTGCAGGTCCAATGTAATGGGTGCGTCTGTGACAATTGTGGCAAGCCAATAGCTCTGGCGTATCTTGTCTATGTTTTCGCTTACCTTGCGCTGTGTCGCGCCTTTCAGGTTATCGATATTGGATATGAGCTCCTCTACCCCACCCCATGTCTTGACGAGTGTGCTGGCTGTCTTTTCTCCGATACCTGGGCAGCCGGGGATATTGTCCGATGCATCGCCCATGAGGGCAAGTATGTCTATTACCTGCCTGGTGTTGTCTATCCCCCATTTGCTGCATACGTCAGCGGGTGTCAGTATCTGTGCGGGATTGGCTCCCAAGCCGGGGCGGTACATCTTTACGTTGTCGGTAACGAGTTGTCCGTAGTCTTTGTCGGGAGTCATCATGTAGGTGTCTATACCTTGCTGGTCTGCCTGATGTGCAAGTGTGCCGATAACGTCGTCTGCCTCATAGCCCTTTACCTCGAGGACGGGGATATGGTATGCCTGGAGTATGTCCTTGATTATTGGTACGGCAAATCGTATTGCCTCGGGTGTCTCCTCGCGCTGTGCCTTGTATTCGGGGTATGCTTCGTGGCGGAAGGTGCCTCCGCTGGGGTCGAATGCTACTCCGATATGTGTCGGCTGCATATTCCTAAGTACATCCTCGAGGGTGTTGACAAAGCCGAGAATGGCACTTGTGTTTTCGCCCTTGGAGTTGATTCGCGGATTCTTGATAAATGCGTAAAATGCGCGGTATATGAGCGCGTATGCGTCTAAAAGGAGTAGTTTCATGTCCTTTCGGTGTGAGATTTGCACTGAAAATAATGTCTTTTGTTTGCAAAAATACTAAAATTTGTGCTAATGTCGCCGTTTTTATATAAATTTGCGCATAAGAATGAGACTTTAGCTGATGGACGCATTGAAAAAGATACAGGAACCTGTCAGGCATGATCTGGAACGTTTCAACGAGATGTTCAAGGCTACGCTTACGACATCGAATCCTTTGTTGAATATTGCTCTTGAGCATATCGTAAGGCGCCAGGGTAAGCAGATGAGGCCTGTGCTTGCATTGTTGTCCGCAAGGCTATTTACTGATGCTGAGAAGGCGTTACCGGAGAGCGTACTGCATGCGGCGATTGCGCTGGAACTGCTGCATACGGCGTCTATTGTGCATGACGATGTCGTGGACGAGAGTGATATGCGTCGCGGTCAGCAGAGTGTCAATAGCCTGTTGTCCAGCAAGAGTGCCGTTCTGGTAGGTGATTTCCTGCTGTCAAAGTCGATTGAGCATGCTTCTGTAGTGGGTGATATTATCATTCCCCAGCGTGTTGCAGAGCTTGGCAAGATGCTGGTTGACGGTGAGCTTCTGCAGCTTGTGAACGTGGATAGCGAGTCGATGGAGGAGAGTGCGTATTACGATGTGATACGCAAGAAGACGGCTTCGTTGTTTGCTACATGTGCTCAATTGGGTGCAGCGCTTGCGGGTGCAGATGATGGGTCGGCAGAGCTGATGAAGCGTTTCGGAATGCTTCTGGGTATTTGTTTCCAGTTGCGGGACGATTTGTTTGATTACGACAAGACGAACAATGCGGGTAAGCCTGCGGGTAATGATATGAAGGAGGGCAAGCTGACCCTGCCTGTATTGTTTGCTGCGCGTCGTAACCGTGAGGTTCGGGAACTTGCCTTGAAGGTTCGTCGTGGAAATGTGACCGAGGAGGAGATTGCTGTTTTGGTTCACCTGACCTATGACGAGGGTGGAATAATTTATACGGAAAAAGCCATGCAGGAGTTCTCGGGAATGGCAAGAGGGCTTCTTGATGACTTTGATCACTCGCCAGTCGTCGATTCGCTGATTGCTTATCTGGATTTTGTGTCTCAGCGTGCAATTTAAGGCAAAAATGCCCTGATTTGTAGTATTTCCAATTTATTTACTCTTTTATCGTTGTACAAAAAAATAGCCCTAAAGTGCTGTTTTTTAGCAATTAGGGCTGATTTTAGGCTTCGTGAGATTTGTCTAGAATAAAATTTATGACCAGCGGGTCGCAAATTTCAGACTCTCACAGGGGTAAAAATGGGGTAGGGAAGGTGTGTTTTAGAAGAATTTGACTTCCTGACCCAGAACATCGCTCAGTAGCAGGTTTGCCAATCGGCTGGTGCCGAGACGCAGATATTGGTTGGTCAACCACTTTTCGCCGAGTACTTCCTTGACTATGGTGTAGTATGTTACTGCATCCTTGACGGTGTTGATTCCACCTGCTGGCTTGAAGCCGATCTGTATACCTGTCTGATCGTAGTATTCCTTGATGGCCTCGCACATGATATATGCTGCCTCGGGTGTTGCTGCGATTTTCTCCTTGCCGGTCGATGTCTTGATGTAGTCGGCTCCGGCAAACATGGACAGCAGGGATGCCTTCTTGATCTCGGTACCGTTTGCAAGGCATCCGGTTTCCAGGATAACCTTCATCTTCTTGTCGCCGCATACGGCTTTTAATTCGCTGATTTCATCACATACTGTCTCGTAATCGCCACTCTGGAACTTGCCTACGCTCATAACGATGTCAATCTCTGTCGCGCCATCCTTGACTGCCAGTGCTGTTTCTGCAATCTTTACCTCGAGAAGGGCCTGTGAGCTGGGGAAACTGCCGCTAACGCATGCTACTTCTACGCCTTCTACTTCCAGGCTTTGACTGACAATCTTGGCAAAGCATGGATATACGCAGATGGTTGCAACGTGTGGCAGGTCTGGATATGTGTTGTCGAAATCATTGACTCTTTCGGTGAATTTCAGCACGCTTTCCTCGCTGTCTGTGGTTTTCAGCGTGGTAAGTTCTACACTGCCCATAAGGAATTTCTTTACAGCCGGGGTCATGTTTTCGGGAACCTTCTTCTCGATGATTTCAGCTACTTTCCTGGCGATTGCTTCGTCGTTGACGTTTGTGTTGTACTTGGACAACATTTCTTCGTACTTATCCATATTCTCTATATTTTTGATTTGTTTCTATTCCTTGTTCTTGGTGTCCATGCAGATTGTTACGGGACCGTCGTTAAGTAGTTGTACTTTCATATCCGCGCCGAATTCACCGGTACCTACAGGATGGCCCAGCAAGGTGCTTAAATTGGCGCAGAATTCGTTGTAAAGGGGGATGGCAATGTCTGGCTTGGCTGCATGGATATAACTGGGTCTGTTGCCTTTTCGGTAACTTGCCATCAGGGTGAACTGGCTGACAACGATGATATCTCCTTTTGCATCCAGGATATTCCTGTTCATTACGCCGTTTTCGTCGTCAAATATGCGCAGGTTTATTATTTTATTGCAGAGCCATTCAATGTCTTCGGAACTGTCTCCATTTGTTATTCCAAGCAGGATGAGCATCCCGTTTCCGATGCTGCTTTTTACCGTTCCTTCTATGGTTACAGATGCTTGGGTTACGCGTTGGATGACTGTTCTCATGGTATTATTTGCGGGTGTCTTTGCCTTTCTATGTATGCAAAGATATAAAAAAGAATTAATTGTTGTGCAATGCCTGGTATATTTTGGTTGATTTATTCTCTCCAAGAATTGCCTTCAGATCTGCGGGTGATGCGTCTTTTATGCGCTTTACGCTCCTGAAATGTCTTAGCAGAAGGTCCTTTGTCTTGGGGCCTATGCCCGGAATGGAATCCAGTTCGCTTTTGGTTTGGCGCTTGCTGCGCTTGTCACGATGGAATGTTATTGCATACCTGTGTACCTCGTCCTGTATCTGTGTAAGGAAATGGAACAGTGAAGAATCTGTTCGCAGCTGTATGGTTCTGGTGGGGAAGCCATACAGCAGTTCGTTGGTCCTGTGGTGATTGTTCTTGGCTAGTCCTGCGATAGGGATATTGAGTTCCAGTTCGTCCTCGATAACCTTGCGTACGACCTCCATCTGTCCCTTGCCGCCGTCGGTGATAATCAGGTCGGGTAGGGGAGTGCTTTCGTTTATCATGCGCGAATATCTGCGTCTTACGACCTCTTGCATCGAGGCGTAGTCGTCAGGACCTTTTACCGTCTTTATATTATATTTATGGTATTCGTTTTTGCATGGTCTTGCCTTTTTAAATACAACGCACCCTGCTACGGCATCGGTTCCGCTGATGTTGCTGTTGTCGAAACATTCGATGTGCAGGGGCATTTTTGTCATGCCCAGCGCTTCCTGCAGCTCTTTCATCAAGCGTACCTGTTTCTGCTCGGGGTTAAGCTTGTCGCTTTGTGCCATACGGTCTTTTTTGTATTGCAGGACATTCATTCGCGAAAGTTCGAGCAGTTTCTTCTTGTCTCCGCGCTGCGGTATGGAAAGCTGGATGTCTTTGAGCGGTAGTTCCACGTGGAACGGAACAATTATTTCCTTGCTGGAACTTTTATATCTGCTGCGCATTTCAACGATGCCGGATACAAGCAGTTCTTCTTTGGTTTCATCCATCCTCTTGGCGTATTCGAAGGTAAATGCCTTGTTGATGCATCCGTTGGCAACGTGCAGGTAGTTTATATATGCAACGTTGCTGTTATCCTCGATATTAAATACGTCAACGTCGTTGATTGTGTTGCTTACGACTTCGCTTCTGGAGCGGTAGTTCTTGATAAGCAGATACTGCCGTTTGACGATTTCTGCTTCCTCGAAGCGCATCTCTGCCGCCAACAGCTGCATGTCTGCCTGCAGGCGCTTCTCAAGTGACGAGGTGTTGCCCTTTAGTATCTCGGTGGCATCCGAGATGTAGCTCATATACCTCTCGTGGGTCTCACGGCCAGTGCATGGTGCGGTGCAGTTCTTTATGTGATATTCCAGGCATTCCTTATGTTTGCCGCCGGCAATGCTTTCCGGGCTTATTGTGTGGGTGCATCGGCGCAGGGGGTACAACTTCCTGATTACGTCCAGCAGCATGTGCATGGTTTGGACGTGGCTGTAGGGGCCGTAGTATGTCCCTCTGTGTAGGTCAATTTTGCGTGTTTCTATAATTCGCGGCAGGTATTCGTTGGTAACGCAGATGCTTGGGTATGTCTTGCCGTCCTTTAGCAGGATGTTGTATTTGGGCGTCCATTGCTTGATGAGGTTGTTTTCCAGCAGGAGGGCATCGCTTTCCGAGTTGACGACAAGATACCTGATGTCGCGTATCTTGGCAACAAGGTTTCTTGTCTTGATGCTGTCATGCTCGTGATTGAAATAGCTGGAGACGCGACGTTTCAGGTTCTTTGCCTTGCCGACGTATATGATGGTTCCGCTGTCATCAAGGTACTGATAACAGCCGGGCTTCTCCGGCAGGTTTGAAACGATTGCCTTGAGGTATTTCTGCAGCTCCTCCTTGTTCATCCTGTTCCCGAATGTTGCTCCTATGAGATTTTCATCAGCGTAGTTATCTCCACGTCGTCCAGGATGTCGCGACCGTGCAGTCCCTCGATATTCAGTTCGATGATGAAGTTTACGAGAATCTTCTTGGGCTTAAACTGCCTGACCAGATCAATAGTGGCTCTCATGCTGCCGCCGGTAGCCAGAAGGTCGTCGTGAATAAGCACAACGTCGTCCTGGTTAATGGCATCACTTACCATACAGATTGTGTCCTTGCCGTACTCCTTGTCGTATTCGATTGAGACAACTTTGCCCGGAAGCTTATTGGGTTTGCGCGCCATGACAAAACCTGCATTCAGGTCGGCGGCCATAATCGCGCCGAGCATGAAGCCGCGGCTCTCCAAACCTACTACCTTTGTGATGCCCATGTCCTTGTACATCTTTATGGTTTCGTCTCGCATAATGCTCAGGCATTCGGGGTTGTCAAACAGGGTGCTTATATCCTGGAACTGTATTCCCGGTATTGGAAAGTCGGGGACTACCCGCAGGTGTTTTAATAGAATGGGGTTGTTCATTGTTTGTATGTTTGTTGTTTATGTTTCACGTGAAACTATCTGCCTAACAGTACCAGCAAGACGTTGATGTCAGAAGGTGATACTCCGGGGATTCTGGAGGCTTGTGCCAGAGTGTCGGGGTTGATGGCTGCGAGCTTCTGCCTTGCCTCGGTAGATAGGGACTGGAGAGATGCGTAGTCAAAGCGTCCGCTTATACGGATATTTTCCAACCTTTGCATCTTTGATGCAACCTCGCGCTCACGCATGATATATCCGCTGTATTTCAGGCGTATCTCCGCTGCCTCGACAATTTCGTCCCTGCGAGTGCCTAATGTGTCTGTAAATTGCTGTAAAGCAGCAATATATGGAGCCAGCTTCTGGATGCTCGCCTGGGGGCGTGCAACGAGGTCAACCAGCTTGCATCCTTTTTGCAACGGCGTGGTTCCAAGTGTTATCAGTGCGTCGTTAATAAGGGCTGCCTTGACCGAGTATTCGTTGCAGAACTGGACAAGTTCCTCGATTTTTTGCTTTTTCTCCAGCCAATGGTTCAGGCGTGCCTGCGTCGCCAGACCTGCGTTATAGCTCTTTTCGGTAAGCCGTGCATCTGCGTCGTCCTGGCGGAGCAGGATGCGGTACTCGGCACGTGAGGTAAACATGCGGTAGGGTTCGTCCACTCCTTTTGTGACGATATCGTCTATCAATACACCGATATATGCCTCGTCGCGGTGCAGTATGAACGGTTCCTTGCCTTGTAGCTTGAGTGCGGCGTTCATGCCGGCTATCAGGCCTTGTCCGGCTGCCTCCTCGTATCCTGTTGTGCCGTTGACCTGACCGGCAAGATATAGCCCGTCCACGACCTTGGATTCCAGGGTGTGGTACAGCTGGGTCGGGTCGAAGTAGTCGTATTCGATTGCGTAGCCTGGACGATATACTTTCAGGTCACGGAAGGCGGGAATTAGTTTCAGGGCCTCTATCTGGGTTTCTATCGGCAATGAGGATGAGAAGCCGTTCAGGTAATATTCCTGTGTGTTGACGCCTTCCGGTTCCAGGAACAGCAGGTGGCTGTCCTTGCCGGCAAATGTTACCAGTTTTGTCTCAATGCTGGGGCAATATCTGGGTCCGATGCTTTGAATCTGGCCGTTGAACAGCGGCGAGTCTTCCAGTCCTTCACGTAATCTGGCATGAACGGCTTCGTTTGTGTATGTTATCCAGCATGGCAACTGTGGTAGCTTGCGGTCGTCGCCCATGTATGAGAAGCGTCCGCATGCCTCATCGCCTGGCTGTTCGGTCATGTCTTCGAAATGAACGCTGCGTCCGTCAATGCGTACGGGGGTTCCCGTCTTCATGCGTCCGACGCGTATGCCATTGCTTGCAATGCTTTCCGTCAGCAGTTTGGCTGCCGGTTCCGAACAGCGGCCGCCTTCCAGCTTGTTGCGCCCTATGTGCATAAGGCCGTTCAGGAATGTGCCGGCGGTGATGATGACGCTCTTAGCCATTATTTCCACACCCCAGATAGTACGGACGCCTGCTACGGCGTTCCTTGCCGTTCCCTCATGGGATGTAATCAGTTCCGTAACCTGATCTTGCCAAATGCTCAGGTTTGGGGTGTTGTCCAGTGTCTCACGCCATGCCCAGATGAATTTGCTGCGGTCGCATTGTGCACGTGGACTCCACATGGCAGGGCCTTTGCTTCGGTTCAGCATCCTGAACTGAATGGCTGTGCGGTCGGTAATCTCGCCCATGTGGCCGCCCAGTGCGTCGATCTCACGCACTATCTGGCCCTTGGCAATACCGCCTACTGCAGGGTTGCAGGACATCTGGGCTATCTTGTTCATGTCCATGGTTATCAAACAGGTTTTAGCGCCCATTCCGGCACTGGCACAAGCTGCTTCGCAACCGGCATGACCTGCTCCCACTACTATGACATCGTATATCAGTTTCATCAAATATGTTCTCAATACTCTTCTCACAAAAGTACTTATTTTCTTTTAGTTATTTGTTAAAAATGTTGTACAAATCAACAAAAAACATTAAATTTGTGGCGAATGTTATACCTAAAAACAGGTATGCGCGCACGAAGAAACTGAAATGAATAAATATTAACTAAACTTTCAATTAAAATCCTATGTGGTTAATCAAATCATCAATTGGTAGAAAGGTAGTGATGTCAGTAACGGGTATTGCCCTGATCCTGTTCCTTACCTTTCACGCTTCAATGAATGTTGTTGCCCTGATCAGTGCTAAAGGCTACAACATGATTTGCGAGTTCTTGGGTGCAAACTGGTATGCAGTTGTTGCAACCGTTGGTCTTGCATGTCTTGTTGCCCTGCATTTCATCTTTGCAATCTGGCTTACATTGCAGAACAACAAAGCTCGTGGCAACAGCAAGTACGCTGTTACTGACAAGCCTGCCAAGGTCGAGTGGGCAAGCCAGAACATGTTAGTCCTGGGCTTCATCGTTATCTGCGGCATGTGTCTGCACCTGTACAACTTCTGGTGGAATATGATGGCGGCTGAGCTGATTCAGGGCGAGGAAGCCCAGAATGCTGCCAACGGTGTGTATTGGATTGTGCGTACATTCCATGGCGCATGTCCTTCACAGCCTACATCATGCTGCGGTTATGGCTACACCGCTGTCTATCTGGTATGGCTGGCAGCATTGTGGTTCCACCTGAACCATGGTTTCTGGAGCGCTTTGCAGACTTTGGGATGGAACGGCAAGATATGGATGTGCCGCTGGCAGATAATCGGTTGCATATATACAACCGTTGTCATCTTGATGTTTGTTGTTGTTGCTGTTGCATTCTGCCTGGGCTATGTTCCTTGTGATTTCAAGGAGGCTATGCAGGGTGCAGTTCAGTGCTGTGGTGCTTGCTAATTGTGAATTAATAATTAAGAATTGACATAAGTTATGGCAAAGAAAATAGATTCAAGAATTCCAGAGGGACCAGTTGCTGAGAAATGGACCAACTACAAGGCACATCAGCGTTTGGTTAACCCAAAGAACAAGCTCAAGCTTGACGTAATAGTTGTGGGTACGGGTCTGGCAGGTGCATCTGCAGCATCGTCATTGGCAGAGATGGGCTTTAATGTATATAATTTCTGTATCCAGGATTCACCGCGCCGTGCACATTCTATCGCTGCACAGGGAGGTATCAATGCTGCCAAGAACTATCAGAATGATGGTGACAGTGTGTATCGTCTGTTCTATGATACCGTAAAGGGTGGTGACTATCGTGCCCGTGAGGCTAATGTGTATCGCCTGGCGGAGGTCAGCAACAACATCATTGACCAGTGTGTTGCCCAGGGTGTTCCTTTCGCACGTGAGTATGGCGGTATGCTTGCAAACCGTTCGTTCGGCGGTGCACAGGTATCACGTACGTTCTATGCCAAGGGACAGACAGGTCAGCAGCTGCTGCTGGGAGCATATTCGTCACTGAGCCGTATGGTTCAGGCGGGCAAGGTGAAGCTCTTTACCCGTTATGAGATGGAGGATGTTGTCATCGTTGACGGCCGTGCACGCGGTATCATTGCCAAGGATCTGTGCACAGGTGAGCTGAAGCGATTCAGCGCTAATGCTGTTGTAATAGCAACCGGCGGTTACGGCAATGCATACTTCCTCAGCACAAATGCTATGGGATGTAACTGCACTGCTGCTATACAGTGCTATCGTAAGGGTGCATATATGGCAAATCCTTCATACGTGCAGATTCACCCGACATGTATTCCTGTACATGGTGACAAGCAGTCAAAGCTGACGTTGATGTCAGAGTCCCTGCGTAACGACGGTCGTATCTGGGTGCCAAAGAAATTGGAGGACGCCAAGGCCCTGCAGGCTGGTACCAAGCAGGGTTACGAGATTCCCGAGGAGGATCGTGACTACTATCTGGAGCGTCGTTATCCCGCATTCGGCAACCTTGTTCCACGTGACGTGGCCAGTCGTGCTGCAAAGGAGCGTTGCGACAAGGGCTTCGGCGTGAACAATACGGGTCTGGCTGTATTCCTGGACTTCTCCGAGTCAATTCAGCGCCTGGGTGTTGACGAGATACGTCAGCGATATGGTAACCTGTTCGATATGTACGAGGAGATTACGGATGTTAATCCGGGTGAGCTGGCCAAGAGCGTCAATGGTGTTGATTACTACTACCCAATGATGATATTCCCTGCTATCCACTATACAATGGGTGGTATTTGGGTTGACTACGAGTTGCAGACAAGTATTCCTGGCCTGTTTGCTATCGGTGAGTGTAATTTCTCTGACCATGGTGCAAACCGTCTGGGTGCATCGGCTCTGATGCAGGGTCTGGCTGACGGCTATTTCGTTCTGCCATACACTATCCAGAACTACCTGGCAGATCAGGCTATCTGGCCACGTCTTTCTACAGACCTGCCAGAGTTCGCTGCTACAGAGAAGGCTGTTGCTGACGAGATTGACCGTCTGATGAATATCAAGGGTAAGCGTTCGGTAGACTCTATCCATAAGGAACTTGGTCATATCATGTGGGAACACGTAGGTATGGGTCGTACAAAGGAGGGTCTTGAGGAAGGTCTGAAGCTCCTGAAGGCTATCCGCAAGGAGTTCAACGAGAATCTCTTCATCCCGGGTACCAAGGAGGGTGTTAACACCGAGCTGGACAAGGCAATTCACCTGCGTGACTTTATCCTCATGGGCGAGCTTGTTGCTTATGATGCACTGCACCGTGAGGAGAGCTGCGGCGGTCATTTCCGTGAGGAGCATCAGACCGAGGAAGGTGAGGCAAAGCGTGATGACGAGAACTTCTTCTATGTGGGCTGTTGGGAGTACCAGAAGAACGACGAGACTGCACCTGAGCTGATCAAGGAGCCTCTCAAGTACGAGATTATCAAGGTACAGCAGCGTAACTATAAGAACTAATAACCCTTAATCCTAAAGATTTATTATGGCTAAGAATTTAAATGTTACTATCAAATTCTGGAAGCAGAACGGTCCTAAGGACAAGGGCCACTTCGATACACACGAGTTGAAGAACATTCCAGACGATACATCATTCCTGGAAGCGCTCGACATCATGAACGAGGAGCTTATCAACGAGGGCAAGGAGCCATTCGTGTTTGATCATGACTGCCGCGAGGGCATCTGTGGTATGTGTTCGTTGTATATCAATGGTACACCGCACGGGAAGACCGAGCGCGGGGCTACAACATGCCAGCTGTATATGCGTAAGTTCAAGGACGGTGAGACAATTACTGTAGAGCCATGGCGTTCAGCAGGTTTCCCCGTTATCAAGGACTGTATGGTAGACCGTTATGCATTTGACAAGATTATTCAGGCAGGCGGATACACATCTATCCGTGCCGGTCAGGCTCAGGATGCAAATGCAATCCTTATCAGCAAGGAGGCTGCAGACGAGGCAATGGACTGCGCAACATGTATTGGTTGCGGTGCCTGCGTAGCAGCATGTAAGAATGGTTCGGCAATGCTCTTCGTCAGTTCCAAGGTAAGCCAGTTGGCACTCTTGCCACAGGGTAAGGTCGAGGCTGCCAGGCGTGCCAAGGCTATGGTTGCCAAGATGGACGAGCTGGGCTTCGGCAACTGCACCAACACACGTGCCTGCGAGGCTGTATGCCCCAAGTGCGAGTCTATCTCCAATATCGCACGCCTCAATCGCGAGTTCATAAAGGCAAAACTGGCCGATTAGCAGAGTGTAGGGCGATGCTTGCCCGT
>JAEEGL013335332.1_pt1 | contig 25899 bp, 21 predicted proteins | sample 9134231 | NCBI WGS metagenome assembly JAEEGL01 (sample SAMN16246548, study PRJNA631951) | gut metagenome | biome: gut microbiome; feature: rumen; material: fiber-attached | host: Bos | place: Iran: Karaj | collected 2018-10 | reverse complement strand
GCAACATGCTCATGGGTATCTCAAGATGACGGGCCAACACATTTACTGAACCACAGGGAATGACGGCAAGTGCCACATCGGTTTCCTTCAATGCACCGGCAGCACCATTAACGGTACCATCACCGCCCACGGCAATCACTCCATAATAGCCATCCTCGACTGCTTTTGCCGCCAAATCTCGAACACGCAGTTCACGTGTAACAAAAACCACATCCACCACAAACTTGCTGTGGTCGATAGTGTCTTCTATTATTTTTGGCACTCGTGCTTTCTTGCTGTTTCCAGAGAAAGGGTTAATGATTGCCAGGAGTTTCTTGCGTTCTTCCATGCCTGCTGCTGTTTGTTGTCTTGACAGACAATAACTGTTTATAAACTTTTCAAATACCATTTGTATAGTGCTGGCACTCCTTGCTCTATTTCCATCGAGTGACGCCAGCCTAGAGAATGAAGCTTTGATACATCGGTGAGTTTGCGCAACGTACCGTCGGGCTTGGTTGAGTCCCACTCAATGTCGCCACAATATCCGACTGCCTCTTTCACCAATTCAGCGAGCTGCCTGATGGTAATTTCCTTACCACTGCCTATGTTGATGTGGCAGTTGCGCACCTCGGCATCAGAGCCTCGCACATCATCAAAGTCGATGTGTTCAAGGCAATAGACACTGGCGTCTGCCATGTCTTCGCTCCACAGGAATTCACGGATTGGTGCTCCTGTCCCCCACAACAACAAACGGTCACGGTCGATTCCATAGCGGTAAAGCAACGCTTTAATATCATGTTGTGATGCACTGCCGTCAACACCTTCTACCGGACGACGGTCCAAGTCGGCCCGCAGTCCATCAATATCATTCTCATTAAGCATTTTGGCGAGATGCATCTTGCGAATCATTGCCGGCATCACGTGACTGGTTTCCAAGTTGAAATTATCGTTCGGACCATAGAGATTCGTGGGCATCACGGCTATATAGTTGGTGCCATACTGAAGATTGAAACTCTCACACATTTTCAGACCGGCAATCTTAGCAATGGCATATGGCTCGTTGGTATATTCCAATGATGCTGTCAGTAATGCGGTCTCTGGGATTGGTTGAGGTGCCTCACGTGGATAGATACAGGTGCTGCCCAGAAAAAGCAGTTTTTTCACGCCATGCCGCCAGCTCTCCCCTATCACGTTCTGTTGAATCTGCAGGTTTTGGTAAATGAAATCGGCACGATATTTAAGGTTTGCCATGATACCACCCACATGGGCCGCTGCCAGCACCACATATTCGGGCTGCTCGTCGTCGAAGAACCGTTTCACAGCTACGGCATCCATCAGGTCAAGTTGGGAATGAGTGCGACCTGTAAGATTTGTATAGCCTTTGCTCTCAAGATTTTTCCATATCGCCGACCCCACCAGTCCACGGTGTCCCGCAACATATATCTTAGAGTTTTTCTCCATTGTTTTCTGAGGAATTAAAAGAATTATTGAAGCGTGAAAAAGAGTTCATCACAATTCCTCATAACGCAGCAGCGTGTTTGAGCATTGTCAAAATTGTTTTCGGAATTGTGAACTGTTTAATTATGCATTGTGCATTGACTAAAGGTGGTACACCTTACCAATGTGCTTCAGGTCGTGGTCTACCATCAGCTTGACAAGCTGTTCAAAGGTGGTCTTGCGCGGATTCCACCCCAGCATGGTCTTTGCCTTGGTGGGATCACCTAGCAGCTGATCCACTTCGGCAGGACGGAAGTATTTCTTGTCAACTTCAACTATCACCCGTCCAGTAGCCTTGTCAATACCCTTCTCGTCGAGGCCTTCTCCCTGCCATTCGAGTTCAATTCCGGCACAGTGGAATGCCATGGTGCAGAACTCACGCACCGAGTGAAACTCACCGGTGGCTATCACAAAGTCATCGGGCTCGGGCTGTTGAAGTATGAGCCACATGCACTCAACATAGTCACGGGCATAGCCCCAGTCGCGCTTGGCGTTGAGGTTGCCAAGATAGAGCTTTTCTTGCAGGCCGTTGACTATGCGTGCCACTGCAAAGGTTATCTTGCGCGTGACGAAATTCTCGCCACGGCGCTCGCTCTCGTGGTTGAAGAGGATGCCGTTGGCAGTGTACATACCATAGCTCTCGCGATAGTTCTTCATTATCCAGTAGCTGTAGAGCTTGGCCACCGCATAGGGGCTGCGAGGGTAAAACGGGGTGGTTTCGCTCTGTGGCACCTCCTGAACTTTTCCATAAAGTTCGCTGGTACTCGCTTGATATATCCTGGTAAGTTGTTCGCGATGTGTGATGCGCACAGCCTCAAGCAGTCGCAACGTGCCCACAGCATCGGCCTCAGCGGTATATTCAGGAACGTCAAACGACACTTTCACATGGCTCTGGGCGGCAAGGTTGTATATCTCGTCGGGCTTGATGGTCTCAATCAGCCGTATGAGTGAGCTGGAATCGGTCATGTCGCCATAGTGCAGGTTGATGAGTCGCTGCTGACGCATGTCGCGAACCCACTCGTCGAGATACAGATGCTCGATGCGGCCGGTGTTGAATGAACTGCTGCGACGCATGATGCCATGCACCTCATATCCCTTCTCTAGCAGGAACTCGGCAAGATAGCTGCCGTCCTGACCTGTTATGCCGGTTATTAATGCTACCTTCTGATTGTTTTCGTTCATTTTACCCTAGTTTTTGTTTTAACCTACAAAGGTACACACATTTTTTGGAAAGTCAACAAGGAATGAGAGTATTATTTAACCTTAGGCAATTTCTCGAGCAATGACGGATGAATTGAGGTAGTGACAATTGCCACCAATCCCTGAACGCTCACAACCACATGACTGTCGCCCTTCACACGCTTGAGAATGCCCTCGGCTCCCTCAAAGGGGCCACCTAGAATCCTAACGTGGTCACCGCGGGTGAACTGCCCGGGCTTGGGGGTGATGTATTCGAGCTGCTCGTCATGGGTCCCTGCCACAGCAATAAAGTTCTGCATTTCCTTTTCAGGCACCACCACAGGTTTCTTAGTAGCCGGGTTCATGATGTATCGAATAGGCATTTTGGTAGTAGCCTTATACTCCTTCATAAGCGAGGGCTCAATGTGGAAGAAAATGAGATTGTGGATAGTAGGCACCAATTTCTTCACTCGCCTACCACGTCTTGTCACAATCACATATTTCATGGGAATAAAACTTTCGATGCCCCTCAAGTCAAGATCGTCCTTAACCTTCATCTCACGATTGAAAGTAACCCTAATTGCATACCACACCTTGGCCTCGCCTTCGGGTGCTATGGCTGCTGTGGCTGTCGGCTCTATGTTTCTTTCATGCTGTTCCATTGCTATTGTGGTTTTCTCTTGCAAATGTATAACCTGTTTTTCAATTTTCAAAACTTTCCTGACCGCAAAATTAAAATCATCAAATGACCTTACACTTACTCGTCATAGACATAGTCGAGAAAGTCGTGAATTGGTTTTAAGACGCGGAAGTCATCGTTGACGCGTTGCACCCAGTCCTCACAGTCGAAATATTCCTCGTCGACATTTTTCATGAGGATGTATTCCTTGCGCTTAAGATACTCACCTAGGGGATGGTCTTTGGGAAATTCTTTGGGTACGTTTTTCAGAGTTTCACCATCGAAATGGAACCCTGATGCCTTAAGGCGCTTGTCAGTGATAAGTCTTGTGAACTCATCGGGCTCAGCGTCGATGAGCCGTCGCAAAGCATCCAGTTTGTCCTTAGCTGGCCACCAAACACCCCCACAAAGCATGAGGTTTCCTGGTTCAAAATGAATATAATATCCGCTTGAGACACAATGTCTACCACCACGTCCAACAACTGCACTAAAGTATTGCTTGTAGGGTCGTTTGTCGTGCGAAAAGCGAATGTCTCGATAAATGCGATATACCGCCTGCTTTACATCAAGTCCCCGAGCCTTCTCATCCCACTGTGCCATCAACGAGATTAGACGTTCAATGTCTTGTTCCCAAGCACGACGCACAGGGTCATACAATTCTTCCTTGTGCGACTTGAACCATGCGCGGTCATTGTGCGAACTCAACTCTCGCAGAAACAACATAATCTCTTTAATATTGCTCTCTGATTTCATAATGGTCTTTTTTGTCTCCACAAAGGTAATAATATTTTTTCATTGAACGCAAATAGTGAAAAAACAAGAAAATCGTGAAAAAACGTAGAAAACTTTTGGAGTTTTAAAAGTTTTTGCGAACTTTGCAGTCGAGTTAATCATTTATTTATATATATAATCCACCATCCCACCTTTATGGAGCTGAGAGAAAAGATATTAAGACACTCGATGGAGCTGATGCTACGCATAGGTCCGCAAGCGGTGACTATGGACATGGTGGCTCGTGGCTGCGGCATCTCGAAGCGCACGCTCTATGAGACCTTCCCCACCAAGCACAATCTCATCATCAGCGTTATAGGATATAACCAGCAGCAAGCCAACGCAAAGTTCACTCAGATCTTTGAACAGGCTGCCAACAGCTTTGAAGCACTGATGGGCGTCTATGCCGTGACCCGCGAAGTGATCCAGAAAACCTCACCTGCATTTATGGCAGACATCAAGCGGCTATATCCCGAGGCATTTGAAGAATATAAAGCACAAGAACTCAACCATATCCTCTCGATGGCCAAGATCATCAGACGCGCCAAAGACGAAGGGCTTGTGCTCCCAGGCATCAAATGTAAGATTGCCGCCTACCTCTTTGCCAGCAACATGAACAACCTGCATCACATGCAGGACTTCCCCTTCGCCGAATACTCGGCGGCCGAAGTCTTTGACGGAGCATTCCTCAACTTCATGCGAGGCATGGCCACCACCCGAGGTCAGCAAATTATTGAAGATTACGTGGCAACGCACCTTAATCAATAAAGAAAACAACTGAAACAACCCCACACATATAAATCATGTATTACAAATCATTAACCAAAACACTGCTCACACTAACTGCAGCACTGGCAACCATGACAGCCAGCAATGCCCAGACATCCGTGAATGTCACCCTAGACGAGTGCATTAGAATCGCACTCAGCGACAATCCATCAATCATTGTCGCCGACATGGAAATCCAGCGAATGGATTACTCCAAGAAACAAACCATTGGACAGTTGTTCCCTCAAGTAAACTTCTCTGCCAACTACAACCGCACCCTTGCCAAGCAAACCATGGTGATGATGGACCAGGAGTTCAAAGTGGGTACCGACAACCAGCACAGTGTGGGATTTCAGGGATCACTTCCCATTATCGTTCCATCGCTGTGGAAATCAATTAAGCTGAACGACAACCAAATCCTGCAAAACATTGAGAAAGCACGATCGTCACGCCTCTCGCTTGTGAACCAGGTAAAAAATGCCTACTATGCCCTGCTTCTTGCTTGTGACACCAAGCGTGTGATAGAGGCTAACCACACTACAGCTCTTTACACCGCCAACGTTTTCCAGAAGCAGTTTGAAATAGGTGTTGCCACCGAGTATGACATGACTCGCGCACGCGTGGCAGCAACCACTCTTGAGCCTTCTATTCTTGAGGCTGAGAACTCTATTACCGCTCTTAAATTGCAGCTCAAGGTGCTAATGGGCATGGACGTAAACGTTGATATACAGCCTGTTGAAACCCTCGACGACTTCAAGAGCACCATGTATGAGAACACCCTCAACATCGACACAGCCCTCGTCAATAACACTGATGTGAAGCAACTCGACCTGCAGACCGACTATCTAAAGCAAGCACTCACCGTGCAAAAGATGTCGTGGCTGCCTAGCCTTAATGGCACAATCAACTACATGTGGAACTCAATGAGCAACGGCAGCCCATTCAAGAACTTCAACTGGAACCCCTACTCACAGGCTGGAGTAGCACTCACATGGAACCTCTTTTCTGGCGGGCAACGTTATTACAAGCAAAAGCAAGCCGAAATAGCAGTGCGTGAGATGAAATGGCAACGTGAAAACCTCACTCGAGGACTCAGCTCACAAGTACAGACTCAAATCAACAGCATCAAGAGTAATCTCAAGCAAATCGAGAGCAATGCAGCAAGCGTAGCTCTTGCTGAAAAATCAGACCATATTATCCAAGAGAGTTTCAAGCTTGGAGTGGGAACATTCCTGCAAATTCAGGACACTCAGAATGCCTTGCTCGGCGCACGTCTGAGCTACTATCAGGCCATCTACAACCTACTGGTTTCTCAAAGCGACCTCGAGCTCATACTCGGCAATGCACCACTGAGCAAATATGGAGTAATTGAAGCAAACAATAAAACATCTAAATAACAATGAAAAATTTCAAATCAATTTCAACTTTAGTTTTGATTGCTGCCCTGATGGCGGCCTGTTCAGGCAACGACAAAAAAGGCGCTAAAAACATGGACGAGACAACAATCGTGCAAGTGCAGAGCGTCTATGCCGAGAACGTGCCAGAGACTAGTGAGTACAGCGCAACCGTCGAAGCATTCAAGACCAATTACATCACGTCAAACACAGGAAACCGCATCAAGCGTATTTTAGTTGACGTGGGTAGTCGCGTGGCGGCAGGACAGGCGCTTGTCATTCTCGATAACGTGACATCAGTCAACCAGGAGAGTGCCATTGCAGGGCAACGAGCCAGTGTAGCCAACCAAGACGCAGCACTCGCAAGTCAGGAAGCATCTCTCAAAAGCGAGGAAATCAATCTTGCACGTCAAAAGAAAGACCTTGACCGAGCTAAAGAGCTGGTACGCATTGGTGGTGGAACACAGCAGGCTGTTGACCAGCTGCAGGCAGCCTACGATGCTGCTCAAGAAGCACTGAAGGCGCGCAAACGTGCTCTCGAAGCCAGCCGCACTTCGCTCAACGCCAGCCGCACCTCGCTCGGTGCCAGCCAGCGCTCAATGCAGACTGTTCAGGAAAACACTGTTCTGAGAAGCCCTATCGGCGGAGTGGTTTCGGCACGCAACTATGATGCCGGCGACCTGCCAGGAGGCCCAATCCTCACCATCCAGCAGATGAATCCTCTTAAGGTGATTGTAAATGTCAATGAGGAAGAGTTCCCAAAAATCAGGACAGGCATGCCTGTGACAGTCACTCTCGACGCAGTCCCAGGCGAAACATTTGCCGGATCGGTATATACCATTCATCCCGAAATCAATCAGGCAACCCGCACTTTCCAGGTAGAGGTAACCATCAACAATGGCAGTGGAAAGGTCAGTGCAGGCATGTTTGCACGTGTCAAGTTTACCTATGGCAGCGCCAACCACATCGTTGTTCCTGACCGTGCTATTGTGAAAATGCAAGGTGCAGGCATCCGCTACGTCTATGTTTACAACTCTAACGGCACCGTTCGTTATGTAGAAGTAAAACTTGGCAAGCGTCTAGGCGACCGATACGAAATCCTGAGCGGACTGAGCAATGGCGACCAGGTTGTTGTAGCCGGCCAGTCACGATTGACCGATGGCGCGAAAGTTGAACTGCAGCAAAAACAAGGAAACAAGAAATAACTTATTCCTCATCCAGTCACTCATTAATATAAAATATAAACAGAAATCCAATGAGTCTTTATTCCAGTTCGGTGAAACGACCGGTAACCACAATCCTCATCTTTGTGGCAGTGGTTATCATTGGTTTATTTTCACTTCAAAAATTGCCTATAGACTTGTATCCCGATATCGAGACCAACACCATTATGGTGATGACAAGTTACTCGGGAGCAAGTGCCGAAGATATCGAGCAGAACGTAACCCGACCTCTTGAGAATACTCTCAACTCGGTTGAACACCTAAAGCACATCACGTCAAACTCCAAGGAGAACATCTCAATTGTTACCCTCGAGTTTGAGTATGGCTACGATATCGATGTGCTCACTAACGACGTTCGCGACAAGCTCAACATGGTTTCAAGCATGCTGCCTGACGATGCCAACACACCCATCCTCTTCAAGTTCTCAAGCGACATGATTCCTATTGTGCTGCTCTCGGCACAAGCCAAGGAAAGCGTGCCTGGTCTATACAAAATTCTTGATGAGAACGTCGCCAACTCGCTTGCACGTGTCGATGGTGTGGGGTCGGTATCAATTGCCGGTGCACCAAAACGTGAGGTTCACATCTATATTGACCCACTGAAGCTTGAAGCCTATCATTTAACCATCGAGACCATAGCACAGCTCGTTGGTGCCGAGAACCGCAACATCCCTGGTGGTACATTTGATATCGGTAGCGAGACCTATGCCCTTCGCGTAGAGGGTGAGTTTAAGGACCCTAGAGAAATTGCAAACATTGTTGTTGGTGCATCTAATGGTGCTGCAGTCCATCTGAGCGATGTTGCCCGAATCGATGACTCTCTTGAGGAACGTGCTCAGGAAACGTTCACCAACGGTGTGCGTGGTGCCATGATTATCGTTCAGAAACAGAGTGGTGCCAACTCGGTAGAAATCTCCAATCGCATTCAGAAACAATTGCCACATCTGCAGAAGAACCTTCCTGCCGACATTCACCTCGACTATATTGTCGACACGAGCGACAACATCCGCAACACAATCGCATCACTGGTAGAGACAGTGCTCTATGCCCTTCTCTTTGTGGTAATCGTCGTTTTCTTCTTCCTAGGACGATGGCGTGCAACGGTGATTATCGTACTTACTATCCCAATTTCGCTTATTGCTTCGTTCGTTTACTTGTATGCGACCGGCAACTCTCTTAACATCGTGTCGCTTTCAGCGTTGTCAATCTCTATCGGTATGGTGGTTGATGATGCCATTGTGGTACTTGAGAATGTGACGACACACATCGAACGAGGGGCTGACCCTAAGCAAGCTGCTGTGCATGGAACCAACGAGGTTGCAATCTCGGTAATCGCATCAACCCTGACACTGATTGCAGTATTCTTCCCGTTAACGCTGATTAAGGGTATGACTGGTGTATTCTTCAACCAGTTAGGATGGATGGTAACCATCATGATGATTATCTCCACAACTGCTGCCCTATCACTCACGCCAATGTTGTGTAGCCGAATGCTACGACTGAAACGCACTCAGAATAAATACTTCACTAAATTCTATGGTCCTATTGAGAAAGTCCTTGACAAGCTCGATGATGGCTTTGCTTGGATTCTGACTCATTGCGTTCGCCACCGCTGGATTACTTCTCTTGTGGTGCTTGGAGTATTTGTGGCTTCAATGTTCCTCATGAGGTTTGTGGGTAGTGAGTTCTTCCCAACAATGGATAACAGCCGTCTGGGTGTAAACTTAGAGCTACCCATTGGCACACGTGTCGACGTTGCCAAAAACGTGTGCGAGCGTCTTTATAAAGAATGGACCGAGAAATACCCTGAAATCATGGTATTCAACTACACAGTGGGACAAGCCAGCAGCGACAACACCTTTGGCTCAATGCAAAGCAACGGCTCGCACATCATGTCGATGAATATCAGACTCGTGAGCCCTGCAGAACGTAAACGCAGCATTACCGATATTGCCGCTCTAATGCGTCAAGACCTCAGACAATATCCTGAACTAAAGAAAGCACTCGTGAATGTCGGTGGTCAACGTGGAGGCGGCATGAGCGGTCAGTCGGCGCTGAACTATGAGATTTATGGCTACGACTTCACAACGACCGATAGTCTGGCACAACAGCTCAAACGTATTCTTCAGAAGATTCCTGGAGCTGCCGACATCAACATCAGCCGAAGCGACTACCAACCAGAATACCAAGTTGACTTCGACCGTGAAAAACTGGCACTCTATGGGCTCAACCTGACAACGGCTGCCACCTACATCCGCAACCGCATCAACGGCAACACGGCAAGCTACTTCCGCGAGGATGGAGATGAATATGACATTAAGGTGATGTATGACCCGGAGCATCGTCAGTCGCTCGAAGACATCGAAAACATCACGCTCTATAACGCTATGGGTAATGGTATCAAGCTCAAGGAAGTGGGAACTGTTGTTGAACGTTTCACTCCGCCAACCATCGAGCGTAAAGACCGTGAACGCATCATCACGGTGTCGACAGTAGTTCAAGACCGTCCCATGAGTGAGGTGATTGCTGACGCACAACCCGAAATCGATAAACTTGACTTGCCTGGTGGTGTAAACATCGAGCTTAGCGGTTCCTACGAGCAACAACAGGAATCTTTCGGTGACATGGGAACGCTGGCTGTACTAATCATCATCCTAGTCTATATCGTGATGGCAGCTCAGTTCGAGTCATTTACCTATCCTGGTATCATCATGAGCTCTATCATGTTTGCCTTCTCAGGTATCGTTCTCATCCTTCTGCTCACTGGCACTAACCTGAACATAATGTCGATGATTGGTGCAATTATGCTTATAGGTATCGTGGTTAAGAACGGTATTGTGCTTATCGACTACATCACCCTTAACCGCGAACGTGGCATGAGTGTGCGACGGGCTGTAATTGATGGTGGCAAGTCGCGTCTGCGCCCCGTGCTCATGACTTCACTTACAACAATCCTCGGTATGGTACCTATGGCTATTGGACAAGGTGAAGGTGCCGAGATGTGGCGTCCTATGGGTATTGCCGTGATTGGCGGTCTCACATTCTCCACCATTCTTACACTGCTCTTCGTGCCCACAATGTACACCATCTTTGCTTACAACGGCATGAAGCGCACACGCAAGAAACTGCACAAGAAGAATGAAAAAATGAAAAGCAAGAATCAAGAATAATTTCTCAATAAATAAGATAAAGATATGAAAGCTATATTCATTGCCTTTGACCAGGCTTATTATGAAAGAATTATTGAGATGCTTCACAAGAGTGGCTGTCGTGGGTTTACTGCCCTGAACGACGTCACAGGACGTGGCTCTGAAACTGGTGACCCGCACTATGGCACACATGCATGGCCCTCACTGGTGCAAGCCATTCTCACCGTTGTTGAAGACCAGCGTGTCGACAACGTTCTTGAGAAACTGCATGAAATGGACCTTGCCACCCCTAAACTCGGTCTGCGTGCTTTTGTGTGGAATATTGAGAAATCCATCTGACATTCTTGAATCAAGACTCTATAGAGTTTAGATAAAATCATCTTAATCATAAATGTCGGGACCCGATCAGGTCTCGACATTTTCTATTCTCGTTTCTTTTTCAAAAACGGCCATTGACAAAAAAATATTTAAAAAAATATGATTATTTAATTAGAATGTGCTATATTTGTAGATTGAAATGTAGATTTTCTTTTATTAACCCTCAAATATTTTTATAAAATGAGACCAATTCATATTATTTTAGCAGTTTTGAGCGGTGCTCTCGCTGGAGCAGCCGTGGGTTTGCTTTTTGCTCCCGCTAAGGGCGCTGACACCCGCAGTAAGATTGCCGAGATTCTCAAGAAAAACGGCATCAATCTGAAAGACCATGAGATGGATGAGCTCATCGATGACATCACAAAAGAAATCAAAGAAGAGTAATACCACTCAACTACTCAATCAATAAAACTAATCATCAATAAAGACAAGATAATTATGAGAGACATAAAATCACTTAGCTTGCTCTACGCTTTCCTCGGTGGAGCAATTCTCGGTGGAGCGCTCGCTCTGCTCTATGCACCTGAACCAGGCAAAGACTTGCGTGTTCGCATCAAGGAAATGCTCAAGAAAAAAGGCATTGACTTCAGCGACGACGAAGTTGAGCAGCTGGTTAATCAAATCAGCGCACAGATTGAGCAATAATAACAACACACTATAGCAATCAGGCGACACATGACTTCATCATGTGTTGCTTGATTGTGGTTAATCACTCTCTTGCGATGGACGAACTGAAATACAAAGAACTGATTGAGAACGTAAAGCAAAGCGCAAAACTAGAGCTGGAATATTCCAAGTTGACGCTAGCCGAGAAACTGTCGATAATAATGTCGCGAGCAATCATCGTTATGGTGGCAATTATCTTTGCTGCATGCGTATTAGCGGTGTTATTATGGGCCCTTACCAATTGGATGATATCATTAACCGGCAGCATGTGGCTGGGAGTCCTTATTTCAGTGGGAGTTCTCTTATTGCTGCTGCTTGTACTTTATGGTTATCGCAAGCCATTGGTCATCAACCCAGTAACGCGTTTTGTAACTAAACTTTTGTTGTCGCCCGAAGAGTAATATTATGGATAATACCACTTTAAACAACGCTGGCAACAGCACCAGCACATCAAGAGATTGGAAAGGACTCACTTTAGATGAGCTTAAGATGCGTCGGGCCAAGTCGCTTGTGCGACGTGAAGTGGGCAGGATGAGTCTCATGCATCAACTACAGTCGGCACGTGACAATGTGTCGGAAAATGGCGTGCGTAGCCTGCTCTTTAGCGGCAACACTGTTGCTGGTCTCAAAAAAGCCGATTACGCATTCCTAGGCTACAAGGCTTTAAGGCTTCTCATCAGGCTTTATCTCCGCCGCAAAAACCGCTGAAAACCACAAACACTCTCCATTTAACAAAAAATCATTAAAACGTTAAATCGTCACGAAAATTGCGTTTTTTTGATTAAAAATTTTGCTATTTTACATAAATTATATAATTTTGCCACGTCTTCATAACAATAAATGAAGTCAAATGTGTTAACAAAACTTTTATTATCAACCCATTAAAACATATCGCCTATTGACATAACCATTACTTTATTAACCAATACATAATAGTAATGACAAGATTAGAAGACGTAAGCGATGATAAATTAATCGCTAAATATGTCGAAGGGAGTAATGAGGCTTTTGATGCGCTGATTGAGCGCCACAAAAACCGTATTTTTAACTATATATTTCACTCCGTAAAAGATGCCGATTTGGCTAACGACATATTTCAGGAAACTTTTGTCAAGGCAATAATGACCATAAAACAAGGCCGATATGTTGAAAACGGGCACTTTGCTGCCTGGATTACACGCATAGCACACAACCTTATCATAGACTTCTTCCGCCAGGAGAAGTCCGAAAACGTGCAGTCAAGCGACTCGTGTGAAGTTGACATCCTCAACCGCAAGGATTTGAGCGAATCGACCATTGAAGACGACATCATAATCGACCAGATTCACAACGACGTTAGGCGTCTGGTTTCGGCTTTGCCCGAGAATCAGCGGGAAGTCCTCCTCATGCGTTACTATAAGAACATGAGTTTTAAGGAAATAGCCGATCACACCCACGTTAGCATCAACACTGCGTTGGGCCGCATGCGTTACGCAATATTGAACATGCGTCGCCTTGCCGTTGAAAACAACATCGTTTTGACCTTATAATTCGTACATGCATCATGTGGTAAGATAAATCCACTATATTAAATAAGGTTGCCACTCTTCAGAATGGCAACCTTATTTTTATTGAAGTTGTTTGATGAATTCACATCAGCTAACTTTTACTATTGCGATTTGGCTCTCAATATTGTCAGCATTGAGTACCGACACTGCATAGTAGCCGCTGCCCGAGACTTCATAGCCTGGAGCACTCACAATGTCGAGAGTGTGAGCTTGCTTGACATCTATTCGATAAACTACATAGCGCAGACCATTACCCTTGTTTTCCCAAGTGAGTTTCTTGCCGTCAGCCTTAAGCGAAGTCAATGCCGATGGAGCAGCAACTGTTGTGCGACCGAAGAATGGAATTACCGATGGTTCTGGATACATCTCTGCCAGCTTTCCAAGCAGGTTAATCTTGTTCTCCTTGAACACCTTGGCACAAAACAGGAATGTACCTTGCACTTTTTCCTGACGGCGAGCATAGAAGAACTGTGTCTCAAGCTCTGTGGTTGTCTGATAAACTGCTTGACTGTGTGTTGAACTGTATAAATCCAACTCCAAGCCAATGGCAAGTGAACAATTGCCCACATGCTCTGGCCACCATTTCACAAGAGTTATGAAATTCGCATTTTTGTTTTGAGTGGTGGGATAGAGCTGAGGAACAACTAAATCTATCCAGTTTTCTTCACACCACTTCAAAATGTCGGCATACAGACTGTCGTAATTAGTGATGTCAGTATAAGTCTGTGAACCACGTGTGTCGGAACTTGAATTGCGCCATACGCAGAATGGACTTATTGAGAAAACCGCTCTAGGCTTGTGAGCAAGGATTGTGTTGTGAACAGCTTCGATAGCCTTGTTTACATTATCGCGACGCCAATTTGCAATGCTTGTAAAGCCAGCTGGAACACCATACGTCCTGTAATCATCCATGTCGGGCAAAGTAGTGCCGTCGGGATATGGATAAAAGTAATCGTCGAAGTGGATGCCGTCAACGTCATATTTATCCAGCAGATCAGCAACAACATTGCACAAGTGCTGACGAACCTCAGGAAGGCCTGGATTCAAAATCCACAACTTGCCATATTGCATCACCCATTCGGGGTGAGTCTTAGAGATGGCATTAGCAGCAGGGTTGAATTTGGTATAATCCTCACAGATGCGATATGGGTTCATCCATGCATGGAATTCCATACCACGCTTGTGTGTCTCTTCAATCATGAAGTTCATCACATCCCATCCAGGATCTTGTCCTTGATGTCCAGTGAGATACTGACTCCAAGGTTCAAGTGACGAGTTGTAAAAAGCATCGGCACAAGGGCGAACCTGCATGATTACAGTGTTCACATTATACTGCTTGAACAAATCAAGATACTCAATGAACTCTTGTTTCTGAACGTCGGGATTGGTCTTGTTGCGTGGCCAGTCAATGTCGCGAACTGTGCATAGCCACACAGCCCTGATTTCCTTGCGGGGCATTGTCACATCCTCGGGTTTAAGAGTTGTCTCGGTTCCAGGATTGGGGTTTGGATTTGGATTGGGGTTTGGTGATGGAGATGGTTCATCATCGCCACATGCCACCATAGCCATAGCCAAAAAACACAAGAAAAGAAGTTTCTTTATCATTTCTATTATTGATTTAAAAAGGGGGCATAGACCTTTAACGTGACTAATAATATGGACTTCTGCCCCCTTGATTTTTCAATTAAGAATAACTTAGTTTCCAAGAATGATTTTATAAACAGCTGTTACGTCGGCAGCGTTGATTGAATTGTCGCCATTTACATCACTTGTGGCAATGTATGTTTCAACACCATTAAGGATGTAGGCATAGAGTGCTGTTACGTCAGCTGCATTGACCGAACCGTCACAGTTAACATCTCCTACAATAGCGGCAGCACCCTTCAGGTACTGTGTCTTGGGAGCAACAGTGGTACGGCTATTGTTAGTTGTTGGTAGCGTAAACTCAGCAACACCATCGGCATCGTTGGCAAGGTAAAGGTTGTTGGCATAGTCAAATGCAAGGCCAAAACTGTTGCCACCCAAACCATGGTCGATAATGTAGAGTGGAGATATTGAAGGCACATCGCCATTGAAGGTAACATTAAAGACGCGGGTCTCATCACCTGCACCAACCGCAATCATCGTGCCGTCACAGCTTAGTGCAAGAGCACCACGCTGTGATGTACTGATTAGTGAAGCGTCAACACTTCCTGACCTGAAGAGAGCCTCATTATTCTTAATGTAGGACAGAGAAGGCAGAGCAGCACCATCACTCCAACGATATTGCGATACCCATACACCACCATTCTGTGGAATAACCACGCAATTGGCGTTACTGATCATGGCATAGCCATTATTCTCATTGATTGGATTTTCAAACAACAGAGCTGTTGGAGCTTGTGTCCATGGAGTTTCGGCATTGCCAATGTTATATTGAAGTAGTCCAACACGTGGAAGAACGCTGCCACTGTTTACATAGGTTCCAAGATAGTCCTCATCAGTTGTATAGAGAATGGTATTCTCACCTGTGCCTACAACATAGCAAGATGACACCGAACCAGCAATCTTGGTGCTGCCGTTCCAAAGTAATCCATCACCATCGCGTGTACCTCCAAAGAGTGGTGTAAATTCACCGCTAAGGTTGGCAGGATTTACTTTCCAAATACCTGAGTGATTATCACTCCAGTCGGCAAGATAGATAGTGCCATCTTCACCAACTGCGGGACGCATTGGGCTGGAAGAGCTTGACCATGACACATTACCGGCATAGCTGTTGGCACCTTGGCCTGTCACGTCGCTCAAGTTAGCATCAAGCACGTAGAGACCATTCTGTGTGGTGCGATCACCTGCACTTCCACCAGAGCCTTCAGTAATATACACGCGTCCAAAGTACTCACTCTCCATGCTATTGTCGACGGCAATACCACGTGTCTGCTTGAAACTGAGTTGAGGAGACTCGCGGTCACAACTGATGGCAGGTACTGTGAGGGTATTAGCCTCGCCTGTGGCTTTAACCTCCCATTTCACAGCATTACCCTTCACATCACTCATCTTCACAAGAACATTATTGCGTCCACGAGGCAGAGCACCAGCATCAACAACGATTGGGTCACCAGTCTCGTTATAAACAGTTACTTGCACATCAGTAGCATCGGCATTGAGTGTGAACGAGAGAACATAGTGTCCCTCGCCATTTTCACCTGCTGAGAGTTCTGAGGCATAGATGTTGGGAACTGCTGTCACCTTTGCGGGAGGCTCATAGGTTGGGTCCTCAAGCAGTGTGTAGAAACTGGTTGTCTTGGCAGCCTGAACTGTCACGTCTTTCTCTTGGGTTGTGTACCCGTTCATTTCCATGCGAACCTTGTAGTTGCCTGGAGTCAGGTCACGGAACACATAAATACCGTTATACCAGTTGTCGGTGGTATAAGTCTTCAATGTTGCACCGCTGGCATTCATCAGTGTCACGGTAGCACCATTGAGTGGCTGATACTGATCGTGTGACTTCTTGACAAAGTTGTTGAACTGAGGAGAATCCATCTTGCGCTGGCTATCCTTGACCGAACCGAGAATCTCGCCGGTAGCTGGAGCATCGGCACCATAATAGTCAAGGAAGAAGCGATAGGTATTGATGGCATTCATGTGGTCATAATCATGATTGAGCAATCGGTGAGTCTCAGGCTCATAGTCATGGAATGACCCCTCAATCAAGAATCCAGGAACTGTGAGCGTGCGCATAACACCCAAATAGAAACCTAAGAAATGCCAATCGTCACGAACGATGGGATTGGAAGGAGAACCTGAAGTCCAAATTGATGTATTGTTTTCATAAAGGAACGGCCAACAACGGGTTGCCATCTCTTTATCCTCTGGTTTCCAGGGGACACCGGCTGCAGCATTCTCATTTCCCTTGTAGAGGGTTAGAAGATAGTTGGTTCCTGAATTGGCTCCCAAAGCGTTGCTGTGAACCGACACAAATGCATCGGCGCCAAAAGCATTAGCCTCGGCCGAAATCTCAGTGAGGACCTTATCATCCTCATCACGGTTTTGAGTGCGTGAAAGCATCACAGTTGCTCCAGCTTCTTCAAGTAGTCTGGCCAATTCCAAGCCCTTAACCAGGTTACATGACGACTCATAGAAGCCATTATGGTCGCCTGCAGGGAATGGTATGGTAGGAATATTACGGTCGTTCGTGGGGTCATAGCCACCATGACCGGGATTCACATAGATTTTCTTGCCTGTCAAGTCCTTGGCAAGAGCATTACTGCCAGCAATCATTGCAAAGGCAGTGAGAAGGAATATAAACTTTTTCATGCTTTTACAATGTTATTTGGTTATAGTAACGTCCATTATGTAAATCTCACCTTCGAGGGTATGGAAGGCGATCTTGCTCTCTGTAGCACTAGGGAACATGGCAACCATGTCATCGGGTGTGACTTCCTGTGAGAAAGATCCGTCGGCAGCACATACCAGCACAGTCGATCCGGTAATCTGGTAGCCGTCGTCACGGTCATTCATGGCAACAACATAGTCATTGCCCATCCATTGAGGAGCACGGAACTTACCTACAAATACAACCTTCTGACTTGCTATGTCATAAACATATGAGCCTTTGCCTGAAACAGTGTAGGCAATCTTCGTGCCATCGGGCGAGAGTGTTGGCCACAGGTAACGTTCGTTATCTCCATTAGGAGTGATGGTATTTACCTTATGACCCTCAACAATGTTGATCTTAAGATTTTGACCGTTAACCGACATGCCATTAACGCTCCTCGGAGCACGAATTCCAGCGCGACGCTCAGTAGAGAGCACTTTCGTTACACCAGTCTTGATGTTAGTCTCCTTTAGACCAATGTAATCTTCGGTCGATGTTAGGATACTCTGTCCGTCAGCAGTAAATGTGGGATGATAGGCAGCACCGTCAGTTTTAACGCGAACCATCTCGCCCACCATTACCTGTTGTGCACTGACTCCAAAACCAACACACAGCAGAGCAGCTAAGACAAATGATTTAAATTTCATAATTTCTATAAACTTTATTATTATTCAGTTCCAAGAATAATTTTGTAAACAGCGGTTACGTCAGCCGCGTTGATTGATTTGTCGCCATTCACGTCGCTAGTCTCAATGAATTCAGTATTTCCATTAAGGATAAAGCTGTAAAGGGCTGTAACATCGGCAGCATTGACCGATCTGTCACCGTTAACATCACCATACACAGGCTCTACACCTCCCGAAACAGTGATCTTCTGGGCTGAAGGCGCAGGTGTCTCACACACGTTCTCAGCAATTGGAAGTGCAAATACACCTACATTTCCTGTACTACTAGCATTCAGGCGGTCTAAAGCGCAATACAGATTGTGAGCAGCATCAATAGCAATGCTATAGCAATTCTGACCAAGTGATGGATCAATGTTCATCAATTCCGTCAGCGAAGGAACGCCAGCACCATCAAACGCAACACTGAATATCTTTATGTTGTTATAGCAAGAAACAGCCATCTTAGTACCCTCATCAAAAAGGCAGATTGCTGAAGAATAGCTACGCAGAATCATTTCAGGATCAATGGCACCTGAATTGAAGAGCACCTCGTTGTTCTTCACATAAATGAGTGATGGGATAGCAGCTCCATCTTGCCAACGAGTCTGAGAAATCCACCAACCACCGTTTTGTGGGATAAGCATCATGTTGCCATTCTGTAATAGTTTGTCAGGATTACTAAACACCACTGCACTCGGAGCAGCATTCCAAGGTGTCTCGGCATTTCCAATATTATATTGGAATAGACCCTTAGCGTTGCCATTATCATTTACATAGTCTTCATCAACAGTGTAAAGTACTGAATTCTCGCCAGTGCCCTCTACCCAGCAAGCAGGTATAGAACCTGCAATCTGAGTACCATCGGCTGTTGTTCTTAAGCCATCTTCATTTGGAGTTCCACCAAATACAGAAACAAAGTCGGCAGTGAGGTCTTTCGCATCAGCACGCCATACACCTGCTGTAGTTCCATCACTCCAGTCACTGATGTAGATCTTACCATCCTTGTTAAGGAAAATACGGGTACAGCCACTCGATGCGCCCCAATTAACATTGCCACTATAGGCATTGTTTCCCTGGAATGTCACATCGTCGAAAGCAGCATCGTAAACAAAAATACCAACATTTCTTGTGTCAGGACGGGTTTCAGTCACGTATACACGACCATAAAACTCGCTTTCGGTATCAAGGTCGAGGGCAAGGCCTCGAGGGCTCATATAGCCAGCAAGAGCAGGCGTATTTTCTTTGTCAGCAACCAATGTGGCTACTTCACCTTCGCCCCAGGCTTCACCAGTAGCTTTTACACTCCAAGTGTACTCGCCTGAAAGACCTGTTACATCAATAGGAGTAATAACTTTACCTTTGTGAAGAGGACCTGCTATGTCGTAAGACTTAGCCACTTCACCATTTTGGTACAGAATGATTTCAACGCTTTGCGCAGTAGCATTAAGCGTGTAGGCAACCTGATACATCGTACCTTCGGTGCTCACGACTTCAAGCCCAGAAGCAAACACATTGGCCTCGCGTGCGCCAACCATTGTGGCAACGCTTGCCAAAACTACGAAAAGTAATGTTTTTAATTTCATGAAAACTAATTTTTTAAGCTTTGCAGTGAGGACTTATTCCTCACTGCAAAGCAAGTTTATAAATAATGGTTATTCTCTTTCAGGGAATTCAAAGATTGCAAATCCTGCTTTTGGAGCAGCTGTCATAATTCGAAGCATTCCACCTCCAATACCCCAACCGGTGCTTGCCGATGGTGCAGAACCGAAGGATGCCGGACTATCGCCACCGATGACAAAGTTGAACAACGGCTGTGGAACTCCGTCGGCAATGAGATTCATCATAGCAAGAGCTGTTGTAGCACCATCACTCAGATCATAGATGTAGAGAGCCTGAGGCTCATCCTTAGACCATGAGCCCCAACGTGCTGATGTAGTAATCAAATAACGCTCGCTATCGAACATGATAACACGTGCATCGGTGCATCGTACTGGAATGTTGTCCTGATCGATGAAGGTGATAGGATTAAGGTCTGCGTCAGTCAAATAGATACCAGCCTGAACACTTGTCACAGTGAACTCATTGTCCTTTCCATAAACTTGGTTGATGGCAGCGTAATAAGACAACGTGGTTGGAGGCACAAGGTAAGTAGGATGTTCGAGTGTGGTAAATCCCGTCACATCGAACCTTAATACAGCGGTACCATCCTGTGTTACGAAGTAGATATATCCGTTTCCACTTTCGTCAAGATTTACGTTCAAGTTATCACCGAACCTCATCTTCGACAAGTCAACCTCGCCCTCAGGACCGTTAGCGACACCCAAGAACGTAAGCAATACTTGTGGCTGCGAGCTGATGTCATCCCAATAATAGAGCTTGAGAGGCTGATCCTCACCAACACTAGTTGAGAGGTTGCTCACATAGTAGTGGCCGTGGCTGATGCGACCTGAGCTCACAAGGAATGTACCCAATTCAACACCATCGAGGTTCAAGCTGGTACCACCAGGATTACCTCCCTTGATTTCGTTGAATGGTATTACCCTTACGTTAAGACCGCCCTCACGAGAAACGATAAGCAAGTTATTACCATCGAAGTCGGCGCTACGGGTATTCTCACCCACAAAGTCGCCAAAGAGGTTTCCAGTTGCATTACAGAATGCGTATGGTATACCCTTTGTAAAGTCGGCACCAAATACTGGGATTGCAGCAAAGAGTAGACGATACTCGCTGGTGATGCCCATAAAGTCGAGCAGGATAGAGCCTGGATTGCTCTTTTGCACAACGTTGTTAGATGCCATTGTGAGAGTCGTCACAGTGCGTCGTGGCAGGCAAGAGATTGAAACAATCTCTACACTCTCCTCGTTCTCAGCACCCATATAGATACTCTTGTCAATCTCGCTCACATAAGCGTTCTTCTCGGTGCCGTCGGGCAATTTAACCTTCACAGCAGTAATGATTGGGGTATCTTTAGGATCTGCCATATTGATTGTCACCATATAGGTACATGTATTTTCTCCATTGATGACTGTTACAGGAACGGTATTACTTGTGCTAAAGTCATAGGCATCCTGATCAAGATGAGCGCCCAGCGACAGCTTTGAGTTAAACTTGATGGCCTCGATGTCGGTCTCAGCAGGGATATCGAAGGTAATGGTATGAGCAGCCTCATCGATTGTGCCTGGAATGGCATCGGTACCTGTCAAGCCACCATTGGCAATTATCAGGCGATAAATGAATGTTTCGCCCGAGGGATTCTCTACTATGGGGTCATCGCTACATCCATTCAGTGCGAAGAGTCCTGCAAGTAAGAGTAATCCATATAAAAGTTTATGTTTCATAATATATCTCAATGTATATTGTTATTTACTACTTGATTCAATCATGAATGGTGGTTATTCCAGTCCAGTACCAATCCATTCTTTGGTCTGGTGCAAAGTGTAGCCATGATTCTCATAAAGCGTGATTTGCTCTTTGGGAACAGGACGAACGTAATTGTAGTCTTTTGGAGCCTGACGAGCAGTTCCAGTGTTGCACAGGATGTAGCCTTCGCTAGCATTAGGATCCTCCAGAACCACCTCGGTCTTGTTGGCCTTAGGATAGTCGGCATAATTGATGTAAGCACCGTACTTAATTTTGAAGTTAGTAGCGTTGCACATGTAGTCTAACTTCTTCCAGCGCTTCAGGTCGTTGTAACGCAAACCTTCAAATGCCATTTCTACGCGACGCTCACGACGAATCTCCCACAGCAATGAGGGAACATCGGGATCGCGCACTGGGTCATCATAAACCATGCCATTAACACCTGGCTGGTCACCCAAATTCTGGAGAGGTGGCAACTCGGCACGAGCACGCAACAGATTAATCGACTTGTCGAGGTCAGATTGAGTCAGGTTTCCAAGCTCATAGCAAGCCTCGGCATAGTTGAGCAGCACTTCGGCATAACGCAAGCATGGAGCGTCGGTAACATTATTTGCACTACGGAACTTGAGGTCAGTGCTTGCCGTGTCGGCATCGTTCATGAACTTATGCATCGAGTAACCCGAAGTTGAATAGTTGAATGGAGAGCAGTCCTCACCACGAATGTAGTACTTGTCGCGGAATGTATAGTTCAAACGCTTATCACGATTCTGGAAGAACTCCTCAGCAGTCTTTGGGCAGAACGATGGGTCGGCAACTAATACAGGGAGACCATTACTCATAACATAGCTCTCCATGAGAGCACGGTTAGCGCCAGTCTGTGCTTCAGCATTGTTGTAAGTAAGTGTGCAGTGAGTTAAAATACCATCCACATAATGCCGATAGAAAATAACCTCACTGTTTCCAGCTAAATCATCGCTGGTAAAGAGCTTGATATAGTCGCCAGAGATGCTGAACTTGCCACTTTCCATAACCACCAATGATGCTTTCTTTGAAAGTTCTATCATCCTGTTGCCAAGTGCAGCGTCAATTTTATGATATTTCAGGAAGGTGCCTTCACGCAGAGCAAGGCGAGACACCAGTGCAGCAGCAACATAGCGGTTGATAGTTTGTGCGCCATCGTCTGTACGGATATTTGCAATAGCAAACTCGAAGTCATCCATAATCTTCTGGTCAACAAAAGTGCGGGCGTCACGGTCTTTATATAGATTGTCATAATCTGAGGCATTTACTACAAAATCATAGTAAGGAACGTCTCCGTAAAGGAATGTAAGATCGCTGTACTCCATACCACGCAGCAATCGCGCAACACCAGTCCAATGGTTCAATGCTTCCTCACTCAGACCAGGAACGGCCTGCACTTTTTCAAGCATATAGTTTGCCCTTTTCACATAGCTGAAGTCCCAACCGCTATCGGTCTCGGGAACTCGGATTGGAGTAAACTCGCCCTGAGTACGCCAGGCAATATCATCGTTAAAGGTGTCGCCGTTACCAAACTTGCTGCCACCAATAAGACCAGAAGTTCCATATCCCACAAAGTAAGCAGGATAAAATCCATAACTGAAAGTCCTTATTTGGGCTTCATTTTGCCAATACTCGGTGTCCAAGACTTTGTCGTAAGGTGGACGATCAAGAAAGTCGTTGCAAGAAGATAAAAGCAATAAGGAAACAGTAAATATTGATAATAATGTATATCGTTTCATAATTTCTAATCATTAAGATTTTTTAGAAAGTAACTTGAACACCAAACGAAGCAGTCCTTGAATAAGGATAAGAACGTCCCAGATAGTCACCATCGCCAGTGCGATACTGGGTTTCTGGATCGATAGGCATATTGCCCATGTTGTCAAACTCAAATAGGTTCTCAAACGATGCATATACACGCAGCTTCTGCAAGTGTATCTTGCGCATCCAACTGTCTGGGAACGAATATCCCACAGTCACATTCTTCAGGCGGCAGTATGCCATATTGAGCAGATAACGTGACTGACGCAAGAAGTTACGGGCATTGTTCGACTGGCCGTTGTTAGTCAGACGAGGATAGAATGCATCAGGATTCTCGGGAGTCCAGTAATCAAGCTGGTGAGTGTACCAGGCCTCAAGGTAGTTGAAACCAGGAATTACGATTGAACCACTTCCCCAGTAGTCGCGCTTTCCAACACCCTGGAAGAAAATTCCCAAGTCGATGCCCTTGAAGTCCATATCGAGGCGAATACCATACTCATAGCGTGGGCAAGTATTACCGATGCGCTTTAGGTCACCATGGTCTTCAACAGTGCTCTTTCCTGGTGTAATTACACCATCACCGTTAAGGTCTTTATATTTCACATCGCCAGGACCGAAGAAGAACCAACCGTCAGTCTCATAATAGCTCTGCGATGGGATACCAGGCTTAAGCACATACTTGCCCGATGGGTCTACGTCAAAGTCATCAAGTTGGAACAGGCGGTCAGTTTCATAACCCCAAATCTCGCCATATTCCTTGCCTTCGTAGATATCATTTATCAGACGGGCAGCAGAATTAATCTTTGTGTATTTTATCTTCGCATCACTTAAATAGGCAGTAATATTCACGCCAAGTCCAAAGTTGAAATGGTGGTGGAAGTCAAGAGAAACTTCCCATCCCTTGGTTGTCAACTCACCATAATTCTCTAAAGGAGCGCTTTGGCCAAAGGTCGACGGCAGAGTTTCTCCAGAACAAATCATGTTGCTATTTACACGCTTGAACCAGTCGAAGCTAATTCCTAAGCGGTTACTGAAGAAGCGAATATCGGTACCAAAGTCGGTGGTTGTAATGGTTTCCCAGGTAAAGCCATCTCTTACAGCATTAGGCAATGAGAATGTTACAACTTTATTACCTCCAATAACCCAAGTCGTATTTGATGCAGACATAGCTCGGAGGAACCTATATTTATCAGTACCTGTGTCCTGGTTGCCGATTTGACCCCAAGAACCACGTATTTTCCATAGGCTCAAGTAAGGTTTAGCATTCTGCATAAAGTTCTCCTCGCTGATTACCCATCCAGCGGACATTGATGGGAAGAAGCCCCACAACTTATCTCCAGGGAAACTTGAAGAACCATCGAGACGGCCGTTCAGCTCTAGCAAATAACGACTCTTATAAGCATAATTAAAACGAGCAAAGAAACCTAGACGAGCCTCGTGTCCATGATAACTTGTAACAAATTGGTCACCATCGGTAAGAGAAATCTCAGGATGATCCAACAAGAACATATCGCGGCGCTCAGCAGTGTTACCATAGTTGGTATAATACTCAACATTGCTACCAGCAATTGCGCCAAACTCGTGGTCCTCATTTAAAGTTTTATTCAATCGCAATAGTGCATTGAGCACATGCATGTCGCTATTGTCGGTAGCATTGACAACCTTGTTGTGAGATGTCAGTGTCCACACCTCGTTGCGCAAGCCAGCACCGCCCCAGAAATTCCAGCCTTCGGCCTGACCACCATTGGTACGAGTGTAGCGATTCACGTGGGTGAAGGTGTAATCAGCCTCAAGATTAAGTCCATCAATGATATGCACTGTAGTACCAAGAGTAATGCGCATATAATTATTGGTCTTAACGTTGCGGTTAGCCTGTTCAATCTCAGTAACAGCGTTACGGAATGGAATTCCTTGATAAGTGCCGTAAGGCATAATCTGTGGCCAGCGATAGAGGTAATACCACTCATCATAGTATCCCGAAGGTCCAAAGTAATATGGATCTTCGAGTTTGTAATTTGTATAAAGCATCTTTGTGCGAATATCAACATATTTGCCAAGAGATGTATTTGTGCCAAACGATACGTTGTAACGCTTGTAGCTGTCGGTATTCACTTTCATGATACCGTCTTGACCAAGATATCCAAGCCCTACGTTATAGGAAGTGTTACCAACAGAACCTGATATGTTGAGGTTATGAGTCTGCTGGAAAGTATTTTTCTTCATGAACATGTCAGAAGCATCAAAGCCACGATAGAAATAGAGCTTGCCATCCATAATCTCAAAATCACGGCCAAGCACCAGTTCATTACTGAGGTTCAAACCTCCATACACGCGGTCCCACTCCTTCATGCGCTCAATCGACTCGAGGTTCCAAGTCAAATAGCAAGAGTTAACCTGCTCCGAAAGATTGGGGTTCTGACGGAGACCAGCATCCCATGACATTTGAGCACCCTCGTAGGTCTTTACCACTTCAGGAGTGACAGTTGGGCGACGCCAAGAGAAGTTATCGGT